>Ga0182792_1003037_pt1 | contig 11183 bp, 4 predicted proteins | sample Passage237B_FD_130497 | JGI IMG/M metagenome (GOLD analysis project Ga0182792, IMG submission 130497) | Cellulose adapted compost microbial communities from Newby Island Compost Facility, Milpitas, CA, USA - Passage2 37B (version 2) (version 2) ...
CCTCGCCCAGGCGCAGGCTGCCGTGGCCTTCGGCGTCCACCTCCAGCAGCCCGGCGACCACCAGCTGGCGGAACACGCTGCGCCACGTGCCCGCATCCAGGTCCTGGCCGATGCCGTAGGTGGACAGCTCGTGGTGGCGGAACTGGCGCACCTTCTCGGTGTCCGCGCCGCGCAGCACGTCGATCAGGTGCGCCGCGCCGAAGCGCTGCCCGGTGCGGTACACGCAGCTGAGCGCCTTGCGCGCGGCCTCGGTCGCGTCCCAGGTGCGCACCGGCTGCAGGCAGTTGTCGCAGTTGCCGCACACGCCCGCGGCCGGCGGCGCGCCTGGCGCGTAGTCCTCGCCGAAGGCCGCCAGCAGCGCCTGGCGCCGGCACTGCGCCGACTCGCAGTAACCCAGCAGCTGCTCCAGCTTGCGGCGTTCCAGCCGCTTGCGTTCCTCGCCGGCCTCGGACTGCTCGATCATCTGCCGCAGCAGCACCACGTCGCCCAGTCCGTAGGCCATCCACGCCTCGGCCGGTTCGCCGTCGCGCCCGGCGCGGCCGGTCTCCTGGTAGTAGCCCTCGATCGACTTGGGCAGGTCCAGGTGCGCGACGAAGCGTACGTCCGGCTTGTCGATGCCCATGCCGAAGGCGATGGTGGCGCACATGACGATGCCGTCCTCGCGCAGGAAGCGGCGCTGGTGCTGCGCGCGCACCTCGGCGGGCAGGCCGGCGTGGTAGGGCAGGGCGGCGATGCCGCGGCCGGCGAGGAACTCGGCCGTCTCCTCCACCTTGCGCCGCGACAGGCAGTAGACGATGCCGGACTCGCCGCGGTGCCCGGCCAGGAACTCCAGCAGCTGCCGCCGCGGGTTGTCCTTGTGCGCCACCGCGTAGCGGATGTTGGGCCGGTCGAAGGAACTGACGAAGCGGCGCGCGTCCTCCAGCGCCAGGCGCTCGGCGATCTCGCGCCGGGTCGGGGGGTCGGCGGTGGCGGTCAGGGCGATGCGCGGCACCTGCGACCAGCGCTCGTGCAGCACCGTCAGCTCGCGGTACTCGGGGCGGAAGTCGTGGCCCCACTGCGAGACGCAGTGCGCCTCGTCGATGGCGAACAGGGCGATGCGGCTGCGGTCCAGCAGCGAGAGGAAGCGCTGGGTGAGCAGGCGCTCCGGGGCCACGTAGAGCAGGTCCAGCGTGCCGTCGAGCAGGTCGCGCTCCACCTGGCGGGCCTGCTCGGCATCGAGCGTGGAGTTGAGGTACGCCGCGCGCACGCCCAGCTGCCGCAGCGCCTCCACCTGGTCCTGCATCAGTGCGATCAGCGGCGAGACCACCAGGCCGGTGCCGTCGCGCAACAGCGCCGGGATCTGGTAGCACAGCGACTTGCCGCCGCCGGTGGGCATGAGCACCAGCGCGTCGCCGCCGGCGGCGACGTGCTCGACGATGGCCTGCTGCTGGCCGCGGAAACTGTCGTAGCCGAACACGCGGCGCAGCAGCGCCAGCGCGTCGGCCGCCGCGACGGGCGCGTCGCGGCGGGAGGAATCGGGGGAAAGTGCGTGCATCGGCGCAAGGATACCGGGCGCGCGTCGCACGCGGCGCGGGACCTGCGCCGCGCGCGCCGATGCCAAGCGTGGCCGCATTCCCGCGGGAGCCGGCCCGGCGGCGGGCCGGCCGGCGTGGGTGCTGTGTTGCCTGGCCTGGCCAGGCCGTCCGCAGGGCGGATGCCTGCGGGGAGGGCCCGCGGCGCCGGAATCCCGGCGATCGCGGCCTGCACTGGACCGCGCCGGATGCCCGCGACGGGCACGCGGCGCGGCCGCGCGCGGTCACTCCAGCAGCGAGCGCAGCATCCAGGCGTACTTCTCGTGGGTCTGCAGGCGCTGGGTGAGCAGGTCCACCGAGGGGTCGTCGCCGGCCTCGTCGGCGGTCTTCAGCACCGCGCGCGCGGTGCGGCACACCGCCTCGTTGCCGGACACCAGCTGCTGGACCATGCCCTTCCAGTCCGGCACGCCGTCGGCGCCGGACTCCTCGCGGATCGAGGTCAGGCGCACGAACTCGCCGTACGAGCCCGGCGCGTTGAAGCCCAGCGCGCGGATGCGTTCGGCGATCTCGTCCAGGGCGTTCCACTGCTCGGTGTACTGGTCCATGAACATCGCGTGCAGCGAGTTGAACATCGGGCCGGTCACGTTCCAGTGGAAGTTGTGGGTCTTCAGGTACAGCGTGTAGGCGTCGGCCAGGAAGCGCGACAGGCCCTCGGCGATCTCCCTGCGGTCGCCGGCGTCGATGCCGATGTCGATGCGCGAGGTCGAGGCCACCGGGTTCAGCGCCTGGGTCTTGCCCGACGGGGTCTTGCTCTTGGCGGTCTTGTTCTTGGCCATGAACGGCTCCTTGGATGGGTCCACAGGGACGAGATGGGGCTGTCACAATAGACGTTAAACCCCACGGCGTTACGCGAAGTTTCACACGGCAAGACAGATGGAATCGATCCCCGCCGAGCTGCGCAAATCCCTGGAGGCCGGCCGGCGCGGCATCGACGCGGCGCTGAGCCGCGACCGCGGCCGCCTGCACGGGCTGTGGTCGCGCTGGCGCGGCCGCCCCGGCGACGCCGGGCTGCGCGCCCGCTTCGAGCAGGCCCTGGCCGCCTCGGTGGCCGCGCGCCAGGCCCGCGCCGGGCAGGTGCCGGCGGTGGAGGTCGACCCGGCCCTGCCCATCGCCGCCGAGGCCGAGCGCATCGTGGCCCTGATCCGCGAGCATCCGGTGGTCGTGGTGGCGGGCGAGACCGGCTCGGGCAAGACCACGCAGCTGCCCAAGCTGTGCCTGGCCGCCGGCCGCGGCGTGGCCGGCACCATCGGCTGCACCCAGCCGCGCCGCATCGCCGCGCGCGCGGTGGCCGGGCGCGTGGCCGAGGAGCTGGGCGTGCCGCTGGGCGGCGCCGTGGGCTACCAGGTGCGCTTCAGCGACCAGGCCGGCGAGGACACCCGGGTCAAGTTCATGACCGACGGCATCCTGCTGGCCGAGATCGCCTCGGACCGCTGGCTGTCGGCCTACGACACCATCATCGTCGACGAGGCCCACGAGCGCAGCCTCAACATCGATTTCCTGCTGGGCTACCTCAAGCAGCTGCTGCGCCGGCGCCGCGACCTGAAGGTCATCGTCACCTCGGCCACCATCGACACCGCGCGCTTCTCGCGCCATTTCGACGGCGCCCCGGTGGTGGAGGTGGCCGGCCGCACGTTCCCGGTGGAGGTGCGCTACCGCCCGCCGGGCGAGGCCGCCGGAGACGCGCCGGCCCCCGCGCGCGGCGACGGCCGCCGGCGCGGCGAGGGCGAGGCCGACCCGCTGGCGGCCATCGTCGGCGCGGTGGACGAGATCACCGCCGAGGACCCGCGCGGCGACGTGCTGGTGTTCCTGCCCGGCGAGCGCGAGATCCGCGACCTGCACCGCGCGCTGGAACGCCGCCAGTACCGCGCCACCGAGGTGCTGCCGCTGTACGCGCGGCTGTCGGCGCGCGACCAGGACCGCGTGTTCCACCCCGGCCCGCAACGACGCATCGTGCTGGCCACCAACGTGGCCGAGACCTCGCTGACCGTGCCGCGGATCCGCTACGTGGTCGACCCGGGCGACGCCCGCATCAAGCGCTACAGCCCGCGCTCGAAGATCGACCGCCTGCACGTGGAGCCGATCAGCCAGGCCAGCGCCAACCAGCGCAAGGGCCGCTGCGGGCGCGTCGCCGAAGGCGTGTGCTACCGGCTGTACGCGGAGGCCGACTTCCTCGCCCGCCCGGAGTTCACCGACCCGGAGATCCGCCGCTCCAGCCTGGCCGGCGTGATCCTGCGCATGCTGCACCTGGGCCTGGGACGCATCGAGGACTTCCCGTTCCTCGAGCCGCCGGACGAGCGCGCCATCGCCGACGGCTGGCAGCAGCTGGTGGAGCTGGGCGCGGTCGAGGAAGGCGAAGGCGGGCGCCGGCTGACCGACATCGGCCGGCAGATGGCGCGCCTGCCGGTGGACGTGAAGCTGGCGCGCATGCTGGTGGCCGCGCAGGCGCATGGCTGCCTGCGCGCGATGCTGCCCATCGCCGCATTCCTCGGCGTGCAGGACCCGCGCGAGCGTCCGCCGGAGGCGCGCGAGGCGGCGGACAACGCCCACGCCCAGTTCGCCGATGCACGTTCGGAGTTCGTCGGCATCCTGCGCCTGTGGCAGGCCTACGACGCGGCCCACGAGGAGCTGACCCAGTCCAGGCTGCGCGACTGGTGCGGGCGCCGCTTCCTCGGCTTCCTGCGCATGCGCGAGTGGCGCGAGCTGCACCGCCAGCTGCGGCTGCTGTGCGACGAGCTGGGCTGGCGCGAGGAACCGGTGGAACGCATGGTGCTGCCGCTGCTGGCCGGCGCCCCCGCCGCGGACGCGCGCGGGGCCGCGGCCCGGCCGACCCGCGGCGAGCTGCACCGCGCCGCGCGCCTGGCGCGCGAGGGCAAGGCCGCGCCGGCGCCGCCGGCCGTGCCCGCGGATGCCGCGCCGCCGCCGGCCGACGGCGGCCGCTTCGGCGCCCGCGAGCGGGCGGCGGCGTACCAGGCGCTGCACCGCGCGCTGATCGCCGGCCTGCCCACCCAGATCGGCCACCGCACCGACAAGGGCGACTACCAGGCCCCGCGCCAGCGCCGCTTCCAGCTGTTTCCCGCCTCGCCGCTGGCGCGCAAGCCGCCGCCCTGGGTGCTGGTGGCCTCGCTGCTGGACACGCAGAAGGTCTGGGGCCTGACCGCCGCGGCGGTGGAGCCGGACTGGGCCATCGCCGAGCTGCCGCACCTGCTGGCGCGACGGCACTACGACCCGCGCTGGTCGCGCGCGCAGGGCAACGTGCTGGCATCCGAGCAGATCGCGCTGTTCGGCCTGGTGCTGGCGCCCAGGCGGCCGGTGCACTACGGCCGCATCGACCCGGCCGGAGCGCACGACCTCTTCGTCCGCCAGGCGCTGGTCGCCGGCGAGATCGACACCCAGGCCTCGTTCCTGGCCGCCAACCTGAAGACGCTGGAGCAGGCGCGCGAGGAGGAGGCCAAGCTGCGCCGCGCCGGCCTGGTCGCCGACGAGGACTGGCAGGCGCGCTGGTACCTGGACCGCATCCCCGCCGAGATCCACTCGGCCACCGGGCTGGACGCCTGGTACCGCCGCCTGACGCAGGCGCAGAAGCAGGCGCTGCGCTGGTCGGCCGCCGACCTGCTGCCGGGCGAAGGCGGGCAGGAGGAGCTCTATCCGAAGTACTTCGCGCTGGGCGACGCGCGCCTGCCGCTGCACTACCGCTTCGAGCCGGGCGCGGCGGACGACGGCGTGACCCTGGAGGTCCCGCTGCCGCTGCTCAACGCGCTGGACCCGGCGCGGCTGTCGTGGCTGGCGCCGGGCTTCGTGGCCGACAAGGCCGCGGCCCTGATCCGCACCCTGCCCAAGGCCATGCGCCGCAACTACGTGCCGGCCCCGGACTTCGGCCGCGCCTTCTTCGAGGCCTTCCCCCGGCCCACCGCCGACGCCATCACCGGCGAACTGGCGCGCTTCCTCGCCCGCGCCACCGGCGTGCCGGTGGCGGCGCTGGACTTCGACGAGGCCGCGCTGGAGCCGCACCTGCGCATGAACCTGCGCCTGCGCGAGGCGCCGGAACGCGGCGGCGAGGTGCTGGCCGAATCGCGCGACCTGGACGCCCTGCGCGCACGCTTCGGCGAGCGCGCCGGCCGCGCCTTCGCCGCGCGCGCCGGGCGGGCACTGGCCGCCGCCAGCGCCGAGCTGCGCGAGTTCCCCGACGAGCCCATCCCGCTCCAGGTCGCCGGCGAGGCCGGCGTGCCCGGCTGGCCGGCGCTGGTGGACGCGGGCACGCACGCGCAGCTGCGCGTGTTCGCCGACCGCGCCGAGGCCGAGGCCGCGCACCCGCGCGGCGTGGACCGGCTGCTGCGGATCGCGCTGGCCGACCGGGCGCGGCAGGCGCGCAAGCAGTTGCCGGTGTCGCCGAAGCTGGGACTGCTGTACGCCGCGATCGAGCAGTTCGGCGGCGACGCCGAGGCCCGGGCGCGCGAGAAGGAACAGTTGCGCGCCGACCTGGTCGAAGCCGCGCTCAACGCGGTGCTGGCCGGCGGGCTGGAGGACGTGCGCGACCGCGCGGCGTTCGCCCGCCGCGCCGAGGCCGCCGGCCGCCAGCTGTTCGGCGAGGCCATGGCCCGGCTGCAGCTGGCCGAGCAGATCCTGGCCGCGGTCGCCGAGCTGAAGCCGAAGCTGGAGTCGCCGCTGATGGGCTGGGCGCGCGGCAACCTGGACGACATGCGCGCGCAGCTGGACGGCCTGGTGCACCCGGGCTTCCTGCGGCGCACGCCGGCCGAGGCGCTGGCGCAGTACCCGCGCTGGCTCAAGGCGATGGTGCTGCGCGCCGAACGCGCGCTGCGCGACCCGGCCCGCGACCAGGCGCGCATGCTGGAACTCAAGCCGTTCGCCGACGCGCTGGCCGATGCGCGCGCCCGCGGCGTGGCCGACGCCCCCGGCTGGCAGGCGCTGCGCTGGGAGCTGGAGGAGCTGCGCGTGTCGCTGTTCGCGCAGGAACTGGGCGCGCGCGGCGCCGTGTCCCCGAAGAAGCTGGCCCAGCGCCTGGCCGCGCTGTCCCCCTAGCCGCCGCCTCGTGCCGCCGCGCCGCCGGCCGTGCGGGCCCCGGCGCGGACTGGCAGGAGGCGGCCTTGGCGGCTACTCCCCGCAGACGGCAGGGCGCAGGGCGTTGCGCGAACGCCGCCGGCCTGGCCGCGAGGCGGGCTCCTGCCGACCAGCCCGCGTTGCGTCGCGGCGGCTACTTCACCCGCCGCACCTTGGCCGCGGTGTTGTAGCCGTCCACGCGCAGGAACCACACGTTCAGCAGGCCCGGCTTGATGGTCACGCCCGGGTTGGTCCTGCGCACGCCTTCCAGCCGCGCCTCCTCCACCTGCTCCCAGACCTGGCCGTTGGCGAGGGTGTACTGCCGGCCCCGGGCGAAACCGCGGAACTCGCCCACCAGGGTGCTGACGATCGGTTCGCTGGAGCCGAAGTCGAAGAAGCCGCGGCTCTTCTCCTTCACCTCGCGGCGGCCTTCCTCGCGCGCTTCCTCGCGGATGCGCTCGATGGCGGCGGCGTCGAGCGTGGCCGCGGTCGCCGCGGCGGCCGGCGCCGGTGCGGCCACGGGCGCCGTGGCCGATGCAGCGGGGGCGAGCACGCCGCGGCGCTGCAGCCAGGCGTCCAGCGCGGCCAGTTCCTCCGGGCTGAGCTTGTCCAGGCCGGCGGCCTCGAACTCGGCCGGGGTCATTTCCTGCTCGATGCGGGTGGCGCCGGACTGCGCCGCGGCGCCGGCGGCGGACGCGGCCAGCACCAGCGCCAGGCCCAGCGCGGTCCATGTCGGTGTGCGGAGTCGCATGCTTGTTCCTCCCGTGCGTTGGCCGCTAGTGTAGTCCCAACCCCACGTGCCGGAACGGCCTTGTCGCGCCCTGCCATCGACGGTTTGCATGCCCTGCTGCAGGGGCCGGCCGCAGCGCCGCTGCCGCCGGCGCTGCGCGGGTCGCTGCTGCGCGCGTGGGACGCCGAGGGCGCCGACCGCACCCAGCGCGAAAGCTGGGCCGTGCTGGCCGACACCCTGCAGGCGCTGGCGCGGCTGGGCGCCGACGAGCCGGCCCTGGCCGCGGCGCTGCTGTTCGACCTGCCGGGCCTGCGCGCGGCCGCCGTCGCCGAGGTGGCGGCCGCGTATCCGGCGGTGCCGGGCCTGCTCGACGGGCAGGACGCGGCCGACCAGGTCTGGGCGCTGCACGCCGGGCGCGAGGCCGGGCGCAACGGCGAAGGCCTGCGCCGCCTGCTGCTGGCCATCGTCCAGGACCTGCGCGTGGTGCCGGTGCTGCTGGCGCGGCAGCTGGCGCGCATGCGCGTGGCCGACCGCCAGCCCGAGGCCGCGCGCCGCGCGCTGGCGCAGCTGACCCGCGACATCCACGCGCCGCTGGCCAACCGCCTGGGCATCTGGCAGCTGAAGTGGGAGCTGGAGGACCTGGCCTTCCGCTACCTCGAGCCGGACACCTACCGCCGCATCGCGCGCGAGCTGGACGAGACGCGCACCGGGCGCGAGCGCTACATCGAGGCGGTCAAGGCGCAGCTCGGCAAGGCGCTGGCGGCGCAGGGGCTGGAGGCGGAGATCAGCGGCCGGCCCAAGCACATCTACAGCATCTGGCGGAAGATGCAGAAGAAGTCGCTGCCGATCGACAAGCTCTACGATCTGCGCGCGGTGCGGGTGATGGTCGGCGACGTGGCCGCCTGCTACGCGGCGCTGGGCGTGGTGCATGCGCTGTGGGCGCCGGTGCCGGGCGAGTTCGACGACTACATCGCCCGCCCCAAGCCCAACGGCTACAGCTCGCTGCACACCGCGGTCATCGGCCCGGAGGGGCGCACGCTGGAGGTGCAGATCCGCACCCGCGAAATGCACGAGCAGGCCGAGCTGGGCGTGGCCGCGCACTGGCGCTACAAGGAAGGCGGCAAGGGTGCGGGCAAGGCGTTCGAGCGCAAGATCGCCTGGATGCGGCAGCTGCTGGAGCAGGCCGGCGAAGGCCGGGACGCCGAAGGCCTGGCCGGCGCGCTGGACGCGGAGCTGGTCGAGGAGCGGGTCTACGCGCTCACGCCGCGGGGCGAGGTGATGGACCTGCCGCAGGGCGCCACGCCGCTGGACTTCGCCTACCACGTGCACACCATGGTCGGGCACCGCTGCCGCGGTGCCAAGGTCAACGGCCGCATCGTGCCGCTGACCCACCGGCTGCGCAGCGGCGACCGCGTCGAGATCCTCACCGCCAAGGAGCCGGACCCCCGCCGCGACTGGCTGCTGCCGGCCAACGGCTACCTGGCCAGCGGCCGCTCGCGCGACAAGGTCCGGGCCTGGTTCCACAAGCTGGACCGCGCGCGCAACGTGCAGGCCGGCCGCGAGCTGCTCGAGCGGGAGCTCAAGCGCCTGGGCCTGCAGCACGCGGACCTGGCGCCGGTGGCGCGGAAGTTCCACGCCGAGAGCGTGGACGACCTCTACATCCAGGTCGCCCTGGGCGACGTGGGGCCGCACCAGGTGGGCCGCGCGCTGCACGAGCTGGAGCGCGCGGCGGCGCAGCCGGCCGCGGCCGCGGTGGCGGCGCGCCCGGCGCCGCGCCATGCGCGCAAGCGCGCCGAGGCCGGTTTCACCGTGCAGGGCGTGGGCAACCTGCTGGTGCAGCTGGCGCGCTGCTGCCAGCCGGTGCCGGGCGAGCCGATCGCCGGCTACCTCACCCGCACGCGCGGGGTGACCGTGCACCGCGCCGGTTGCGCGGCCTTCGCGCGCCTGGCGGCGGCGCAGCCGCAACGGGTGCTGCCGGTGGAGTGGGGCGCGGCCGGCGGCGGCTACGAGGTGGACGTGGCGGTCAGCGGGATCGACCGCAAGTGGCTGCTGAAGGACGTGACCACGCTCATCGCGCAGGAGGACGCGCACGTGGCCGACATCCGCAGCGACCTGCGCGGCGACGGCCGGGTGCAGCTGCGCATGCGCCTGCGGGTGAGCGACTACGGCCAGCTGTCCACCCTGCTGGGCAAGCTCGACGCGCTGCCGGGCGTGGAGCGGGCGCAGCGGCTGGGCTGACGCGAGCATCCGGGGCGCGCCTGGCGCACCGTGCCGGCGACGCGCGGCGTCGGCCGCGCCTCCGGTTTGCCGCGGACGGTGCGCTGGCATAGTCTTTTTGCCATGAACCCAGGCCTCTCCGCCCAGGCAACCGCGACCGCGCCGGCGCCCGACGCCGGCGATCCGGTGCCGGACTACGTCCTCGAGCTGGAGCGCGCCGCCTCCTATCTCCCCGCCGAACAGCTGCCGCTGCTGCGCGAGGCCTGGCGCGTGGGCGCCGCCGCGCACGCCGGGCAGACCCGCAAGTCGGGCGAGCCCTACATCACCCATCCGGTGGCGGTGGCCGGGGTGCTGGCCGAGCTGGGCCTGGACGTGGAGACGCTGATCGCGGCGATCCTGCACGACACCATCGAGGACACGCCGCTGCGGCGCGAGGAGATCGCCGCGCGCTTCGGCGAGGACGTGGCCGAGCTGGTGGACGGGGTCACCAAGCTGGACAAGCTGAAGTTCCGCGACCGCCAGGAGGCGGCGGCCGAGAGCTTCCGCAAGATGCTGCTGGCGATGGCGCGCGACCTGCGCGTGATCATGATCAAGCTGGCCGACCGCCTGCACAACATGCGCACCCTGGGCGCGCAGAGTCCGGAGGCGCGCACGCGCATCGCGCGCGAGACGCTGGAGATCTACGCCCCCATCGCGCAACGCCTGGGCATGAGCCTGGTCAAGTCCGAGCTGCAGAACCTGGGCTTCCGCGCGCTGCACCCCTGGCGCCACGCCATCATCGAGAAGCACATCCGCAGCCAGCCGGTGGTGCGGCGGGAGTCGATGGCGCAGGTCGAGGTGCAGCTGTCGCAGGGCCTGGCGCGCGAAGGACTGGAGCACCGCCTGGTGAGCCGGATCAAGACCCCGTGGAGCATCTACAACAAGATGCTCACCGAGGGAAAGAGCTTCGACCAGGTGATGGACGTGTTCGGCTTCCGCGTGGTGGTGCGCCGCGTGTCCGACTGCTACCACGCGCTGGGCGCGGTGCACGCGCAGTTCAAGCCGCTGGACGGGCGCTTCCGCGACTTCATCGCCATCCCCAAGGCCAACGGCTACCAGTCGCTGCACACGGTGCTGTTCGGCCCGTACGGTTCGCCGATCGAGGTGCAGATCCGCACCGAGGAGATGGACCTGATCGCCGAGCGCGGCATCGCCGCGCACTGGAGCTACAAGTACGGCAGCGACGGCCCCAACAGCGCGCAGAGCCGCGCCCACGCCTGGATCGTGGAGCTGATCGAGTCGCAGCGGGCGGCCGGCTCGTCGCTGGAGTTCCTGGAGAACGTCAAGGTCGACCTGTTCCCGGACGAGGCCTACCTGTTCACCCCCAAGGGGCGCATCCTGGCGCTGCCGCGCAACTCCACCGCGCTGGACTTCGCCTACGCGGTGCACACCGACGTGGGCAACCAGGCCGTGGCCGCACGGGTGGACAAGAAGCTGGTGCCGCTGCGCACCAAGCTCAGCAGCGGGCAGACGGTGGAAGTCATCACCGCCAAGTCGGCCGCGCCCAAGCCGCAGTGGCTGGAGTTCGTGGTCACCAGCAAGGCGCGTACCGCCATCCGCCACCAGCTCAA
>Ga0182792_1003039_pt1 | contig 11183 bp, 11 predicted proteins | sample Passage237B_FD_130497 | JGI IMG/M metagenome (GOLD analysis project Ga0182792, IMG submission 130497) | Cellulose adapted compost microbial communities from Newby Island Compost Facility, Milpitas, CA, USA - Passage2 37B (version 2) (version 2) ...
CGGCGCGCGTGCCGATCACCGCCAAGGTGGTGGCCAACATGCTGCAGGCCGTCGGCGTTCAGCGTCTGCTGACGATGGACCTGCACGCCGACCAGATCCAGGGCTTCTTCGACGTGCCGGTCGACAACGTCTATGCCGCGCCGGTGCTGCTGGCCGACCTGGACAAGCAGAAGTACGAGGACCTGCTGGTCGTGTCGCCGGACGTCGGCGGCGTGGTGCGCGCGCGCGCCTTCGCCAAGCGCCTGGAATGCGATCTGGCGATCATCGACAAGCGCCGCCCGAAGGCCAACGTGTCGGAAGTCATGAACATCATCGGTGAGGTCGAGGGCCGCACCTGCGTGATCATGGACGACATCGTCGACACCGCCGGCACGCTGTGCAAGGCCGCCACCGCGCTGAAGGAGAACGGCGCCCGCCGCGTGCTGGCCTACTGCACGCACGCCGTGCTGTCCGGCTCCGCCGCCGCGCGCATCTCCGAATCGGACCTCGACGAGCTGGTCGTCACCGACACCATCCCGCTGCGCGAGGACGCGCGCGCCTGCCCGAAGATCCGGCAGGTCTCGGTGGCGTCACTGCTGGCCGACACGATGCTGCGCATCAGCAACGAGGAATCGGTCAGCTCGCTGTTCATGGAATGAGAATCCGGCCCGGGGCATGCCCCGGGCCTTTTACCGATCCGTCTGGTCGCGGGCGGATCACCTTCAACCACTGGAGTACTGCAATGAGCATCGAATTCAAGGCCACCAAGCGCGTGGATCAGGGCACTGGTGCGAGCCGCCGCCTGCGTCGCGCTGGCCAACTGCCGGGCATCATCTACGGCGGCAACCAGGACGCCGAGGCGATCACGCTCGACCACAACGAGCTGTATCACCTGCTGCGCAAGGAAGCCTTCCACTCGTCCGTCCTGACCGTCATCGTCGACGGCAAGAAGGAAACCGTGATCCTGCGTGACACGCAGTGGCACCCGTACAAACAGCAGGTGCTGCACATCGACTTCCAGCGCGTCAGCGCCTCCGAGAAGCTGCACATCAAGGTGCCGCTGCACTTCGTCAACGGTGACCTGAGCCCGGCCGTGAAACTCGGCGGCCAGATGATCTCGCACGTGATCACCGAGATCGACGTCGCCTGCCTGCCGAAGGACCTGCCGGAGTACATCGAGGTCGACCTGAGCGGCCTCGAGAACGACCAGTCGCTGCACGTGTCCGACCTCAAGCTGCCGAAGGGCGTCGAGATCGTCCATCACGGCGAGAGCAACCCGGTGATCGCCACCGCGCTGAAGACCGGCGGCGGTGAGAGCGACGACGGAGCCACGGCCGAGGGCGACGGCGCGGCCGAAGCCTGAGCGGTCCGCGCACCTTCACGATGAGCTCCGCCCCCGTGCGCCTCGTCGTCGGCCTCGGCAACCCCGGGGCCGAATACACCGAAACCCGGCACAACGCCGGGTTTTGGTTTTGTGAGCGTCTCGCCGACGCGCTCGGCGCGCGCTTCGCGCCCGAGTCGCGTTTCCACGGCCTGGTCGCCAACGCCCGCTCGGCCGGCGTGTGGCTGCTGATGCCGCAGACCTACATGAACCGTTCGGGTCAGTCGGTCGGCGCGCTCGCGCGCTTCTACCGCATCCCGGCGTCCGAGATCCTCGTCGTGCACGACGAGCTCGACATCCCGCCGGGCCAGCTGCGCCTGAAATTCGGCGGCGGACTGGGCGGCCACAACGGCCTCAAGGACACCTCCGCCCACCTCGGCACGAACGACTACTGGCGTCTGCGCATCGGCATCGGCCACCCGGGCGACCGCAACGAGGTCGCGAACTTCGTGCTCAAGCCGCCACGCCGCGAGGAGCGCGAACTGATCGACGAGGCCGTCGACCGCGCGCTGGCGGCCTGGCCGCTGATCGCCGGCGGCAACTGGACCGCCGCGACGACCCGACTCAACACCCGCCCCAAGCCGGCGAAGAACAAGGAAGAACCCAGCCCATGAGCCTCAAATGCGGAATCGTCGGCCTGCCCAACGTCGGCAAGTCCACCCTCTTCAACGCGCTGACCAAGGCCGGCATCGAAGCGGCGAACTACCCGTTCTGCACGATCGAGCCCAACGTCGGCATCGTCGAGGTGCCGGACCCGCGTCTCGCGCAGCTGGCCGAGATCGTCAAGCCGCAGCGCGTGCAGCCGGCCATCGTCGAGTTCGTCGACATCGCCGGCCTGGTCGCCGGCGCCTCCAAGGGTGAGGGCCTCGGCAACCAGTTCCTCGCCAACATCCGCGAGACCGACGCCATCGTGCACGTCGTGCGCTGCTTCGCCGACGACAACGTCGTGCACGTGTCCGGCTCGGTCGACCCGGTGCGTGACATCGAGGTCATCGACACCGAGCTCGCGCTGGCGGATCTGGCCACCGTGGAGAAGGCGCTCAACCGCTACCGCAAACCGGCCGCCGCCGGCGACAAGGAAGCCAAGATCCTGGTCGCGGTACTCGAGAAGTGCTTCGCCCAGCTCGACGCCGGCAAGCCCGTGCGCGCGCTGGACCTCGGCAAGGAGGAGCTGGCGACGCTCAAGCCCTTCTGCCTGATCACGCAGAAGCCGGTGCTGTACGCCGCCAACGTCTCCGAGGACGGCTTCCAGAACAACCCGTACCTGGACGCCGTGCGCGCCCACGCGGCGGCCGAGGGTGCCGAGGTGGTCGCGCTGTGCGCCGCCATCGAGGCCGAGATCGCGGATCTGGACGATGCCGACAAGAAGGACTTCCTCGAGGCCATGGGGCTCGAGGAGCCGGGCCTGAACCGCCTGATCCGCGCCGGCTACAAGCTGCTGGGCCTGCAGACCTACTTCACCGCCGGCGTGAAGGAAGTGCGCGCGTGGACCATCCATGTCGGCGACACCGCGCCGCAGGCCGCCGGCGTGATCCACACCGACTTCGAGCGCGGCTTCATCCGCGCCCAGACCATCGCCTTCGACGACTTCATCACCTACAAGGGAGAAGCCGGCGCCAAGGAGGCCGGCAAGATGCGCGCCGAGGGCAAGGATTACGTCGTCCGCGACGGCGACGTGATGAACTTCCTGTTCAACGTCTGACGATCACGGGAGTCCCTACATGACCGCCACCCGCCTGACCGACACGCTGCGCGAGGCCCACCGCGAGGACTGGGAGGCCTGCGTACGCCACCGCTTCGTCGAGGAACTGTTCGCCGGCACCGTCGCCGACGACGTGCTGCGCCGCTACCTCGTGCAGGACTACCAGTTCATCGACCGTTTCGTCGCCCTGCTCGGCGCGGCCATCGCCAGCGCCGACCGCTTCGAGTCGCGCGTGCGCCTGACGCGTTTCGCGAACATGATCACCAGCGACGAGAACACCTACTTCCTGCGCTCCTTCGAGGCGCTCGGCGTACCGCCGTCCGAATACGGCCAGCCGGTGCTGACCGCGCCCACGCGCGCCTTCCAGGACCTGATGGCCGAGGCCGCCGCGACGCTGGACTACGCCGCCTGCCTGTCGGTGCTGGTCGTGGCCGAATGGCTGTACCTGAGCTGGGCCGACCGCCCGCAGGCCGCACTGCCGCCGCGCTTCGAGCACGCCGAGTGGATCACGCTGCACAACAACGCCGGCTTCCGCGACTTCGTCGAATGGCTGCGCGGCGAGCTCGACCGGCAGGAAGCCGGCATGAGCGAGGCGCAGCGCGCGCGCAGCGCGGACCTCTTCGGCCGTGCCGTGAAACTCGAACGCGCGTTCTTCGACCACGTGTACTGAGCCCGTCACGGCGCACGCCATGACGACCCGTCGCCCCGTCGGCCGCTTCGCGCCTTCGCCCACCGGGCCGCTGCACTTCGGCTCGCTGGTCGCGGCCGCCGCGAGCTGGTTCGACGCGCGCGCGGCCGGCGGACGCTGGCTCGTGCGCATCGACGACGTCGACACGCCGCGCGCCGTCCCCGGCGCGGACCGCGACATCCTCGGCACGCTGTCCCGCCTCGGTTTCGCCTGGGACGGCGAGCCCGTCTGGCAGAGCCGCCGCACCGAGGCCTACCGCGCCGCCTTCGAGCGGCTGCGCGCGGACGGCCATCTCTTTCCCTGCGCCTGCACGCGCGCCGAGCTGGCCGATTCGGCGCTCGCGCCCGACGGCGCGCGCGTCTATCCCGGCACCTGCCGCGACGGCCTGCCCGAAGGTCGCACCGCGCGCGCCTGGCGCGTGCGCGTGGCCGGCACGATCGACTTCGACGACGCCGTGCAGGGTCCGCAGCACGAGGATCTGGAACGCCATGTCGGCGACTTCGTCGTGCTGCGCGCCGACGGCCTGTTCGCCTATCAGCTCGCGGTGGTCGTGGACGACGCCGATGCCGGCGTGACGGATGTCGTGCGCGGGGCCGACCTGCTCGCCTCGACGCCGCGCCAGATCCACCTGCAGCACCTGCTCGGTCTGCCCAGGCCGCGCTACGCCCACGTGCCGGTGGCCGTCAACGCCGCCGGGGAGAAGCTCTCCAAGCAGACCCTGGCGCGCGCCGTCTCCCACTGGCCGCCCTCTCGCGCGCTGCACGCGGCGCTGGCCTTCCTCGGCCAGGAGCCGCCGACGGAGCTGGCCGACGCACCGCTCGCCACGCTGCACGACTGGGGCATCGCGCACTGGCGGCTCGACGCCGTGCCGCGCCGGCCCAGCGCGCCAACGCCGGCTGATTTCGCGGCACAATGAGCGCCGCCCCCACCACGGAAGCCTCCATGCTGCTGCACTCCGATTCCGACCTGCGCGCACTGCTCGCCGGCACGCGCACCATCGCCGTCGTCGGCATGTCCGACAAGGAAGAACGCCCCAGCCACTACGTCGCCCGGTACATGCGCGAGCACGGCTACACCATCATCCCCGTCAATCCCGCGTGCAGCGAGATCGCCGGGCTCACGTGCTATCCGAGCCTGCGCGACGTGCCGGTTCCCGTGGACATGGTCAACGTGTTCCGCCGCCCGGACGACATTCCGCCGGTCGCCCGCGACGCGGTGGCGATCGGCGCGAAAAGCCTGTGGATCCAGCTCGGCCTCGTCAGCGCCGAGGCCGAGGCCATCGCGTCGGCTGCCGGCCTCGCGGTCGTGATGGACAAGTGCGTGAAGGTCGAGCACGCGCGGCTGTTCGAACCGCCTCGTTTCTGATTCAGTGCCGGCCGCCGAAGCCGGCCATGCCGATCGCAAGCCGCACGAGCTGATAGGCGAACCAGGTCAGCATCCGCCGCAGCCGCGACTGGCCTTCCCAGTCCTGACGGCGCAGTTCGGTCGCGCCATCCTCGATGGCGCGCAGCAGGCTCGCACGCAGCTCGCCGGCGAAGCCGATGTCCTCGACGACGACGTTGGCCTCACGCGCGAGCATCAGGCTGAACGGATCGATGTTGCTCGAGCCCACCGTGGCCCAGCGCCCGTCGACGACGGCCACCTTGGCGTGCAGATGGCTGCGGTGGTACTCGAACAGCCGGACGCCATGCTGCAGGAAGTACGGATACAGCGCCCGCGTCGCGTACGCCAGTATCGGGTGGTCCGTCAGGCCCTGCAGCAGCAGCGTCACGCGCACGCCACGCGCGGCCGCGTCCACGAGCGCCTGCCGGAACGACCGTCCGGGGAAGAAGTACGCGCAGGCGATGATGATCTCGTCGGACGCGCCCCGGATGGCCGTGCGGTAGGCGACCTCGATGTCGCGGCGGTGACCCAGGCTGTCGCGCAGGACAAAGGCCGCGCGCACGTCGCCGACCGGACCCGGGCGCGGCTCCGGCCAGCGCGGCAGGGTCCCGCGCCGGCGCAGGTGCGCCCACGACACCAGCCACCACAGCCGGTGCACGGCATGGACGATGGCCGCCACGAGCGGACCCTCGACGCGCACGGCGTAATCGAAGCGCGGAAACGGTGATTCGTTCTCGGTAAAGTCGTCGATGACGTTGATGCCGCCGACCCAGGCCACGCGTCGGTCGACGGTGACGATCTTGCGGTGCAGCCGGCGCAGGCGATGGCGCCGGAAACGCCAGGCACGCATCTCGCGGCGATACACCAGCACCTCGACGCCACCGGCCTCGAGCCCGCTCATCATCCCGTCCACGAAGGGCCGCGCGCCGAAACCGTCGACCATCACGCGCACCGTCACCCCGCGTGCCGCGGCGCGGCGCAGCGCGTCAGCCACACGGCGGCCGGTGGCATCGTCCTCGAAGATATAGGTTTCCAGATGGACTTCGCGCTCGGCCGCGTCGATCGCCGCCAGCACGTCCGGGAAGTAGGCCTCCCCGTTCTCCAGCAGCACGATCCGGTTGCCGCTGACGAGGCGACTCACCCAGCCAGCTCCAGCGAGGCGGTGATCGGTGCGTGATCGGAAATCTTGCCCCACATCGCGCCGGCATGGACCTCGGCCGACTCGATCTGGAAGCCGCGGACATAGATGCGATCGAGGCGCAGCACCGGGATGCGGCTCGGGAAGCTGCGGGCGGGACGTCCACGGAACACCTCGACCAGCCCCAGCCGCCGCGCGAGCTGAGGCTCGGCGCGGTTGAGCCAGTCGTTGAAGTCGCCGGCGATGATCAGCGGCGCATCCGGCGGCACGATGCTCTCGATGCGCTCGGCCAGGGCCTGCATCTGCCGCCGCCGGCTGCCGCCGGTCAGGCCCAGATGCACGCAGAAGCAGTGGGCGGTCTGCGGCCCGCCGGGCAGGTCGACCTCGCAGTGCAGCAGGCCGCGGCGCTCGAAGCGGTGGTCCGACACGTCCTGGTTGTAGGACGAGACGATGTCGAAGCGGCTCAGGATGGCGTTGCCGTGGTGGCCGTGGTCGTACAGCGCGTTCTGGCCGTAGGCCGTCTGGTGCCAGTGCTCCTGCGCGAGGAACTCGTACTGCGGGTGACGCGGCCAGTCCTGATGCGCGGCCTCGTGGCGCATATTCATGCCCTGCACTTCCTGCAGGAACACCACGTCGGCATCGAGCGTGCGCAGGCGCTCCCGCAGCTCATGGATGACCATGCGCCGGTTGAACTGCGAGAACCCCTTGTGGATGTTGTAGGTGCAGACCTTGAGCTTCATGACCGCATCCGCAGGACCAGACGGGGCGGGACCGGCAAGGGGACCGCCCGCCTCAGGAGACTCCGAGCATGCGATCGAGCGCGAGCCGCGCGAGTTCCGCCTCGTGCGGCGGAACGGTGATGCGGTTGACCACGTTGCCGTCGGCCAGATTCTCCAGCGCCCAGGCCAGATGCTGCGGATCGATGCGCTGCATCGTCGAGCACATGCACACGGTCGGCGCCATGAACTGCACGAGCTTGCCCTCGGAACGCATCTCCTCGGCCAGGCGGTTGACGAGGTTGAGCTCGGTGCCGACCAGCCACTTGGTGTTCGCCGGCGCGGCCTTGATGGTGTCGATGATGTACTCGGTCGAACCGACGTAGTCGGAGGCGAGGCAGACCTCGAGGTTGCTCTCCGGGTGCGAGATCACGAAACCGTCCGGATGCTGCATGCGCCAGCGGCGGATGTGGCTCTCCTGGAACATCTGGTGAACCGAGCAGTGCCCCTTCCAAAGCAGGATGCGCGCGTTGCGGATCTGGTCCGGCGTCAGGCCGCCGTACTCGAGATCCGGATCCCACACCACCATCTGCTCGGCCGGGATGCCCTTGTTGTGACCGGTCCAGCGCCCCAGGTGCTGGTCGGGGAAGAACAGCACCTTCTCGCGCTGCGCGAAGGCCCAGTCGAGGATCCTGGGCGCGTTCGTCGACGTGCACACGATGCCGCCGTGCTCACCGCAGAAGGCCTTCAGGTCGGCCGCCGAGTTGATGTAGGTGACCGGCGTGATGCACGCGTCGGGCGTGCCGAGCACCTCGCCCAGCTCGCGCCAGCAGCGTTCGACCTTGGCAAGGTTGGCCATGTCGGCCATCGAGCAGCCGGCCGCCAGATCAGGCAGGATCGCCATCTGGTGCGGCTTGGACAGGATGTCCGCGACCTCGGCCATGAAATGCACGCCGCAGAACACGATGTATTCCGAATCCGTCTGCGCCGCCAGCTTGGACAGCTTCAGCGAGTCGCCGGTCAGGTCGGCGTGCTGGTACACGTCGGCGCGCTGGTAGTGGTGGCACAGCAGCACCGCGCGGCTGCCCAGACGCGCACGCGCGGCGACGATGCGTTCCTGCGCTTCCTCGTCCTGCAGCTGGTTGAAACGGTCGAAACGGATGATGGCTTGCGTCATGATCGTGTCTTACTCGTGTTCAGCTCTGGGTCCACGGCAGGCCGGCGTGCCGCCAGCCACCGATGCGGTTGCGCTGGCCGTTGGCGTCGCGGTCGCCCTCGAAGCCCTCGAGCACGTTGTAGGCCTCGCCGTAGCCGAGTTCGGCGGCCAGCCGCGTGGCCTTGTCGGAACGGACGCCCGAGCGGCACATGAACATCACCAGCGACTCGGGATCGACCGCGCGCCGCAGCTGCTGCGCGAAGGCCGGATTGGGCGTGTTGCCGGGATAGAGCATCCATTCGATCTCGACCGCGCCCGGCACCCGGCCGACCCAGTCGAGCTCGGCACGCGTGCGCACGTCCACGAGCCTGGCACCCGGCGCGTTCTGCAGTACTTCCCAGGCCTCGGCCGGCGTCAGCGCGCCGGCGTAGGGCAGCCCGAGCCGCTCGGCGCGCTCGCGCGCGAGCTTGAGGATTTCGGTCAATTTGCCCATGGCGGCGATCCGTCTAGAATCGAAACCCGTCATTATACGCCGAAGAGCCCGCCATGGCCCCCAACGCCCCAGGCCCCACCCCGCCCACTCCCGACGAGGCCGGACGGGCACGCGGCATCCGGCGCGCCGCGCTGGTCGCCATCCTCACCAACGCCCTGCTGGCCATGGGCCAGATCGCCGTCGGCCTGCTGTCCAACGCCTTCAGCCTGGTGGCCGACGCGGCCCACACGATCTCGGACCTGTTCACCGACCTCCTCGTGCTGCTGGCCGGCCGGCACGGCGCCGAACCCGCAGACGCCGACCACCCGTACGGCCACGGCCGCATCGAGACGGCCGCCACGCTGATCCTCGGCGGCGTGCTGGCTGCCGTCGGCGCGGGGTTCCTGCTCGCCGCGGCCGAACGGCTGCAGCACATGGAGCAGGCTCCGCCGCTGCACGTCGCGGCGCTGTACATGGCGGCCGCCACGCTGATCGCCAAGGAGGCCCTGTTCCGGTTCACGCTGGCTGCCTCGCGCCGCCTGCGCGCGCCGCTGCTCGAGGCCAATGCTTGGCACGCCCGCTCGGACGCGGCCTCGTCGCTGGTGGTCGCCGCGGGCATCGGCGGCAGTCTGGCCGGATACCCCTTTCTGGAACCGCTGGCCGCGGCGCTGGTGGGCTTCCTGATCCTGCGCATCGGCCTGCGGCTCGCCTGGCGCGCGCTGCGCGAACTCATCGACACGGGTCTTCCCGCCGACGCGGTGTCGCGCATCCGCGCCACCGTGCGCGCCACGCCGGGCGTGCGCGGCAGCCACGACCTGCGCACACGGCGCATGGCCGACCGGGTGCTGTGCGACGTGCACGTGCAGGTCGATCCACACGTGTCGGTGTCCGAGGGGCACCTGATCTCCAACCGGGTCCGCGACGCGATCCGGCGGGCCCATCCCGAGGTGCGCGACATTCTGGTGCATGTGGACGTGGAGGACGACCGCACGCTGCAGACGCCGCCTGCCGGTCCCCTGCCGACGCGCGACCAGATCGCCGAGGCGGTCGCCGGACTGCTCGACTCGCCGGGCCTGTCGCCGCGCCTGCTGCTGCACTATCTTGGTGGACGCGTGGAGGTCGAAGTGCTGCTGACGGCCGAACAGGCGACGGCCTTCGACGCCAATGCACTGAAATATCGCATCAATCACTGGCTCAAGACCCACCCGGAATACCGGACCCTCACCTTTTTCGTGCAGAGCGCACCATGATGATGCACACTAGCCCGCGAATGCATCATTCCGGTGCATGGCCTTGACGCCGAAGCGCCGTTCCCGCGCCGGCGGCGCCCGCGCCAACGCCATACCCGACGCCGGCGAGCCGGATCAACACGCGGACTTTCCCCCGCAACCCGCTTCCGTGGCGGGTTTCCGGCGCCCCACACGAGGACCTGGAACAAGCTGGCACGCAAACTGCTTTTACCTCCGCGGGGAAGTCACAACGCGCCCACCGAATCGCACTAATCACCAGGAGTGGATATGAACTCTCAAGAAGTCATGAAGCTGATCCAGGAAAACGAAGTCCGCTTCGTCGACCTCCGTTTCACCGATACCCGCGGCAAGGAGCAGCACGTGGGCCTGCCGGTTTCGGCCTTCGGTGAAGATCACTTCGAGCACGGCCACCCGTTCGACGGCTCCTCGATCGCCGGCTGGAAAGGCATCCAGGCCTCCGACATGATCCTGCTGCCGGACCCGGCCTCGGCCTACATCGATCCGTTCTTTGACGAGACCACGCTGGTGCTGACCTGCGACGTCATCGAACCGTCCGATGGCAAGGGCTACGACCGTGACCCGCGCTCGATCGCCAAGCGCGCCGAGGCCTACCTGAAGAGCACCGGCATCGGCGACACCGCCTACTTCGGCCCGGAACCCGAGTTCTTCATCTTCGACGCAGTCGAATGGTCCGTCGACATGTCCGGCGTCTACAGCAAGGTGATCTCCGAGGAAGCCGCGTGGTCGACCGCCGAGAAGTTCGAGGGCGGCAACACCGGTCACCGTCCGAAGGTCAAGGGCGGCTACTTCCCGGTCCCGCCGGTCGACTCGCTCAACGACATCCGCGCCGCGATGGTGCTGGCGCTCGAGTCCTGCGGCATCCCGGTCGAGGTGCACCACCACGAGGTCGCCAACGCCGGCCAGTGCGAGATCGGCACCAAGTTCAACACGCTGACCAAGCGTGCCGACTGGACGCAGGCGCTGAAGTACATCGTGCACAACGTCGCCCACCAGTACGGCAAGACGGCCACCTTCATGCCGAAGCCCATCGTCGGTGACAACGGTTCGGGCATGCACGTCCACCAGTCGATCTGGAAGGACGGCCAGAACCTGTTCGCGGGCAACGGTTACGCCGGCCTGTCCGAGACCGCGCTGTACTACATCGGCGGCATCATCAAGCACGCCAAGGCGCTCAACGCGATCACCAACCCGTCGACGAACTCGTACAAGCGTCTGGTGCCGCACTACGAGGCCCCGATCAAGCTGGCCTACTCCGCCCGCAACCGCTCGGCCTCGATCCGCATCCCGTACGTGGCCA
>Ga0182792_1003040_pt1 | contig 11183 bp, 8 predicted proteins | sample Passage237B_FD_130497 | JGI IMG/M metagenome (GOLD analysis project Ga0182792, IMG submission 130497) | Cellulose adapted compost microbial communities from Newby Island Compost Facility, Milpitas, CA, USA - Passage2 37B (version 2) (version 2) ...
GCGGCATGAGTGGTTCGAGCCGCAGCCATGCTTCGTCGGTCAGTTCGTAGCGTTTGGGCATATGCACCTCCGTGTAAGGAGGTATTGTCAGTGGATCAACTCAAGGGCGCAACGCCAAACATGCGCCAAACAAATGGGCCGTCAAACAGGACCTAGTGATCTTGCCCTGGTCAGGCGTGGAGTTCCAATTGATTATGCGGCTTGGTGCGTTTGTTTAAAAGCCGCGGAACTCATGTACCCCAGCGCCGAATGCAGACGTCGACGATTGTAAACCACTTCGATGTATTCAAACAAGCTCTACTCGGCCAGTCACCTTGTGGTCAACGGGTGGGTTATCTCGGTCTTGAGCGTGTCAAAAAAGCTCTCAGCCAAGACGTAGGAGCCACTGGCCGAAGCATTATGAAGCCTCTATCCTGTCCCCATGATCCGCAAGACATTATTCCGCTTCGTCGCGATGCTGTCAGGTCTCATGGACGATCAAGCCCAGCAGGTCGTGGAATACCTCAAGGAAGAGAACAAAATCCTCCGTGAACAGCTCAAAGACCGCTATGGCTGCAAACGCATCAAATTGACCAACGACCAGCGCCGGCGGCTGGCTGCCAAAGGGAAAGATGTCGAGAGACACCTCCTTGGCCAGGTGACCGATCTGTTCAGTCCCGACACGCTGCTCAAGTGGTATCGCCAGCTCATCGCCGCCAAGTACGACGGAGCGCCCAATCGTAAGGGCGGCAGGCCCAAGGTGTCCCAGGAACTCATTGATCTGGTCCTGCGCATGACCAGGGAGAATCCCTCCTGGGGCTACGGCCGTATCCAGAATTACATGGCTTATCTGGGATACTCCATCGGCAGATCGACGGTCAAACGCATCCTCGACGACCACGGCATCTGCCCCGGCCCGGAGCGCAGCAGCCAGGGAACCTGGACACAGTTCATCCAGAGCCACATGAACGTCCTGGCGGCGACGGATTTCTTCTCCGTGGAGCTGCTCACGCCGCGTGGCCTGGTCCGTTGTATGGTGCTGTTCGTCATCGACATCGGTACACGCAAGGTCCAGATCGCCGGGGTCACCACCGAGGCCAATGGCCCGTGGATGCATCAGATGGCCAGGAACATGACCGACATGGAAGCCGGATTCCTCAAAGGCAAGCGCTACCTGATCCATGACCGGGACTCATTGTTCACGAAAACCTTCGATCAGATCATCAAGGCTGGCGGCGTGGAAGCCATCAAGACGCCCCGGCAGTCCCCTAACCTGAACGCCTATGCCGAAAGATTCGTCCAGACGGTCAAGCAGGAATGTTTGGATCGGCTGATCCTCACCAGCCAGGGTCAGCTCGAGTACGTGCTGCACGAATTCCTGGAGCACTACCACCATGAGCGCCCGCACGAAGGTCTTGGTGGCCGGATCATCGACCCGCTGCCTCAGGATGAAGATGGCCCAATCCTGAAGTTCGAACGATTGGGAGGCTTGCTGGCGTCTTACCGTCGAGTGAAACAGGCGGCGTAGGGCAAAAGAGGGTTCTGGAACCCCGCACAGAGGGGCGGAAAACCGTCGGCCAACCACCCTTGCAGGCCAGAATCCCTGTGGCGAATTCCGATTCGTGAAAACCACTCAGTTTCCCGGCCATCGCCTGGGCCGGGACGGCGTTCCTGTGTGCCAGTGAGCTGGCGTCATCGGCCTGCCGACATTCTCTGCTGTTAACCGCCAGTTGCTGCCAAGATGAAAACGCACCCCTGTACGTCGGTTATGAAAAAATGTAACCGGCGGCAAAACATGTGTTTGCGTCTCGCCTAACGTTTGAAACTGGTTTGGAACGGGGAGGGATTCTTGCTCTCACGGTAAAACGCCAGCACCTCGTCCGTGATGAGGTCGGCGACCGGCTTGCCGTCTACCTCAGCATGCACATCAAGGCGGTACGCTTCGATCCACGGGCGTAGCTTCTTACCGCGCGCTTCGGCCCCGGCACGCGCCTGCTGCTCGATGACCTGCTCCAACTCGCGAAGTCTGGCCCCCACCTGCTGGGCGACCTGCGGGTTCTGGCCGAACGGCCCGGCGAGCACGTCGCGGTACACCTGGGCCGCGCCTACATGATCCTCCAACTGCGTCCGCGCCTCGGCCAGCGACAGTTGCAGCTTGGCGGTCATCTGTGTCGGCGGCTGGTCGCCCTGGTCGCGACGCATGCGCGCGTCAACCGTTAGCGCAAATTTCATGAGCTTTTCCGCCTCTTCCCACTTCTGAAGCTGGGCGTTCGCCATCGCCTGTTGAACCAGCGCATTGAGCGTCTGCTCGTCGTCCTCCGCATGTTCCGCCGCTGCCTCTGCCGACTCGGCTGCCCCGGCCGGGTCCTGCGAAGCAGCCTGCAACTGGGCTTTCATCATCAGCAGGTCGTATGACTTCGGATGGACTTCGAGGGCAGCGTCCAAGCGCTGCCTGGCCTGGAACGCCTGTCCGGTGCCGGCTTCCACGCGCGCCATTAAGGCCGTCGCACGCGGGTGGTGCGGCTCAAGCTCGAACGCCTTGTTCAGGTCCGCCATGCCCTGCGGCGCGTTGTTCATCATCAACGACAACTGCGCCCGCACCGTCAAGGCCAACGGGCTGTCCGGGTATTCATCGACGAGTTCGTTCGCCTGTCGCATCGCACCTGCTGCGTCCTTCGCAGCGATGCTCTGCTCGATCTGCTGCATCCGAAGCTGTATCGCCTCGTCGTCAGCAACAGCCATATTCGGCAGGCACGCCAGCGAAACAATCAGAGCGGTTGCGCTCACGAGCCGGGTCACCCATTGGATCGGCTTGAACATGAATCGATATTCCTTTGTGCAGCGATGAAGTTCCCAGCGGTGATCGTTTCAGGACCATCCCATTCGCCGGGCACAGATTGGCGATTTGAGGCGGACAGCATATCTTGCCATCGGCAATTTCGCCACGCGCGCATACGCCCCAGCCGGCGATGAAGGGCACTGCGGCCGATAAATTTACTTCACCACACGGACAACCGCAGGCGCTTCATGAACGTCCGGCCAGCGTGAGAGCACTTCAACGGTCACGGTGTATTCCTCCGCAGGCTCTGCCGATGTATCCCATGGGCGACGATTGACAAAGTACAGTGTTGCCTCTCCTGCCTTTTCAGGTGTGAACGCAAACGTGTACACTCCGCCCCCACCGTCGACGCGTGCGTCCCTCGGCTCGTACTTCGGTGAGCCATCAAGCGACAGGATAGTCTCGTCATACTTATGCAATTTCCAGACATACCCCGTACTCGGGTTCCCCGCCATGGCAACCTCCAGCGTCGCTCCCAGCGGAACCTGCACAACATCATCCGCATTGGTGACGACGCTTCGTGCCTGAGGCTCGCATCCCAATAGCATTCCGCAGATCAAAGCCAGGCATGCATACCATATGAAATGAATCATTGTCATCCTCTCCGCGACAGGTGGAGCCAGTCAATCGTCAAACGTCTCGGGGCCCACACGCATGACGGCCTCCGCCCATGCCTCAAGACTTGCGTATACCGTTGAACCGGGCCAAGGGAGTTGCTCGGGCGGCTGGCTTGTCCAAGTCAGGTGGATCATTGCCACACGACCAGAGCCATCGGTAATCTGAAACAGCACATCGTCGCTGCCATCGCGCCGGGCCAGGGCCGCCATCGGCAAACCGGATAGTTCATGCCCCTCAGGCAGTTCACGCGCCAGTTCTTGTTCCATGGCTGCGGACTGTTGCCGATCATCTGTTAGGGCGTACCAGGGGGCCAGCCACTTCATTGCCATGTCGTTCTTTGGCGAGGTGTCTTCATGAAAGTTCCGTCCTTCTTTTGAAATGCATGCCTGACTGGCGAGGTTGGATCCTCTGCTGCTCGTTTGTGAGGCAGTGCGTATCAGCAGGTGACGAATACGCGAGATCCAACCGTGCGCCTGTGATTGGTCGGCTGCGTTCTCCAAACCGAACAGGGCTGGGATGGCATCGAAAAAGGGCAGCACCGCGTCGCCGTTTGCCTGGCCATACGCCAGGTGTTTGCGCACCTTCTCAAACGGATAGACCGCATGGCCAGGCGAAAACACCACCGCCCATTGCCCATCCGTTTTCTGCCAGCTTCCGCCGTGGGTCTGGACGACGCATTGGCCAAGAAAAGAGCCGAGCACGGACACGAGCTGGTCGTGCAGGTTCGGATCGCCTTGCTGATGTTGCTGTTCGATATATTGATTCAGCCACACCACTCCATCCCTGTCGCAGGCGAGCGCCAGGGCGAATTGATCGCGCGCCATGTCCAGCACGAATTGGGCATTGGCTTCGACCTGCTGAATCGGGGAAAGGCCATCGTTCACGCCAACGTCCATCCGAAAATGAAGGTGACCGGGTGAATAAGCCGACTATAGCAAGATTGAACCTGCGAGCATAACGAAGACATCACTCTTCCAACAGGAGATACTTGCATGGCAATCAAACACTGGATGAGTTGGGAAGGTGGCGTTGATCTCGTGGCTATGATGGATCCGTCGCTGAGTCAGCCGAACGTCATCGTTCACCTGGCGCGCATGGTGCATACACCTGTTGGCTCCGCGCCGTCGGGCGTGGTGCTATGGCAGCCGGACGCGAGCGCAGCGCCGCAGTTGATCGGCTTCGTGTCGAGCGATCCAAAGGTCGGCGCTTATTTCGGGCCGAACATCTTTGCCGGTACGCCCTTTGAACAGGCACCCGTCCATAAAGCCACGATCGCTATCAAGGCAGATCTGCCTTGTTCGGTCAGCGCCCGCGTAGAAATGGACGGCATGGTGTTCGAGACTGCGTTGAGCGAACTTGGCGAGGCGGAAACGATCAACCGTGCCGCGACCGACATGCCGCCGTTCGCACAGATGGGCATCGAAGCGGTCGCCGGCGCGGCATCATTGAAAGTGAACGGCCAGACGATGGATATCGCTGTGCCGCCGGTCGGCATCAGCGGCGGCCCGGCCGCGGTGTGGGCACCAGCAGGCATTTACATGCGATGAGATGACCACAGTGATGAGCGCTGGCCGGGCGATCCGATGGAAAAGCCTACGGTTCGTCATGCTGAAGCGGGCCACACGGCTCGTCTATAATGTCGAGCGCCCAGCGTAACCCATGCCTTCACGCCGCCTTTCGTTCGTAGTGATTCAGCAACCCGCCGAGCAACCGCGTTCGCTGCACTGGGCCAATCGAACCAGCCACGGCTTCTCGTACTTCCGACCCGCTGCGTTTGTTCAGCGGCACGTTGCCCAGCGACTGATGCGGCCGCATCGTGTTGTGGTACGTCACGTAGGTTTGCACCACATAATCCACCTGCCTCAAACTAAAGCACCACAGCGCGTTCAGGCACTCGCGCTTCAAGCTTCCGATCCACGATTCCGCGAACGAGTTGGCGATCGGCGACTGGAACGGCGTCTTCACGATCTGCTCGCCGCTGAGCCCGCGGAAGTGCTCGTCGAACGCCTCCGTGTACTTGCTGTCGCGGTCCCGGATCAGGAAGCGCAGCTCCAACTCCTCGTCTTCGGCCCACATCGTGACGTTCCGCGCCTGCTGTTGCATCCAGTCCGCCGTCGGGTGGTACGTGCTCGGCGAGACGAACACCTTCCGGCTGCCCAGGTGGATGAACATGAGTGCGTACGCCACCCGCTTGCCCATCGGCGTCCATACGGATTTGCAGAAGAAATCCGTCGCCACCATGCAGTCCAGATGGGCCGCGAGGAACGTCCGCCATGTCGTGTCCACGCCCTTGGGCGCTTGGCGATCCGGGTCCGGCAGCAGCCCTTCGTCGACCAGAACCCGCCGCACCGAGCTTCGGCTGGGTGTCAATCCCAACTTCCGCAGCTCACCGACAATCCGACGAACGCCCCAACCGACGTTCTCGCGGGCCAGGCGAAGGATCAGCTTCCGAATCGAGGCCGTCATTCGTTTGGGACGCCCAACACGCAAAGGCGATCCGCCAGTCTGCAATTCACGAACCCACCGCCTGTAGGTCTTGACACTGACGACGCCCATGAGATCATCCACCTGATGATTGAGTTCAGCGCCCAGCATCAGCAGTCTCGACCGCTCCCCCGGCGAGACGATCACCCGGTCGCCAGGCAATCTTTCGCGGAGCATCTCGACCTGGACCTTGAGGAAGCGAATCTGGGCATCCCGCCGAGCCGCCCAGGCCTCGAAAAGCACCATCAACATCGCCTGGAACCACCTCGGAAGCATCAATCACCCTTTTTCTTGAAAAGCCATAAGTCCAGCATTGACAACAGCCCGACATTTTGGGCCAGCTCTGGTTGTTGAAGCCGACGCATCGCCTCGGCGAGATGATCCAGGGCCGCGTCATCGAACGCGACGAGTTCCATCGCCAGATACTCGATGATGTTCTGTTCGACCGACAGATCGACGAGCAGATGAATGAGATAGCCGTCGTCCGCCACCTGCCGCGCGACCGCCATCGCGGTGAACAGGTCGTCGATGCCACGGCTCACCTCCCCGTCGGCGAAGGCGGCAAAGGCGCGGAGCTGAGCGGTGCGCATGAACCGTCGCGGCGTGATGAGCAGTTCGAAATCCTCGCCGATACGGGCGATCTCCGGTAGACGGCATCGTTCGTGAGACAACCCTTCGCGCAAAAGGGCCATGACGGGTTCCGTCCCTTCGATGACGGCGCGTTCCGCATCACCGATTGCCTGCGGTGGAAAGGTCGTAAAGACCCCGGGGTGCTGTTCATCCAGATCGAGAAGCATGGCATCGGCCTGGAGGTAGAGCGCAACGGCTTCGTCGAGGGGCGGCGCGGGGACGGGATCCTCGGCCCACACGGCGGCGGTGAAAAGGATCAACAGGGCGGCGGACGAACTGAGGGACGCTGGTGTGCACATGGAGCCCTCCCGAGTAACAGCGGTCACTCCATGTTACCGGATGGGCCGCCCCCTTCGAGCGCTTCGTCACCTGCACAACACCACAAAGCCCGGCTGCTGATCAGCGCCCTCCTTGCTGTTCAGGCTTCACTTGCGGCACAAGGTTGTCCACCGTCGACAGTTCGATGACCTTGCCATCTCGCATGTACACAGACGCACGCACCACCGGCGCCGAGGCACTGTAGATACGCATCTCAAAGCCGTCGTACAGTTCGCCCCAACGCCGTTCGACAACGGTCTGTCGCGGGGCATCGTCATGGGACCAGTGATAGCGCACTCCGATCACCTGTGTCATGTCACGGCCCGGCCCGCGCAAACGCATAATCCACTCCTCCGATTCGCCATCGGGCCCATGCAGGGGTGATCGGTTGACCGTCAGTTGCAACGCTTCGATGCGCTCAGGCGTGCGATCCTCGACAACGATGGAGCCCGCATCAAGTTTGCGCACCTCGCCGCGTGCCGCAGCCTTAATTTCGGGAGGTTGCACCGCGTACTCGCCCGGCTCAAGCAGCACGCGTTTGCGCTGAATCGGCCAACTGGGCAGATCCTCAAACGATGCATCAACTCCATCAAGCGCGAACCACGCACGCTGCTTGATAAGCGAAAGCACCGTCAGCGGAGCGTCCATCCGCGTTTCCACCGCCCAACGACCATCGCCCCAGTACGCGCCCTGTTCCCATGTCCAACTGAACTTGCGGCGATCCATTTCGGTGAGCGGATGTTCCAACTCGAACACCCGATCGTCATGCAGTTCAACGCGTGCCTTCACCGTGTCTGACACACCGTACGGAATGACCACGCCGGAATACACGCTTTCATCCGGTTCGAAGGTCAGCTCCTCACTGAACGTGCCGGCTTCATAACGAACGCTGCGTATCTCTTCGGTGAACGCATCCCAGCCGCCGACACGCACCCAATGGACGAGTCCCCCGGGCACGTCGAACGACACAAGCGGGTCGTGACGCATCTCGAGCGGGGCGGCCGAACGCGGCGCTTCCGTCCGCAGTCGCCCCGTAAGGATGACCTCCTCGCCATCGTCCAACTGCACCATCGCCGTGACGTTGAACGGTGAGCCGAGCCGGAACCAATCCGGAGCGTTCTTCTTGCGCAGGCGGGGGGCAAGGAGAGGCCGCGTATCCACGGGTCGGTAAACGTATTGCACATGCTCGATCTTCTCGAGCAGTGACGCTTCGCCCACGACCTGGCAAACCGTGGTCCATCGAGGCGAACGAATGGTGGCGTCATAGCCGTAGAATTTCTCCTTTGTCCGCAGGCTGAACTTCGGGCGATACCTCCCCGACACACCCGGGCGCACGGGAACGGTCAGCCATTGCTCAAAGCCATCGTGGAAACGAATGCGCGCGTTCAGATTGAACGCCTCAGTCGCCACGCTTCCCAGCGTGTACGCTTGGGGCATCCCCATCACGCCGTCCGTCAGCCGCGTGCGAAGCTGCTCGCCGCCCGCCTGGTGAAACCACTCGACTTCCACAATCTGAGACAGAATCACCATCGGCCCGATCAGCGTCGCATCGAACAGGTGAACCTTCTGGTGCTCGGCGTTGAAGTAGAACGACGGCTCATCCGACATGCTAATTTCAATGCCCAAAGCATCGTTGATCGGATCGGTCAGTTCCTTGCGAAGGCGCAGTTGTGACTCCGCCCCATCCTTGAAAACCACGTTTGCTGTAACTTCAACGGGTTCACGCGTCTCGATAACACGCATCAGATACCGCGCGTTAAGTTCAAAACGCAGTTGATCGCCCTCGATCACTTCCTCGGTGCGCCTGCCTTCCTCGGGATAGGTCAGCGTTACCCGCTGGATATCGTCCAGTCGCGCCAGATCGCCCACCAGAAAGAATGTCGCGCTCCAGAACGGCCCTGATATCAGCGATCCCCGGTAATGATCGTAGGCCAGCAGTTCCACGCGGTTCGGATCGGGGTAGCCGGTGTCCGGCCCCAGCTCGATCCAGCGTTCAAGCTCCTGCTTGCGCCCGTCGTTGAACTCCACGGTCGCGCGAACGCGAAAGTCGCGTTTTGCCGCCACGGTGACCGGGAAACCCTCGGTCGAGGCAACGCTGATCATGGGGTCGGTCGACACGTGGGCATCCACACGGTAGGTCACGCGTTTGATCTGCGTGTCCAGCTTCCAGGGCCTTTGAAGCTTCAACACAACCGCGTGATGCATCAGCCCTTCGTGATCGCGCGCCATTTTTCGCGCTTCGAAGTCGATGCTGATATCGCGAACAATCGGCGCATCCAGCACCGCCTTGTGCTGCAATCGCTTCACCCCGCCGTCGGCGTAGGTGATCTCAACGTTGATCGTGTCGGGTTCGGTGGCGTAACCGAACGGGCGGTGGTCGGCGATCACCCCCATGAACTTGCCTTCGTAGGTAAGCGTCGGCTCGTCCTTTGATCCCATCTTGCCAAAGTTCCACACCACCTTCACGATGTCGTCGCGTTCGTTCAGCGGGTAATCCAGTTGCGCCCGCCACTGATAGACCGGCGTCTGGTCGTTCTCCATGTCGTAGAACCCGTGGTCGAACACGACCGCCGCTTCGCGGAAGTCGTCCGCCAGGGGGGTGGGGCCTTGCACCTCGTGCTCCAGCATTGTTGTGCTGCCGTCTTTGAAGTGCACCTGGGCAACAACCGGAAGCGGGTTCAACGTTGTGCCGGAGCGGATGCCGAAAAGCGCCTTGCTGTCGGTCGCCTTGTGTTCACGTTGTTTGCCCAGCGGGTCGGTCCATTGCCAGGTGACGTGCTTGACCTGGTCAAGCGCTTCGCGCTGGCCGCGAAGGTCGACGGAAAATCCGTAGACAAACTTTTTCAGTTCCGGCTCGAAACGCAGAAAATCGGAGAATCCTTCCACGCGCAGCTTCGACAGGTCCAGCGGCAACGGTCGCGGAAGGCCGTCCGAGCCGATCTCAACCGGCTCTTCCACATCCACGAGCGTCACCGCCCAGTTGCAGAAGACCGGCTTGCCCTGCTCGTCGGTGTCCTGCAGTTGGATTTGATCGAACAACTCATAGGCGACCCAGCAGTACCCGCGCTGGCTCCAGCGCGTGCCCCAGGAGTTCTGCACCAGGAACGCGCCGCGCGAATCGTCGTAGCCCGCGATGACCATGGCGTGCTTGCCGTGCGGCTGGTTGGGCTTGCGCTGCGTGTGGTCACGCTCGAACATCGCGGGCGTGTACTTTTCAAAACGGCCCGACAGGAACAGCGGATTGACGTTGGCGCCAAACACCACGACCTGCCGGCGTTGCAAAGCCAGACGAATACCCATGCGATCCGCAACGAGCTTGCCATCGTGAATGGGATACGCCTGTGCCTCGCGGCGGGCACGCTCGGAAGGGGCGCGGGTGAAGTCCTTCGCCAGGTACGGCGCCGTCGCCAACGTGGCCGCGCCCTGCTCACGCATCATCACAATTGCATCGACAAACGTGGATCCGTCATCTTTCCCACGGTTGATCTGGTTGTACACGTATGTCGGTGAAAAGATGCGCGAGGGATGATCCGGCCGCCAGCCCTGGTCGCGAGCCTCGGCATACGACTTGGCGGCATACGCAATCGCCCACGCCGTGCAGTCGTTCATTCGCTGCTGACCCACGGCCGGCAACCAGCGACGCAGGTCGACCACCGGCTCATCCAGGAACGTGACCTGAGGTGGAACGTAGGTTTCCAACTCCGCCGACTGCGCAGCCGTGGGGTTGACGCTCCCGGTTTGTCCCTGCACTGCGGCGCCCGCCATCCACAGCACCACACTCGCCAAAAACGGTGCAATGGCATGCCGACTTTTCCACATCTGCGTTCCTCCATCCAGCGACATCGTCGCGCCGCCAAAATGTTCGATGACCACCCACCCCGGCAACGCCACTCCCGCGGTCTGATGTGGCCCCAATCCCGCTTCCAGAGGTGGCCCGAATTGTCGGGCACCTCCCGTCTTTCCCGGGAATTACGCGGCTTTTCGCTCATAATGGCTGAAAAGTCCTCCGAGGAGCTGCCGTCGGCGAATAGGCCCGATTTCGCCGGCGAGGGGAACGGGTGGCGGCTGGCCCACCTGGTTTAGCGGCCGGTTGCCGAGCGACTGATGCGGCCGAAGATCATTATAATAGTTCGCGTAGGTTTGCACGATGTGGTCCAGATGGTTGAGGCTGAAGCAAAGGAAGTGGTTGAGGCATTCACGCTTCAAGGAGCCGATCCACGACTCGGCGAAGGCATTCGCCACGGGAACCTGATACGGCGTTTTGATGATCTGGCAGCCATTGGACTCGAACATCTGATCGAAAGATGCGGTAAAC
>Ga0182792_1003042_pt1 | contig 11180 bp, 6 predicted proteins | sample Passage237B_FD_130497 | JGI IMG/M metagenome (GOLD analysis project Ga0182792, IMG submission 130497) | Cellulose adapted compost microbial communities from Newby Island Compost Facility, Milpitas, CA, USA - Passage2 37B (version 2) (version 2) ...
CCGCCCCCGGTTCTCCCCTCTGCTCTCCCGGCCCGCCGGGCCTCCCCCTGCCGCCATCGTGCCCGCTACGCGGCGCGGTCGCCCTGGCCAATCCCGAGCCCGGCGGGCCGCCCCCGGTTCTCCCCTCTGCTCTCCCGGCCCGCCGGGCCTCCCCCTGCCGCCATCGTGCCCGCTACGCGGCGCGGTCGCCCTGGCCAATCCCGAGCCCGGCGGGCCGCCGCTCCGCCACGGACGTCCCGAAGGCCCCCAACGTCCGCAAATCCTCGATGTTTCACGTGAAACACTCGGGGTGCAGGCGCGCGAGGACGGACGAGGAGAGCAGCCATTGGGCTCATCCGGCGGAGCTGAGCTCAGACGAAGGCTCGGCCGGGTCCGCTGGATGTGATGGACCGGGGCCAAAGACATCAAGGGAGCGTCCCGGGTCTCCCCTCCGGGAGCACAAGCCGGAAGGCCACTAAGATTCGGGGTGCACCTAGTTGGACGAGGCGTACCTAGTTGGAGGGGAACCCGGAACCTTCGGGGTCCCCCGCCGCCCGTTCACGGAGCCGCAAGGTCCTCAGGGGCCCACGCTCAATTCGGACCGCTTGCCCTTCGCGTCGGGCAGCCTTCCGCCATACCCCGACCCCGTCTCCCTGAGGGACTGGGCGCCGCTCTTTCATTCCCTGAGACCCGCCCGTCAGCCCGGGCGCGGACCGCCGGGGCAACCGAGCACTCGCCCTCCCGGCCTTCCGCGGCCCCGAACTCCGCGATGTTTCACGTGAAACATCAGTCAGGGCCCTCGTCCCAGCCTAACCACCCGACACGCTCCCCCACGAACCCAACGCCCGACGCGCGGCCCAGGGGAGCCCGAAGGTGCGTCACCGGGCGCCGGCTGGTGCCCTCGATGGGCCCACGCTCTCGATGATTCCCGCCGTCTCCCGCTCGAAGGCCGCTCGCTTTCGGTCTCCCGCCTTCTCGAAGGCGCGGGCGGCGAGCTCATGGAGGCGGACATCCCCGAGGGCCACCCAGAGGGCCCGGTCCGCAGCCTTCGCCGCTTCCGCGGAGCGGCCCGCCTCGAGGAGGAGCTCGATGAGGCGCACGTGAGGGACGGCGGAGCCCTCATCGAGCTCAGCCCAGCGAGCGAGGGCGTCGATCTCCATGGCGCGGGTGCCGACTTGGTGTTCGGCGGAGGCGAGGAGCGCCCAGGCCTCGATTTCTTGGGGGTCGAGCTCGGTAGCGCGGCGGGCGTGAGTCCTGAGAGCGGAGAAGTCCCGGGTCATTGCGGCCAAACGGGCTCGTTCGAGGCGGAGCTCGACGCCATCGGGGCCGAGTTCGATGGAGCGATCGAGGAGCTCGCGCGCACCGTCCGGATCCCGGGCCTGGAGGGCGAGGCGCGCGAGCGCAAGGCCGACGCGGGGATTTGGCGAGCTTTCCCAGAGATCGAAGAGGGCGCGTTGGGCTTCGGCGAGCTCCCCAGCGGCGGCGAGGGCAAAAGCGGATTCTTCTCGGGCGAAGCGGGCGGCATCTTCGGAGCCGACCGAGTCGACGGGGGAGAGCTGGGCGCCGGTGAGGCCTTCGGGCTCGTCGAGGATGAACTGGGTCTCGAAGCGCTGGAGGCGCGCCCGGAGGAAGCGCTGAAAGTCGCTCATGAAAGCGTCCGGGTCCGGGAGGCTCGAGCGGAGAACATCGGCGGCGGGCTTTCGGGCGCCCAGTTCTCTCAGCCAAGCGGGGAAAAGCTCGGGGCGCGTCTCGTCGATGAAGCGGGCGAGCGCGCCCGAAGCGAGATAGGCGGCTCTGATGTCATTGTGATTGCGCGCGCGGGTGAACGCGCGGTTCATCTGGAAGAGCCCGGGGAGCGATCCTTTCCGCTCCGCGATGAAGAGGGCGCGCTCCGCCTCCCTCCCCCAGCCCCGATCGAGCCGCTCGGTCTCCCACTCCGCGAACCCTTCCGTGAGCCAGCGCGGGATGCGCCCGGCGGAGGCGGTGAGATGGAAGACGTGGGCGAGCTCGTGCCACAGAGTCATCCCGAGGTTCCCCGGGCCCGCCGCGGGAGTCAGCGCCGCGATCCTTTGGCCAAAACAGACGCCTTCGAGCCCGACATGGGTCAGGCCGCTCGTGCGCACGGCGAAATCCTGGCGGCTTTTGTAGAGCTCAATCGTGATCGGGCGCGGCGCGCGCATCTGATAGCGTTTTTCGAACTCGGAGATCGCCGCGCTGGCGAGCTCGGGCACGTAACGAAGAAGCAGCTTTGCCTCCGCTTTCGGGAAGCGGAAGCGGAAGATGCCGACCTCGTGGGTCTCGTACTCTTCGGGGATGATGTCTTCGAAAAGTGTTAGCGAATTGTAAGTGCGGACGTCGTAAGGATCGAGCGCAAAAGCGCGGCGCAGCTCGACGAGCCCCTGCGCTTCGCTCCCCGAACGAAGCAGAGTCAGAGCGAGCCGCGAGCGGACCACTGGATCTTTCGGATCGAGGCGCGCCGCGCGCCGGGTGAGCGTCTCGATGTCCGAGTAGCGATGCTCCCACTCGGCGAGCTCACTCGTGATCGAGAGCAGGCGCGCCGAGTCGGGGGCGAGCGTCCGGAATTCTTTTTCGAGCCGCTCAAACTCTTCGGGCCGCTCCGCGAGGAGAGCCGTCGCCGCGCGGAGGGCGAGGAGCTCGAGGGAGCGCGGGTTCCGGCCGAGACCCCGGGCCACGAACTTCTCCACCTCGGCGAAGTCGAGGTCGACGAGAGCGATCGCCCCGAGGGTGAAGAGGGCGCTGGGGTGGTTCGGGGAGATCTCGAGGGCCCGCTGGGCGAGCCCCTCGGCCAGGACGAAATCAAAATGTTCGACCCGCTTCAGCTGAGCCAAGAGCAGGAGAGCCTCCGGGTGGTTCGGGGCGTGCTCGAGGAAGTCCCCGAGAATCGAGAGAGCGCCCTCGACGTCGTGCCGCTCGATGTAGAGCTCCGCTTCCCAGAGACGACTCGGCGAAGTCCGGGGCCCGAGCTCCCGCGCCTCGCCGAAGAGCCGGTCGGCGAGCTTCGGATCGCGGAGGAGGAACGCCGCCCGGGCGACGGCTCGCTGGCGCTCGGCGAGCTCCGGGGCAAGGGGGGTTCCATCGCTGCGCGGCCAGCCCGTGGTGAGCTTCTGGAAAATTTCCTCAGCGTCGGCCCGGCGCCCGAGTTCCAGATAGGCCTCCCCCCGCAGCAGCTCGAGGAGGATCGGGTCCCCTTCCCCTCCCGCGAGCCGGGTGACTTCTTCCGGTCGGCCGAGGGCGAGGAGCGCCCTCCCCTCCCAGAGGGTCAGCCCCTCCTTGCGGCTGAGCTCGAGCAGCTCCGTGAGCCGGCCCGTCTGGAAGAGGACCTCGGCGAGCCCGATCTGCGCTGGTTTCTCTTGTTCGCTGCGAGCGAGCAGATGGCGAAAACGGACCTCCGCCGCCGGATAGTCGCTCGCCGCGAGCGCCGCCTGCCCCGCCTTCAAGATCGCCGCCGGATCTTCGACCCGCTTCGAGGTCTCGCTCGAGGAAGGGAGCAGGGGGGCCGAGGGGGCCCCATGACACCCCATGACGGCGACCGTGAGCGCGCCGCCCAGAACTAACTTTTTGCTCACAACCAGAAAGCGCGCGCGGCGAGAACAAACGCTCATTGTTCAAAGAATCTTGTGCCGAGAAGGTCTCTCCTCAAAGATCTCGCCCGCGCTCACTCCTCGGGATCGAAGTACTCGACGATCACACCGCGCGGCGTCCGGACTTTGGTCCGGCCGCCGCCTCGTTCGAGCACGTAATCCGGTCCGAGGGGGATTTTTCCGAACCCCCCCGGGGTATCCATGATGAGCTTCGGAAGGGCGATCCCGCTCAGGCGACCCTGGAGCGCCTCCATGATGTCGATGCCCTTCTGGACCGAGGTCCGAAGATGGCTCGTCCCGTTCACCGGGTCCATCTGGAGCAAATAATAAGGACGCACCCGCTCCCGAACGAGCCCGCGGAAGAGCTCGGTGAGCGTCGCCGGATCGTCGTTCACCCCGCGCAGGAGCACGGCCTGGTTCATGACCGGGAACCCATGGTCCGAAAGGCGCGCGAGCGCCGCGCGGGAGGCGGGGCAGAGCTCCCGCGGGTGGTTGAAGTGGGTCATGATCCAGATCGGGTGGAACTCCCGCAGGGCCTGGACGAGCTCGAGGGTGATACGCTGGGGTAAAGCGACCGGAACCCGCGTCGCGAGGCGGATCGTCTCGACGCTGGGGATGTCCCGGAGCGCCCGCAGGATCGCCGTCAGCCGCTCGGTCTTCATGGTGAGCGGGTCACCTCCGCTCACAATTACATCACGAACCTCCGGGTGCGCCCGCAGGTAGTCGAGGGCGGGCCCGAGGCGCTGGACCGAGCGGGGTCCTCCCCCAGCCCCGACCATGCGACTGCGCGTACAAAAGCGGCAGTAAACGGCGCAGCGATCCGAGACGAGCAAGAGAGCCCGGTCCGGGTAACGCTGGACTAGGTCCGGGGCGACTTCATGGGCCTCTTCGCCGAGGGGATCGCGCAGGTCACCTCGCCCGGGATTGCCTTCCGCCGGGGCCGGGACCACCTGCCTCCGGATCGGACAGTTCGGATCCGAGCGGTCGACGAGGGAGAGGTAATGGGGCGTGACCGCGAGGGGAAACCCTTCTTGTTCCGCTCGCTCGGCGGCGGCTCGTTCGGCGGGCGTGAGGCTCAGAGCGTGGTCGAGCTCCCGCGCCGTGCGGAGGGTGTTCTGGAGTTGCCAAACCCAAGAATCCGGCTCCGGAGCCCTGTGCTCGAGCGAAGGGGCGCTGAGCTCGGTCATGGCTGTTTCGTCGAAGGGGCCGCCGGATCGCTCGCGCGCTCGAGAGCTCTCTCGAGAGCGGCCCGATCGACGGTCGCAGGGTATTTCTTGCGCAGCTCTTCGAGCAGCGCCTTCTCTTTCTCTCGGAAGAGGCGGCGCCGGAGCTCAACTCGAATCGTCCGGTCCGCCTCCTGCCTCGAGCGAAGGCGCGCCGGGCTCGTTCCCCCGAGCCGAACCACATAAAAGCGTCCGTTTGCCTCGACCACCTCCGGGGCCACATCGCCGAGGGCCTGGAGCTGGAAAACCGCCGTCCGAACCGGCTCGGGAACCTCGGGATTTTCGCCCCGCTCGACACCGGGCGCGGAGACAAAACCGAGATCTCCGGCCAGTTCAGAGGCTTCGTCGGAAACGAGTCCCCGCCGATCGAGGCTGAATTCCTTCGCGAGCTTGCCCCATTCGGAACCGCTCGCGCCCTTCGCCCGGCGCAGCACCGTTTCAGCCTGGGCTCGACCGCCGGTCACGATGACGAGGGGGCGCCGCCGTTCGGGCTCCTCAAACTCAGATTTGTGAGCCTCGTAGTAGGCGCCGACTTCCGCGTCCGAAAAGGACTCGAGGGGCGGGAGGGACGCTCGGAGCTCCTCGAGCCGCTCATCGCGGAGCGCCAAGAAAAGCTTCGCCTGATACTCCGGGCTCTTGTCGAGCCCGCGGCGCTCCGCTTCCTGGGCCAAAAGCTCCGTATTGATGAGCTCGTCGAGCAGCTCCGCCTGGCGCTCCGGGGTCTGGTACCGGAGGCGCTCAAATTCATCCATGCGCGCCACGGTCCGGGCGTAGTCCCCGAGAGTGATCGTCTTTTCCCCGACTTTCGCCAGGACCTCTCGGTCTTCCGCCGGGGTCAGCCCGGTGATCGGGTCACGGGTCGCCTCCGGCTCGGCGTCTCCGGAGAACCACTTGCAGCCGCAGAGCGCGAAGGCAACTCCGACGCAGAAGACGGCCGCGGAGGACCGAGCGCGGACGACCCTCTCGCCGCCAGAACCCGGGTTCGTCGCGCTGCCTCTCATGAGAGGTGAGTCATACACGAACTGCGCGGGACGGTCTCGCCAGGTAAGCATCTTGAATCGTTGCGGGCTTGGGCGCACCAAGCTATGGCCTAAACTCGTGGACACTGAGGCGCAGGGCAAAGAGACACTGAAATACAAGCGCGTATTGCTCAAGTTGAGCGGGGAGGCTCTGGCCGCAGGGGGCAGCGGCATCGAGCCCGAGACGCTGCGGAGCACTGCAGAAGAGATCGCCGATGTGCGCAAGACCGGCGTCGAAATCGGCCTCGTGGTCGGCGGCGGCAATATTTTCCGCGGCCTCAAAGGCGCGAGCCAAGGCATGGACCGCGCCCAGAGCGATTACATGGGCATGCTCGCCACCGTCATCAACGCCCTCGCCCTGCAGGATGCCCTCGAGCGCTGCGAAGTCCCGACCCGCGTCATGACCGCTATCGAGGTCCGCTCCGTCGCCGAGCCCTACATTCGTCGCCGCGCCATGCGCCACCTCGCCCGCGGTTACGTCGTGATTTTCGCCGCCGGCACGGGCAATCCCTACTTCTCGACGGACACCGCCGCGAGCCTACGCGCCATGGAGATCCGCGCTGATGCCTTGTTCAAGGCTACGAAAGTCGCCGGCATCTTCGACAAGGACCCCGTCCAACACTCAGACGCCGTTCTTCTGCCGCAGGTGAGCTACGACCGCTTCCTGACGGACCGCCTCAAGGTCATGGATGCGACGGCTGTCGCTCTTTGCCGCGACAACGGCCTGCCCATTCGCGTCTTCCAGATGGCCCCCGGGAACATCCGCGCCGTTTTGCGCGGGGAGAACCTCGGAACGACCGTCGGAGCCTGACCCTTCGGTCAGTCGAGAATGCCGCTGGCCGCTCTGCTTCGCCGTCGCGTCCGATGGGGAGATGGATCCCGCGTCCAAGGCAATGCTCCTTCTTCCTCGCTGGAGCCTGCCAGTTCCTCCCTGACGCAGGACGAAACAGAGGCATCTTTCCCGATGAACCCGCCGGTGTGAGCTTTTCGATAGGCGTCTCGCCGCTGAAAGCTACGCGACACTCCTGTCGTAGGGTTGTGCCACTTTGCCTCGCGCCGATGAGCTGGGAGGAACAGCCTACGAGCGAAAGTCCGCGAAGCTCCAAAGACGCTTGTGTTCGCTCACGAAGGCACGAAACCTGCTCGCAGCCCGGTACTATGAAACTCGCAGGGAAGCAGTTGGTTGTTCAGTTGAGCCTCGGCGCGGGCCTCGCGCTCGCCGTGAGCCTGGCGCCCCTCGGCTGCAATGGGTCGGACGGGGACTTGGATGACGAGAGCCAAACAGGGGGAAACCCTGGTTCTGGAGGTAAGGGGTCCGGAGGCAAGACGAGCTCGGGGGGAGCCGCGGCCGGCGGAAGAGCCGGGTCCGGAGGCGCTGGCTCGGGGGGTGAAGCGGGTTCACCGGGGAGCGCCGGGGAAGGTGGCATGGGCGGACTCGGCGGGGGTCCAGCCGTCTGCGAGCTTCCCTTCGACGGGGGTCCCTGTGAGGCAGCAATCCCCGTGTACTTTCACAATGCCAAGACGGGTCGTTGTGAGCCCGCCGTGTATGGGGGCTGTCAGGGGAACGAGAACAGATTCTCGACAATGAGGGCCTGTGAAGAAGCCTGTGATGTCCGGCGCACCGAAGCGGCTTGTTTGGTCGACGGAGTCACGTACCCGAGTGGCTTCGCAAGAGTCCCCGATCCTTATAGCTGCAACACCTGCGGGTGCGACGACGGCGTCGTCGCAGGGTGCACGAAAATCGGCTGTTCCGAGCCCTGCGAGGAGGGCTTCGTAGCTGCGACGGAGTGCGCCCAGTGTGGACCTGTCGATCAATGTTTGACGGTGCACACGGGCTGTTTGCCCGAGTGCGGACCGAAGGATGAGTGTCCGGACGGGCGGTCCTGTGTTGATGGGCTCTGTCGAGACGTTCGCGGCCTTTGTCCGTGAGTGCGGGAATCTTTCGGAGGCCTCGCGTTCCATCCGCGAGGCCTACCTTCGATCGCAGCCTCGCTTTTTGAGCTCCAGGTCCAAGTTCTCGAGCTCGGCTGCGTAAGCAAAGTCGTCGAGAGCGGTTTGGACGCTTTCACAGCGACGAAGGTCAATGAAGAACTCGCTCAGCCGAGAGCACTCTCCTTCCGCCTTCGCGTGTTGAAGATCCTCCAAAATGCGCTTCACGGGGCAACGCGCTTCCTGACTCGGGAAGGTCTCGGGGGGTCGCTCTACTCGCGGGATCATCGTCAGTGTGGAAGCGTCAGAGGTGGGGTCGGGTGGTGTGTAAGCCCAACGAGGAGACGACAGGAACGTCAAGAAAACCCACACAAGATATATGCCTGTCAGACCCGAAATCGCCCATCCTGACAGTTTCTTCTCGCTTCCGGGCGCTGGTTTGGCGGGATGGCCCGACGAAAACGGTCGCCGAGAAAGAATGGCCTCGATGGCCGGAGCCTGTTCGCGCACGATGTTCCTCGCCCACATGAGCTCGTCCCGGTGCTGGGGATTTCGCTTCTCGAGCGCTCTCCAGGAAGGTGCCGTGTCAGTCCAATTCGGACGCGCTAGATGAGCGCTGATGAGGCGCCGAGCAATGGGGCGCATCTGCTCCCTGACTCTGAGAAAATCCCGAACGGTCGCCCAGAGCTCGAAGCACTCATCGAGGGAAGTAACGGCCGTCCCTTCTCCGTCGAGCCGCTGCATGAGCGCGTCGAAAACCTGACGAGCCCGGAGGGCCTCTCCGTCCTTTTCCAGGAGAAGAACGTGTCGAAGAAGCAGTGCTACGTCGGGCACAGAGAGCGAGAGATCCTGCAGAAGCGGCAGGACAAGCTCAGCGGCTTTCGTCCGCTCGCCTCCCTCGATGAGTCGATAGTATTCGTGCGAACTTGGGGTCTTTTCCTCAAAAGGGTGGTCTGCCTTCTCGTCCTCTCCAGGCCTCTGTTGGAGTGAGAGGCTCTTAGAAACTGGCCTGTCCGGGGACTCCCCGTTAGGGCGGGAAGCTGTTTCAAGCACCTGCGCCGTGATGGGCGCGAGCGGGAGGTCTTCTGTCAGAACCACACGCTGAGCGTCGAGAAGATCTCTTCTTTCGAGGAGCTCATACGCGGCACGGACACGCTGAAATCCCTCGGGATCGCGCTCCGGCGGGTGTGCCCGGACCGCCTTCATATAGGCTCTCCGAATCTTCGCCCGCTCGTCGCCGCGTTCTACACCTAAGATCTCGCGCGCCTCCCTCGGAGTCATCTATCGCCTAGCCTACCCGCTGAGGTCCAAAGTGAGCTCTCGTAGAGCGTTCCGCTGTTCTTCGATACGAGTCGGGTCCTGCGTTTCGAGCGCGCTCTTGAACGCGCTGATCCGGTCCCCAAGAAGCTCCCTGAGATCCCCTCTCAGTTCAACATAAAGAGACTCCGCGCGGGCGAGTGCCGTTACGTTGGGGAGGGCTTCTCGGGGATGGAACTTGAGCGCCTGCATACGCTTACGCGCCGCCGCCAAGTCGGCCTTACTCATGTTGGAGCCCGCCTTTTCCAGAACAAAATTCTGCTTTTTCCCGGTGCTGACGACTTCGGTGTCCACCTCAAGGAGACCGTTGAGGTCATAAGTGAAGCGCACATCGACGGACACTTTGTCCCCGCCAGGTGGAACATTGACCTCAAACTTGGCGAGCTTTTGGTTCTTCGAAACATCAAAGTGTTCGCCCTGGAAAATCTCGAGGCGAATCATCCGCTGGTCTTCCTCGAGTGGATGGACCTGCTTGACTCGACTCGCGGGCAGGACAGTTCCGCGCTCGATGATCGGCAGGAAGTTCCCTGAGACATACGTAGCCCCTACGCGTCGGGATGTGCTGATCCCCAGGCTGAAGGGAGCCACGTCCGTCACGATCATGTCTTGAATGGCACTGCTGTTCGCTTTAAGGGCGGCCTGAACCGCAGCACCCAGAACCACAGCCTCATCCGGAGGGAGTTCTAAGAACTCCCTTGGGCCGAAGATCTGCTGAGCCAGCTGGCGAACAGAGGGGGTTCGCGTGGCCCCTCCCACGAGAAGCACTTCGTCGATCGACTCAGCGGCGACGTTTGCGTCCCGCAATGCACGGAAAATCGGGCCCTTCATGCGCTCAAAGAGCGGTTGCCAGAGAGCTTCTGCCTCGGCTCGGCCGATTTCAGCGTCAAGAGAAACTCGACTCCCTTGGTTTGTCCCGAGGTTCGTCAGCGACACGGAAGCTGTCTCGACCTTGGAAAGTGTTTTCTTTGCGTTCTCGGCGGCTCGCCTCAAACGCTCCCGCGTTTGAGGCGGAAGAGTCTGCGTTCCTTGATCCGCTTGCTCGAATCGAGAGCAGAGTTCTTCAAAGAGCGCCGATGTGAAGTCCTCGCCGCCGAGGCAGATGTCTCCGGCGGTAGCCTGGATTTCTACGACGCCTTCGAGAATCTCCAGAACAGAAACGTCAAAGGTCCCTCCCCCGAGATCCAGCACGATGGCCCGCAGCTCGCGATGCTGATTCGCCAAGCCGAAAGCGAGAGCGGCAGCGGTGGGCTCGTTGATGATCCGTTCCACGTGGAGCTGCGCGATCGCGCAGGCATCTTTCGTCGCGGTGCGCTGCATCTCTCCAAAATATGCAGGAACAGTGACCACTGCTTCATCGATAGGTCGACCGAGATACCGCTCTGCGTCTTCCCGGAGGTTCCGCAAGATGAGACCGGAGAGCTCTTCTGGACGAAACCTCTTGGATCCCAGGAAATATTCGTCATTCGTCCCCATGGACCGTTTGAAAAGGGAGGCGGTGAGATGGGGATGGGTGATTCGGCGTGCTGCGGCTGGCGCTCCCACGAGGACTTGACCCTGGTCGTCGAGCCCCACCACGCTGGGAGTGAGGTATTCGCCCAGGCGATTAGGAATCACCTTGGGTTCGCCTCCCCCCAGACAAGCAACGAGCGAGTACGTTGTTCCCAGGTCGATGCCTACCGTCGTGCGCTCCATTCCTTTTGCTCCTGGCAGAAGACTCATGGTCTCTCGCATCGCTCGCTTGGGCAACCGGACCGGACCGGACCGGCGCGGGGGCGCGGCGCAGCCGCGCGGGGTGGTCGGTCGGGGAATTTGGGGCGCTGTCGAGCCTTCGGTGAGGAAGGAGCGCCCAAAAAGGAGAGCGCCCCGGGTTCTTCTGGGCCAGAGGGGCCTCTGGTGAGGAAGGTGCGGCGAGTGCGGCGAGCAGAGTGGCGCGCGCAGCTGGCGGAGCTGGGCCGAGGCGAGGGCTCGTTCGAGCTCAGGCGGACGTCGATGGACCGGGGCCAAGAGAGCGAGAAAGTGGCTCACTTTTCGTCCGGGGAAGGCCCCCAGCGACCGGGGAGCCAGCTTTTTTGGGCGGCCAGCGGGCGGTCCCTTCGGCACGCCCAGGGAGG
>Ga0182792_1003046_pt1 | contig 11173 bp, 6 predicted proteins | sample Passage237B_FD_130497 | JGI IMG/M metagenome (GOLD analysis project Ga0182792, IMG submission 130497) | Cellulose adapted compost microbial communities from Newby Island Compost Facility, Milpitas, CA, USA - Passage2 37B (version 2) (version 2) ...
GTCATGTGCGCGCCCATACCGAACATCGTAAGTTGTACAAAGGGCACAATGACCCGTTTTAACTCGAACCCACCGATGCTGTGGAATACGCCCGGATAAAACATTGCAGCGGAAACGGCTACCAGAATCCAAATCGTGTACGCAAATCCGCTTAGCCGGGAAAATGATGGGAATATCAGTGCCAATGTCATCAAACCAATGAGTAAGACCGGACCTACAATATGACCGTTACCAGTAAGGTGCAAAATCCCAGCAGTCGGCAATAGTAGCAAACCCAACGTTAATACGATACGAGCGAGATGATTCATCAGGGTAATTTTATGGCGCATTATTGCTGATTCATCTCCCTGCGGCAGTTGCCGATCGCCTGCGATACCATCAACGCCCGTCCATATACGGAAAGCCTACTAACCTTGTCGGAAGCAATAGTCAATGTCTGGCTTCCATTGGCGGACCTAAAGTACGGACTAAACCGACCCCATCCGAATTGCCGGATATCTCCTCCGTCATCAAGCTGACCATTCACAACAAAATAGATGATATTTGGCCCGCCGTCTACCACGATACAAATATGATTCGGTTTGTCAGTGGCTAACAATCCCGCCGTACATGCCCAAACTGCTTGCGTCTGCCCGTCGTTCATTACCAATTCGATGGTTTGCTGGTCATTTACACGTATCATCCATCCTTTGCCCGAAGCGTCCACTGTGCTAAGCAAGCGTTCGCCGGCTGTCAACTGATCCGTTTCAATTACAAAATCAAACGAAAAGCCTTTATCAGTCTTCATGCCCGGTTGGTCCACGGGTTTGGTATCGCGCCTAAACAGCTCCGGCAACATTGGCGTATCGATCCTATACTGCTGTTTTTGGATACCATCACGCTGCCATTGCAATATTACGTGATCATCGTACCTTGCCGTAGCGGTGAATTGCCCCCATAACTGCTCTAACCAAGCGGCTGTTACCTGATGCACTCTTGCAATGTCTTTCTGGGTTTCAGTGATGTAGTACTCCCCGTCTTCTTCAATCAAATCCGGGTAGCTCATCCGGATCATCGGGTCATCGTCATAGAACAAGATTTCAGGCTGGCTCCACTGGATAACCCTGCCCTGCGGTGAATCCACTTCAACACCTCCCGATAACCATACCGGGTTACGATCGTTGTAAGACATAATCCTCCGTTGGGGGTGTTCCTTAACGAAACGCCCACCATGATTATGGAACCAGTATAAATATTTGCCATTTTCACATTTCCACACGAAATTAGCCGCACGTGGATGCTTCATCAACCGCCCATCGGCATACCGCATATACTGCGGAGAATCCCAAGTACGTCCTTCATCACGGCTATAGGTGTACGCCGCGTGTCCGTCAATGGTCCGGTAAACGCAGAAAAAACTACCGTCACTCAATACAACGAAGCTCTGCTCTTCGGCGATGGAGCCACCGCCAGCAGGGGTCCTCAGTCCGATTCCACCATCGGGCAATGTGTTCCATGTAGCCTCTCTCGGGTCGGCAATCGTCAGCAGATTTTCACTGCATAACAACGCCCCCTCGCTTGATGTAAAAAAACCTTCACCAAAGCCGCCTACCTTATGAATGGGTACATACGCCTTGCCTCTGTGCGAAAATGCTTTACCCACATTCCAAAAAAATTTAATTTTTCCGGCATACGGATTTTGCCTATCGATCTCAAAAGACCGCATAGGAATGGATGTACGCCCAGACGACCACGTCTTCCCGTGGTCATCCGAATACTTGAAAACGAAATACCCTTGGCTGTCCACGCGTTTTACCTGGCCGTCTTTGTACGGCGGATTGTCGCCCTGCACCCACCTGATATTATCTGTATTATGATTATAGAAAACGAAAATCCGGCCACTAGGTGCCTTGAGTAACACCGCATACGATGCTTCGGGACCATCTGACGGTTCCACGGCCACTTTATCCACCCATGTCTCGCCCTTATCATAACTGCGTTGTGTAATGATGTGCTGGCCAGAAGTCCCTTCGTGTCCTGCCGCCGTAGTCAATACGCACAACCATGCGCCATCGTCAGTTTTGACGATGTAGGGTTGGTCACTGTAGCTTTCGTCGGGAATCACATAACCTGAATGGATGTTTCGCCAGTCTGTTGTCTGGCACTCCGCCGTCAGCCAGCCGAAGACTAATACGGCTACAGTCATCATTAACTTATATGGATTCATGTGATTTTGTTTTAGGGTATTCATGGCATAAATAATGTGTACGGGGCACATCCTCTTCTATTTCGGGAAAACGAGCAGCATAATCGACCAAAAATACATTATCGTTGAAATCGTCGCAAACACTGGATACTTCCTGGCTTAGCGTATATCCAATCCCTTCGATGTGGTATCCGGTACCCTCCTCTCCCCAAAACTGATGGATCGTCCGGGGCGGGACGCATACGCTCATGCCGGGCTTCAGCCTTATGATGTCACCTGCTTCCAATCGTTTCGTGCAACCGTCTACCTGTATGTTAAACGATGCTGGCGAAGGATTTCCCTCCTCGTCAGCCTTGTGTAGCTGTACAAGGATGTTGCCACCTGCAATGCAGATGAGGTCCTCGCGCTTGGAAAGATGGAAATGGGCAGGCGCTCGCTGCCCTTCGGGATCAATCAGCAGCTTTTCGGCATATTCCTTGGGATATCCCGGTAGCCCTTTCCTCCCATTACGTAGTGTAAAAAGTGTTCTTCCGATGTGATAGAAATCTTTGCTGCCGAAATCCGTCACGTCCCATCCGAGTAGACAGTCCCTGATTTCATCGCACGCGGGGCCCGCCGCATGCCAATCTTCGGTCCCCCAATGGGCAAATTGTGGTAGCGTCATGCCAAAATGAGCGATGACCTCTTTCGCAGTAGCAATACTCTTATTGATGATGGATCTTTTGAGATTCATGTACTATTGTTTTCGTAATGGATTGTTACCAGCCTGGGTTATTCTCAGTAATCGCATTATTCAATGACATTTCGCGTTCAGGTATGGGAAATAGCAAATGTCGCTCTTGAAGATTGGTCCCCACCTTTGCGAGATATTTCATGCTTTCCGGATAAGACGCCGTAATATAGTCCCCAAAATCCTTCAGCGTCTGCATAAAAATCCCCCACCGTCTCAGATCATGAGTCCGTAGGCATTCAAATGCTAATTCCCGCATGCGCTCTTCTTTAATCAATTCGAAAAATACGGCTTTATCATCAGACTGCTCGATAGCCGCCTCAGTTCCGTCCGTCAGGATGGCGGAGACGCTCGCTCCTGTTCCTCCTCCTCCTTCCAGCCGTATAACGGGAGGGGAATCAAAGTACGTACCCGTTTTTGTCAGGGTAGGTTGTTCAGCAATCGTCACCGAGGTGACCGCACCGCCAGACACCGTCGCTGATGCTACGATATCATCTCCACCCTCAATGACAACGGTGGGTGGAGACGTATATCCCTCCCCTTGCTGATCTATGCGGAAGGCCTTGATGATGTTTCCATAAAGTGTACCATAACCCCGTTTTCTAACAGCTATCAAGGCGTCATACGCCGCTTGCGTAGGTCCGCCATTCACTTCATTTGCGGCCTCCGCATACATCAACAATACATCCGAATAACGCAAAAGCGGAAAATTTGTACTCGTAAAGTTGACATGTCTTGGTAGAAGCGTCTCTTCGTCGCGTCTCCATTTTCCCACGTACCTGTTATAAATCAATGAAGGGCCGCGAATAATCTTGGTTCCCGTATTATCATCCCACCAATACGGTGCAATATTTCGGTCTTTTCTTAAATCGCCCTCCGCATACGCAAAATACAAGATGGAAGTAGGGAATAATGTCCCTGTGGACCTTCCGGGGAATACCGTGTTATTGGACCGCACGCCGTTGATATTTCCAACGTAACTGACCTCCCGATAAGCGTCTATTCCGTTGCCAAAGAATTCCACCTCCCATATGCATTCCTTATTGTCGTACTTATCCTGCGCATGGTTCCTGAAAATCTGTGCGTAGTCAGCGGCCAATTCATGACGGCCCCCGTTGATCAGCTTTTCTGTCCAATGCAGGGCCGCCTCATATTTTGACCGATCATTCAGCGGCGAGCCGGCCATCGTAAGGCAGACCCTTGCCAAAATACCCTGAACGGTAGATTTTGAAATGCGCCCGGAAGCCTGCTCGCCCAAATCTTCCACATTGAGCACCAGCGATTCCGCTTCTGTCATGTCATCGACAATCAGGTCAAAAATCTCCTTTGCCGGTGTTCTAGGCGTGTTGACCTCATTCGCTGATTGGGTATAGGTCAATTTTAGCGGCACGTCTCCCCAGTGATCTACTAACAGGAAATAATAATATGCCCGTAAAAACAATGCTTCGCCGCGGATCGTATTCTTCTTTTCCTCATTGACATCGGCTTTTTCCAACGACTCCAGCAGCAGGTTGGCTCGGTCAATCCCAGTATAAAGGGAAGCCCACAAGTTATTGATCATGGGTTCCGATGGATCATGCTCATAAACGCCCATCTTAACGTTGGGGGAATTCAGTGCAAAAAGTCCCTCGTCATTGCCATATGAAAGATTGACCAGCATCCACCTCCCCCACATGGCTTCGTGACCCAATGGATCATATACCCCGACTAACGCGGCATCCAGCTCCTTCTCGGTCGTAAAATAGTTATCCGGGCTTAAAAAATCGGTTGGTTTTGTTTCCAAAAAATCGCTGCAGGATGAAAACAGCAGCATCGTTAGCAGTGCAGTAGCAACAGTTGTTTTAAATGTTCTCATAGTCCAATCAAAATGACGCGTTAAGACCAAATACTACGGTACGGGACCTTGGATAGGCGGTGTAATCAAACCCCGGTGTCAACGTACTATAGCGTACAGCTACTTCCGGATCAAAACCGGAGTAATTTGTTATCGTCAGCAGGTTTTGTGCAGAAAGGTACAAGCGAACCTGCTCCAGCCCCCATGACCGAAGCCGCGGAGAAATCAATGTATAACCCAACGAAACCGTTTTCAACCGTAGGTAAGAAGCATCTTCCACTATCCGTGACGAGTAGGCATTTGGTCCGTTTCCTTTGGTACGAAACAGTTCATTGGTTGGGTTATCAGGTGTCCACCGGTTTACCAAGGTGGCAAATTGGTTCTGATCCATATTGAGGGATCCTTCAAAAATCAACCGGTTGGCATTGACAACGTCATTGCCATAAGATCCCTATATGAAGACGTGGAGATCAAATGCCTTATATCTGAAGTTATTGGAAAGACCGGCAATAAATTTGGGATGCGGATTTCCAATAATCACCCGGTCTTCGGCATTGACAGTTCCATCGCCATTCACATCCAGGTACTTGATATCCCCGGGTTGAGAACGGCCGCTTCCATTGTCTGCTATCCCCGCTTTAAGCACATAGCTGCCATCAGGCTGCTCATCAAAGTCTTCGTACTGATAGTTACCCAGCCATCGGTATCCGTAAAACATACCGATAGGTTGGTTGAGCTGGGTTGAATAAAGCGGGATGTTATTGTAATTGTATTCCCACGTCATATTGGTCATCAGGTTTGTCTGATTTTCCGTAAGGGAAAGTACACGGTTTCTGTTAAAAGAAATGTTGAAGCTCGTGGTCCAGTCAAAATCTTCACGGACGACATTACCGGTATTCACAGCAAACTCCCATCCGTAGTTCCTTACACTACCTATATTTTTAAAACCCCGTTCAAACCCGCTGGAAGGCGGAAGGTCTGCGTTAAGCAGCAAATCGCGTGTCTCCTTATCGTAATAGTCCACCACAACACCAAGCCGATTATCAAACATGGAAAAGTCCAAGCCCGTGTCAAACATTTTCGTCGTTTCCCACGTCAATTGATTGTTGCCCAAAGCCGTCGGAATTGCACCGACATAATAGACGTTGTTAAAGGGATAGTTGTTGATCAACGGAAAGGAAAGTGTGGATTGATAGGCAAAGTCCCCAACACGGTTATTTCCCGTTTCACCGTAGCTCAACCGCAGTTTTGCTTGCGAGATGGATTGTACATCTTTCAGAAAGCGTTCTTCGTCCAGTTTCCATGCAAACGCGCCGGAAGGAAAATAGCCCCATTTATTCCCGGTTGCAAACTTGGAAGAGCCGTCCGCGCGGATACTGAACGTAAACAGATACTTCGTGCTTAAGGAATAGTTAATCCTTGCCAAGTAAGAGAGCATGTTATTTACTGTATTGCTCGACCGCATCGCGTACGCCGTGCCCTGATCCAGCCCATCTATGCCTAAACTCTCGTTGGGTAGGTTCCGGGAGTCATAGCCGTAGCTCGAAACGCTGTTATGCTGTACAGTGAAACCAACAAGCGCATTGAGCTGGTGGAGTTTATTGAAACGCCGATTGTAAGACAACACGTTTTCATTCAATAAACTCATCCGCTCCACATTGTCAATTGCTCCGTTTGGTCCATTCCGATTTCTTCCTTGGACGTTATTGATGTCACCGTATTTTGTACGGCTATTGTAAAAACGGTTTCGCCTGTCTGATCGGTCCGTATAGCCCCCGGAAATCTTCAAGCTTAAATAATTGTTGAATTTATACAGACCATAGACATTGACATAAAAGCGTTTACCAAAGGTTTCGTCAAGCTCATTTTCGATTGATAAAATAGGATTATAACGAAAGTCCGCTGAATTATCGACCTCAGGGTCTATGGGCATTTCAATCAGGTCGTCAATTGACGTGCGCAATCCGCCAAGGGGTCGGTATCCCCATACGCTGAATAGGACACTGGCCGTACTGCTCGGTACATCAGGATTAGCTGGTGCCGACCCGTAGGACTTCGTATGCGCATAGTTGACATTACCTCCTATCTTCAGCTTTTTATGCACCTGCTGTTCCAAAGACATACGCCCTTGATAACGGTTGAAACCAGAATATTTGATAAGTCCCTCCTGACCAAAATAGGACATAGAAGCGGTATATTGTGTATTTTGATTTCCACCCATCAAATTCAAGTGATGCGAATGCATTGGTGCCGTTTGGTAGGTCTGTTTCTGCCAGTCTATGCCTTCAACATCACGATAGTAATCAAGGTCTATCCCCGAAGCATCATCAATATAACGTTCCCCCATTAAATCGGGGCTTAGCTCCAGCTGATATTTAACAAACTCATACGGGGATAGCAATTCTGCCAGTTTGATGTTTTGCTGTGTACCGGCAAAAGCCTCGTAATTGAGTTTCGGTGACTGGGACTTACCCTTTTTTGTCGTGATGATGATGACGCCATTGGTACCTCTTGAGCCATAAATGGCGGTAGACGATGCATCCTTAAGCACCTCTATCGATTCGATTTCACTAGGGTTCAACGCATTGTTGTCCGGATTTTCCATCGGAAATCCGTCAATCACATAAAGTGGCGAATTATCCTGCGAAATGGACGAATTGCCCCGAATGGTGATGGTACTTGCTGCCCCGGGCTGTCCATCATTGGACACGACCTGCACGCCTGCAACTCTTCCCGCCAGTGCTTCTTCAAAGGATCGGACAGGTGCCTTTTGGAGATCGTCCATGTTTACGCTGCCCACTGAACCGGTGAGATCACGTCGTGAGACTTCACCATACCCGATTACCATCACTTCGTCCAGAACATCAATTGAAGCTGTTAGGGCTACGGTGATTTTCGCTTGATCCGCCAACATGAACTCTAGCTCGTCATAACCCAATCTCGAAAAAAGCAGCACAGCACGACCGTCTGGCACGCGTATGCGAAAACGCCCGTCTTGATCCGTGGAGACACCGCCTTCTGTCCCCTTTACTTTCACACTTACCGCTTCCAATGGTGATCCATCCACAGCAGTAACCAATCCCTCAACAGTCCGTGGCTGGAAAGCATTAGCATCTGCGGCGAAAACCACCATGAGGATGCCCCACCATGTTAAAAATATAATTGTTCTCATCATTGATGTTTTCAATATCATAATTGGTTTTTTACTCCACCTTAGTCCGTATGCTGTCGATGTCCACTACAAATGCTGCCCCCGGCTTCTCTGTAATTCCACTGTAGAAATTCTCACCCAGAAACGCGCGCATAGGGCCGACTGGCGAAAGCGCAATCGTGGTATATGCCCCCCCATTAATACTCACCTTTGTAATCCCGCCCCCGGTCACCACACTGATGTCCGTCCAGCCCGAATAGGTACCGCACACAAGTTCTTGCGTCCCTCCCTGCCATTTCTTCACGATAATGTCTCCATCCTGCGCAATCAGTTTTACCGATGGCTCGTCCATCGCCAGCAATGTTTGTTTAGTTCCCGATTCAATCTTTATACACAGCTCAATCGTCACTTCGTGTATATCGGCGTCGTTCGTCTCCAGGTCCAAGCCAGCGGAACTCGAATCATTGTGAAACCTCAGTACATCCCTGCTATCTACCGTATCCTGTTCTACCAGTCCCCTTGGTTTTCTCGGGTATATATAAAATGTGTTCGGATCCGGCAAAGGAGCAATCTTCGCGACCTTTGTCTGGCGGGATGTCATCCCGCTCAGCGCCTGCCAGGTATAAATCACGGCTATGGTATTGCCATGAATGCCGATCTGCGGATAATCCGTCAAATTGACCACGTCGTCGGCCGCAAAATTGACCGCTGGTGTAAAATTGAATCCATTCCCCCGATTAAAAAACAGGGACAGATTTCGACGGTTTACGGCATGATTCGTATTGGTCAAAGCCCAGTCGTTATGCGCCATTGCATTCCGTTCACCCAGATTGACCACATGCATCCTGCTCATGGCCGTTTCAATTGGCACCAATACCTGAGGCACAACCCACGTCTCACCCTCATCCGCACTGGAAGAAAACTTGAGGTTCTGTTTAGGTATGAGCGGTACCCCTGTCCTATTATTTCTGGCAAACATATTCACCACACCCACACTTGGTTCCCATACCGTCGCTTCCCATTGATTTGCCTCGGTCAACTTAGTTCCTTCCGAATAGGACCAGGTAACCCCATTGTCATCAGAGTAGATAACGGAATCCCGCTTTGTCCGCTCCATAAATGGAGTGCCGTCTCTCCGTTGCAGCGTTATGGGCACAAGGATGCGCCCGGAATCTAGCACAATCCCGCCATTACTTGGAAAAACAGACCAATCATACCCGTCAAAATTGGGCAACGAATAAATGGCTCCGGAAATCCCATATAGTTTACTATTCGTCCAAAGGCCGGTAGAAACAGAAAGTTTGGATAAATAGCAGGAACTAGAATCGGACCAGAAACACATAAGCTCGCCATCAACAATCACCAAGGCAGGTTGGTAATGCTGCTCACTTGCCAAAGCCGTAACCGGATTTACTGAGCCCGCCGAAGTTGTAAATACTTCAATCGGTGTCGTCCAGGTGGACAGATCAAAGCTCGTGCTTTGCCTGATGCGCTGCCCAGCCGCCTCGGTGCCATCGTCCCACAAAGCAAACCACCGATCTTGGAACCAACTAATGGTCGCGTCATGGCTTTGGTTGCTGGTCACTGTATAGATATCAACCGTAGGATCATAAACCTCATAACTGCGCCACGATGACGCAGCACCCGCTGCGAACATACCAAGACTGCGCTTTTCACAACCCGACAGCAATGTTCCTCCTGTCAATGCAGCAATAGCCGACAAAAATTCATCTCGTTTCATTAGGTGTTATATTTGATTAACATAATTTAGTAGTTATCCAATTGGTTGGACAATGATAAGTAGATTACGCTACGTTGCAATAGAGATGGCTTATGAAAACGTTGCCGGAAACGTTTTGATAGCAAAATCGGATTCTTTTTCTTACCTTTAGTGCTTAAAAATACCTACCAATTATGTCCGTAACGCCGACTAAGCAACCTACCATTGTAGATATTGCAGTCAGGTTGAACCTGTCCATATCCACTGTATCCAGGGCACTACGTAATGCACCTGACGTAAACCCACAAACCAAACAGGCCGTATTAGAAATGGCCAAAAAAATCGGCTACGAACCCAATACCGTGGCCGCGAGCTTGCGGAATAATAAAACCAATATTATCGGAATCATCGTACCCGAATTCGTCCATGCATATTTCCCAAGTGTTATACTGGGCGTACAGGATGTGGTCAATCAAGCGGGGTATAAACTAATGATCTGCCAATCGAACGAATCTTTCGACCTCGAAGAAAAGAACCTTCAGGCAATGGTCTCGAGTCGCGTAGATGGCCTTATCATGGCGTTAAGCCGTGAAACGGATCACTACCAGCATATCAAAAAAGTACAGGAAAAAACACCCATCGTCTTCTTTAACCGGATAACGGAAGAACTCGCCGGCTCCAAAGTATTGGTAGATGACTATGGCGGTGCGTATCAAGCGGTGGAGCACCTCATCCAAATCGGATGCAGGCGTATAGCCCATATATCGGGCCCAAAGAATTTGACTATGTGTGAAAGCCGATTGCAGGGATATTTGGATGCACTGAACCATTATCACATCCCAATAAATGAACACTATATCCACCACGCTGATTTTGTAGACGACAAAGCAAGGGAATGCACCCAACAGTTGATTGACATGGACGAAAGACCCGATGCTATATTTGCGGTAAATGATCCGACTGCCATCGAAGCACTCATATGCATTAAACAAAATGGATTACACATTCCCGATGACATCGCCCTGGCAGGTTTCTCCAATGCGCCCCACAGTGCATTTGTTGATCCTCCGCTTACTTCCGTCGTACAGCCGACTTTTCAAATCGGGCAGACAGCCGCCGAATTGCTGCTACAACATATCGAAGAGGGGGATGAGTATCAACCTCAAACACGCGTATTGGAGACTTCACTGATTATCAGGGAATCTACGAAAACCGATAACAAACATCATAGGTGAGCACCCAATTTATAGATGGCTTATACATCGCCTCGGTGGTAAATGCCAACTTGAAGCCATCTTGATGCCATTTATTGGATTGGAGTTGGCCTTAAATTGCCATTGACAAGCATCGTTTCTCCCAAGCCGGTTACAAGCAGATTACAAGCTTACTCCAATCTCCTGGATGAACAAGTTTGGCGGAATCCGTAAATTAAATTTTAATCAAATGATTAAAAAATTTGGTTAAACCAAAAATCGTCTTTAGCTTTGCCCCCAACAATAGGGAGACATGGCAAAACAAACAGCAAAAAAGGCTGATTTAAGTACGGAAGAAAA
>Ga0182792_1003051_pt1 | contig 11162 bp, 6 predicted proteins | sample Passage237B_FD_130497 | JGI IMG/M metagenome (GOLD analysis project Ga0182792, IMG submission 130497) | Cellulose adapted compost microbial communities from Newby Island Compost Facility, Milpitas, CA, USA - Passage2 37B (version 2) (version 2) ...
GGGTCCGGGCCTGCCGCGATGACGCCGCGGCGGCGCGGCCGCAGGGCCGCGCCCGCCGCCGCGCCCGGCTAGTCCAGCTCGCGGTATTCGAACCAGTCGAAGTCGGCGTGGTGGCGGGTGCCGGCCAGGTCCTGGCAGGCGATGCCGACGAAGTTGCCGGTGAAGCCGCAGGGCATGGCGTGCTCGTCGGCCAGGATGGAGGCGTCCTGCTCCCAGGCCACCGCGGTCCAGGTTTCGCCGTCGCGCGAATGGAAGAAGCGGATGCGGTCGCGGTCGATCTCCAGCTTCAGGTGGACGCGCTCGCAGTCGTCCAGCGGGTACTCCTTCTCCACCGGATAGCTGATCTGGCCGCGTTCGCAGCGCATCAGCCCCAGGCAGCGCGCCGAATGCGGCGCGCGGGTGAGGAACAGGTAGTAGAAGCTGTCGGTGCTGTAGAACGCGACCAGCCCGGCCATCTGCTGGAAGGTCCGCGGCGAGAACTCCACGCAGGTCGAGGCCTCCACGTGGAAGGCCTGCTGCCGGCGCGCGACCAGGCTCTGCTCGAAGTTGGAGACGATGCTCTCGCGGCCGTACAGGCGCAGGAAGCCCGGCCGCGCGGACAGGCTGAGCATGGCATCGTCCATCGCCACGCGCGGGGCCTGCCAGTGGAGCGGCAGCGCCGGCGCGTCGAAATCCTCGCGCGCGGGCGCCTGCGGCCAGGGGTGCGGCGGCAGCGCGGGCGGATGGAAGGCGTCGGCCGGCGCCCGCCCGCCGTGCGCCAGGCGCGGCCAGCCGTCTTCCCAGACGATGGCCTGCAGCGCGGTCTCGCGCCCGAGGATGGAACGGCCGTTGCGCAGCGGCCGGCGGCACAGGTGGGCCAAGCTCCAGCTCCCGTCCCGGTGCTGCACCAGCGAGCCGTGCCCGGCCGACTGCAGGCGCAGCGACGGGTCGTGCGCGCTGGTCAGCAGCGGGTTGCCGGGCATGACCTCGTAGGGGCCCTCGATGCGCCGCGACCGGGCGACCGTGGCCGCATGCGTGGCGAAGGTGCCGCCCTCGGCCACCAGCAGGTAGTACCAGCCGTCGACCTTGTACAGGTGCGGTCCTTCGACCAGGCCCAGCGGCGAGCCCCGGAAGATCTCGTGCACCGGGCCGACCAGGCGCTGCGCGGCCGGGTCGTATTCCTGCAGCAGGATGCCGCCGAACGGGTCGTGCCCGGGCCGGTGGTCCCAGACCATGTTGACCAGCCACTTGCGCCCGTCCTCGTCGTGGAACAGCGAGGGGTCGAAGCCGGAGTTGTTGAGGTGCACCGGTTCGGACCACGGGCCTTCGATCGCCGGCGCGGTCACCAGGAAGTTGCGCACGTCCTTGAAGCTGCCCGCCCAGCCGCGCACGTCGGTGTAGATCAGGTGGAACAGCCCGTCCGCATGGCTCAGGGCCGGCGCCCACACGCCGCCGGAGTTGGGGCGCCCGCGCAGGTCCAGCTGCGAGTAGCGCGACAGCGGCCGCGCGACCACGCGCCAGTTCGCCAAGTCGCGCGAATGGGAGACCTGCACGCCCGGATACCACTCGAAGGTGGAGGTGGCGACGTAGTAGTCCTCGCCCACGCGCACGATCGACGGATCGGGATTGAAGCCTTTCAGCACGGGGTTGGGGATCGCGGTCATCTCGGGCCTCGGCGGTGCGGGTCGGGACGGGCTAGCGCTGGCGCGGAACCTGCAACACCGCGTCCAGCGCGGGCTTGGGCCGGCACTGCCGGTCGAACAGCAGCGGGTAGTTGGTGCGGTTGGGCACAGGGTAGTCGTTCTTCCACGACATGCCGTCGTGCACGCCCCACACGCCGACCCGGTCGATGACCGCGCGCCGGCGGTGGAAGATGGCGAACAGCTCGGCGTAGCGGTCGGCCAGCTGCCGCTCCACGTCCGGCGGCAGCCCGTCCCTGTACGGGTCGAGGTAGCGCTCGAACTCCGGCAGCTGGAACTGCGGGTGCGCCATGCCCTGGCCGATGACCTGGCCCTCGCGGGTGAGCGGCAGCACGTCCACGTCCAGTTCGGTGATCATCACCTTGACGCCCAGCGCGGCGTAGGCGTCGATCGCCGCCTCGATGTCCGCGGCCGACGGGTAGTTCAGGCCCCAGTGCCCCTGGATGCCGATGCCGTCGATGCGGATGCCATGCGCCTGCAGCATCCGCACCATGCGCACGATGCCGTCGCGCTTCTCCGGCCGCCACGCGTTGAAGTCGTTGTAGTACAGCTCGGCGTCAGGCGCGTAGCGGGCGGCGAACTCGAACGCGCGCCGGACCAGCTCGTCGCCGTCGCCCACGGCCTTCACCCAGGCCGTGTCGGCGCGGTAGCGGCCATCCTCGCCCATCACCTCGTTGACCACGTCCCAGGCGTGGACGCGCCCGGCGTAGCGCCCCGCCACCTTCTCGATGTGGCGGCGCATGCCCTCGATCACCGCGTCGCGGCCCAGCGGCCTGCCGTCCCCGTCCTGGAAGAACCAGGCCGGGGTCTGGTTGTGCCAGACCAGGGTGTGGCCGACGATGAACATGCCGTGCTGCTCGCCGAACTCCACGAAGGCATCGGCGGCGGCGAAGTCGTACACGCCCGGCTCCGGGTTGACGACCTCGGCCTTCATCGAGTTCTCCAGGGTGATGGCGTCGAAGTGCAGCGGCACCAGCGCCCGCGCCCTGGGGTTGCGGCCGGAGACGATGTCGTCGTTGACCGCGGTGCCGATGCGGAAGGCGCCGGCATAGGCCGCCTTGAGGGTCTGCGGCGGCGGCGCCGCCGCGGCCGGCACCGCGGTGGCCAGGGCCAGGCCGGCCAGCAGCGGGAGGGCGTTGCGGATCATGGGTCGTTCCTCTGCATCTTGGGGGCGGCGCGACGCCGCCCGGGCTGCGGCCGTCAGAGCTTGTAGGCCGCCTTGGGCAGGCGGTAGGCCAGGTCGATGGCGACCTCCACGGCTTCGTCCTCGTCCATGCGGTGCTCGGCCACCAGCTTGGCCAGCACCGCGCAGTCGATGCGGCGCGCCACGTCGTGCCGTGCGGGGATGGAGAGGAAGGCGCGGGTGTCGTCGTTGAAGCCCACCGTGTTGTAGAAGCCGGCGGTGCTCAGCGTCTGCTCGCGGAAGCGCCACATGCCCTCGGGCGCGTCGTGGAACCACCACGCCGGGCCCAGGTACAGGCAGGGGTAGTGGCCGGCCATCGGGCCCAGTTCGCGCGAGTAGGTGCTCTCGTCCAGCGTGAACAGGATGAAGCGGAAGCCGGGCTCGTTGCCGAAGCGGTCCAGCAGCGGCTTGAGCGCGTGCACGTACTCGGTGGTCAGCGGCAGGTCCGCGCCCACGTTGCGGCCGTGGCGCTGGAACAGCAGCGGGTTGTGGTTGCGGAAGCAGCCCGGGTGCAGCTGCATCACCAGGCCGTCGTCCAGGCTCATGGCCGCCATCTCGGTGAGCACCTGGCCGCGGAACAGCGCCGCCTCCTGTGGCGTGAACCGGCCGCGTACGATCTTGCCGAACAGCGCGCGCGCCTCCGCCGGCGACAGGTCGGCGGTGGTGGCCGTCTCGTGGCCGTGGTCGGTCGAGGTGGCGCCCATGCGCGCGAAGAAAGCGCGGCGGTTGCGGTGCGCGCGCAGGTAGCCCTCCCAGGTGAGCACGTCCTCGCCGGTGATCTCGCCGAAGCGCTGCAGTGCGCCGGCGAAGGCCTCGTGCTCGGGATCGACCACCTCGTCCGGGCGGTAGGCGGTGAGCACGCGGCCGCTCCAGCCGCTGTCGCGGATGGCCTGGTGGTGGGCGAGCGGGTCCAGCGGCCCCTCGGTGGTGGCGATGACCTCGATGCCGAAGCGCTCGAACAGCGCCCGCGGGCGGAACGCCGGCGTCTGCAGCGCCTCGGTGATGGCGTCGTAGTAGAGGTCGGCGGTGCCGCCGTCCAGGCGCACGCGCAGGCCGAACACGTCGTGGAACACGTGGTTGAGCCATAGCGAGGAGGGCGTGCCGCGGAACAGGTGGAAGCGCTCGGCGAACAGCCGCCAGGCCTTGCGCGGATCGGCCTCGGCGCGCGAGCCGTCGCGACGCGGGATGCCCAGCGCGTCCAGCGGCACGCCCTGGCTGTAGAGCATGCGGAAGACGTAGTGGTCCGGCACCAGCAGCAGCTCGGTGGCGTTGGCGAAGGGCGCGTCGCCGGCGAACCAGGCCGGGTCGGTATGGCCGTGGGGGCTGACGATGGGCAGCCCGCCCACCTGCGCGTACAGCCGGCGTGCGATCGCGCGCTGGGTGCCATCGGCGGGGAACAGGCGGTCCTCGTGCAGGACGAGGGGCTTGGGGGAGGCGTTCATGGTTCGGTCCGTGGAGCGGAAACGGATTCTAGGTCCGGGGCTCATGCCCCGGCGCGGTCCTGCAGCGCCGCCGGGGCCAGCTTCGGCACCAGCAGGTGCACGACCAGCAGCGCGACCAGGTAGGCCGAGCCGGCGATCAGGAAGATGCGTGCGTAGCTGCCGGTGGATTCGAGCTGCGCGCCGGTGAACATGGACATGGCCATGCCGCCGACCGCGCCGGCGAAGCCGCCGATGCCCACCACCGAGGCCACCGCGTGCCGCGGGAACATGTCCGAGGGCAGGGTGAACACGTTGGCCGACCAGCCCTGGTGGCCGGCCATCGCCAGGCCGATCAGCGCCACCGCCACCCACAGGTTGTCCACCTGGGTGACGAACACCACCGGCGCCACGCACAGCGCGCACACCAGCATCGCGGTCTTGCGCGCGCGGTTCACGCTCCAGCCCAGCCGGATGAAGCGGCCGGCCAGCCAGCCGCCGGCGATGCTGCCCACGTCGGCCATCAGGTACACGATGATCATCGGCAGGCCGATCTTGGCCAGCGACAGGTCGTACTCCGAGGCCAGGAACTTGCCGAGCCAGAACAGGAACAGCCACCACACCGGGTCGGTGATGAACTTGGCCGCCACGAACGACCACGCCTGGCGGTGACGCAGCAGCTGCAGCCACGGGATCTTGACCGTCGGCTCCGGCGGGTCGCTGCGGATGTGGGCCAGCTCCGCCGCCGACAGCTTGGGCTGCTGCTCGGGCGTGCGGTAGGTGGTCAGCCAGACCGCCAGCCAGGTGATGCTCAGCACCCCGGTGCACAGGAACGCCGCCTGCCAGCCCCACGCCGCCGCGACGACCGGCACCATCAGCGGCGCGACGATCGCGCCGATGTTGGAGCCGGCGTTGAAGATGCCCACGGCGAAGGCGCGCTCGCGCCGCGGGAACCACTCGGCCACGGTCTTGATCGCCGCCGGGAAGTTGCCCGCCTCGCCCAGGCCCAGCGCGAAGCGGGCGACGATGAAGCCGACCACGCTGGCGGCCAGCGCGTGGCCCATCGCCGCCAGCGACCACACGCTGATGGCCAGCGCGTAGCCGATGCGCGTGCCGAAGCGGTCGATCACCGCGCCCGCGCACAGCAGGCCGATCGCGTAGGCGGCCTGGAACGCGGTGACGATGTAGCCGTACTCGATCTCGTTCCAGCCGATCTCGTCCTGCAGGAACGGCGCCAGCACGCCCAGCACCTGGCGGTCGATGTAGTTGATGGTGGTCGCCGCCAGCAGCATGGCGCAGACGCGCCAGCGGTAGCGGCCCACGGCGGGCGCGGCGACCGCGCTCACGCGCGCGCTCCGCGCAGGGTGTTGCACCGCAACACGAGATTTCCTGTTCCGCAGTGCAACATGACGATGCTTCCCCTCCGCCTCGCGGCGACCGCTGTGGTTGGTATCGCTATCATTAGCACACGCGGGAAACGCAGGCCAAACCGCGTCGCGCGCGCACCTCGCCACGGCAGCCAGCAGCGCTTGCGCAGCCGGAAATTTCCGGTGTTTTTTGCGTTGCGGTGCAGCATGACTTTCGTCGCATGCCGCTTGCCTTGCGTACCTCTGTTTGGGAGCGCTACCATCGCCGCCGCTTTTCCGGCACCTGCCGGCGAGGCGAAAAAAACCAACAAAACCACTTGATCGTCCGCGGCATGCCGCCGCGGCCGCATCACCTGAAACGGGAGGGGAGTACGGTGAACAAGAAACTGTGCAAGACGGAGCTTTCTCGCGCGCTCGGCCTGCTGTGCCTGGCCATGGCCAGCGGCGCGGCGACCGCGCAGGAGGCCGACCAGGCCGCCGCGCCCGCGGTGCAGCCGGAAGCCCAGCAGCTGGATACCGTGGTGGTCCGCGGTTTCCGCCAGAGCCTGCAGTACTCGACCGAAGCCAAGCGTGAATCCACCGGCTTCACCGATTCGATCTTCGCCGAGGACATCGGCAAGTTCCCGGACACCAACATCGCCGAGTCGCTGACCCGCATCCCGGGCATCCAGCTCTCGCGCGACGTCAATGGTGAAGGCCTGAACATCGGCATCCGCGGCCTCAACAACAGCTTCACCAAGACGACCATCAACGGCGCCTCGGTGGCCACCGCCTCGATCGGCCTGGACGCGACCAACCAGAACCGCGAGGTCGACCTCAACCTGTTCCCGACCGAGTTCTTCAACCAGCTCACGGTGTACAAGTCTCCGGTCGCCAGCCTTCCCGAGGGCGGCGCCGCGGGCGTGGTCAACATGCGCAACATGCGTCCGTTCGACCTGCCGGCCGGCAGCAACGTCACCTACTCGCTGCAGGCCGACTACAACGACGTCAGCGAGAAGACCAGCCCGCGCGGCTCGGTCATCGGCAGCTGGACCAACGATGCGGGCACCTTCGGCGTGCTGGCCGGCGTGACCTCCACCCGCGGCCGCATCGGCGTCGAGGGCTACGAGACCATCGGCTGGACCAACCCGAACCTCACCAACGCGCAGTGCGGCAACGGCGGCGCGGCGGGCGGCTTCCCGGCCACCGGGACGCCCTGCAACCTCAACGGCGGCAACGGCTGGCGCATCCCGGACACCGTGCCCAACAACCCGTCCACCATCGCCGCCGGCCTGACGCCGGGCGACGTGATCGACCGCGACTGGCTGCTGGAGCACAACCCGGGCCTGACCGTCGAGCAGCTGGGCGAGGCGCTGATCCCGCGCCTGGGCCGCCCGGTGCACATGTCCGGCGACCGCGACCGCGACGCCTTCATGGGTTCGCTGGAGTGGCGCCCGAACGACAACGCGCACTTCTACGTGGACGTGCTGTACGCCAAGGCGCACCGCACCAACGACCGCATCGACCTGAACCTGATCGGCCGCAACGGCAACATCATCCCGCTGGACATGCAGGTCGACGAGAACAACGTCGTCACCAGCGCCACGTTCACCAACGCCCAGTTCTTCCTGGAGGCCCGCCCGTACGTGGAGGACGTGCAGTACTGGCACGTGACCCCGGGCGCGACCTTCTGGTTCAACGACGGCAACATCAAGCTGGACGTGCACGCCAACACCAGCCGCAGCTGGATGTTCCGCGAGTCGCCGACGATCCTGTTCAACTCGCCGTTCACCACGCTGCAGTACACCAACGACGGCAGCCTGCCGAGCTGGAACACGGACCTGGACCTGAACGACCCGAACCTGGGCTGGACCTGGACCGGCGGCCGCGTGTGGGCGCAGAACGAGAAGCGCGTCACCGAGACCAACGGCCTGCGCAGCGACCTGCAGTTCGGCGACGACAAGAACAACCTGAAGGTGGGCGTGGCGTGGGATGAGAACTTCCGCCGCATCCAGGGCTTCGGCGACACCGGCACCAACTGGCAGCCGTACGCCTTCTCGCAGGTGACCGACGCCGAGCTGGCCGACTACATCATCCCGGGCCCGGCCGGCTTCGTGACCGTCGACTTCGACCGCTTCATGCGCGATACCAACTACGCCGAGTACCGCGACGCCGCGGGCGAGGCGGCCGGCCCGAACACCGGCGGCGCCACCGGCGGCTTCAAGGAGCAGAGCAAGGCGGCCTACATCGAGGTCAACGGCGAGGCCGACGTCTGGAACCGCCCGATGCGCCTGAACGCCGGCGTTCGCTACGTCACCACCGACCAGAAGATCAGCGGCCCGGTGACCATCGGCGGCGACCGCTTCTGGCAGACCCTGGACGGCGACTACAGCGAGTGGCTGCCCTCGTTCAGCGCCGCGTGGGACGTGGCCGAGGACGTGGTGCTGCGCATGTCCGGTTCGCGCACCATGACCCGCCCGAACCCGAGCTCGATGCTGCCGGCCACCACCTTCACCGACATCTCGGCGCAGGTGGCCAACCAGGGCAACCCGAACCTGACCCCGTACATCTCGACCAACTTCGACCTGGGCGGCGAGTGGTACACCGGGGCCGAGGGCTTCGTCGGCCTGACGCTGTTCAACAAGCGCGTGGAGGGCTACACCTACCAGGGCGTGACCACGATGCCGTTCCGCAACCTGGGCATCGCGTTCGACGACCTCACCGTCGACCAGCAGAACGCGATCAACTCGCGCGGCGGTCCGGACGTTGCCACGGTCAACGTGAACCAGCAGGTCAACGCCGACGCCGAGCTCGAGATCCGCGGTTGGGAGGTGATCTGGGTGCAGCCGCTGAGCTTCGTGTTCGAGGGCCTGGGCTTCATGGCCAACTACACGAAGATCGACATCGAGACCCTCGGCAAGGACGCGCGGGCGCTGGCCGGCAACGTCTACGGCGTCTCGCCGTCGCTGTGGAACGCCACCGCGTACTGGGAGAACGACGTGGCCTCCATCCGCCTGTCCTACAACTGGGCCGAGGGCGCGGTGGGCACCGGGCCGAACCAGCAGGGCATCCTGCCGGCGCAGATCTACGGCGAGGACCGCGGCCAGCTCGACCTGTCGGCCAGCTACACGCTGTCCAACGTGCCGACCAAGCCGCAGCTGACCCTGAACGTGCTGAACCTGACCGGCGAGGAGCGCCGTTCCAACTTCTGGCACGACAACGCGGTCAACGACATGTACGATCCGGGCACCACGGTCATGGTCGGCGTCCGTGGCAGCTTCTGAGCCGGGGAATCCAGCAGTGACCCGGTGGTAGTCCACCAGCGGCCCGTCCGGTGCAACCGCGCCGGGCGGGCCGTTCACCATCCGCGGCCGGAAACGGCCGCCAGCTTGCACAAACGGGGCGCCAAGTGACGAACAGCAGCACGGAAACCCTCTCGGTCAGGGAGAAGATCGGCTACAGCCTGGGCGACCTGGCGGCCAACCTCATCTTCCAGACGCTGGTCACCTTCCTGGCGTTCTTCTACACCGACGTCTACCGCATCCCCGCCAGCGCCGCGAGCACGGTGATCTTCATCGGCGGCCTGCTCGGCGCGTTCGTGTTCACCCCGGTGATGGGCCTGATCGCCGACCGCACGCGCACCCGCTGGGGCAAGTTCCGGCCCTGGATCCTCTGGACCGCGGTGCCGTTCGGCGTGCTCTCGCTGCTGGCCTTCAGCACCCCGGACCTGGGCGAGCGCGGCAAGGTGTTCTACGCCCTGGCCACCTACATCCTGCTGGTGGCGGTGTACGCGGCCAACAACCTGCCGTACGCGGCCCTCAGCGGCGTGATCACCGGCAACATGGCCGAGCGCAACAGCATGTCGGCCTACCGCTTCGTCGCGGTGATGATCGCGCAGTTCATCATCCAGGCGCTGCTGCTGCCGCTGGTGCTGATCCTCGGCGGCGGCGACAAGGCGCAGGGCTTCCAGAACACGATGACGCTGTTCGCCGTCCTCGGCACCGTGTTCTTCCTGATCACGTTCTTCACCACCAGGGAGCGCGTGGTGCCGGAGCCGGCGCAGAAGTCGAGCATCGGCCAGGACCTGGGCGACCTGGTTCGCAACCGCCCGTGGCAGATCATGCTGGCGTTGACCATCCTGGTCTTCATCAACATCGCCCTGAAGGGCGGCATGTACGTCTACTACTTCAAGTACTACCTGGACGAGGCCGCGCTGGCCGGGTTCCTGCAGGACATCGGCTTCAACGGCCTCATCGCCGGGCTGAACTCGGTGCTCACCGGCATGGGCCTGACCGAGTTCCAGTGGCCCAAGGACGCCCCGACCTCGGCGCTGAGCCTGTTCAACGGCGGCGGCATCCTGATGATGATCGTGGGCATCGGCTTCTCCAAGCCGCTGGCCGACCGCTTCGGCAAGCGCAACGTGTACGGCCTGTTCCTCCTGCTGTCCACGCTGTGCCTGCTGGCCTTCATGTTCTTCGACCCGCAGTCGGTGGGCCTGGCGATGGTGGCGCAGGTGATGCACGGCTTCCTGTACGGCATCACCATCCCGCTGCTGTGGGCGATGGTCGCCGACGTCGCCGACTGGTCGGAGTGGAAGAACCGCCGCCGCGCCACCGCGATCGTGTTCTCCGCGATCCTCATCGGCCTGAAGCTGGGCCTGAGCATCGGCGGCGCGCTGGTGGCCGGCATCCTGGCGCACTACGGCTACGACCCGGACCTGCCCGCACAGGCGGCGCAGACGGTGGAGGGCATCAAGCTGTCGATCAGCCTGTACGCCTCCATCCCGTTCCTGGCCTGCATCGCGCTGCTGTTCTTCTACGAGATCAACAAGGCCATGGAATCGCGCATCGAGCACGACCTGGCCGCGCGCCGCGCCGGCCAGCCGGCCTGACCCCCCCACCGCACACGCCATCCCCATGACCGACTACACCGACGACGAGCTGAAGGCGCTGGCCGCCAAGGCCATCTCCCAGCCGCTGGTCACCCACATCTACACCGCCGATCCGTCCGCGCACGTGTTCGAGGGCAAGCTGTACGTCTATCCCTCGCACGACATCGACGCCGGCATCCCGTTCGACGACGACGGCTCGCACTTCGGCATGGAGGACTACCACGTGCTGCGCATGGACTCGCCCGAGGGCGAGGCCGTGGATTGCGGCGTGGCCCTGCACGTCCGCGACGTGCCCTGGGCGGAGCGGCAGATGTGGGCGCCGGACGCGGCGTACAGGGACGGCCGGTACTACCTCTACTTCCCGGCCAAGCGCGCCGACGGCATCTTCCAGATCGGCGTGGCGGTGGGCGACCGGCCCGAAGGCCCGTTCGCGCCCGAGCCCCGGCCCATCGACGGCAGCTACTCGATCGACCCGGCCGTGTTCCGCGACGACGACGGCGAGCACTACATGTATTTCGGCGGCCTCTGGGGCGGCCAGCTGCAGAAGTACCGCGACAACGCCTACGACGAGGGCCACGCCGAGCCGGCCGACGACGCGCCGGCGCTGGGCCCGCGGGTGGCGCGCCTGGCCTCGGACATGAAGCA
>Ga0182792_1003052_pt1 | contig 11162 bp, 6 predicted proteins | sample Passage237B_FD_130497 | JGI IMG/M metagenome (GOLD analysis project Ga0182792, IMG submission 130497) | Cellulose adapted compost microbial communities from Newby Island Compost Facility, Milpitas, CA, USA - Passage2 37B (version 2) (version 2) ...
ATTGCCTTTGCCCGCAGTGAAGAAAGACTTTATGTATTCCCCCTGACACAGTCGGGTTATACGGGAAAGAATCCGTTCCGTCAGTATGAACGTACAAAATATGCAAGTATTCCCTATTCGTATCTGGAGCCGGGGACCTATCAGATCGGTGTGCTGGAAGCGGAATCGGGAGAAATACGTAAATATGTGCTGGACGAACTAATTATTGACCGGTTCCGGGATTAATGCCTCTTATATTCAGAAAATACTATTTTTGCAGAAAAGCCTAATTCCTTGGAAAATCCACAGATTTCAATTGTCGCACCACTTTATAATGAAGCTGAGACCTTTCCCCGTCTGATCGAAAGGCTCAATGGCGTGATGGATAACTCTCCGTTGTCGATCGAAGTCGTACTGATCGACGATGGCAGCCGGGATGCTACGCCCGATCTGATGCGCCAGGTTGCACTGGCAGACAAACGGTATCATTGTGTATTCCTGTCGAGGAACCACGGGCACCAGCTGGCCCTTTCGGCCGGTATGGCGGCTGCCTTGGGGTCCGAAGCCCTGTTTATCATCGACGGGGATCTGCAGGATCCGCCGGAACTGCTGCACGACTTCTACAAATTGTACAAGGAAGGGAATGACGTAGTGTATGCCGTACGTCAGAAAAGAAAGGAAAACATTATCAAGCGGACCGGCTATTATCTTTTTTACCGACTGCTTAAGTCCATATCCTACATCGATATTCCGCTTGACAGCGGTGACTTTGCACTGGTGAGCCGCCGTGTCATCGACGTGATGAAGAAAATGCCCGAGGAAAGCCGTTATCTGCGCGGCATGCGTTCCTGGGTAGGTTTCAAACAGGTCGGCTTCCCCTATGAGCGGGACGAACGTGCGGCAGGTGAATCGAAATATTCCTTCAAGCAGCTGTTCCGCCTGGCCTATAACGGGATATTCAATTTTAGTGAATTCCCCATCAAGTTCATGACCAACATGGGAGGGGCTGCCATAGTGATTGCGCTGGTTTACTTTATCACAGTATTAGTAAAAAAACTCTTCTTTACACAGGTCATTGAAGGATTCACGGCATTGCTGTTTGTGATTATCCTTTTCAGCGGCGTGCAGCTTTTTGCATTGGGCATCATCGGTGAATATGTGCTGCGAATTTTCTTCCAGTCGAAACAGAGACCTCTTTTTATCATCAAAGAAGAAATAGTTAACGGTGACTTTATAAAGCCTGATGCTGTTTAACACCTTACAGTTCGTCGTATTCTTTATTGTTGTAACCACCGCTTACTTCAGCCTGAACTGGCGTGGGCGATGGTTACTGCTGCTTTTGGCGAGCTGTTATTTCTACATGGTGTTCAAGCCGGTATTCATACTGATCCTGTTTGCCACCATCGTCATCGATTACTTTGCCGGGATATGGCTGGAGCGGGTCGAAGACAAGCGGCAGAAAAAAGCACTGCTTGTACTAAGCCTGATTTCCAACATCGGTATACTGGCCTTTTTCAAGTATTATGATTTCCTGGGCGACAACCTGAATGAGCTTTCCCAGGCACTTTTTTCCCGAAACGTTATCCCCGACCTTCAGAGACTGCTTCCTGGTCCGGTAGCCGAGTGGTTTCTGACCGGGGGCGGGCAGCTCCTGCTACCCATTGGCCTTTCCTTTCACACCTTTCAGGCCATGAGTTATACCATAGAGGTGTACCGGGGGCATCAGAAAGCGGAGCGGCATTTCGGGGTTTACGCTCTTTACGTCATGTTCTACCCCCAACTGGTGGCCGGCCCCATTGAAAGGCCGCAGAACATGCTGCACCAGTTCCACAGCTATTTCGAATATGATTTCGAAAAAGTGAAGTCGGGTCTGATGCAGATGGCTTTCGGGATGTTTAAGAAGGTGGTTATCGCCGACCGCTTGTCGCTGGTCGTTGACCCGGCCTATGCCGATCCTGAAGGCTACAACGGCATATCCCTGCTGATCGCTACCATCTTCTATTCCTTCCAGATTTACTGCGACTTTTCAGGTTATTCGGATATTGCCATCGGGGCTGCCAGCGTCATGGGTTTCAAACTCATGACTAACTTCCGTTCGCCCTATGAAGCGGCCAATATCGCGGAGTTTTGGTCGAGGTGGCATATCTCGCTCTCCACCTGGTTCAAGGACTATCTCTATATTCCCCTGGGTGGTAACCGTAAGGGAGAATTTCGCCGGCTGATCAACTTGTTTATCGTCTTCCTTGTCAGTGGACTATGGCACGGAGCCAGCTGGAATTTTGTAATCTGGGGCGCCCTGCACGGCATGTACCGTGTCGTTGGGGAATGGTACCGGAAAGGTCTGCAGAAAGCCGGCTTGTTTTTCCCTGAAAACCGGTGGATACGGTTTTACAACGTCCTGATTACCTATTTGCTGGTCACCCTGGCCTGGGTATTCTTCCGTAATTCCTCGAACCCGGTAGAAAATGCGTTTCTGATTTTACAGAAGATTGTGACATTTGCAGGGGATGGCGGCATCATGACCCCGCTGAATACCGCTGAAATGTGGTTTTCTGTTTTACTGATTCTGGTCCTGCTGGCCAAGGAACACTGGCTGCCGGAAATCCCGACGACCAATACCACGAGGTTTTACATCGTCTTCGTACTGCTGGCGTTCGTCACCCTGCTGTTCGGCGTATTTAATTCGAATCAGTTTATCTACTTCCAGTTTTAGGGAACCTATTTCCCCGGGCGATAGCGTTTGCGGTATTCCAGCGGAGTACAGCCCTTGAGCTGCTTGAACTGCCGGGCTATGTTTTTGGCATCGTTGAACCCCAGATCCATAGCGATTTCAAACACACTCATATCCGTTTCCAGCAGCTTGGTAGTGAACTTCTCCATCCGCAGGTTGAAAATGTATTTGTAAATGGGCAGACCGGTCATCTGCTGGAAACGTTTTTCCAGAGCCCTTCTCGAAAGCGGAACCTGCTTGACGATATCATCCACCTGCAGGTTTTTCTCGATATTCTGGTGAATGTATTTGAGCGACGCGGCGATATCGGCATCGTTGGTTGCATAAATATCGGTCGACTGCCGCGTGATTACCTGGGTCGGCTTGACATAGATATCCCAGAAATCGGTCGTCGTTCCGTTTTCCATCATATGGTGGAGCAGTTTGGCCGTATCGTACCCTCCTTTTTCGGCGTCCTGACCAATACTGGAGAGCGGCGGGTCGGAGAATTCGCAGATCATTTCGTCATTGTCGACTCCGAGTACAGCTACCTCTTCGGGAACCCGTATGCCTGAATGCCGGCAGGCTTCGGTAATATGCTGGCCCTGGTTATCGTCACAGGCCATCAGCGCGATGGGCTTGGGCAGGGATTTCAGCCACTGACTGAGCGAACTCGGCTTATAGAACCAGAGTTCTCCGGTCCGGGACATACGGTGTTCGAAATAATCCACCTCGTATCCGGCTTTTTTGATCGTATCTTCAAAACCTTCGGCCCTTTCCCGCGACCATACAATGTCGCTGAAACCGTAAAAGGCGAAGTTCTTAAAACCTTTTTTCAGGAAATAGTCGGCCCCCATTACCCCTGCTTCGTAATGCAAACCCGTAATGTTGGGCAGGTTGGTAAACCGCTCCTTAAAATCCTGTGCGATGACCGGAATACCCGCCTTTACAAACAGTTCTACCTTGGGGTCATTATACAGCTGCCCAATGATGCCGTTGGCTCCCCATTCCTTAGCCCATTCCAGAATACCTTCCAGTCCGATCGTTTCCCGCTGATACAGGGGCATGCGACAGAAAATCCAGGGGCCGTGTTCCCGGGAGTAGCGGGCAATTCCCTTCAGCAGACTTTTACTGTATTCTTCAGCAAAATCAATCAGCAGAATAATCTTGTACATAGAGAGGATTACGCCGGTTAAGAAGTTTTCATTACCTAATTTTTCCCCAATTTAATACGTCATCGACGAATACGCCAACGGTAGACTAACAACCAGAGAGTACCGGCGGTTTCGGAAGAGCCGGTTTTTATTTTACAGCCCCCTTTCAGCTTACAATTGTAGTTTTTACATTTGTAGAATAATCAAAATAAATCACGGGGAAATCCATTCTAATCCGATTGTACACATCTATGAAGACAGTAAGGCTACTTTTCGCCTTAGGGGCAATGCTTTCGTTGTTCCCCTACCAAAGCTACAGCCAGGACAAACGGCTCCTGGTTTTCTCCAAAACCAAGGGCTTCCGTCATGCTTCCATACCTGCGGGAAAACAGGCGCTGATCAAGCTGGGACAGGAAAACGGTTATGCTGTGGATACCACTGAAAATTCGGAAGTTTTTACGGAAGCCAATCTCCGTCGGTATGGAGCTGTGGTTTTCCTGAACACTACCGGCGATGTACTGAACCCTGAGCAGCAGAACGCCTTTGAACGGTACATTCAGGCAGGTGGAGGGTACGTAGGCGTACATGCAGCGACTGACACGGAGTATGACTGGATATGGTACAACAAACTGGCGGGAGCTTATTTCCTTAGCCACCCCAGCAACCCCAACGTACAGGAGGGAGAGGCCTATGCCGTCAACCGGGATCATCCCTCCATGTTCGGATTTCCCGAGCGATGGAAAATCAAGGATGAATTCTACGATTACAAGAACTTCAATCCCAATGTGAATGTCCTTGTCAATATCGATGAGAAGACCTACAAGGAAGGGAAAATGGGGGATTTTCACCCTATGTCCTGGTACCATGAATTCGACGGAGGCAAGGCATTTTATACCAATTTCGGTCATGAAAATGCTACCTACGAGAATCCGGTGTTTCTGAAGCACCTGCTGGGAGGAATCCAGTACGTCTGGGCCGATAAGCTCGACTTTTCAAAATCCCGTCCGGAGGAAAACCGCTTTACCAAAAACGTGCTGGCGGAGGGCCTGGATGAACCTACGGAACTGGCCGTGCTGGACGATCACCGGGTACTGTTCAGCGAAAGAAAGGGAGCTCTTAAGCTGTATGATCCCAAAACCGGAAAAATTAAGGTCGTGGGGCAGCTACCGGTTTATACCAAGCATGAATACGGACTGATGGGCCTTAACCTCGATCCGAATTTCAATAAGAATAAATGGATCTACCTTTTCTATTCTCCCTTGTCGTCGGCACCGGATACCGCCCAGCACCTGTCCCGTTTCGTATACGACGACGTGAAAGACACACTGTTGCTTGATACGGAGAAGGTACTGCTGACCGTTCCGGTTAAACGCACCGATTGCTGTCATACCGGGGGCTCCATTGAGTTCGATGCCCAGGGAAATCTTTATCTGTCGACCGGCGATGATACCAACCCATTCGAGTCGAACGGGTTCAGTCCTTCCGATGGCCGTCCGGGCCGTGAAGGATGGAATGCCATGGCTACCTCTTCCAATACGAACGATCTGCGGGGAAAAATACTTCGCATCAAGCCGCAGGACGACGGCACCTATACAATCCCCGAGGGCAACCTTTTCCCTCCTGGTACCCCGGGTGCCCGTCCGGAAATCTACGTGATGGGGAACCGGAATCCCTACCGGATTTCCGTCGACAAACGTACAGGCTACCTCTACTGGGGTGAGGTGGGTCCCGATGCGGCCAATGACGTGCCCGAGCGTGGGCCACGGGGATATGACGAGGTGAATCAGGCCCGTAAGGCGGGTTATTTTGGCTGGCCCCTGTTTGTAGCCAACAATAAACCCTATAACCGCTACGATTTTACGACCGGCCAGTCAGGTGAAAAATATGACCCGGCCAAGCCGATCAACGATTCACCCCATAATACGGGCCTTAAGGAATTGCCACCGGCACAACCGGCCTTTATCTACTACCCTTACGCAGAATCCCCTGAATTCGGCTCGATTGTAGGTACAGGCAGCCGCAATGCCATGGCCGGACCGGTTTATTACTACGATGACTATCAGGACGGGAAAGATAAATTCCCGCGCTACTATAACGGAAAGTTTTTTGCATACGACTGGACCCGCGATTTCATAAACGTTGTAACCATGGATCGGGAAGGTAATCTGAGCCATATCGAACGGTTTATGCCGGGTGAGAAATTCAGCCACCCCATCGACATGCAGTTTGCCCGGGATGGTTCCCTTTATCTGCTCGAGTATGGTCAGAAATGGTTCGCTCAGAACGACGATGCCCGGCTGTCGAAGATTACCTTCAATGCAGGAAATCGTCCACCAAAAGCCGTTGCCAGTGCAGACGTGGTAACCGGTGCGGTACCTTTGACCGTGCGGTTTTCGTCGGAAGGATCGCTCGACTATGACGGAGATAATATCACCTATGCCTGGGATTTCGGTCGTGGGCAGGGAAAAAGCACTGCTCCCAACCCGACCTTTACCTACAAAAAATCGGGTGAATATACCGCAACCCTTACAGTAACTGATTCACAGGGCAATTCCCGCACCTCATCGGTCCTGATCAAGGCCGGTAACGAACCGCCCAAAGTGGAGATTGCCATCAAGGGCAACAAGAGCTTTTACTGGAAAGACAATCCGGTGGAATACGAAGTTAAAGTGACCGACAAGGAAGACGGAACACTCTCTGATGGCAAAATCGACGCCAATGATGTCTATGTTAACATCAACTATCTCGAAGGTTTTGACAAAACGGTGATTGCGCAGGGTCATCAGGCCAATACAGGTCTGGCGACCGGAAAACGACTAATCGAGCTGAGCGACTGCCAGGCCTGTCATACCGCCAGAGAAAAGTCGATAGGTCCCAGCTATACCGAGATTGCCAAAAAATATGAAAAGGATAACAATGCGGTAAAGTCCCTGGCGAAGAAGATTCTGGAAGGTGGTTCAGGCATCTGGGGCGAACAGCCTATGCCTCCGCACCCCCAGCATAAACAGGAAGAAGCGGAAGATATGGTGAAATATATTCTGTCTCTGGCAAAGGAGCAGAAAGATTCCAGACCGGCCAAAGGCAGCTTCTCGCCCGAACCTAAGGAGAAACCTGGTTCCTATATCTTCTCAGCCAGCTATACCGACAAGGGCAGTAACGTTATCGGCCCCCTCACCGGCAGTCATACCCTTGCGCTTCGTCCGGCAGTATTGCCTGCCACCACATTTGATGCAGGAAAGGATGTATCACGCATGACCGTACCCCAGAACATGCCCGGTGCAGGTCAGGAAGTGGTGCTGGGCAGTGCCGACAAGGCCTATATCCGTTTCGACGATGTGGACCTGTCTCAGGTACAAAGCATATCGGCGGCGGTTTTCTCTTCGAAACAGTATACGGCAGGTGGAAAGCTGGAAGTCCGGTTCGACAGCCCCGAAGGTCCCAGGATCGGTGAAGCCGTTGTGGGGGACGAGGTCCGGGATCAGGTCCGTATTCCGGTAAAAGTGGTGCAGTCTTCCAAACGACCGCTCTACTTTGTATTCCGGAATCCTGAAGCCAAAGGAAAACCTTTATTCGTCCTGTCGCAGATTTCCTTCGAAAGATAAGCGACCTGCCAAAATCCACTCGCAGTGAGAGGTCAGCCCTGTGGCTGGCCTCTTTTTTATGGATGAGGCTTAAAGGATTTACCGACCCGGCCCGCGGGCTTTGCTCTGCCGGCCCCGGTCAGACGATACAAAGTACTACCTAATTACGGGTTATTTTCCTTTACAAAATGATATTACTTGCACTTACCATTACGGAGTTATCAGGACCATTTACCAATAAATTCGGATACCGATTAGCCCTCTCCCGCCTGTGCACAGTAATTACTCTACCGAGCATTGCTTAACCCAAATCGGAACCGATAAACCTTAAACCCTACATGCAAGTCCTGAAAAACATCTACCAGGTTGGTGGAGATTTAAATGGCATTACTTTCGACGAACCACGAGCTCTGTGGAATGACGGCAACAGTTATGTAATAGATACCGGTCAGGGGCTGATCATGATTGACTGCGGCTGTGGCGATACCCTGGAGCAGATCTTCGACAACATGCGTTATTGGGGGCTGAACCCCGACGACGTCAAATACTGCATTCTTACCCATGCGCATTATGATCATGCGGGCGGAGGTCATTTACTCAAGCAAAGAGGCGTGAAATTTCTGGCGATTGAGGAGACTGCTGACGCAGTAGCGAGCGGCGATGAGCGCTGCTGCGGTTATCTCTATCATAAAACTTTCGTTCCCTTTGAGGTGGATCAAAAGCTGAAGGACGGGGAAGAATTCGAAGTGCTGGGTTTGACTTTCCGGACTGTACACGTGCCGGGACACAGCATGGGCTGTACCGCCTATCTGCTTAACTGGGAGGGCCGCTTGCTCAATTTCAGCGGAGATGTGATTGGCACTTTACTGGGAGGAAATTTCGGCTGGGGCGGCAGCATCGACTTCAACAAACAGGTTTATATTCAGTCATTATTAAAATTGTCCAAAATAGATACGGACATCATGCTACCTGGCCACGGTTTGATCTATTTTCACAAACCCCGCATCCGGGTAGAGGAAGCACTCAACGCAGCCCTCGAATTATGGCGTTAACTCAAAGAAAAAACTGAACATTTCCAATATTATCATCCTTTCAACAAAAATAAGTTGAACTTTTGTTGCATTAGAAAAACACAATCTCTAGTTTTGCACAAATTTCAAGCGAACACATCCGTTCGTATCTCTGCTTCTAAGTGAAATATTTCGGTATTTCAGTCACTACACAGCCAACTCGTTTGGTCTTCAGTATGGTCCTGCAGAGCCTCCGGGTGTAATCGCGGATGGCTTTGGTTAATCTAGAAAGTGAAATCGGCATAGTTTATCTCCTGATCGGAATCGTTGAGGGTGCACAATCGGCGTATTCTGAATCGAGCTTGCTGTACATTATGCAATATTGCTGCGGGATTACACCTCTGTCAAATTGAAAATGTTCAAAATATCTGAATAAAAAAGTTAAAAAATGACAGTTATTGAAAGTAATGCAACCGTTGACTCGTTCCAGGATCTGGGTATTTCGGTTGAGGTCCTTAAAGGACTGAACGCCATGGGATTTGAAAAACCTTCGCCTATTCAGGCTCAGGGCATTCCTCCCGTTCTGGAAGGTCGCGATGTAATAGGTCAGGCACAAACCGGTACTGGTAAGACAGCGGCGTTTGGTATTCCTGTGCTTGAAAGAATTGACACCTCGATTAACGCTATACAGGCACTTATTCTTTGCCCCACCCGGGAACTGGCTGTGCAGGTTTCGGAAGAACTGAAGAAAATCGGACAGTTCATTTCGAACATGAGAATTGAAGCGATTTACGGTGGCGATTCGATTGACAGGCAGATTCGTTCCCTTCGCAGGGGCGTTCATATCGTAGTAGGTACGCCCGGTCGTGTAATGGACCATATGGAAAGAGGTACCCTCGATCTGGACAACGTTCGCATGATGGTTTTGGATGAGGCTGATGAAATGCTCGATATGGGCTTCCGGGAAGACATTGAAAGTGTTCTCTCCGAAATGCCCGACGAAAAGCAGACCATCCTGTTTTCCGCAACCATGTCGAAGCCTATTATGGCGATCACCCGCAAATTCCTCGTGGATCCGGTTCTGGTGAAAGTGGTAAAAAATGAACTTACCAACCAGAATATCGAACAGGTTTACTTCGAAGTAAAACCTCAGGCCAAAGTGGAGGTGATGACCCGTTTGATCGACATGCACGACATCAAGTCACTCCTGGTATTCTGTAATACCAAACGGAAAGTTGACGAGATCGTGGAAGAACTTCAACTGAGAGGCTATGCGGCAGAAGGATTGCACGGAGATCTGCGCCAGCAGCAACGGAATAACGTAATGAGCAAGTTTAAGGCCGGTGTAACGACCATCCTGGTGGCTACTGACGTGGCAGCAAGGGGTATCGACGTAAGCGGTCTGGATGCGGTGATCAACTATGATGTACCGATGGACGAAGAATATTACGTTCACCGTATCGGCCGTACCGGTCGTGCCGGAAAATCTGGCCGTGCCTTTTCACTGGTAGCCCGTGACGAGAAATACCGTCTGCGCGGCATCGAAACCTACGCAAAATCGAAAATTGAAAAAGGAGTAATTCCTACTTTCGAAGATATTCTCGGCGTGCGTAAAGCCCGTTTCATCCAGACTATCGCTTCCACCATCACTGAAAGCGAAGATATCTCTTCCTATGAAGATATTCTGGATTCCCTGCGTCACAGTGGATTTACGGTAGAGCAAATCGTAGCCGCCATGGCCAAGAAAATCATGGGCGTTCAGAAAAACGAATTTGCCGACGGTAACCTGGCCTGGGAAGAAAAACGTTCTGATCGCCGTGGTGAGGACCGCTGGGATCGCAAAGGAGACCGCGACCGCCGGGGAGCCGGCCGTTTTGAAAGCCGTGGCGCTGACCGCAAGGGTAACGACCGTTTCGGCGACCGTCGCAACGACAAACGTCGGCCCAGAACGGTTGAAGCCGGTATGACCCGGTTGTTTTTCAGCCTCGGCAGACAGGATCAGCTGCAGCCCCGCGACTTCGTAGGCGCTATTGCCGGAGAAGCCAACATCCCAGGATCGGCCATCGGTGTGATCGACATCCATGACAAATTTACGTATGTTGACATCCCTGAACGTGATGTTCGTACAGTTCTGCATGCGATGGACGGCAACACCATCAAGGGCAAACCTGTTAATGTGGATATCGCAAGATAAGTATTGATAGCATAGATGGTTGAAAAGAAGCTGTTTCGGAAAGAGACAGCTTCTTTTTTTGTATCCATACCTTTATTACGGATCAAGCATATTTCCTACGGAGCAACCTGGATCAGTCGTATATAGGAGCAATCCGAAAAACTTGTGGAGAGTGTTCGATGAGGTACAGAAGTTGTGGAGGGTGTTGGATTAAACCTGGTATAGGGGGGCGATCCATTCAAAAAGATTTGTAATATAAATTTTACATTCCTTTCCTTACCCGAACCCTTCAGGTCGATCTATAATCTGGTCATTCGGCCTTCAACCCCAAACCCCGTAGGGGTGACATGTTGATAGAAACATGCGTCTCCCACCGATCTCCCCAAACCCCGTAGGGGTGACATGATGATAGAAACATGCGTATCCCACCGATCTCTCCAAACCCCGAAGGGGTGACATGACGATAGAAACATGCGTCTCCCACCGATCTCTCCAAACCCCGTAGGGGTGACATGATGATAGAAACATGCGTCTCCCATCGATCTCCCCAAACCC
>Ga0182792_1003057_pt1 | contig 11150 bp, 11 predicted proteins | sample Passage237B_FD_130497 | JGI IMG/M metagenome (GOLD analysis project Ga0182792, IMG submission 130497) | Cellulose adapted compost microbial communities from Newby Island Compost Facility, Milpitas, CA, USA - Passage2 37B (version 2) (version 2) ...
ACATCATCGCGATCCTGGGCATGGACGAGCTGTCGGAAGAGGACAAGCTGACGGTGGCGCGCGCGCGCAAGATCGAGCGCTTCCTGTCGCAGCCCTTCTTCGTGGCCGAGGTGTTCACCGGTTCGCCCGGCAAGCTGGTCGACCTGCAGGACACCATCAAGGGCTTCAAGGGGCTGGTCGCCGGCGAATACGACCACCTGCCGGAAGCCGCCTTCTACATGGTCGGCACGATCGAGGATGCGATCGAGAAGGCGCAGCGTCTGGCGGCGGAAGCGGCGTAAGCGGTGAATGGGCAATTGTGAATGGTGAATGGAGAAGCGGAATGGCGCGTGCGTGATTGGCTGCAATCGGTCATTATGACCATTCACCATTCACCATTCACCATTCACTGACGCGCGATGGCAGATTCCTTCAAGTTCGAACTCGTCTCGCCCGAGCGGCTGCTGTTCTCGGAAAGCGTCGAATCCGTGCTCGTTCCGGGCACCGAAGGCGAGATGACCGTCATGGCGCACCACGCGCCGGTGATGAGTTCGGTCAAGCCCGGCCTCGTCGTCGCGAAATCGGCGGCAGGCGTCGAACACCGGTTCGTGGTGTTCGGCGGCTTCGTCGACGTGCTGCCGGACAGCTGCACGCTGCTCGCCGAATCGGCAGTGAACGTCGCGGATCTCAACCGCGACGACCTCGCCCGCCGGATTCAGGAGGCTCGCGAGGATCTCGCCGACGCGTCCACCGACGAGGACCGCACCAAGGCCGAGACGCTGCTGCAGCAGCTGACCACGCTGGAAAGCGCCGTCGCCGCCTGATCGATCCACGGCAGAGCCTTTCTTCACCGACCGGCTTTCGCTCGATGGGGCCAGAATGTCCTGCTCGGCGAGGACGGCTTGGCTGTCGTCGTGCATGCCGAGCCTGACGACTATACGTCCCAGCCGTCGGGAGAGACTGGCGACCGCATAGCCTGCGGGACGATCAGCCAGAAGAGGCAAGTCCTACCGCGCCAGGTTGGCGAAGGCTTCGACCACCTGCTCGTAGACCTTGCGCTTGAAAGGCACAACCAGTCCCGGCAGTTCGTGCATCGGCTTCCAGTCCCACGCGTCGAACTCGGCGGCGTGATTGCCCGGGGGAGGATTGATGGCGATCTCGCTCTCGTCGCCCTCGAAGCGGAAGGCGAACCACTTCTGAGCCTGCCCGCGGTACCGGCCGTGCAGCGCGATGCCGACCAGATGTGGCGGCAGGTCATACTCGATCCAGCGCGGAGCTTCGGCGAGCAGCGTCACGGTATGCATGCCGGTCTCCTCGTAGAGCTCCCGCCGCGCGGCATCCAGCGGCTCCTCGCCCTCGTCGATGCCGCCCTGGGGCATCTGCCACAAGTGATCGGTCCCGGCCATCTCGCTGTCGGCCCTGGCGATCCGGCGACCGGCCCAGACGAGACCAATGCGATTGAGCACCATCACGCCGACGCAGCGGCGGTAGGGCAGCGTCGCCGGGTCAATCGTCGTCCTGCTGCTGGCTGGCTTCATTCGCGCTCCGGGTCGAAGGCGAGCGCCGAAACGGGCACGATCTCGATGCCGCGCCTCTTGGCTTCCGCGGCCCACTCGGTGACGGCCGCCACGGTCACGTCGAAGGCATTGCCGATGCCGATCGCCGAGCCCTTGGCGCGGGCGATCCGCTCTAGGTCGTCGAGCTTGACGAGGATCGCCGCCTTGTCGCGCTCCAAGTCTATGGTCATGTCGGCGGCGGCGTAGGGCGCGCGCAGCGACCTGGCCAGTTCCTCGGCCTGGCTGCGTGCCGACGAACCGTCGTCCAGATACATCAGCCCGCGCTTGCCGAGGTCGCCGATCAGCGTCGACATTGCTGCACGGTCGCCGACGAAGCGGGCGCCCATGTAGCTTACGACGCCGGTATAGTTCGTCGTGCGGCCCAGCGCCCAGTGCAGTCGATCGAGGTTTTCCTGCGCCGGGGCGTCCACGGTGAGCGTGTTGCGGCCCGGATTGACGTTCGGAAAGTCAAACGGTTCCAGGGGCACCTGCATCAGGATTTCATGGCCCTTGTGGCGGGCCTCCTGCATCCAGCGGTCGATCGAGTTCCCCCCGGATGCGAAGGCCAGCGTGCCCTCCGCTGGCAGACGCTGGATCGCCGCCTGCGTGCCGGTCTGGGATACGGCGAGCCCGCCGATGACGATGGCGACGCGCGCGCCGCGTGCCCCCGACCAGGGCCGCGCGTAGACGTCGAATGGGCGCCTGCCGTCGGCGGCGCGGACGGGCAGCGGCCCGTATTCGCTGTCCTCGATCAGCGCCCGGTCGGGGAGATGCGCGGTCAGCAGGTTCTGGGAGACCGCCGACGGGTCGTGGATGGTCAACCCACGCTGCGTGGCCGGTGGCTGGCCCATCTTGACGATGGAAGGGCTGGGTGTGGGGTCCTGCGCGGCTTGCGGCACGTCAGAATCGGCGGCAGCGGTCTCGACCGGCTTGGTGACGATCGCACCGTCCGGCGCGCGATAGGGCCGGTCGCGCAGCGCAATCGCTGCCGACCCCGCCACGATGGCAAGCACGCCGAGCGAAAGGAGGACTGTCGAAAGGCCGGGCAGCCGCACTTTGCGCCGTGACGCGACCGAGTCGCGCCCCAGAGGCCGGTCGATCTCGCTGCGCTCGTCCTCGAAGCTCAAATCAAATGCCCGCACAATTCGTCCGTCGGATCGATGCCGCGGGACTGCTCACAATGGCGGCCGGTGGGAAGAAGCGACCCGCGCGGGGCGCGGGTCGCGTTGATGACTATTGCAACTCTGCCCGGTCGGGGTTCGGCGGGAAGGCCGGATCGGCCTTTTCGCCGCGAAGAAGCTCGAGCGCATAGGTGAGCTGGACGTCGTCCTTGGGGTCCGGCGGCACATAGGCCGAAGAGCCCGATCCTTCGTCTCCTTCGTTGGCGCCCTTGATATGACCGCGCAGCCCGGATTCGCCGCGGGCGAGGTCGCGACCCAGCAGTTCGTCGGGAATGGGCTGCTCGACCTTGATGTCGGGCGTGATGCCGGTGCCCTGAATGGAGCGGCCGGCCGGCGTGTAATAGAGCGCCGTAGTCAGCCGCAGCGCACCATTGTTCTCGCCCAGCGGAATGATGGTCTGCACCGAGCCCTTGCCGAACGAGCGGGTCCCGAGCACCGTCGCGCGCTTGTGGTCCTGCAGGGCGCCCGCGACGATCTCCGAGGCGCTGGCCGAACCGCCATTGACCAGAACGATGAGCGGCTTGCCTCCCGCCAGGTCGCCGGGACGTGAATCGAAGCGCGTCACGTCCTTCGGGTCGCGGCCGCGGGTCGAAACGATCTCGCCGCGGTCGAGGAAGGCGTCGGAGACGCTGACTGCCTGGTCGAGCAGGCCGCCGGGGTTGAGCCGCAGGTCGAGCACGTAGCCCTTGAGCTTCTCGGTCGGCACTTCGGCCTGGATCTTGGAGATCGCGTCCTGCAGGTCCTCGAAGGTCCGCTCCGTGAAGGAATTGATCTTCAGGTAGCCGACGTCGTTCTCGACGCGGTAGCGCACGGCCTTGATCTTGATGATGTCGCGCACGACGGTGATCTTGATCGGCTTGTCGGCGCCCTCGCGCGCGATCGTCAGCTCGATCGGCGTGTTGACCGGACCGCGCATCTTGTCGACCGCGTCGGAGAGGGTGAGACCGCGCACTTCCTCGCCGTCGATCTGGGTGATGTAGTCGCCCGCCATGACGCCCGCGCGCGCAGCCGGCGTATCCTCGATCGGCGCGATGACCTTGACCAGCTCGTTTTCCATCGTCACTTCGATGCCGAGGCCGCCGAATTCGCCGCGCGTCTGGACGCGCATGTCCTGTGCTTGCTCGGCATTCATGTAGGACGAATGCGGGTCGAGCGCGGTGAGCATGCCGTTGATGGCATTCTCGACCAGCGACTTGTCGTCCGGCGGAGTCACATATTGCTGCCGCACGCGCTCGAACACGTCGCCAAAGATCGCCAGGTTGCGGTAGGTGTCCGAACTCGCGGCATTCGCGGTCGTACCGGCCGAACCGTAGACCAAGCCCATCGCCGAGGCTCCCATGAGGGCGCCGGCCAGGAGCAGCGACATCTTACGTATCATTTCCTGTCCTTCCAGAATGAGTATCCGCCCACCAGGGTGCGGGGTCGACGGGCTTTCCGTCTTTTCGGAACTCCACATAGAGCTCCGGTGCGGTCGTTTCACTGCCGATCGAGACGGCGCTCGCCAATCTGGCTTCTCCCATCGTGCCGATCGGCTCGCCCGCCAGGACGGACTGACCGAGAGGCACGCTGATCCTGCCCATTCCCGCCAAGACGATATGATAGCCGTCGCCGGCGTTCAGTATCAATAGTTGACCGTAAGACCTGAACGGCCCGGCATAGAGCACGACCCCATCCGCCGGCGCTGTCACAATCGCCCCGGATTGTGTTGTAACGATGTCGCCGAACAGCTTGCCGCCCGCTCCGTCGGCCTCGCCGAAGCGGCGCCCCAGGTGGCCCGCCGCCGGCAATGTCAGCTTGCCTTTGAGGGATGCGAAAGGCAATGGCGGCGCCAACCGGTTCTCTTCTGGCACTTCGCCCGCGGCGCGTTCCTCGGCGGCGCGCGCGGCGGCGACCTGGGCTTCCAGCGAGTCGATCAGTTCCTTCAGACTGCCGGCCCGCTCCGCAAGCTCGCCGGCGCGCTGCCGCTCCGCCTCCAGCAACTGTTCGGAGCGCCCGCGCAGCTTGGCCTTCTCCGCCAGCAGCAGGGCGAGCCGCTCCTTCTCCGCCGCCTGGTCGGCGACCGTCGCCAGAAGCCGCTCCCTTTCCGACGCGATTGATGCCGTCAGCCTGGTCAATTCTTCGAGATCGCCCGCCAGAATCTCGGTTTCGGCGCGCATCTCCGGCACGACCGCGCCGAGCAGAATCGCACTGCGCACCGAGGCCAGCGCATCCTCGGGCCGCACCAGGATCGCGGGCGGCGGGTTGAGGCCCATTCGCTGGAGGGCGCCCAGAACCTCCGCAAGCTCGCCGCGACGCTCCCGAAGCGACAGGCGGAGGTCCTGCTCCTGCAGACGCAGCCCCGCGATCCGCGATTCGATCGCCGCTGCGTCCTGCGAAAGCTTGCGTTCGGTCTTGGCCGCCTGGATGAGGGCCGCGGTCAGCGTCTGTTCGTCCTTTTTCAGGCCGGCGATTTCGTCGCGGATTCCTTCGATGCGCTCGTTTGAGAGCGTGATCTCGCGGCTGATCTGCTCGTATTCGTCCGCGGTCGCCTTGTGCCGGCGCGCCAGATCCTCAGTGGTCTGGGCGTTCGCCGCGGTCGCAGACGCGACCAGCAACAGCGCCGCAGCTACGCCGATCCAGCCGGTCATGTCCCTGCCGATCCGCATCCGCGACGATCCTGGCGCCTTCCCGTTAATGAAGAATCAACCCTAGCCGAAAGTGACCTTGCACCCCCCGTCCCTCGCCGCAAGCAGCGGGGGCGGCGAAAGTGTCAAAATTGCGTGTTCAGGCGCGATGGTATGGATGGCCGGCAAGTATCGTGACGGCGCGGTAGAGCTGTTCGGCCAGCATGAGGCGGACAATCTGGTGCGGCCATGTCATTGCGCCGAAGGAAAGGACCAGCTCCGCCGTCGAGGAGAGCGCGGGGTCGTGACCGTCAGGCCCGCCGATCGCAAGCGCCAGCGCCCGTCGGCCGCCGTCACGCAAGGCCGCGATCCGTCTTGCGAACTCTTCCGAAGAAAGGCTTTTGCCGCGCTCGTCGAGCAGGAACAGGGCCGTTCCGGGAGCCAGCCGTGCCGACAGCTGGCGGCCTTCCTCGCGGCGACGTTCCTCATGGGAGCGGGCGCGGCTTTCCGGCGTCTCGCCGACGCCTGCAAATTCCAGCCCGATAGCCGGCGCCGCCTTGGCAAGGCGGTCGAAATAGCGGTTTGCAAGCTCTCTTTCGGGGCCGGACTTCAACCGGCCCACGGCGTGGACCTCGATACGCATCGTCCCTCCGGCCGCGCCGGGCGGCTCAGTGGATCGTCTCTTCCTCCAGGTCCGGAGCGAGCCACATCTTCTCCAGATTGTAGAACTCGCGGACCTCGGGGCGGAACACGTGGACGATCACGTCGCCGGCGTCGATAAGCACCCAGTCGGCGCCGGCCAGACCTTCTACGCGGGCGGTGCCGAGGCCGGCGTCCTTCAGCGCCTTGATGACGTTGTCGGCGACGGCCGCGACATGGCGGTGCGACCGGCCCGACGCGATCACCATGTGGTCGGCGAGGCTCGACTTGCCTTGAATGTCGATGGGAACGATGTTTTCGGCCTTTGCGTCGTCAAGACTGGCAAGGACCGTGTTGAGGGCGAGGTTCGCGGCGGATTTGCCACTCAACCTGGCCGGCGAAGGCACGGGGTCGGCCTTCCTCGAATGTGCTGTTCTCAGCGTCTTTCCTTTCCTCAAGAACAACGGCGCCACACGGATTCCCGTGCGGCAACCTTTAGATAGGCAGAGTCTGGCAACAGATTCAAGACGACGGGAGGGATTCGGTTCCCGGGCGCGTGCAGGCTGGCGGCGCGTCTTCGGGCGTGGCCAGGTCGACCGGCAACGGCGCCTGGGCCGCCATCGGCGCGAAACTGACCGTTTCGGCCGCGGGCACAGGCACGGCACGCATGATGCGCCACAGCACGAAGCCGGCGAATGCGCTGGCGATCACCACCGCGACGTGGATGAACGCGATCGTGCCGTAAATGCCGGTGAGCACGGTGCCGATGGCCGGCACGACGAAGCCCGACAGCGACCAGGCAAACAGCAGCGTGCTCTGCAGTGCGACCATCTCCTCCTTTGAGGCGCGGTCGTTGGCATGCGCGCTGGACAGCGCGTAGATCGATTCCGACGCGCCGTCCCATGCCATGTAGATGAGGATCACCAGCGCCAGCGCGGCGCCGTCGAACACGCCGGCGGCCACACCCAGCAGCGCGACCACGAGCGCGGCGGCGACCAGCACGTAGCGGCGGTCGGTGCGGTCGGAGATCCAGCCCGCCGGAATCTGAACGAACAGCGTGCCGAGCGGCATCGCAAACAGCAGGGTGGCGATTTCCCTCTGGCTGTAGCCGGCGGCCGTGGCATGGATCGGCGTGAAGCCGGCGATCATCATCGACAGGCCGCCGGCCGCGAGCATGCCCGACAGGCCGACGGGCGAGATGCGCCAGGCGCGCCCGATCGCGAGCGATGCCGCGCTCGGCGGTGGCGGCTGCCGCAGCCGGGTCATGCCGACAGGCAGCATGGCGATGGACGCGAAGGCGATGCCAAGGATGGGCGCCGATGGTCCCGAGATGTCGAGGAAACCCATCACAAACGACCCGACGCCGACGCCGAAGACGTAGGCGACGTAGAAGATCGCCATGACCCGGCCGCGGATGGCGTTGGACACGGCATCGTTCAGCCAGCTCTGGGCGACGATGAACATGCCGTTGATGGCGAAGCCATAGAGTGCGCGCGCCGCGACCCACGAAACCGGGTGAATTCCGGCCGCGATCCAGGCGTTGGACAGGATGATCATGCCCGCAAAGATCATGAAGGCGCGCGCATGTCCCACCCGTCTCACGACGAGGCCGGTGGTCAGGCAGCCGATGAGTCCGCCGGCCGACATCACGGTCAGGATGGTCCCGGCCCAGGTCGGCGCGTAGCCGGCAGAGCCGAGCGCCACCGGAATGAAGGCGAACATCAGACCGTTGCCGACCGCCGTCAGCGCCGTCGAGGCAATCACGCTGGCGATCGCCGCCAGGCCGGCGGCTTCGGCGCCTTCAGCGGCGCGCAGCTCGGGTTGGGTCTCGCTCATCCGGCCACAACCTGCGCCTGCCGCTCTCGAGCCGCTTCGGAAAAAGCGACATGGGCTGGCCGCTTTCCGCGCGTCGGTTCAGCGTTTCGCCGCGGCTCGCAGCGCCGTCGAGGAAAGCGAGGAGCGCGGGCCGTGGATGAAGGTCCAGGCCGGCGGTGTCATGCGCGCCAACCGGCCGGCCTCGGCTTCGTCGATGCGGGCGTATTCGAACGTCTTGGCCATCACCGACGACAGGAACGCGAGCGTGGAGCCGGGACGGTCGATCACCGCGATCGGGATCGCGCGCGCGATGTGGCGCCAGCGTTCCCAGCGGTGGAAGTCGCGCAGGCTGTCGGCGCCCATCACCCAGACGAAGGCGACGCCGGGGTTGCGCCTTTGCACGAGATCGATCGTGTCGGCCGAATAGCGGATGTGGTGGGCGGCCTCGAACGCTGTCACCTTGATGTGCGGATCGATGGCGAGCTTTTCGGAGAGCGCGATGCGCTCGCCCAGCGGTGCCAGTTCCCGCCGGTCCTTCAGCGGATTGCCCGGGGTCACCATCCACCACAGCTGGTCGAGCCGCAGCCGTCTCAGCGCAATCTCAGCAACGAGCGCGTGCCCCGCATGAGGCGGGTTGAACGAGCCGCCGAACAGTCCGACCGCCATGCCCTTTTCGACATGCGGAAAGCGCAGGTGGCGGGCGGGAACGTCAGCGTGGGGCACCGGCCGGATGCCTCACGGCCGCACCTGGCCCGTGCCGCGGACGCGATACTTGAACGAAGTGAGCTGCTCGACGCCGACCGGCCCGCGCGCATGCATGCGCCCCGTCGCGATGCCGATCTCCGCACCCATCCCGAATTCGCCCCCATCGGCGAACTGGGTGGAGGCGTTGTGCAGCAGGATCGCCGAATCGATCTCCGCGAAGAAGCGCGCAACGGCAGCCTTGTCCTCGGCGATGATCGCCTCGGTGTGATGCGAGGAATGGGTCTCGATGTGCTCGATCGCATCGCCCACCCCGTCGACAAGCTTCACCGAAATGATCGGAGCCAGGTATTCGGTGGTCCAGTCGGCCTCGGCAGCGGGTTTCGCATCGGGGTAGAGCGCGCGCACTTCCTTGCTGGCGCGGATCTCGCAGCCCGCGCGGCCCAGCGCTTCGAGGATCGGCACCAGATGCGTGTCGGCCACGGCGCGGTCGACCAGCAGCGTCTCCGCCGCGCCGCAGATGCCGACGCGGCGCATCTTGGCGTTCCGCGTCACCTCGACCGCCATGTCGAGCTTTGCCGAACGGTCGACATAGACGTGCACGATGCCTTCCAGATGCGCGAAGACCGGCACGCGCGCCTCCGTCTGCACCCGCTCGACCAGGCTTCTGCCGCCGCGCGGCACGATCACGTCGAGATTGCCCGAAAGCCCCTTCAGCATTTCGCCCACCGCAGCGCGGTCGGTGGTCGGCACGAGCTGGATGGCATCGCGCGGCAGGCCTGCTGCCTCCAGGCCCTCGACCAGGCAGGCATGGATCGCGGCCGACGAATTCGCCGAATCAGAGCCGCCGCGCAGGATCACCGCATTGCCCGCCTTGAGGCAGAGCGCGCCCGCGTCGGCCGTGACGTTCGGCCGGCTCTCGTAGATGACGCCGATGACGCCGAGCGGCGTGCGCACGCGTTCGATGTGGAGGCCGTTGGGCCGGTTCCATTCGGCGATCACCTCGCCGATCGGATCGTTGAGCGCGGCGATGTCGCGGATAGATTGGGCAATCCCCTCGATGCGCTCTTCCGTCAGTTTGAGGCGGTCGAGGAAGGAGGGCTTCAGCCCTGCCTCCTCGCCATTCGCCATGTCGATGGCGTTGGCCTCGAGGATCGTTCCGGCGCGGGTGATCAGCGCATCGGCCATCGCCTCCAGCGCGCGGTCCTTCTGCGCCGTTCCCGCCATGGCGAGCGGGCGCGCGGCGGCGCGGGCGCGGCGGCCGATGTCGGCCATCAGCGCGGCGACGCCATCGTCGGTCCCGCGGTTCGTCTGCAGCATGCCTCAACCCTCCGCGTCGGCCTTCGCGCTCGCCTGCGGCGCGTGTCCGAGCCGCGACATCACCAGGTCGTCGCGATGCACCATGGCGGCGCGCGCCTCATGGCCGAGCACGCCGGCGATCGCCGAACTCTTCAACCCGGCGATCCTTACGGCATCCACGGCATCGTAGGCAACAAGGCCGCGCGCCACCTCGCGCCCGTCCGGCCCGATGATCGCGACCGTGTCGCCCCGGGAAAAGGCGCCCTCGACGCCGCGAACTCCGGCCGGCAGCAGCGATTTTCCCGAACGCAGCGCAGCTTCGGCACCGGCATCGATCACCAGCCGCCCTGCCGGCTCGAGATGACCTGCGATCCACGTCTTGTAGCCGCGCACCGGATTGGGCGAAGGGCGGAAGAAGGTCGAGCGCTCGCCCCGCTCGACCGCGGAAAGAGGGTTCATGCGCGTGCCGGTCGCGATGATCATGGCCGTACCGGAAGCGGTCGCGATCTTGCCGGCGTCCAGCTTGGTGCGCATGCCGCCGCGCGACAATTCGGAGCCAGCCGAACCCGCCATCGCCTCGATCCGGGGGGTGATCGCGTCGACGACCGGAATGAACGCGGCGTCGGGGTTCTGGGCCGGCGGCGCGGCGTAGAGACCGTCTATGTCGGACAGGAGGATCAGCAGGTCGGCGCCCATCATGGTGGCGACGCGGGCGGCCAGCCGGTCGTTGTCGCCATAGCGGATCTCGCTGGTGGCGACCGTGTCGTTCTCGTTGATGATCGGCACCGCCTTCATCTTGAGGAGCGTGCCGATGGTTGCGCGCGCGTTGAGGTAGCGCCGCCGCTCCTCCGTGTCGCCCAGCGTTACCAGCACCTGCCCGGACCTGAGCCCGCGGCGCGAGAGCTCCGCCGACCAGGCGCCGGCAAGCGCAATCTGCCCGACCGCAGCCGCGGCCTGGCTTTCTTCGAGCTTCAGCGTGCGGCCGGCGAGCCCCAGTATGGTGCGGCCGAGCGCGATCGCACCGGAGGAGACCACCAGCACGTCGGCGCCACGCCCGGCGAGCGCGGCGATGTCGTCGCACAGCGCGGCCAGCCAGTCCTGCTTCAGCCCGGACTTGCGATCGACGAGCAGGGCCGAGCCGATCTTGACGACGATGCGGCGGTAGCTTGCGAGGGAGGTCATGTGTCGTGCTCGCTCGATCCGGACACGCCCCCTCCACCGCCTTCGGCGGTCCCCCTCCCCCGTAAACGGAGGAGGATCAAACTCGCGGCCGGCCGCCGCCCCTGATCCTCCCCTGCGAAGCGGGGGAGGGGGACCATGCGAAGCATGGTGGAGGGGGCGCGAATCGATATGACGGTGCGGGTCATTTCACCCAC
>Ga0182792_1003059_pt1 | contig 11148 bp, 9 predicted proteins | sample Passage237B_FD_130497 | JGI IMG/M metagenome (GOLD analysis project Ga0182792, IMG submission 130497) | Cellulose adapted compost microbial communities from Newby Island Compost Facility, Milpitas, CA, USA - Passage2 37B (version 2) (version 2) ...
GTCTGGATCTGCCCGCCCGCGCCGGGGGTCACCGAGACCAATGCGTCGGCGATCGATTGCGACCCGCCCCGGGCGACCGGCCAGCCCTGGGCGTGGCAGGCGGGGATCAGGGCCATCCCGATCGCCGAGCTCATGAGCTGGGTGAGTGGCGAGAACGAATGAGCGGCAACCCCACCGAAAAGCGCCTTCGCCTCCTCGCCCTTGAAGCCCTTGGCCAGTCTGGTCGCGGCCGTCAGCGAGGGAAGGCCGAAGCGAGCCAGGCTGACCGGATGCGAAGGGAAGTGGATGATCGGCTGGTTGATGTCCCGGTTCAGCTTCGGGAAGGCGCGGGCCGGCGGGCCGAAGAGGGCCGCCCAAGCCCGGCCGTCCTCGCCCAGCCCGGCCGCCGTCTCCTCAAGGTCGCGGACCATCACCCCGGCCCGGCCACCTGCGAGCGGATGGGCGAGGTCGATCTCGGGGTAGCACCACTCGAGCCCATGGGCCTCGAGGTCGAGTTCGAGGAAGACCGGCGAGGCGACCGCCATCGGGTGGGAAGCCGAGCAGACGTCGTGGATCAACCCCTTGCCGGTCAGGTCCATCGACCGGGTGCCGCCGCCGACCGTCGAGGCGGCCTCGTAGACCGTGACCCCGAGCCCGGCCCGGGCCAGCACGGCGGCGCAGGCCAGCCCGTTCGGGCCGGAGCCGACTATGTGGACGTGGGCCATGCCCTGAAGCTACCGGCCCGGCCTCATCCGGCCGCACCGCCTGGTCCTCCGGCAACCGGAGTTCCCGCGGGGGGACCGGCGGAAGGTCCCCCGTCGGGGGCCACCGGGAAGGTCTCGCCCACCCCCAGCCACGGTTGCCGCACCACCATGTCGGCCACCTTGACGGTGCCCTCCTCGATCAGGCCGTCCGCCGCGTCATAGATCCGGTAGCGCTGGACCGGGTTGGCGGCCGGCTGCGATTCCAAGGTGACGACCCGGAGCTCGCCCGGCTCGTAGCCGACCCGGGACTGCACCGAGGCGAGCAGCCGGTGGTCGTGGAAGTGGCCGTCACCGAAGTTGTAGCCGCAGATCACTCCGGCGATCGTCTCGCCCTCTCGCACGTCGTAATCCTCGATGTCATCGACCGCCCGGTCCCCCAGCCCGACCAGGGCGCGGCCGTGCGAGTGCATCGAGCGGAAGGCGAGGCCCTTATGCAGCAGCACCTCGTTCATCTCCGGTTCGTAGAACTTGCCGAGCTGGACCGGCAGGGTCTTCGCCGCCTTGACTATGTGCTCGTCGAGCTTCGCCTCGGAGCCCTTCTCGCGGTTGAAGTACCACTGGCTGGTCGCCCAGTTGCCGGCGTAGTAGCGCATCGCGGGCAGGAAGCTGACCAAGTCTGGCCGGAAGTTCCCGAGGATCGGGATGCCGACGATGATCGGCGCCAGGCAGATGATCAGCAGCGGATCGTCGAGGGTCGAGAGCGGCACGTCCCCGTAGTGGCCGAAGAGGAAGAAGATGGAGAAGATCATGAAGACGTTCCACTCGAGCGGGACCGCCAGGGGGAAGGTCGAGAGGATGTGCAGGTGGAAGATCACCATCCCGGCGACCGCGATCATGCCGATCGTGCCGCCGGATGAGGCGATCAGGATCAACGGCAGGGTGAACTCGAGCACCGTGCCGAGGTGGGCCGATAGCTCGCCGACCCGCGAGGGCAGGAGATCCTCGGGATGGTCCCGGTAGAGCTTCCGCTTCGCCCAGCGGGACCGGTTCCAGGGGGTGTTGGAGATCATCACCGTGACCACGAACGGGAAGTGACGGTTGAGCTTCGAGGCGGCCGCGCCCCACCAGATGCAGAACATGACGAACTGCGCCGCCACGATCATCTGGTCGGCCGGGAAGAGAAAGATCAGCAGGAACGGCCCGTAGACCTCGGCCCGGGCGGCAAGGAAGGGAATCTTGTCGCGCAGGCCAAGCAGCACGAGGAAGGCGAGTAACACAGCGACCGTGACCGGCTTCACACCATCGGGACCGCTCCGGATCAAGAGATCGAGACAGCTGACCAGCAGGCCCGCGTAGAGGATCACGTCGAAGATCGTGCGGCGATCGCCCCCGGTCAGCGGCAGCCGGTCCGGCCAGGGCGGCTGCCGGATCGTCCCGGGCCGGAACCAATGCAGGAAGCCGCCGACCATCGGCGAGAAACGCAGGGTGAGCGGCAGCGAACCGGCCCCCAGACCGAGCGCCTCCCAGAGCATGGTCCAGACCACGGCTTTCTGGAAGACGACCGGCTGATACCACCAGTCACCGATCTTCGAGAGACCCCCGAGATCGGAAGTGGCCGAGATCAGGAGCAGCCCGCCGCCGGCGAAGATGACGAGCTTGATGATGTAGAGCAGGTAGACCGCCTGGGGCACCCCGATCCCGTTGATCGCCCAGTCTTGGGCCAACGGCTTGAGTCGCTCCCGGTACGGCCGCTGCCGCCACTCCTCGATCGAGTCGAACGGCGGATCAGACGGACTCATGAATCCCATGAAGCTCCCCTCCTCAGACAACCTCTGACGGGCGCAGCCTACTGCCGGCCGAGGAAGCCACCGGTCTATGCTCGTTCTATGGTCAAAGATGTAGACGAGGCGACCTTCAAGCAGGAGGTCATCGAGCGTTCCCACGAGGTACCGGTCGTGGTCGATTTCTGGGCCGAATGGTGCGGGCCCTGCCGGACCCTGGGTCCGGCTATCGAACAGGCAGTCACCGGTCGAGACGGCAAGGTCGAACTGGCCAAGGTGGACGTTGACGCCAACCAGCAACTCGCCGCCGCCTTTCGGGTCCAGGGCATCCCCGCGGTCAAGGCGTTCCGCGACGGTGAGATCGTCGACGAGTTCACCGGCGCCCTGCCACCCGACCAGATCGAGGCCTTCCTCGACCGGATCGTCCCCAGCGCGGAAGAGGAAGCCGCCCAGGCCGCGATCGAGGCCGGAGACAAGCAGGCCCTCCAGGCGGCCGTCGCCACCGATCCGAGCAACGCGAAGGCGACCGCCGCGCTGGCCCGGCTGCTGCTTGCCGACGAGGAAACGGCCGCAGCCGAAGAGCTGACCGAACCGCTGACCGCGACCGACTTCATCGTCGCCGGCCTGAACGCCCGAGCCCGGCTCGCGGCGGGCGAGAACCCGCCGACCGAGGCTTTCAAGGCCTGGGACTCGGGTGACCACGAGTTCGCCTTCGATCTGCTCCAGAAGGAAGTCGAACTCGCCGCCTCCGACCCCGATCGCCGCGACCTGCTCCGCAGGCTGATGGTCGGATACTTCACCGAGCTCGGCCCGACCTCCGAGTTGGCCGCGAGCCACCGCCGCCGCCTCTCGACCTTGCTCAGCTGAGTTCTCCGCGGTCCCGGCATTTAGAGTCCGGGCGAAGTTGACCGTCTCCGAGGTACCGACCCAACCGCGAGATCCTGCCGGCACGCCCGGGACCGGCCTCACCGCCGCCGAGGCGGCCCGGCGCCTGGAGGAGCGCGGGCCGCTACCGAAGCCGGAGACCAGCCGGTCCTACCGGTCGATCGTGATCGGCAACATCTTCACGGTCTTCAACGCGATCCTGCTCGGGTTCGGCCTGCTTACGATCTTCTTCGGCAACCCCAAAGACGCTCTTTTCATGGGCATCCTGGTCGCCAACGCGACGATCGGAATCGGCCAGGAGGTAAGAGCGAAGCTCGCTCTGGACAAGCTCGCCGCCCTGATCGCGGTCAAGGCCGAGGTGATGCGGGGCGGCCAGCGGGTCGATGTGCCGGTGGACGAGGTAGTAGTTGGTGACCTGGTCCTGATCAAGGCGGGCGATCAGGTCGTCGCCGACGGTGAGATCGTAGGCGCCGACGGCCTGCAGCTCGACGAGGCGAACCTGACCGGTGAATCGGAGCCGGTCCGCCGCGAGGCCGGCGGCGAGGTCTGGTCGGGATCGTTCGCGGTCGAGGGTGAGGGTCGATTCATCGCCAGCGCGGTCGGCCCGGATTGCCGTGCCGCGAAGCTGGCCGAGACCGCCCGCGCGTTCCGTCATCCCCGATCCCCTCTGGAGCGGGCGATGGACCGTCTGCTGATCATTCTGGTCGCGGTGATGGTGCCGCTCGCGGTCGGCCTCGGCATCTCGCTCGGCGTTCGTGAGGTAGGCCAAGCCGAGGCGGTCGAGACGATGACCGCCGCGGTCGTGAACATCGTCCCCGAGGGCCTGATCCTGCTGGTTTCGCTGACCGCCGCGGTCTCTGCCGCGAAGATGGCCCGCCGCGGCATCCTCTCCCAGCAGCTCAACGCGATCGAGTCGCTGGCTTCGGTCAGCATCCTCTGCACCGACAAGACGGGAACCCTGACCGAAGCGGCACTGAGGGTGGCCGAGCTGATCCCGGCTGACGGCATGGCCGAAGTCGACCTGGCTCGCGCGTTCGGCCGGTATGCCGCTTCGATGCCGTCGCGCAACGGCACCCTGGAGGCGATTCACCAGGCTCACCTCGGCGATGCTGCCCCCGAGGATCCGACCGCCCAGGTTCCCTTCTCATCCCGCCGGCGCTGGGGTGCGCTGGAGATCGGCGGGGATCGGTTCGCGCTGGGCGCCCCGGAAGCTCTGCTGGCAGGCGGTCACGACCCGGCCCTTCAGGCGAGCGCCACCGAACAGGCCGAGCAGGGTCGACGCGTCCTGGCGATCGCCGCGTTGCCCGGTCAGCTGCCGGATCCGGATCTGGATCCGCGGCTGCCCGGCGACCTGAAGCCACTCGGCCTGGTCGTGCTGGCCGAGAACCTGCGTCCGAACGCCACCGACACGGTCGACTTCTTCCGGCAGGAGGAAGTCGCCTTGAAGATCCTGTCCGGTGACGCCCCGGCCACGGTCGGCGCGATCGCCCGCGACACCGGCATCGCCCGGGGCACCAGCGGTTCCGCCCTGAACGGCGAGGCATTGCCGGAGACGGACGAGGAGCTGCTCGTGGCGATCGGTGATTCGCCGGCGATCGGCCGGATCTCACCGGAAGGCAAGGAGCGTGTGATCTCGGTGCTGAAGGGGTCGGGCCAGTACGTCGGCATGATCGGTGACGGGGTCAATGACGTGCCGGCCCTGAAGAAGTCCCGGCTGGCGATCGCGCAGGGCAATGGCACGCAGATGGCCCGTTCGGTCGCCGACCTGGTCCTGGTCGATGGCAGCTTCGGCGAGGTACCGGGCATGGTCCATGAGGGCCGCCAGATCCTCCGCAACATCCAGCGGGTCTCACGCCTGTTCATATCGAAGGCGATCTTCACCGCCTTCCTGCTGGCCACGGTCGCGATCCCGACCGGCATCTTCCCGCTGCTGCCCCGCCAGTTCACACTCACCTCGTCGCTCACGATCGGCATTCCGGCTTTCTTCCTCGCCTTGGCCCCCAGCACCGGACCCTGGCGGCCGGACGGCTACCTCAAGGCGATCGCCCGCTTCTCGATCCCGGTCGGCCTGGCCACCGGGGCTGGCATCCTGCTCTCCTGGGTGATCGGACGCCACCTGCTGGACGTGCCGCTGGAGGATTCCCGCACCATCACCTGTGCGACGGTGGTTACCGCCGGCCTCGCGATCGTGATCGCCCTCGAGGACGAGCCCGGCAAGCGCCGCCTGCTGGTCAGCGCCCTCTGCGGACTGATGGCCCTCGGCTTCGTCCTCGCGATCCTGATCTCCCCGATCCGCGACTTCTTCGCCCTGGAGACGTTCAGCACCGACATGCTCCTGGCCTGGGCGGCCGGCTCCGCCCTCGGCCTCGTCCTGATGGGCATCGCCCTCAAGCTGATCGGTCGCGGCCACCAACGCGGCGACCGCTGACCGGGCTCAGCGAGGGATGTTGCGGATCATCGCCTTGAAGTCGGCTACTTCGCCGAGGTGGCCGATCTTGTCGGGGTTGACGATCGAGTAGACATCCTCGACCCGCCCGTCGACGACGTCGAGCACCATCGCCGAGATGATCCGGCCCTCGCGGTCGCGCAGCAGCGCGCCCGGCTGGCCGTTGATCTCGACCCGGTCGACCCAGGCGTCGACCTTGCGGCCGACCTTGCTCCATTTGGTGAGCGCCTTGGCGACCGGTGTCGCGCCCAGCAGCGGCCGGGCGATCGCCGGCACCTTGCCGCCACCGTCGCCGTGCAGCCTGACGTCCTCGGCCAGCAGCGACTCGAGCTGGTCGACATCACCGTCGAACGCGGCCGCGAAGAAACGGTCGGCGAGCTCGTCGCGGTGCTGCCGTGAGCTTTCGAACCGGGGGCGCCGGGCCTCGACTGCCTTGCGGGCCCGGGCGGCGAGCTGGCGGGTGGCCGGCTCGGACTTGCCGATGATCTCGGCCACTTCCGCGAAGGAGTAGCCGAAGACGTCGCGGAGCAGGAAGGCCGCCCGCTGCTCCGGGCTGAGGCTCTCCAGCAGCACCATCATCGCGACCGAAAGCGAGTCCGCCATCTCGGCCTGCTCGGCCGGCCCGGGCTCGGCGGCCGCACCGGCCACCGGTTCGATCCCGGCGCCCGCGGCCCCGCCGACCGGCTCGACCACCGGTTCCGGCAGCCACTCGCCGTGGTACTCCTCGCGCCGGGCCCGGGCCGAGCGCAGTTCGTCGATCGCCAGCCGGGTGACCACGGTCGAGAGGTAGGCCCGCCGCGAGTGGATCTGCTCGCCACCCTCCTCGGCCTGATGCAGCCGGAGCAACCCTTCCTGGACCACGTCCTCGGCGTCGGCCACGCTGCCAAGCATGCGGTAGGCGACCGCGAACGCGTATCCGCGCAGGCTCTCCAGCGAATCGTCCCGGACGGCCACCGGTCAGGCCCCCGCGGCAGCCTGGTGCCCGGTCTTCAGCCTGCCCTCGGCCCGGGCTTCGGCGACCTCGCCGGCCAGCGCCTCCCAGACCGAGGAATGTTCGGGCCGCCAGCCCAGTTCACGTTTGGCTTTCTCGTTCGAGGATCCGCGGAGTTCGGTCATCATCATCACGCCCATCTCACCGGCGAAGATCCGGCCCAGCCACTTCGGCAGGTGCCGGGGCGGCTTCGCCCCGATCGCCTCGGCGATCTTCGGTAGCCAGTCTTTCACCGGCGCCGGGTTGTCGTCGACGATGTTGTAGATCCCGGGGTCACCTTGCTCCACCGCGATCGCCGTCGCCTCGGCCGCGTCCTCGACGTTGACGAAGGACCAGACCGCCCCGCCACCGCCGACCACCGGGAACTTCCGGGCCCGGATCGCGGCGATCTGCTCGGCGTCCGGGTTGATGTCGATCGAGGTGCCCGGTCCGTAGAAGCCGCCGTAGCGGAGCACCAGGCCTTCGATGCCTTCGGCCCCGGTCACCGCCTGTTCGAGATAGAGCATCGCCTCGCTGGTCTCCCGCATGGCCTCAAGCGGATGTCCGTCGACCGGGTCCTCTTCGGTCTTGACCAGCGAGCCGGACCGTTCGTAGACCAGCGGCGCGAAGCTCTGGGCGACGAACCGCCGCACCCCGGCCGCCTTGGCAGCGGAGAGCAGATGGTCGGTCCCTTCGGTCCGCAGCCGGTTGGTCTGCGTGAAGTACCGGTCGATCTTGCGAAAGTCGGTGCCATCTCCGATCGCCGTCAGCTCGTGGACGATCACCTCGGGCTGCGTTTCCGCCACCACCCGGGCGAGCGCTTCCGGGTCGAGCGCATCGGCGACCACAGACTGGGCACCCAGCCATTCGATCTTGTCGCGCCGCGCCTCGCTGCGGGTCATTCCGGTCACTTCATGGCCCCGTTCGACCAGCCTGGCCACCAACGGCCGGCCAATCGCTCCGGTAGCCCCTGCCACCAATACCTTCATGTCAGATCCTTCCGTCAAGCCACCTAAAGGCGGCACGTTTCAAGCTCTACCCGGAAGACGAGATGACACTCAGGTTTGTGACACTATGCGCGGTCCAGCAGCGCGTTGGTCGCCTCCGCCAGGATCACTCCGGAGAGTGAGCCGATCATCACGTCACCGGGGTAGTGCACGCCGGTGTGGACGCGGCTGTAGCCGACCGCCGCGGCGAGCAGGACCAGCGGCGGGATCGACCAGGGCAGCACGTGTCCGACCCCGACCGCGAAGGCGAAGGCCGAGGCGGTATGGCCGGAGGGAAAGGAGTGGGAGGTCGGCATCCGCACATGCCGGGCCTCCGGCACCAGCGCCCCGTCCCGGTCGGGCCGGGCCCGGTGGGCGACCGGCTTGACCACCGCGTTCAGCACCGCCGAGGTGACTCCGATCGAAACCATGCCCCGCATCGCGGCCTTGCGACCGGCCGAGCCGCCGAGCAAGGCGAGACCGATCGAGACGCCACCGGAGATCCGCGAGTAGTTGGCCGCACCGGAGAGTTTGCGGAGCGCGGTGTCAAGCGAAGGGGTCGGTGAGGTGGCGACCGCCGCATATACCTTCTGGTCGAGCTTGTTCAGCTCACCGAGCACTTCTTTGACTTTGGAAACGATCATTGGTTCAGCGGTTCCCGGGGGTGGTGCCGTATAACCGGGCCGTCGGCCGGCGGCCGGCCCAGCGCGATTCTCGCCAAGGCAAGTATCTCGGGAAAGAACCCGTCGGGGATCGCCGCCGAGGGCGAGGCCCCGGGATGTTGCCGGGCGATCCGCACCCGCAGCGCCCGCGGGCGGATCTTGAACTTGAGCGGTGGTGTGAGCTTCGCCGCCTCGCCGTCGATTCCGGCCGCAACTTCCTCCTCGGCCCCGACCTCGAAGGTGGGCGCCGACCAGTCCCGCCAGGGCCGCTGGAACTGCCGCAGACGCCGGCCGGCGGTGACCGGGTCGGCCAGGATCGCGATGCCGAGCTTGCCGTCGTCGATCTTCGGCCGGGTACCGGAACCGACCGCCCGACCGAGCCGGTACTTGTTGTTGGAGACGAGGATCGCCGCTCCGGAGGCATGGTGTTTGCCGCTGGGACTGTCCCATTCGAGTTCGGGAGCGTCGCCGTCCGGTCCGATTACCTCCGGCACGGTGTCAAGCAGGGTCTTGATCTTCGCCTCCCGGTACTCGTCCTTCTGGACCGCCTCGGCATAGATCCCAAGTGAAACGTTGTTGACGAAAACCCGCCCGTTCACCTCGGCCAGGTCGACCAGTCGTTCCCCCGCCTCGACGAAGGCGTCAAGAGCCCCGACGCAGTCCTCCCGGTCCACGCCAAGGTCAAGAGCGAAGTGATTCCGCGTCCCGGAGGGGATGCAGGCATAGGGAAGGTCATGTTCGGAAGCGATCTCGGCCACCACCGCCTGGGAGCCGTCACCACCTGCCATCGCCAGCCCATCCGCCCCGGCATCGACCTCGGCCTGAACCAGCTGCCGCAGATCAGCCCCCTCGACCAACTCAACGGCCCGGTACCCCCGCGAAGCGGCCTCCTCCGCCAAGTTGAACTCCTGAGCCTTCCCACCCCCGGACTTTGGATTGAAGAAGAGCACCGGCCGCTCGGGCGGAGGCACATCCGGCAAAGGGACCCGAACCCCGAAGGCCACCCTGGCCAATCCGAACGCGACCAGAAAGAGCCCGACCACGAAACACGCCTCTACCAGGTGCCAGCCACTCTCGATCAGCATCCCGAAGGTGAACCCGAAGAGCAAAGCCGCCAGAAAGAACGCCCCGACCCGGACCAGCCCACCGGCAACTACCCCAAATCCAGCCACAATCGCCGACAACCCGAGAAACCCAACGACCCAGAGGCCACCCGGAAACCGGTCCACGGCCAGATGAACTGCCACACATACGGCCAAAGCGCCAAGAACCAGCGACCCAATCGCCGCCGATCGCTCCCGAAATCCCACCGAATGCCTCACCGGGTCAACCTATCTTGCCAGCCGGGCCTCGACGGCTTCCGAGTGTTCTTCCAGGTCGACCCGGACCGCGCAATCGACGAGTCAGTACCCAAAACCCTCATGGCGATCATCCGTGAAGTCGCCGGCGACGACCTGCCACTCGCCCCGCCACGCTCTAATTGCGGCGGTCCTCCGCGTCGAGTTCGAGTTGGAAGTCGGTGACGATCTGATCGCGAATCGCCTCAACGAGCTCGGCCGCGTTCCAGAGTGTCTCGGCGGTTTCTTCGTCGGCCAGCCCGGGCACGACCAGCTGACAGAAACGCCTGATCACGACCGCCTCCTCGGGTTCGCCGGGGTAATCGACCTCGTCCACCCTCTCGACCAGGATGTCGCCAACGTAGGTGATAACCCGCCCCGACCGGAGCAGCTCGACGACCAGCGCGCAGGCCGCGAGCTCGGCCTCTGTCGCCTCTTCCTCCGATTCCGGGTCGAGTTCTTCGTCTTGTTCTTCGTTACGTGATTTCTTCGCCATGACCCCCTAAGGGGCTGGCAGCCGAAACTCGCCCCGTCGGCGTCAGCCGGCCAGGCGGGTCGCCCCGCATGGCACGCCGCCCGCATCGGTCGCCTGGCGGGCCGCGTCCCGGATTGCCTCGCTCACGACCTCGCCGGTGAAAATCGTGAGCAGGAATGGATCGACCTCGACCTGGCCCGTCGACAGACATATCGCCAGGTCACCGTCGACAGCGGTGGATGCCGGGGAGAGCGCCCGGGCGAAGCCGGGAGCGGCCGCCCGGGAGACGTTGTGGGCCTCGGCCTTGGTCAACTTCGCGTCGGTGACGATGCAGCAGAGCGTGGTGTTCTCCCCCAGCGGTGCCTGGGTGTCACCCTCACGGATCACACCGACCGTGCGTCGGAATGCTCCGTCCCGCCAGTACCCGGCGAGGATGCTGCCGTCGGCATCGATCACCTCGCCGTAGGGGTTGGCGATAGCGATCGCGGTCACCGTCGCGCCGCCGACCTTGATCGTTGCGGCCCCGAGCCCGGTCTTGGTCCAGCCGCCGTCCGGCTGAACCTTGCCGGCGGTCGCGCCGGTACCGACCCCGACGCAGCCTCGCTCGACCGTGTCGCCCGCCTGCTCGCAGGCGGCGTAGGCGTTCTCCGGTGAAGGCCAGGCGAACTCACCCATCGGCAGGTCGAAGCAGACCGCCGCCGTGACCAGCGGCACCCGGCCCACCGGGGTCGGGAAACCGCGGTCCCGCTCCCGCATCCAGTCGACCACCCCGTTCGCCGCACCGAGGCCGAAGGCGCTGCCCCCCGAGAGCATCACCGCGTGAGCGCCCGGGGTCGAAGTTGCCGGTGATAGCAGTTCGAACTCTCGGGTCCCCGGGCCACCACCACGGACCTCACCGGAGCTGACCGACTCTTCAGGCCCTA
>Ga0182792_1003063_pt1 | contig 11134 bp, 11 predicted proteins | sample Passage237B_FD_130497 | JGI IMG/M metagenome (GOLD analysis project Ga0182792, IMG submission 130497) | Cellulose adapted compost microbial communities from Newby Island Compost Facility, Milpitas, CA, USA - Passage2 37B (version 2) (version 2) ...
CCGACACCCGACGCCCGACGCCCCCGTCCCGTCGCGCACGTGCAGACTGCCTCGGCCGAGCGGTCGATCGACCGGTCGGCCGACCGACCACGTGAGGAGCCCGAGGTGTCCCACACCATCGCCACGCCCAGGACCATCGCCACCCTGGCGATCACCGTCACCCTGGCCCTGACCGGGTGCAGCAAGCACAACGACGAGCGCGGCAAGGGCGACGCCCCCGTCGCCAACAAGCGCGGTGACGACAGCCCCGCGACCGTCGTCAACTTCCCCGACGGGTTCATGAACGTGGCCTTCAAGTGCCTGGGCCCGAACGGCATCTACGCCCACACCCGGGCCGCCTCGCCCGTCGTCATCAAGGACGACCCCAACTGCGAGACGGAGCGAGCCCCCGGCTGAGGCCCGAGCGAGCCGAGCCCAGCACGAGGTCAGACCAGCACAGATCTCGCTTCGTAGGTGGGGCGGATCAGGTCGAACAGCGCGTCGACCTGATCGAGCCTGCGGATCCGGGCGTGGACGTACTTGGGCGTTCGACCCCTCACGATCAGGTTCATCGGATCAGGGGGCAGAGCCTTGGCTCGCACGTAGAGCGGTGAACCGCAGATCGGCACGGGATCTGACAGGATCCAGCGGATGGCGGGCCGTGGGAGCCCGGGCCCGGGGAGGACGAGCGGTGAAGAAGTTGAAGATCCGGCGAGCCGATCGCTGCCGGTCCTGCGATGCCGACCTCGCGGCCGGTACGACGGCCTGGTGGGTAGCAGAGGAGAAGGCGGTGCACTGCCTGTCGTGCATCGACGCCGCCACCGGGCCGTCGACCGCGAGGTCCTCACGGTCGGGGACGTCACCGGTGCTACCCGAGTCGCCCGCCACACCCGCGCCACCGTCGGGACCAGACCCCTCGTCCACGGCGCCGACCTCGGCACCCGAACCGCCGAGCCCCTCGGTGGAGCCGGTGGCCACGTCGGCCGACGAGGCCGGACGGTCGGCCCGACAGGAGTACGACCGACGCTCGCGTCGCGCACGAGCCGTGCAGGAGCAGATCATCGCCGATGACCTCGCGTGGCGGAAGGAGATCGTCGCGAAGCGACCGGTCATGGGTCGCGTCGCCACGGCGATGCGGGCCAAGCCGACCATCGAGCCGGAGAAGCAGTCGACCACGGCGTGGAAGGTCGGCGCCGAAGGCGAGGAACGGGTGGCCGAGGTCCTCGCAGGCGTGCCGGGCATCGAGGTGCTCCACGACCGTCGGGTGCCCAGGAGTCGCGCCAACATCGACCACCTCGCCATCGGACCCGCCGGGGTCTACGTGATCGACGCCAAGAAGTACAAGGCCGGCGAACCCGTCGAGGTGCGAGACGTCGGCGGCCTGTTCCGCACCGACCTGCGGCTGTACTACGGCGGCCGTGACCGGACGAAGCTGGTCGATGGCGTCCTCGGGCAGGTGGAGGTGGTCCGCGTCGCCCTTGGCCCCGACCTGGCGGGCGTGCCGATCCACGGCGTGCTCTGCTTCATCGGGGCCACCTGGGGTTGGCGGCTCAAGGCCAAGACGGCGAAGGGCGTGACCGCCATCTGGCCCAAGGGCCTTCCCGAGTTGGTCGCCAGATCCGGCATGAAGCCGCTCGATGTCGCGCCGGTCGCCGCGCGGCTCCGAGAAGCGCTCCCGCCTGCCGGTTCCTGAACCGCCGCCTCCGCCCGACAGCGATGGCTGGCGACCCACGCCGCCCCACGCTGGTGCTGCGACCCATGCTCACCGGTCGGTCCTCCCCTCACCCGGGCCGGCTCCGGGCTCGCCACCTGCTCCGTCCTCCCCACTCCGCAGGAGGGTGATGACCATCGCGTCCTCGGCCGGGTCGAGGGTGAGGTCCACGTCGGCGGCCGCGAGGAGGGCCAACTCGCCGCGGGACCGTCAGCGAGCCGGTGTCGCCGGACGCGGCCGGACCGTCGGGTCCGTGCAGTGGCGGCCATCACCGGACGGGATCCCACCTGACGAGGGCGGCATCGGTGGCGCTGCGGCAGATGGCCTGTCAGCCCCCCGCCGTACCCTCCGGTCGAGGAGGTCCCCGTTGATGTCCAGCGACCCGATCCACGAACCCGAGCCCGCAGGAGCGGCCGAACCCGGCGCCACCGGCGTCGGCTCCGAGAGCGCGCGCCGGGTGGTACGGCGGCGCCCGCCGGCCCTCGACGGCACCGACGACGAGCCGGGTTGGGACGTCGACGGCTTCACGGCGTTCATCCAGAGGAACCGCCATCGCCTCCTCGATGCCGAGGAGGAGCGGGCGCTCGGGCATCGCGTGCAGCACGGCCCGAGCCGCGACGCGGCCCGGTGGGACCTCGTGCGGCACAACCTCCTCCTCGTCGCCGCGGAGGCCCGCCGGCAGTCGGCCCGGCGCACCCCGGCCCTCGACGTCGAGGACCTGTTCCAGGAAGGGCTCTTCGGGTTGATCCGAGCCGTCGAGAAGTTCGATCCGGACCGCGGCAACAAGTTCTCCACCTACGCGGTGTGGTGGATCCGCCAGGCCGTCAGCCGTGGCCTCGACAACCGGGGTCGGACCATCCGGCTCCCGAGCCACACCGCCGCGCGGGTCCGTACCGTCCAGCGGGCCCGGGTCGCCGCGCAGGAGGCCGGAACGGCCGAGCCGACCCCGGTGGCCATCGCGGCGCGCCTCGGCTGGCCGGCCGATCGGGTCGCCGCCCACCTCCGGGTCGGTGCCCCGATCGCCTCCCTCGACGAGCTGGACCCGACCGAGCGCGATCGGGCAGCACCCGTGGGCGATGCAGCAGACGAGACCACCGACGACCCCGCGGCGCTCGTCGTCGCGCGTGACCTCGGCGCCACGCTCGACCGGGCGCTCGCCACGCTGTCGGCGCGCGAGCGCGACGTGCTCGTCCACCGCATGGGCCTGGGCGGGCGAACACCCCTGACCCTCCAGGTGATCGCCGACCGCTACGGCGTCACCCGGGAGCGCATCCGCCAGATCGAGGTCAAGGCCCTCGAACGCCTCCGCGAACCGGAGGTGCTGGCCGTGCTCGACCCCTACGTGGACGCGGCGGGCCTCACCGGCCGCTCCGACGCCGCCGAGCCGGGCGACGCATCGACCGAACCGGCACCCACCCCGAAGGGGGTCGACTCCACATCCATCTCCTCCCGCGCCGCGACGCCTCCGAACCGCCGGCCCCACACGGCAGCGGCCACCCACCCGACCCTCGCCGAACCCGCGGCCTGACACCGCACGCCCCGATGCCCACCGTGCCGACCACCTCGCCTCGACCGGTTCGCCAGCGATCCCCGCCCCGAGACCCGCGACCCGGCGGATCCCGAGGACGGGCGGATCGCCCGGCACTCGTCGGGTAGCCGGTGGCCGACGCCGCGACTGGCCGACGGTCGAGCCCGGGCCGCCAGCCGGCACGAAGGGGAGCGCACCGACCGACGGCCCCGACACGTCGCGGTCAGGGAGTCCCAGCCCCAGCGCCGACCGCGGCTCGGCCCGTGATCTGGGCGAGGGTGTCCTCCCAGCGCTGGTCGCGGTCGACCATCACGATCGACCCCTGGATCGGGCCGCCACGGGAGGCGTCGATGCCCGCCGGCACGGCCCCGGACGCGGCCGCCTCACGAGCCGCGGCGAGCATGCGCTTGCGGAGCCAGCGCACCGTCGCGTCCTCCGAGCCCAGGTGCTCCTTGGTGCGGTCGACGATCGGCTGCATGCTCTGGAGGACGGCGATGTCCTGCGCGGCGATGCCCCGGATGCCGGAGTAGAGGCCGTCGGCCATCAGCCCCCGGTCCTGGAGGTGGCGGTTGGCGAGGTTGCCGACGCAGCGGTACTCGTCGTCCTTCAGGACCTTGTCGTGGCCGAACAGGTCGACCACCGAGGCGAGGAGGTCCCCGACGAGCGGCTGCTCGTGGTTGTAGTGGACGAAGTAGAAGTAGTGGTGCTCGTCGTCGATCGGCACCCAGGCGTGGAACAGGTAGGTGCGGTCGGCCCGGCTCGGCGCCACCACCGTGAAGCACGGGAACAGGAACGGGTGGATCCACACCATCTTCTGGTCGTCCGCGGGCGCGCGGTACTCCCAGATGTTCCAGAACCCCCACTCGGCGTCCTGTGCGTAGGGCCGGGGTGCCCCGTCGTTGGAGAGGACCTCGGCGACGATCTCGCCGTCGACCTTCGCGGTCGCGGCCGAGTCGGTCGAGGAGTGCAGGTAGCAGGAGTGCACCAGGTCCACGTCGGCCTCGATCCCCTGGAGGTAGTTGCACTCCTGGAGGTAGTGGGTGGCGTAGACGTGGTCGTCGGGCAACGAGGTGAACAGGTAGTCGGGGAAGGGCGGAGCGGTCCCGGGCTCGCCCAGGTAGACCCACACGAGCCCGCCGGCCTCGTGGGTCGGGTACGCCGGGTGCTTCACCGACTTGGCGAACCGCTCGGGGTGCCGCTCCGGCGGTGCCTCCCAGACGTCGCCGTCGCCACCGACGAGCCAGCCGTGGAAGATGCAGCGCAGGCCGCCGTCCTCGCAACGGGCGTAGGCGAGCGAGGCCCGGCGGTGGGGGCAGAACTCGTCCACGACGTGCACCTTGCCGTCGGCGTCGCGGAACGCGACCAGCCGCTCGTGCAGGAGCTGGAGCGGCAGCGGCGCGCCCTCCGGCTCGGGGAGTCGTTCCGAGAGGGTGGCGGGGATCCAGAACCGGCGGAACAGGGTGCCCATCGGGGTGCCGGGTCCGACGCGGACGAGCGTCTCGTTCTCTGCTGCGGTGGTCATCGTGGTCCTTTCGTCGAGGGTGGAGCGCCGCCGTCCGGCGGGACGGGCCGGTCGAGCTCCAGTTGGAGGATGAAGCGGGCGAGCATCGCCTCGCCGGTGGCGAGGAGGGTCTCGTTGCCCTGGGCCGCCCGGGTGAGCCGCTTGAGGTCGTGGACGACGTCGGCCGACTGGCGGCCGAGCCTGGCCGCCACGTCGCCGACGGTGGCCCGGAGGTCCGCGGGATCCTCGGCCACGTGGTTGACGAGGCCGATCCGGCGGGCACCGTCGGCATCGAGGGTCGCCCGGCGGCAGAGGAGGTCGAGGACGTCGGCGGGCCGGCCGGTGCGCAGGCCGGCGGCGAGGGCCAGGAACGGGGCGAGCCCGAGGTCGAGCTCGGGTAGCTCGAAGGTGGCGTCGCGGGTGGCGTAGGCGAGGTCGCAGGCGGTCACGAGCGCGCACCCGATGCCGACCGCCGGACCCTCCACCGCCGCCACGATGGGCACCGGCGCCGCGGCCAGCACGTGGAACAGGGCGCCGGCGGCACGGACGAGGGCCCGCCGCGAGCGCACGTCCTCGGACGTGCCGATCTCCTCGACCGGGTTGTGCCGGCCCCGGCTGAAGCACCCGCCGGCCCCCGTGACGACGAGGGCCCGGGCCGCCCCCGCCTCGGCGTGCCTCCGCACCTCGCGGGCGAGCGCGTCGAGGAGGTCGGGGCCGAGCGGGTGGCCATCGGGGCCGTCCAGCACGAGGCGCACCACGGCGCCGTCGTCCCGGACGCTCAGCCCGTCGGCCACGCGCCGCTCGGCTCCGGTGGCGGTCATCGCCGGCCCAGCTCACTCAGGAGCGCACGGGTGCTGCCGAGCTTCCAGCTCACCCGGTCCGCCGCGATCTTGACCAGCTCGGCGAGGCGCGGCTCCTCCAGCGGGTCGTAGCGGTGCTCGGGGATGGTGAGCATGAGGCTGCCCATGACCCGGTCGAGGTGGTCGAAGACCGGTGCGGACACGCCGACGGCACCGACGGTGTGCCGACCCACGCTCACCGCGCAGCCCCGGGCGACGGCGACCCGGATGGCGTCGTCCAGCTCGGCGAGGTTGAGCGCCGAGCGGGTCGCCACCTCCTCCAGCTCACCGGTGCGGCGGAGGAGGTCGAGGTCGTCGGGGTCCACGAACGCGAGCGCGCCGAGGCAGCTCGCCCCGGCGTGCAGCGGCTCCCACCGGTAGGGGGCGATCGTGTAGCGGAGCGCGTGGCTGGCCTCGACCGTCGGCCCGAACATGACGCTGCGCCGGCGGAGGTCGAGGAAGCAGAGGAACGCCTGCTCGTCGGCCGCCTGGGCCAGCTCGGCCATGGGCTCCGCGGCGATCCGGTCCACGTTCAGGCCGGCGGCCAGCCGCAGGCCGATGCGGCGCAGCTCGAGGCCGACCGCGTAGCTGGTGCCCACCCGGTCGAGGAGCCCGATGCGTTCGAGCGCGGCGAGGGTCCGGTGGACGCTCGCCGCGGGGATGCCGGTCGCCTCCGCGACCTGGCGCACCCCGAAATCCACACCGTCCTGGTCAGCCATCCACGCGACGACCTCGAACGCCCGGCCGAGTGGATCACGTTCGCCGCTCATCAGGAGGCCCCGCCTCCGGTGACGACCGCGGTCATCTCGATCTCCACCATGCACGCCGGGTAGCCGAGGCTGACGATCACGAGCGTGGTGCTCGGCGGGCGCTTCTCCCCGAAGCGCTCCTGGATGACGGCCTTGATCTCGTCACGGATCGCCCAGTGGGTGACGAAGGTCCGCACCATGACGACGTCGTCCAGGGTGGCGCCGGCCTCGGCCAGCACGATCTCGGCGTTGTCCATCGCCTGCACGGCCTGGTCGTGGGGGGTGGTGCCGACGACGTTGCCGTCCGGGTCGAGGGGCAGCGCCCCCGACATCCAGACGAGGTCGCCGGTCCGCACCGCGTAGTGGTACGGGGCCGGGCTGACGGTGCTCGGGTTGATCTCGGTCCGGTTCATGTGCCGGTGGTCCTTTCCTCGTTGGAGGGGTGGTTGGGTCGAAGGGTCACGGGTGGACGGGGTGGATGAGGGGATCGTGGGGCTCAGCCGTTCACGAGCCGGCCCCCGTCGGCTCGCAGGACCGAGCCGGTCACGTAGGAGCCGCCCGGTCCGAGGACGAAGGCCACGAGCGCGGCGACCTCCTCGGGGCGGCCCAGCCGGCCGAGCGGGATCTTGGCCTCGGCCGCCGCCCGGGCACCGGGGACCGACCAGCGGTCGGCGCCCATCGGCGTCTCGATCGTGCCGGGCATGACGCCGACGCAGCGGATGCCGTGCGGGGCGAGCGAGACGGCGAGGCCCTGGACGAGCGCGTGCACCGCGCCCTTGGTGGCGCCGTAGGAGACGATGTCGTGGCGAGGCAGCTCCGAGGACAGGGAGCAGAGCTGGACGATGCAGCCGCCGCGGCCCCGGTCGCGGAGGTGGCGGGCGACGGCCTGGGCGCTGAAGAAGGCGGCACGGACGTTCACCTCGAAGATGCGGTCCCAGTCCTCCGGGGTGATCTCCAACGGGTCGATCCGGTGCATGCGCGCCGCGCAGTTCACGAGGCCGTCGAGGCCGCCCAGGCCCTCGGCGGCCGCGAGCACCGCCTCGTGGTGAGCGGGGTCGCCGAGGTCGCCGGTGACGATCTGCACCCCGTCGGGCACGGGTGCCGGGTCGATCAGGTCGGAGGCGATCACCGCCCACCCGCCGGCGGTGAGGTGCTCGACCACGGCCCGGCCGATGCCCCCGGCGGCACCGGTGACCCACACGACCCGCCCGGCCGGCGCCGGGTCGGCCGAGCCGAAGCCCGTCGGGTCGGGACCGGCCGGGCCGGAACCCGGAGCCGTCGAACCGGGACCGGGCTCAGAGGCGGCCAAGCCAGAGACGGACTCGGTCGAGCCACCGGTCGGGTCGGGGCGCGTCGGGTCCGGGGGTGCGGTGGCCACGTCAGCTCCGCTTCGTGTGGAGCCAGGGCGCGATGCGCCGCTCGATGAACCGCAGCAGGGAGGTGAGGACCACGGCCACGGCCATCAGGAGCAGCGTCAGGCCCAGGTACTCCGCCGTCCGGAAGTTCTCGGCGTAGAAACGGATGCTGAAACCGAGCCCGGCGGTCGAGGCCAGGAACTCACCGACCACGAGGCCGATCATCGCCCGCCCGATCGCGAGGCGGACGCCCGCGATCACGAACGGCAGCGACGCGGGCAGCACAACGGTGCCCACCACCTGGAGCGGCGAGGCCCCGAACGAGCGGGCGGCGCGGACCAGGTCGGGGTCGACCGTCCGCACGCCCTCGATGGTGTTGATCATCATCGGGAAGACCGCGATGAGGGCGATGACCGCCACCTTGGACGACATGCCGAGGCCGAACCAGATCACCACGAGCGGTGTCAGCGCCACGATCGGCGTCGAGTAGAGCGCGGTGACGATCGGGTCGACCGCGAGGCCCAGCCGGCGGACGACGCCGAACAGGAGCCCCAGCGGCACGCCGACCAGGGCGACCAGGAAGCCGAGCGCGAACTCCTCGGAGCTGACCCGCAGGTCGGTCCACAGCCGGCCGCTCGACATGAGCCCGCGCATGGCGGTCCAGATCTCGCTCGGGTAGCTGAACTGGATCGGGTCGATCCGACCGCTGCGGCCGTACAGCTCCCAGCAGACGAGCACCACGAGGACACCGATGGTCGGCAGGAGCACCCCCTCCGAGCGGGTCCACCAGTGGCTGCGGGTGCGGCCGAGCGCGGCCTGGGCGGCGGCGAGCCGCTCATCGGCGGTGGGAGGCGGAGCCTCGACCGTCCGCCCGGAGCGCCCGTCCGCCGTCGTGGATCTCGTCATGAGCTTCATCTCGATCACCCCGCTCCCACGAGCTGGCGGGCGTCCCGGGCCCGGGTCACCTCGTCGCGCAGGTGGGTCCAGAGCTCCTCGCGCTGGGCCTGCCGGGCGAGGATGAGCTCCTCGGGGGTACCGGTCCAGGTCTCCTCGCGAGCGACGGCGATGTCGCTGACGATCCGGCCGGGGTTGGCACCCATCAGCAGGATCCGGTCGGCGAGGAACAACGCCTCGTCGAGGTTGTGGGTGACGAGGACGACCGTGCGCCCGTCACCCCGCACGAGCGACCGTAGCTCCTCGCGCAGCAGCTCGGCGTTCTGCGCGTCGATCGCCGCCAGAGGCTCGTCCAGCAGCAGGATGTCGGGCTCGACCGCCAGTGCCCGGGCGATGCCGACCCGCTGCTGCATGCCACCGGAGAGCTGGTGGGGCAGCAGGGAGCCATGGCCGCCGAGGCCGACCTTGTCGAGGTACTCGACCGCCCGCGACCGGATGGTCGCCCGGTCGAAGCCGCCGTCGAGGCGCATGCCCGCCTCGACGTTCGCCTGAGCGGACTTCCACGGCATCAGCGCGAAGTTCTGGAAGACCATCGCCCGGCCGTGGCCCGGTCCCTCCACCGGATGGCCGAAGACGCGCAGCTCGCCGACGGTGGGGCGGCGGAGGCCGGCCATGAGCGACAGGAGGGTGCTCTTGCCGCAGCCGCTGGCGCCGATGAGCGCCGTGAACTCCCCGGCCTCGATCGTGGCGGTCACGTCCTGGAGGACGAAGGCGTCGTCGTAGGCGAAGAAGACGTGATCGAGGTCGATCGCGGGTTCTCGTTTCGTGGACACGGAGGTGGTTCCCTTTCGGAGAGTGGGGCCGGGGTCGGGGGCGGTGCTCCTGCCGTCGGCGGCTGTCGGCGCCGTCGACGGCAGGAGCGGGTGCGCCCCGACGGGTCAGGGCTTCAGGTAGATGTCCTCCACCGTCGGCGGATCGCCCGGGATGTCGCCGTAGGTGGTCGCGGTGTCGATGACGAAGGGCAGGGCGCTGGGCTCGAGGTTCCCGTCCATGTGCTCGAGGACCTGGTCGAGGCTGGCGCGGAGCGTCTCCTCGTCGGTGCCCATCCCCTTCACCCCCATCTGGATCGCCTCGTCGGTGTTCTCGTGGATGAACTCGATGGCCTCCTCCAGCGCCTGGTTGTAGCGGACCAGGGCGTCCCGGTCGTTCTCGATCATCGAGCCGCTCGTGACCGACACCGTCATGGGATAGTCGGCCGCCTCGGGTACGTCCGCGAACCGCTCGATGACGGGGAAGCCCTGCTCCTCGGCGGTGATCGCCTGCGGGATCGCGATGATCGTGGCGGCCACCTGGCCCTCCTGGAGCGCCGATAGGCGGGCGGCCTGGGAGCCGACGACCACGTACTCGACGTCTTCGGAGTCGAGCCCGTTCTGGTCGAGGATCCAGCGGGTCCAGAAGTAGGTGCTGTTGGACAGCGTGTAGACGGCGACCTTCTGGCCGACGATGTCCTCCAGCGAGGTGACGTCCTTCCCGCCGAGGAGGTTGTAGATGTTGTGGTTCAGGTTGGACGAGATGATCTTCATGTCGACGCCCGTGGCGATCGCGTTGACGAAGGGCTCGGGGACGCCCGACACCATCTCGGCCTCGCCGCCCACGAGGGCGCGGATCGCGTCGGCGTCGGTGTCGACCTGGACGCCGCTGAAGTCGATGCCGTGCTTCTCGAAGATGCCGGCCTGCTGGGCGACGTGGAACGGCAGGTAGCTGACGATGTTGGAGGTGTAGACCATGCGGATCTTGGTCGGGCCGTCGCCGTCGCCGCCGCCGGAGCCCGAGCCGGACCCGCACGACGCGAGGAGCGGTACGAGCAAGACCAGGGCGAGGGCTCGTGTCAGCCACGAGCGGGGGTGGTGGTCCGTGCGGGTCATGGGTTCTCCTTGGTGGGGCTGGGTTGGGGGATCTCGGTGCCCACGGGAGCGCCACCGAGCCCGTCCAGGTGCGTGGCGATCGCCGCGGCGAAGGCCGCCGGGTGTTGGAGCGGGGCGAGGTGGGCACCCGGCAGGTGCACGACCCGGGCCCCGGGGAGTTCGTCGCCGAGCTGCTCGCAGGCGCCGCGGGCGTCGTCGTCGCGGCCCACGACGACCGTGACGGGCACGGTCACGCCACCGAGGCGGCCCCGCAGGTCGTGGTGGCTCAGCAGCCGCCAGGTGGCGGCGAGTGAGCCGGCGGGGATCGAACCGGCCCGCTCGCGGAGGCGCTCGGCCTCGGCGCGGCCCGCGCCGGTCCAGGCCGACGGGGTGTACCAGCGCGCCATCGTCTCGGGGACCTGCGCGGCGACGCCGTGCTCGTCCACCTGTGCCGCCCGCGCCGCCATCACCTCGGCCGGGAAGTGCGCGGCGCTGGAGGCCACGACCGCCGACGCGACCCGGTCGGGGGCTTCGAGGAGGGCGTGCAGGGCGAGCATCCCGCCCGTCGACACCCCCACCAGGTGGACGGGTCCGTCGACGCCGCGCCGCCCGAGCTGGTCCCACAGGTCCCCGGCGAGCGCCGCCGGGGAGGCGGGCACCGGCTCGTCCCGCCG
>Ga0182792_1003064_pt1 | contig 11134 bp, 10 predicted proteins | sample Passage237B_FD_130497 | JGI IMG/M metagenome (GOLD analysis project Ga0182792, IMG submission 130497) | Cellulose adapted compost microbial communities from Newby Island Compost Facility, Milpitas, CA, USA - Passage2 37B (version 2) (version 2) ...
CCGACGATGGTGGCGCTCTTGCGGTACGCCCGGTTCGGCTGGAGGCCGAGGTCGTGCATGCCGTAGAGCACCCGGCGGTGCACCGGCTTGAGGCCGTCCCGCGCGTCGGGCAGGGCCCGGCCCACGATCACGCTCATCGCGTAATCGATGTAGCTGGAGCGCATCTCCAGCTCGAGCTCGCGCTCCTCGATGTGTCCGGTCAGTGCTTCGAGAGCCATCAGGCGGGGACTCCGTTCGTGGTCAGGACAGGATCAGATGTCAATGCCCGCCTCCTTGGCGTGGGTTTCGATGAAGTCGCGGCGGGGGGGGGGCTGGTCGCCCCTCCGCATCGAGAAGACCTGGTCGGCCGCGGTCGCGTCCTCGAGCGTGACCCGCTGCAGGGTCCGGGTGGCGGGGTCCATCGTGGTCTCCCGGAGCTGGTCGGCGTTCATCTCGCCGAGGCCCTTGAACCGGGTGAGCTGGACGCCGTGCTTGGCCAGGTCCAGCACCGCCCGGTGCAGGTCGAGGATGCCCTCCGCCTCCTCGGCCCGGTCCTTCAGCGTGACCCGGAACGGGGGCCGGCCGAAGGTGCTCTGCAGCTCCGCGTGGATCGAGGCGAAGCGGCGGAAGTGGTTGCCCTCGAACAGCCGCGCCGGCAGCACGTGGTTGCGGGCCAGGCCGGTCCGGCGGTGGACCGCCTTGATCATGGTGTCCTCGCCCTCCTGGCCGGTGATCTCGGTGGCGAAGGCGTCGTCGTCCTGCTCGACCTCGCCGAGGATCCGGCGGACGTCGTCGACCGTGGTCGCGGTCTCGTCCAGCAGCCGCGACTCGGAGATGAACTTGATCACGTCGTTGCCGAACTCGGCCTGCAGCGCCGCGTGCCAGCCCTCGTACTCCTTGGAGCGGCGCACGTAGCTCTGCCACTTGCTCTTGTTGAGCTTCAGCTGCTTGCCGGTCGCGTCGGTGATCTCGAAGTCCTCGAGCCGGTCGCGCAGCAGCAGCTCCTCCAGCTCCGACTCCTTGTCGAGATAGGTCTCCTGGTTGCCGCGCTTCACCTTGTAGAGCGGGGGCTTCGCGATGTAGACGAAGCCGGCGTCGATCAGCGGCTGCATCTGCCGGTAGAGGAAGGTCAGGACCAGGGTGCGGATGTGGGCCCCGTCGACGTCGGCGTCCGTGGCCATGATGATCTTGTGGTACCGGGCGTCCTCGAGGTTGAACTCGTCGTGGATGCCGGTCCCGATCGCGGTGATCATCGCCTGGATCTCGTTGTTGGCCAGGACCTTGTCGATCCGGCTCTTCTCGACGTTGATGATCTTGCCGCGCAGCGGCAACACCGCCTGGGTCGAACGGTCGCGGGCCTGCTTGGCCGAGCCGCCAGCCGAATCGCCTTCGACCACGAAGATCTCCGCCAGTTCGGGATCGCGGACCGAGCAGTCGGCCAGTTTGCCCGGCAGGTTCATGTTCTCCAGTGCGGATCCGCGACGAGTCATGTCGCGGGCCTTACGGGCCGCCATCCGTGCCCTTGAGGCCTCGATCGCCTTGGTGACGAACAACTTCGCCTCGGCCGGGTTCTCCTCGAGGAACTCGGCCAGCTTGCGATTGACCGTCTCCTGGACCATCCCCTTGATCCCGGGGTTGCCCAGCTTGGTCTTGGTCTGGCCCTCGAACTGGGGATCGTGGAGCTTGACCGAGATCACCGCGGCCAGCCCCTCACGAACATCCTCGCCGGCCAGGTTCGTGTCTTTCTCCTTGAGCATGCCCTTGCTGCGGGCGTAGGCGTTCAGTGTCCGGGTCAGTGCCGCCTGGAAGCCGGACAGGTGGGTACCGCCTTCATGGGTGTTGATGTTGTTGGCGAAGCTGTGGATCGAATCGTTGTAGGAGGCGTTCCACTGCATCGCCACCTCGACCTGACCCTCTTCGTCCTCCCCCTCGAAGAAGACGACCTTCTTGCCGAGCGGTTCCTTGTTCTCGTTCAGGTAGCGGACGAAATCCTCGATGCCGCCGTCGTACTTGAACTCGACGGTCTGCCCTTCGGCCCGCTGGTCGGCCAGCTCGATCCGGAGACTGCGGGTGAGGAAGGCGGTTTCACGGAGGCGTTCGGCCAGAACCTGGAAATCGAAGTCGAGCGTCTCGAAGATCTCGTCGTCCGGCAGGAAGGTGATCTGGGTGCCCGTCTCCTTGGTCGCCTCGCCCTTGACGAGATCGGTGACCGGGACCCCGCGCTCGTAGCGCTGCTCCCATACGAAGCCATCGGTGCAGATCCGAAGCTCAAGCCAGCTGGAGAGAGCGTTGACCACCGAGGAGCCGACGCCATGCAACCCGCCGGAGACCTTGTAGCCGCCACCGTCGCCGAACTTGCCGCCGGCATGGAGAACCGTCAGAACGACTTCGGCCGCGGGGCGGCCTTCCTTCTCCATGATCCCGACCGGTATTCCGCGGCCATGGTCGGTGACGCTGACGCTGTTGTCCGGCTGGATGACGACCTCGACCGAGTCGTTGTGACCGGCCAGTGCTTCGTCAACCGAGTTGTCGACGATCTCGTAGACCAGATGGTGCAGGCCCCGCGGACCGGTCGATCCGATGTACATGCCGGGTCGCTTGCGGACCGCCTCGAGGCCCTCGAGGACAGTGATGTCCTTGGCCCCATAGGAGGAGTCGCCGCTGCTCTTCTTCTCAGCCAATCAATACCTTTCCGAAAACTTGTCGGCGGCCACCGTCGAACCGGCTACCTGTGGAGAAGGTGCGCCCCGGACGGAACCGCGAGTCAGGTCTCCATAATACCATTGCCAGTCGGATAAACCCCCCTGCCAGAGCCGAAAAACTCCTGCAAATCAGCGCTTTTGTGCGCTTTTGTTGCAGAACTTTTACAGTTATCCGCCAGAGCCGGCTCGAAATCGCATCTTTTCGGGTGCGGAGTCCCCGATCTCCTTCTTCAAACGGGCCATTATCCGCGGGGCCATCAGCTCCAACTCCTGGGCCCAAACAGCGCTCGTGCACTCGACGGTGAGCACCCCCTCACGTTCGTCCACCACCTCGGTCACGGCGGCGATCCGTTCCCCGACCGCTTCCTTCCACACGCTCTGTACCGCGGCCAACGGAGAGCCTGGAGCGACCTCCGTCCGGAATCCCCCCAACATCTCGCCGATCGGCCTCGGGTCCGGACTTCTGCCCCGCCAGTCCCTCACTCGGCCTGCCCCTGCGTATCGCTCCCTGCCCCAGCCGCAGTGAGGTCATTGATCGCAACCCGCGCGATCCCTTCCCGCTCCGGAATCAACTCTCCCTCGGCGGCGGTGATCACGCTCTGACCACCTTCAAGCAAGCGCTCGACCAGGCGCTCGCGGCGACGTTCGTCAAGTTCGCTCATCACATCGTCGAGCAGCATCAGCGGAGCCTCGCCCCCGGTTGTAAGCAGAGACTCGCGTTCGGCGAAGAGCAGGGCAAGCAATCCCAATCGCTGCTGGCCCTGCGAACCGAAACGGCGCAGCTGGCGCCCGTCCATCTCCAATCGGAGCTCGTCGTGGTGCGGGCCCCAGCTGCTGCGGCCAAGCCGCAGGTCATTCTCCAACTTCTCTTCGAGCCCGGCCCGGATATCTGCTGCCGAAATGGCGGAACCAGGCCGGTAGGAAAGTCCCTTCGGGCCTTCCAGGCCGAGTTCCTCGGCTGCTCTCTCCCAACGCCCGCCCAGCTCCTCGACAGCTTCTTCCCTGCTTTTAGCCAAGGCGGCTCCCGCTTCAGCGAACTGTGAATTCCACGTGGCTAATTGGGAGCTGTTTCCGTGACCGGCCGCGATCCGCGCGATCAAGGCGTTCCTCTGCGCAAGGATCCGACCGAAGGCCGAGCGCACTCCGGCCCGGCTGGGCCAGCGGGCCGCGACAAAGCTATCGAGATGAGCCCGCCGTCCCGCCGGGGGACCTTTGACCAGCTCGAGTCGATCCGGTGAGAAGACCGTCACTTTGGGTCGGTGTAGTACCGCCTCGGCCTGTTCGATCTTCGCTCCGTCCATGGTGAAGCGATTGCCTTCGCTGCGAGACGCAGAGGCCATGAACACATGATCCACCCCGTCTGCCGACACGGTGACTCGACAACGGGAATAGGACGAGCCGAAGGGGATCAGGTCACGGCGATCGGATGTCCGGAAGGACCGAGAGGTGAGGCCGAAGAAGATCGCCTCGACCAGATTGGTCTTGCCGGCCCCGTTCGGACCGATGATCACGGTCAGGCCCGAGTCTGGTTCGAAGGTGACCCCGGTCAGGGACCGCACCCGGTCCGCTTCGACCCGGGCAACAAGCACGTGGCTACTCGTTCAACCTGATCGGCATGACCAGGTAGCGGAAGTCCTCGGCGTCTACCGGCTGAAGCAGTCCCGGCCGAAGGGGAGAGATCAGCCGGAGCAGTACTTCGTCGCTCTTGATCGCCTCGAGCCCGTCCCGGAAGAACTCGTGGTTGAAACCGATCGCCAGCTCTTCGCCATCGAAGTTGGCCGGCATCTTCTCCTCGGCGTCACCGAGGTCAGGAGTCTCGGCCGAGATAGTCAGCTCGCCCGGTGAGAGAGCGATCTTGAGGGGACGGTTCTTCTGAGCCATCTGGCTCACCCGGCGCACCGATTCGAGCAGCTCGGTGCGAGGCAGTCTCACGTCGTGATCCCAGGTCTCGGGGAAGAGCTGCTGGTACTTGGGGAACTGGCCGTCAACCGTGTTCGTCGAGAGGATCGACCCATCTACATTGAAGACGACCAAACGGTCGGTGACCGAAAGTCGCACCGAATCCGAGTCGGAAGAGGAAAGAAGGCGGGAAAGCTCGCGCAGAGCATGGGCCGGAATGTTGCGGTCGAGTTCAACCCCGACCGGTTCGGCCAGGTGGGTCTGCTTGACCGCGAGACGGTACGAGTCGGTGGCGACCATGGTCAGCTCGGTGCCAGATGCCAGGACCTGGACACTGGTCAGCACGGGACGCATGTCGTCACGTGAGGCGGCGCGGGCAACCAGCTCGATCGTCTCTAGCAGCGAGTCGCGACTCAGTGAGATCGTGTCGCCGCCGGCGTCGGGCAGAGGCGGGAAGTCCTGCTCGTTGAGTGTCCGCAGGTTGAAACTGGAAGAGCCCGACTTGATGCTGACCGTTCGCTCCGACGGCAGGTACTCGATCTCCGATTGGCCCGAACCAAGCAGGCGGGAGATGTCGGCGAAGAGCCGGCCAGGGAGAAGGACCCTGCCGTCGGACTGGACCGAACCCTCGACGTGGACCGGGACTCGCAAGCTGAGATTGCTGTCGGTAGCACTGAAGGAGAGGTGGCCATCGGACGCCTCGACCAGGATTCCACCGAGGGCGGGGTTGACGCCTCCGGTCGCGAGGGCACGGGCGACCAGGGCAAGTTTCGCGGCAAGTTCGCTGTTCTTGATTGAGAACTTCAAATCCGAATACCTCGTTTAAGTGTTCTGGTTCTGTGGAGTAAAGCGTAGAACCGTTGAAAGTGGCTTCGTGGAGCCGAAAGCATTGTGGGGAAACGGGGGAGAGCTGGGGATTCTTTCAGCGTGCTCGGCGGCTGGGAAGACCATCGTCAGGAGGTTTCCCCGGGGCTGTGGATCCTTGCCCGGAGGATCTCGACTGCGGCGGTGATCTCAGCGTCTTCGCCGATCGCTTGGTCGACGCGCTCGATCGAGTTGAGGATCGTGGTGTGATCGCGATCGCCGTAGAGGCCGCCGATCTGGGGGAGTGATAGCGAGGTCATCTCCCTGGTCAAGAAGATCGCGACGTGGCGAGCCGTCGCGGTGTTTCGGTCACGGCGCCGCGAGATAAGAACGTCCACCTCGGTTCCGTAATGCTCAGCCACGGTCTCGCGGATCGATTCCGGCGTCACTTGGGTGGCCGGCGCGCGTTCCGTGGCGGGGAAGACCTGACTGATCAGATCGGTGTCGATCGGCGTCGAAGTAAGCGAGGATTCGGCGATGGTGCGGGTCAGGGCGCCGCGAAGCTGGCGGAGATTGGTCTGGACCCGACGGGCCAGCAGGGTGAGCGCGTCTTGGTCGGCGATCTCGAGTCCGGCTTCGGTGACCAGGTGGCGCAATACGGTCAATCGGGTAGCCAAGTTCGGTGCTTCGAGCGGCACGGTCAGGCCCCATTCGAAACGATCACTCAGTCGGTCCGCGAGGGGCGATATCTCACTCGGCGACCGATCGGCCGAAAGCACGATCTGACTGCCGGCATCGTGGAGAGCGTTGAAAGTGTGGAAGAACTCTTCCTCGGTGTGATGCTTGCCGGCGATGAACTGGATGTCGTCGATCAGGAGGACGTCGAGGTTGCGGTAACGGCGCTTGAACTCGTCTGTCCCCTGCTCGCGGAGAGCAGTGACGAACTCCGCGGTGAAGGATTCGGCGTTGGTGTAGAGGACATTGAGCTCGGGGACATGCAGGGTGAGGTAGTTGGCGATCGCGCCGAGGAGGTGGCTCTTGCCGAGCCCGGGAGGGCCGTGGAGGAAGAGGGGATTGTAGGCCTCGGAGGGGGCTTCGGCGACGGCGAGGGCAGCCGCGTGAGCGAGATGGTTGCCGGGGCCGATCACGAACCGATCGAAGTCATGGGTCGGATTAGGGCCGACCGGTTCGTTCGAGGCCTTGACTCGTTCTGGTTCTGGGGGCCGTTCGAAACTGACCGAGGTGAGGTGGGAATCTGAGTCGGCGAGGGCTTGCTCGATGACTTCCATGTACCGGCGTTCGACCCAAGTCCTGATCGGGTCAGCTGCTTCGAGGTAGAGAGTGTTGCCGCGGACTGCCGCCGGCCGGATCGGTTCGATCCACATCCTCCAGGCCGTTTCGAAGAGACGAGCCTTGACGGAAGGCTGGATCGCTTCCCATTCCTTTGCTGCGCGCGCCGAACCCGGAAGCCGTTTTTGGCTTTCTACCTTGGTTTGAGTGGGTTCGGTCGCGGTTGATTTCATATTTCGGATCGGCCAGTCCGCCGCCTTCCGAGCGGGTTCTCCAGCCTGCTTGCCGACCATAGCGCCGGCGCTGAGCGGGCTGTCGTCTGCCTCCGCAAATCGCGCGGAAAATTTCTTACCGGTGGTCAGACGCGTCCGCGTTAGCAGGGCAGCAGGCGGAACCAACCGAATGTCCTTATACTGCCCGACTCCAATGAAGCGTACGTACCAGCCAAAGAAGCGTAAGCGAGCCAAGACCCACGGCTTCCGAGCCCGCATGAGCACCAAGGGTGGCCGTGACGTGATTCGCCGTCGGCGCCGCAAGGGCCGTAAGCGGCTCGCTGTCTGACCATGTCCGGTAACGGCGCTGGTACTCCCAGACGCCGCCGTCTCTCGCGCAGTGGGGATTTCAAACGGGCTTATCGAGAAGGGTCGTCGAAAGCGACCCGCTATCTCGTGCTCTATCGGTTCGATCGTCCGGCGGACGATGATTCCGAGATTCGCCTCGGGGTCAGTGTTTCGAAGAAGTTGGGCGACGCTGTGACCCGAAATCGGGTCAAGCGGGTCCTGAAGGAGGCCTTTTGGTCACAGGTAGATCCGAGCAGCGTTGACCAGGACTTCGTGTTGGTGGCGCGCAGCGGGATCGGCGAGGTGATCGAGAATGACGGGCTTTCCGGAGCGGAGAGCTGCGTAGCCGAGGTCTTGAAGCTGGGAGAAGGCGGAAAGCGTTCCACGTGAAACGGATCCTTCTCGCCCCAGTTCGCGCTTACCGCCGCTGGATCTCACCGCTGCTCCCCCGCCGATGCAAGTATGAACCGACCTGTTCCGCCTACGCGATCGAGGCGGTAGAACGCTTCGGCGTCATACGGGGTACAGTTCTCGCCTGCTGGCGCATCCTGCGCTGTAATCCCTTCAGTCACGGTGGCTTTGATCCCGTGCGGGATCAATTCACTTTGAAGGTCGGACCCATGGACCCGGCCGTTTACCACGGAGAAACAGAACAGCGTTGATGCCGACCGCAAACATCCTGCAGCCACTGATCGATGTGGCCAATGCCGTTTTGTCGTTCTTCCACGACGACATCGGCGTCAGCTGGGGGATGGCGATCATCCTCCTGACAGTTTGCACCCGGGCGCTGCTGATCCCGCTCACCTACAAGCAGCTGAAGAGCATGCGTGCGCTGCAGGCCTTCCAGCCGCAGATGAAGGAGCTACAGGAGAAGTACAAGAACGATCGTCAGCGCCTCTCGCAGGAGATGATGAAGTTCTACCAGGAGCACAAGATAAATCCGCTTGCTTCCTGCATTCCCCTGCTTGCCCAGCTTCCCGTATTCATCACGCTCTTCCAAGCCCTCCGCGGACCCCTTCGCGAAGACATCTGCGGTCAGACCGCCGTGGCCTGTGGGCAGTTGACCCAGGCCCAGATCGACGCGAACCCGGCCATCCACGCCCTTTACCCGTTCGGCGAGTCGTTCTTCTTCATTCCCGACTTGACCGACAAAGCCACCGGCAGCGTGCTGATCGTGCTGCTGATCCTCTATGTCGGGACCCAGCTCGTTTCCGGCCTCATCTCCGCCACGACGGGTGACCGGAATCAGCGCATGCTGATGTTGGCTCTGCCGGTGATCTTCGTGCCCTTCATCATCTCTTTCCCGGCCGGCCTGATCCTTTACTGGATCACCACTAACATCTGGACGATCGGTCAGACCTACGTGATCAACAGGGTCATACCGCCCCCGGTCATGGCCACACCAGAAGGCGCGGTCGCAGCCGCGTCCACCAAACCTCCGCCCCCGCCGCCCAAGAAGAAGAAGCGCAAGCGCTGAGCGCTTCGGTCGGGATGGTTGGTTTTGAATGATCGGGCCCGCCCCCGGACGCACAGCAATTCAGACCCAACCATCTAGACTCCGCACGATGGAAGCGAGCGATTGGTCGGCTGAGCCGGCAGAACGGGTCAGACTGCTGGTCGAGCGGGTGCTCGACGAACTCGATCTCGACGGCGAGGTCGACCTCGAGGAGACCGATGACGTCATCACCGCAACGGTCGAAGGCGACGAGGACTACGGACTGCTGATCGGGCGCCGGGGTCAGACCATCGACGCTCTGCAGCTCCTGGCATTCCAAGCGGCTTTCCGAGGGATCCGCGAGCGCAAGCGGGTGGTCGTAGACGCGGCCGGCTACCGGGCTCGGCGTGAAGAGGTCATCTCGGAACGTGCCGACCGGGCCGCCGAGAAGGCGATCTCCTCCGGCGACGAGGTCGAGCTCGATCCGATGAGCGCCCGCGAGCGCCGTATCGTTCATGAGCATCTGAAGGACCGTCCCGAGGTCGAGACCTTCAGTTCCGGCGACGATCCTCACCGGCGGGTCGTTGTCGCCCCTCTGATCTCCGACTGACCGGACCGGTGTGACCCCGGGACCCGGTCCGTACCCCTGGCTCGATCCAGAGCAGATCGCTCGGCTCGACCCGATGCTCGAGCTACTTGCGGCCAGTCACGTGTCGCTCAGTTCGGTCACCGATCCGGTCGAAGCCCGCAATGTCCACGTGGCTGACAGTCTGACGGGGCTAGCCTGTCCCGAGGTGCGTCACGCCACCGAGGCGATCGACCTCGGCGCGGGGGCCGGCTTCCCAGGGATTCCGCTGGCCTGCTCCTTGCCGTCCTGTCACTTCACGTTGCTCGACTCCGTCGGTCGCAAAGTCGAGTTCATGAACGACGTGATCTTGGCTCTGGGCCTGTCAAACGTGCGGGCGATCAAGGCTCGCTCCGAAACCTGGGCCGAATCCGAAGGGAGGGAAGAGTACGACCTCGTGACGGCCAGGGCCGTCGCACCCCTCTCGGCCCTGGCCGAACTGTCCTCCCCCCTGCTGGCCGAAGGAGGACACCTGGTCGCCTGGAAAGGCGAGTCCGAGCCGGAGTCCGAGCAGGTGATCGAGCGATACTCCGACCGGCTCGCGATGAAGGTTCTGCGTCAGGAATCCGTGGTCCCCTACCAGGGATCGCGTGAAAGAAGGCTCTACGTGCTGGTCAAGACCGGACCGACCCCGGACGGCCTCCCCAGGCGGCCGGGCATGGCTCGCAAGCGGCCGCTGGGCGGTCACTGAACCGTCGGCCGGTCGAGCCGGCAAACAAATAAGCTGGCTGCTACATGAACCATTCCTCGACCACGTGTGAAATCCTCCCCAATTTGGCGGCCGGCGCTTGATCTACGCGGTTGCCAACCAAAAGGGGGGGGTCGGCAAGACCACTACCGCGGTCAACCTCGGCGCTGCATTCGCCCGGATGGGGCGCCGGGTGCTGGTGGTCGACCTCGACCAGCAGGCCAATGCGACGGTCGCCTTCGGACTCGACAAGACCGACCTGCCGACCACATACGAGGTGCTGAGCGGCGAGGTCACGGTCGCCGAAGCGGCACTGCCGGCCGGACCCGAGAACGTCTGGCTCGCACCCGCGAGCCGTGACCTGGCCGGGGCCGTGGTCGAGTTGCCACAGCTCGAGAGTCCGAACACCCGACTGACCGAACAGATGGGATCGCTGGACGATCACTTCGACGTCGTGCTGATCGATTGCCCGCCTGCCCTTGGCCCGATCACGGTCAACGCCCTGGTCGCATCCGACCGGGTGATCATCCCGGTTCAGGCCGAGTATCTGGCCCTCGAAGGACTAGTCGAATTCCTCGACACCATCAAGATGGTCCGACAGCAACTCAACCCCTCCCTGGAGTTGGGTGGGATCCTGGTCACCATGCACGACGAAAGGACTCGACTGGCCCAGCAGGTCGAGGCGGAATTGCGCGACCATTTCTCGGAGACCGTCTTCCGGACGGTCATCCCGCGCACAGTCCGGGTGGCGGAAGCGCCAAGCTACGGAATTCCCGTGACCGACTACTCGCCGACATCACGTGGCTCCGAGGCCTATCTGGCCCTCGCTGACGAGGTGGCTGACCGTGGCTGAGAAACGCGGACTCGGCAAGGGCCTCGGCGCGATCCTGCCCGAGAGCGCGACCGGTCCCGACATGCGGGAGCTCCCGGTCAAGTCGATCGACCGCAACCCTGAGCAGCCCCGGACCAACTTCTCGCAAGAGGCCCTCGAGGCGCTTTCCGAGTCGATCAAGGCAAGCGGAGTGGTCCAACCACTGATCGTACGACCAGCCGGTCGCGGGAAGTACGAGATCATCGCCGGCGAGCGTCGTTGGCGCGCCGCTCAGATGGCCGGAGTCGAAAAGGTCCCGGTCGTGATCCGCGACTCCGACG
>Ga0182792_1003065_pt1 | contig 11130 bp, 9 predicted proteins | sample Passage237B_FD_130497 | JGI IMG/M metagenome (GOLD analysis project Ga0182792, IMG submission 130497) | Cellulose adapted compost microbial communities from Newby Island Compost Facility, Milpitas, CA, USA - Passage2 37B (version 2) (version 2) ...
CCCCCTCGCGGCCCATGCTGGTGCAGTGGTACTTGGCGAGGGCCGAGGGCACCGCCGGCTTGTCGCCGCGGTCCACCGCCGCAGCGGTGGCCTGCGACAGCGCGCTGATGGTGTAGGCCTTGCCGCCGATGCGCGCCAGCGCCTCCTCCACGCCCTCGAAGCGGCCGATCGACAGGCCGAACTGCTTGCGGATGCGCGCGTAGGCGCCGGTGACCACCGCGCCGATCTTGGCGCCGCCGCTGGCGGTGGAGGGCAGGGTGATGGAGCGGCCCACGGCCAGGCACTCGGTGAGCATCTGCCAGCCCTTGCCGGCGTAGTCCTCGCCGCCGATCAGCTGGCTGAGCGGGATGAACACGTCCTTGCCGCGGATCGGGCCGTTCTGGAACGGCGAGTTCAGCGGGAAGTGGCGACGGCCGACCTCCACGCCGGGCGTCTCGCGCGGCAGCAGCGCCAGGGTGATGCCGATGTCCTCCGCGTCGCCCAGCAGGCGCTCGGGGTCGTACATGCGGAAGGCCAGGCCGATCAGGGTCGCCACCGGCGCCAGCGTGATGTAGCGCTTCTCGAAGGTCAGGCGCACGCCCAGCACCTGGGCGCCGTTCCACTCGCCCTTGCAGACGATGCCGTAGTCCGGGATGGAGGTGGCGTCGGAGCCGGCGAACGGGCCGGTCAGGCCGAAGCACGGGACCTCCTGGCCCGCCGCCAGGCGCGGCAGGTAGTAGTCCTTCTGCTCCCTGGTGCCGTAGTGCATCAGCAGCTCGCCCGGGCCGAGCGAGTTGGGCACGCCGACGGTCGAGCTGACCACGCTGGAGACCGAGGCCAGCTTCTGGATCACCTTGTGGTGGGCCAGTGCGGAGAAACCCAGGCCGCCGTATTCCCGGGGGATGATCATGCCGAAGAAGCGGTGCTTCTTGATGAACTCCCAGACCTGCGGCGGCAGGTCGGCGTGGACGTGGGTGATCTCCCAGTCGTCGATCATCCGGCACAGCTCTTCCACCGGGCCGTCGAGGAAGGCCTGCTCCTCGGCGGTCAGCTCCGGCTTCGGGTAGGCCAGCAGCTTGTCCCAGTCGGGGTCGCCGGAGAACAGCTCGCCCTCGAAGCCGACCGAGCCGGATTCCAGCGCGATGCGCTCGCTCTGCGACAGCGGCGGCAGGATCCTGCGGTACACGCGCATCAGCGGCGCGGTGACCAGCGGCTTGCGGATGGCAGGCACCAGCAGCGGCACGGCGATCAGCGCCGCGAGCGCGGCCACCACCGCAGTGGCCACCGGGTGGGCCCCGAGCAGCCAGCAGGCGACCAGCGCGGTGGCCAGCAGCGCGGCCCAGGTGGCCAGGCGCAGCCGGTGGTAGGCGGCGAATCCGCCGATCAGCAGGAAGGCCAGGATGGGGATCGCGATGCTCATGGGCTTGCTCCGGTGGCGGGATGCGCCGGTTGCGCGGCGGAAAGGGCGGCCATCCCGGCCCGCTCCAGTTCCGCCAGGTAGTCCAGCACGGTGGCGGTAAATCGGTCGTTGTCGTCGCCGGCCAGCATATGCGTGGCCTGCGGCAGCTGCACGTGGCGCGCGTGCGGCGCCAGTCCCAGGAAGTCGGCGACGGTGCGGTCGGAGACCAGGTCGCTGCGGCCGCCGCTGACCAGCAGCAGCGGGCAGCGTACCGCGCGCGTGGCCGCGGCGATGTCGTCCTGGTGGCGCTCGCTGTCGCGCGCCAGTTCGTCGACCAGCCGCGGATCCCAGTGCCAGCGCCAGCGTCCGTCCGTGCCTTCGCGCAGCAGCTCGCGCAGCGACTGCGGCGACTTGCGCTCGCGGCGGTGCGGCAGGTAGCCGGCGATGGCGTCGGCGGCCTGTTCCAGCGAAGCGAAGCCGTCGGGGAAGGCGGTCATGAAGCCGAGGATGCGTTGCAGGCCGGCGCTTTCCCAGCGCGGGGTGATGTCCACCAGCACCATCGCGCGGAACAGTCCCGGCCAGCGCGCCTCGGCCAGCAGGCCGAACAGCCCGCCCATCGAGGCGGCCACCAGCAGCGGCGGCCGCGGCAGCTCGCCGGCCAGCACGATCAGGTCGTCGGTGAACTGCTGCCCGGTGTACGGCTCGCCGGCGGGATTGCGGCCCGACCCGCCGTGGCCGCGCGCGTCGTAGCTCAGCCCGGCGTGGCCGCGCGCGGCCAGCGCGGCCGCGGTGCCCGCCCAGGCCCGGCGCGTCTGGCCGAAGCCGTGCGCATACAGCACCGAGATCGCGGCATCGGGTGCGACGGCGTGGCGGGTGGCGGCCAGGGGCACGCCGGCGCCGGCCAGGGCGAGGTCCACGGCGGAGGCGGAAGGGGAGTCCATACCTGATGGTATGGATCGCGCTGCGCGAAAGTCAATACGACCGCGTATGGCCGTGTCCGGGACCGCCAAGGTCGTTGATCCGTCTCGGTTTCCGGCGCAACCGCATACTGCGACGGACTGCGCCGTATGGTTAAATCCGGAAATGACCACGACCCCCGACACCGAATCGCCCGCTCCCGCCCCGGCCCGGAGCGCCCGCCTCAGCGCCGCCGACTGGGCGCAGGCCGCCCTGGACGTGATCGCCGAACTGGGCGTGGCCGCGGTGGCGGTCGAGCCGTTGGCGCGCCGCCTGGGCGTGACCAAGGGTAGCTTCTACTGGCACTTTCCCTCGCGCGACTCGCTGCTGCAGGCCGCGCTCGACCGCTGGGAGGAAGTGGAGCAGGAGCAGGTGTTCGGCAGCCTGGAGGAAGTGCCGGACCCGCGCGAGCGGTTGCGCCAGCTGTTCCAGCTGGTCGGCCACGAGACCAAGCCGCACGCGATCTACAGCGAGCTGCTCAAGGCGCTGGACCACCCCGCGGTGCAGCCGGTGATCCAGCGCGTGTCGCAGCGCCGCCTGGACTACCTCACCGCGTCGTTCCGCCAGGCCGGGCTGGGCCGCGCGGACGCGCAGCACCGCGCGCGGCTGACCTATGCCGCCTACGTCGGTTTCCTGCAGCTGCAACAGCAGCAGCCGAAGATGACCCACGACGAGTTCGAGGAATACCTCGAACACGTGATCGACACGCTGATCCCGCGCTAGCGGCGCCGGGGCCCGGGCGATGCCGGGCCGGCGTCAGGCGGCCAGGGCGGCGAACGCCGGCCGGGTGAGGTTCTCCGGCGCGCCGTCGGTGCACAGCACGTCGTCCTCGATGCGGATGCCGCCGTAGGGGCGGAAGGCGTCCACGCGCGCCCAGTCCACGCTCGCGGCGTGGCCGTTCTTCTTCACCTCGTCCAGCAGCATGTCGATGAAGTACAGGCCCGGTTCGATGGTGACGACCATGCCCGGCTCCAGCACCCGGGTCATGCGCAGGTAGGGGTGGCCCTCCGGGCGCGGGATGCTGCCGCCGCGGTCGCCGGCGGCGAAGCCGGCCACGTCGTGCACCTGCAGCCCGATCGGATGGCCCAGCCCGTGCGGGAAGAACGCCGCGCTCACGCCGGTGGCCAGCGCCGCCTCGGGCGAGACCTTCAGCACGCCGAACTCGCGCAGGATGCCCATCAGCGCCAGGTGCGCGTCCACGTGCAGCTGGCGGTAATCGGCGCCGGCGCGCACCGCGGCGCACATGGCCTGCTGCGCCGCGTCCACCGCGTCGATCATCGCCTGGAACTCGCCGCCCGGATCGGCGGCGTAGGTGCGGGTGATGTCGGCCGCGTAGCCGCAGTGGCTGGCGCCGGCGTCGATCAGGAAGCTGCGCGGCCCGGCCGGCGGGTCGCGGTCCAGCTCGGTGTAGTGCAGCACCGCGCCGTGTTCGTTGAGGGCGACGATGTTCTGGTACGGCACCTCGGTGGCGTCCTGGCGCGCGGCCGCGCAGTAGGCGAGGTGGATGTCGAACTCGCTGGCGCCGGCGCGGAAGGCGCGCTCGGCGGCCAGGTGCGCGTGCGCGGCGATGCGCTGGGCCTGGCGCATCAGCGCGACCTCGTACGGGGTCTTGTAGGACCGGTGGTAGTGCAGGTAGTCGAGCGCGGCGGCCGGGTTGTCCGGGGCGTAGCCGCCCAGCGCGGCCTGCGGTTCGCCGAGGATCGCGCAGCGCGCGGGCGGGCCGGGCAGCAGCGGCAGCGCCTCCTCCGGGGTGCGGATGACGTGCACGTCCAGGTGCTCCACCCACCAGCCCGACGGCGCCTCAGGCACCACGTGCCAGTAGTCGCGCGGCTGCAGGTAGACCAGCTTCGGCCGCTGGCCGGGGGTGTACGCCAGCCAGCTGTCGGTGACGCGGGTCAGCGGCACCCAGTGCTTGAAATGCGGATTGACCGCGAACGGGTAGTCGCGGTCGTCGAACGCCTGGTAGTGGCGGGTGCCGCTGGGGATCAGCAGGTGGTCGCGGCCGCTGCGGGCCAGGGCCTCGTCGGCGCGGGCGCGCAGCACGGCCAGGTGCTGCGGGTAGAGCTGGGCGGGATCGGCGGCGTGCATCGTCGCGGTCGGTGGCGGAAAGGGCCATAGTCTGCCCGATCCCCGCCGCAGCGCGGCGTGAGGTCCGCCTCAGTGCGCCTCGCCGGCCTGCACCCACGCGCGCACGTGCGCGCGCTGCTCCTCGGAGATGGTCAGGAAGCGGAACCCGCACCAGCTCTGCCCGGGCGTGTTGGCCGGGCCGCTCCACAGCAGGTGCACGCCGACCACGACCGGTGCGGCCGCGCCGCGCTCGCCGAGGTTGAAGCGCAACTGGTACAACGCGTCCTCGCGCAGCGGCACCCCGGCCAGCAGCAGCATGCCGGTCTCCGACAGGTTGCCCAGGTGGCCGACCACCTCGTCGGTCATCATGTCCACCACCGGCACGCTTTCGGAAACGCGGCGGCGCGGGGCGCGGCGGGCGTCGTGGATCATGCCGACCGTGCTCCCGGGGCGTCCGCCGCGGCGGGCCGGCCGGCCAGGCCGCGCAGCGCGCGCAGCGTGGCCTGCCAGGCGCGGTCGATCAGCCGGCCCTTGTCCTCGGTGACGATGCGCGCCTGGTCGCGCGCCAGCAGCCGCGCCAGGCTGTCCAGCGAATGCTCGCCGGCCTTCTGGCCGCGCGCGTTGACGAACAGCGCGTTGTCGGTGGTGGGGTTGTACCAGGACAGCCGCTTGCGCCGCAGCTCGCCCTGCTGGTTGAGGACGAACTCGAACCAGGTGCCGAACGGCAGGGGGCGCAGCTGGTCGTACCAGGCCTGTTCGGCCTCGGTGCGCGGCGGCGGCGGCGCGCGCCGCGGCTCGCCGTTCTCGCCCAGGCGCGCGCGCGCCTTGAGGCGGGCGGTCAGCTCGGTGCGCGAGGGGGCGTCCTCGTCGTCCTCGCTGCGCGAGAGGCGCCGCGCGATGGCGCCGGCCTCGTCCTCGTGGTAGCCCACCTGGCGCAGCGCGGTCTCCACCAGCGTCGCCAGTTCGGGGTCGGGCGGCGCCGCCGGGTCGCAGGTGGCCTCGACGATGCGCACGGTCGCCTCCTCGCGCGCGCGCCATTCCGGCGACTCCTCGCCGTGGCGCAGCGCGGTCAGGGTGAGCACGTCGGCCCAGGCCTGGTGGAGCAGCGCCTGCACGAACTGCGGCGGGCGGCGCTGGCCCAGGCGCGCGGCGATCGCGGCGGCGGCGCGGCGCTTGGCGCTCTCCAGGCGGTCGCGCCCGCGCGCCGCCTCGACCTGGCGCCGTTCGCTGACTTCCGCCTTGCGCGCCTGCGCGCGGTAGTGCTCCTCGATCTCCTGGCTGGCGCGCTCGAACACGGCCTCGTCGCCGTCGTACTCCACCGCCACGCGCTCGACCGTCTGTTCCATCTGCGCCAGCAGCTGCGGGTCGGCGTCGTCCTCGCCGAGCCAGGCCGCGCCGGACTCGGCCACCAGGTTGAGCAGCTCGCGCGCCGGGTGGCGCTCGCGGACGAAGAAGCCCTGGTCCTGCAGCGCGGCGCGCGCCACCGGCACCTGCAGGCGCTCGAGCAGGTCCTGCGCCGGCGCGTCGGGCCGCACCTCGCGGCCGATCTCGCCGTAGAGCATGCCCAGCAGGTCGAAGGTGTCCTGGTGCCCGGGCGAGAGCCCGGCTTCGGGGCCGTGCGCGCGACGGCCCAGCTCGACCACGGTGCGGCGCAGGTCGTCGAGCGTGCGCCGGCGGCGGCCGGGCGCGCGCCGCTGCGGCAGCGTCTGCAGCATGCCCAGCGCCTCGCCCACCGCCGCCTCCGGCAACTGCACCGCCGGCGCCGGGGCGGACTCGGCGCTCTCGCGGCGCGCGGCCAGCAGGCCCTGCAGCGCGGCGAACACCGCGTGGTCCGGCAACGCGGGCGCATCGCCGGCGCCGTGGCCGGCGGGCGCGGGCACCGCATCGGCCGCGGCCGCGGGCGCATGCGGCGCCAGGCCGGCCATCAGCGCGCCGTTCCAGGCCGAATGCGTGGCCTGGCCATGCCAGCCGGTCAGCGGCCGCCGCCCGGCGGGCGCATCGGCCGGGGCCGGCCGCGGGCGGCTCTGGCCCGGCGTGCGCGGCCGGTACGGCTGGTAGGTCAGCCCGGGCAGCACGCCCTCGTGCGCCAGGCGCACGTTCACCCGTTCGACGAACTCGCCGTACCGCTCCATTACGTGGCTTTCGAACGCGCGGTAGAACAGCAGTTGCGCATCCACGCCGACCTGCAGCGCCTCGCCGGCCCCGCGCAGGATCCGGCACAGGGCGTACGGGCCCACCGCCAGGGTTTCCGGGTCGAACGCCGGGCGCGCGGCCAGCACGCCGAAGCGCTGGCCCAGCAGCAGCAGCGGTGTCCCGCCGCGTTGCGCCTCGCGCCGGGCGATGTCGCGCAGCACGATGTCGCGGTCCAGGTCGTTGTCCTCGACCAGGGTCAGGTGCCGGTACTCGGCGGGGTCGGGCGCCTCGGTCCGGGCCGGGGGCGGCTCCGGCTCCTCGCGCAACCGCGCCAGCACCGCTTCCAGCCCCGCCAGGTAGCGCGGCACCAGGTCGGCGCGGTGCTGGCGCAGGTGCTGCATCTCGGCGAAGCGCTCGGCCTGCTCCTGGGTGCTGCGCGCGCGCTCGGCCTGCTTGAACAGTTGCCGCTCGAACTCGTTGAGGGCCAGGTTGAGCGGGGCCGTCAGGGCCTGCGCGGCCAGCGCGTTGACCGCCTCCAGGATCTGGCGCACCCGCGCCGGCAGCGCGGCGGTGGCCAGCGTGGGCGGCGCGGCACCCGTGGGCGTGGTCTGGAATGTGGCGGCCATCCGGCTCGGTCCCCTGTGGACGCGGTATTTAGCACGTTTGCCGCCGCGGCGGCCACCGCGGTCACAGGAACAGGGCAATGGCGTCGTTGGCGAAGCGCTGGCCCAGGGCGGTGGGCCGCACGCGCTCGCCGTCCAGGGCCAGCCAGCCGTGCCCGCGGGCTTCCGCCAGGGGCCCGGCGATGCTGTCCCGCGGCAGGCCGGTGCGCGCCTCGAACGCTGACAGGTCGAAGCCCTCGTGCAGCCGCAGCGCGTTGAGCATGAACTCGAACGGGCGCCGCTGCGGGTCGATGCGGTCGTCGCCGCCGATGGCCTCGGCGGTGCCGGCCGCCGCCATCCAGGTCGCCGGATGCCTGTGCTTCCAGCGGCGCAGGATGGCCTGCTCGGCCCCGAGGGTGATCTTGCCGTGCGCGCCGGCGCCGAGGCCCAGGTAGTCGCCGTAGCGCCAGTAGTTCAGGTTGTGCGCGCACTGCCGCCCCGGCCGCGCGTAGGCGCTGGTCTCGTAGTGGGCGTAGCCGGCCCGGGCAAGCAGCGCCTGGCAGCGCTCCTGGATGTCCCAGGCGAGGTCCTCGTCCGGGATGCCCTGCGGCGGCCGGGCGAAGAACACGGTGTTCGGTTCCAGCGTGAGCTGGTAGTGGCTGATGTGCGCCGGTTGCAGGGCGAAGGCGCGCTCCAGGTCGGCCTCGGCCATGGCCAGGTCCTGGCCGGGCAGGGCGTACATCAGGTCCAGGTTGAGGTTGTCCAGGCCGGCGTCCTGCGCCAGCTTCACCGCGGCCTCGGCCTCGGCGCTGCCGTGGATGCGGCCCAGCCGCTGCAGGCAGCCGTCGTCGAAGCTCTGGATGCCGAAGCTGACGCGGTTCACGCCCGCGGCGCGGTAGCCGTCGAAGCGGCCGTGCTCGGCGGTGCCGGGGTTGGCCTCCAGCGTGATCTCCGCGTCGGGCGCCAGCCGCAGCCGCGCCGAGGCGGCCTGCAGGAAGCGGTCGATGGCCTCGGGCGGGAACAGGCTGGGCGTGCCGCCGCCGAAGAACACGCTGTGCACGGTGCGGCCCCACACCAGCGGCAGGTCGTGCTCCAGGTCGCGTACCAGCGCGTCCACGTACGCGTCGAACGGCAGCGCGCCCTTGGCCGCATGCGAGTTGAAGTCGCAGTACGGACACTTGCGCACGCACCACGGCAGGTGGACGTAGAGCGAGAGCGGCGGCGGGACCAGGGCGGGAGGCATGGCGGGCGCGGGCCCGGTGCGGCGTCAGCGCAGCGCGGCCAGCACCGCGGGCAGCCGCGCGGCCAGCTGCTGCAGCGCGCGGCCGCGGTGGCTGATGCGGTTCTTCAGCGCCGGGTCCAGCTCGGCGGCGCTGAGGCCGTGCCCGGGGTCGAGGAACACCGGATCGTAGCCGAAGCCGCCGTCGCCGCGCGGTGCGTCCAGCACCACGCCCGGCCAGACGCCCTCGGCGATCAGCGGTTGCGGGTCCTCGGCGTGGCGCAGCAGCACGATGACCGAATGGAAGTGCGCGGTGCGCCGCTCCGGCGGCAGGTCGCCGAGCTCGCGCAACAGCCGCGCGATGTTGGCGGTGCTGTCGCCGTGCCCGCCGGCGTAGCGCGCCGAGTACAGGCCCGGCGCGCCGCCGAGCGCGTCCACGCAAAGCCCGGAATCGTCGGCCAGGGCGGGCAGCCCGGTGGCGCGCGCGGCGTGGCGCGCCTTGAGCAGGGCGTTCTCGACGAAGGTCAGGCCGGTCTCCTCGACATCGGCCACGCCCAGGTCCGATTGCGCGACCAGCGTCGCCCCGGTGCCCGCCAGCAGCGCACGCAGCTCGGCCAGCTTGCCGGCGTTGCCGCTGGCCAGCACCAGGCGTGGGGGCGATGCGCCGGCCATGCGCTCAGCCGTCCAGCGCCGCGCGCTGCGCCGCCAGCAGCTGGCCGATGCCGCGCTCGGCCAGGGCCAGCAGCGCGTCCAGCTCGTCGCGACGGAAGGCGTGGCCCTCGGCGGTGCCCTGCAGCTCGATGAAGCCACCGCCGTCGTTCATGACCACGTTCATGTCGGTGTCGCACCCGCTGTCCTCGGCGTAGTCCAAGTCCAGCACCGGCACGCCGCGGAAGATGCCCACGGACACCGCCGCCACCGCGCCGAACACCGGGTCGCGGGCGATCTCGCGCCGCGCCAGCAGCCAGCGCGCCGCGTCCACCAGCGCCACGTAGGCACCGGTGATGGCCGCGGTGCGGGTGCCGCCGTCGGCCTGCAGCACGTCGCAGTCCAGGGTGATGGTGCGCTCGCCCAGCGCGGTGCGGTCCACGCAGGCGCGCAGGGCGCGGCCGATCAGGCGCTGGATCTCCAGGGTGCGTCCGCCCTGCTTGCCGCGCGCGGCCTCGCGGTCGCTGCGGGTGTGGGTCGCGCGCGGCAGCATGCCGTACTCGGCGGTGACCCAGCCTTCGCCCTTGCCGCGCAGGAAGGCCGGCACGCGGTTTTCCACGCTGGCGGTGCACAGCACACGGGTGTCGCCGAAGCTGACCAGTACCGAACCCTCGGCGTGGCGGGTGTAGCCGCGCTCGATGCGCACCTCGCGCAGCTGCTCGGGGGCGCGGCCACTGGGACGGACGACGGTCATGCGGGTTTCCGGAAGAAGGGGAGGGCGGTCGCCGGGGGTGGCGTCGCGCGGAGGCGGCGCGTGCCGCGGCGGGCCGGCTAGATTACCATTCGCGCCTTGCCACCGACGGACCCCGGCATGATCCGTAGCATGACCGCCTTCGCCAGCGGCGAACGCGGCACCCCCTGGGGCGTACTCGGCTGCGAGCTGCGCTCGGTCAACCACCGCTTCCTCGAGATCGGCCTGCGCCTGGGCGAGGACCTGCGCGCGCTGGAGCCGGTGCTGCGCGAGCGCATCGCCGCGCGCATCCAGCGCGGCAAGCTGGACCTGGCCCTGCGCCTGCGCGCGCCGGAGGCCGCCGCGCACCTGGCGGTGAACGAGCCGCTGCTGGAGCAGCTCGGCGCCGTGGCCATGCGCCTGGCCGGGCGCTTCCCCAACCTGCGGGTGGAGTTCACCCAGCTGCTGCAGCTGCCGGGCGTGCTGCAGGCGCCGGCGGCCGACGGCGAGGCGCTGCAGGCCGAGGCACTGGCGCTGCTGGACCAGGTGCTGGACGAGTTCGTGGCCGCGCGCGGGCGCGAGGGCGCCAAGCTGGAGGCGGCCATCGCCGAGCGCGTGGACGCCATCGAGCGCATCGCCGCGCAGGTGCGCGGGCTGATCCCGGCCATCCGCGAGGGCCAGCGCGCCAAGCTCGCCGCGCGCCTGGCCGACCTGCCGCATCCGGTGGAGCCGGGCCGCGCCGAGCAGGAGCTGGTGCTGTGGCTGCAGAAGCTGGACGTGGACGAGGAACTGGACCGCCTGGGCAGCCACATCGCCGAGATCCGGCGCATCCTGGCCCAGCCGCAGCCGGCCGGCCGGCGCCTGGACTTCCTGTTGCAGGAGTTCAACCGCGAGGCCAACACCCTGGGCTCCAAGTCGGTGGACGCGCGCACCTCGGCCGCCGCGGTCGAGCTGAAGGTGCTGATCGACCAGGTCCGCGAGCAGGTCCAGAACATCGAATGAGCCAGATGCGAGGCACCCTCTTCATCGTCGCCGCGCCCTCCGGGGCCGGGAAGTCCAGCATCGTCAACGCGGTGCTGGCCCGCGACCGGCAGATCCGCCTGTCGATCTCGTTCACCTCGCGCGCGCCGCGCCCGGGCGAGCGCCACGCCGAGCACTACCACTTCGTCTCGGCGGAGGAATTCCAGCGCATGATCGACGCGGGCGACTTCTTCGAGTACGCCCGCGTCCACGGCGACTGGAAAGGGACCGCCCGGCAGTCGGTGGAGCCGCAGCTGGCCGCCGGCCACGACGTGCTGCTGGAGATCGACTGGCAGGGCGCGGCCCAGGTGCGGGCCAAGGTGCCCGACGCGGTCAGCGTGTTCATCCTGCCGCCCTCGCGTCAGGCGCTGGAGCA
>Ga0182792_1003066_pt1 | contig 11128 bp, 6 predicted proteins | sample Passage237B_FD_130497 | JGI IMG/M metagenome (GOLD analysis project Ga0182792, IMG submission 130497) | Cellulose adapted compost microbial communities from Newby Island Compost Facility, Milpitas, CA, USA - Passage2 37B (version 2) (version 2) ...
CAGAACCTTCTCTTCTCCTTCCAACGCACTGATAAACGTGCTCGCGCCTTTTTTCGAGACGGTTTTTTCCACTTTGAGGTGCTGATGCGCCTTGCTCGCCACCTGCGCCAAGTGGGTCACGCAGAGCACCTGTGCGTTTTCCCCAAGCTGACGCAGCATGCGCCCGACCACATCGCCAGTGGTGCCACCGATACCCGCATCCACTTCGTCAAAGACCAGGGTTGGAATCACGGAAGTTTTCGCCACCACGACTTGAATAGCCAAGCTGATGCGCGACAGCTCGCCGCCGGAAGCGATTTTCGCCAGAGCCCGCGCTGGTTGACCGGGGATGGTGCTGATTAGGAATTCCACCGTCTCTGCGCCCCAGCGCGCCGGTTCTTGCAGAGGAGTGAAAGCGATTTCGAATGAGCTGTGTGCCATGGCCAGACTGGACAGCTGTTGGCTCACCGCCTTGGCCAGCGCTTTTGCCGCTTTGAGTCGTTGAGTGGTGAGCTTGCCCGCCAGCTCGCGGTAGCGCTCCAGGGCGGCGGCGCTCTCCGCGTCGAGTTCCGCCAAGCGTTCATCGCCGCTTTGCAGCCCCTGCAGTTCCTCCGCCAGCTGTTCGTGCAATTCCACCAGAGCTTCCGGCGCGACCCGGTGTTTGCGGGCGATATCGTAGATGGCGGACAGGCGCTGCTCGATTTCCGGCAGGCTTTCATCGTGATCATCGACGCCGGACATTTCCCGCTGCAGCTCGCGACTGCCCTCTTCCACCTGAATCAAGGCGTTCTGCAGCATCGCCTCCACATCTGTCATGCGCGCGGATTTGTACGGTAGGTTGTGGATCAGCTGCAGGGAATGGTGCAGACGGTCCAGCACTGAGTCTTCGCCCTCGCTGCAGATTTCCGCTACCGCTTGGCAACTCTGCTGAATCTGCGCGGCATTGGCGAGCTGGCGCTGGCGGCTCTCTAAAGCTTCTACTTCGCCGGCGGACAGTCCTAATTGATCCAACTCCCCCACTTGGTAGCTGAGCAGCTGGTAGCGCGCATTCAGCTCGGCGCTGTTGTTGCGCACTGCGTCTGCCGCTGCTTGCAGTTCATGCCACCGGCCGAAAGCGGTTTTGACTTCGTCCACCAAAGACTGATGTTGGCCAAAGTCGTCGAGCAGGCGGCGGTGGGTGGCGTTTTGCAGCAGGGATTGATGTTCGTGCTGACTGTGGATATCGAGCAGGCGGTCGCCTAGCGCGCGCAACTGAGTGAGGGTGACCATCTGGCCATTGATATAGGCGCGGGAGCGCCCTTCGCTGGTGACGACCCGACGGACGATGCATTCATCGCTGTCCAAGTCCGCATCCTTCAACCAGCGCTGCACATGGCTCAACCGGCTGATGTCAAAACAGGCGGTGACTTCGGCGCGCTCCGCACCGGCGCGCACTTTGTCTGCTTCGGCGCGGTCGCCGAGAGCTAGGCTCAAGGCATCGAGCAGGATGGATTTCCCAGCCCCCGTCTCGCCGGTCAGCACCGTAAGGCCGCTGCCGAAGTCGAGGCTGAGCTGAGAGACCAGGGTGAAATCGTTGACCTGTAGATGCGTAAGCACGGGGGCCTCCAGAAGACAAAAGCATGGTTATTTATACAGTACTTACCCGAATTCCGCCAGCGCGCTCAAGTTGCGCGCGGCGCTCTTGAATGTGCCTGCGGTGCCCCAATAAAGAGGCCGATCACAAGCCGATGAGCCGAGAGGAGATTACAACGTGACTCAAGAACAGAATCCTTTGGATGAACTGCAGGAAGATCAGGTGGACATCAGCAGCGCAGACGAAAGCACTCCCACCAGCGTCGAAGCCCTGCAGCAGCTCGTTGAAGATTTGCGAAACGAGCTGGCACAGGCCAAGGAAAACAACCTGCGCGTGCAGGCGGAAATGCAAAATGTGCGTCGTCGCGCCCAGCAGGACGTGGAAAAGGCCCATAAATTCGGCCTGGAAAAATTCGTCAGCGACATGCTGCCTGTGGCGGACAACCTGGAGCGCACTGTCATCGCTGCCAACGATAGCAATGCCGACCTGAAAGCCATTGTGGAAGGTGTGGAGCTGACGCTGAAAAGTTTGATGGACGCGCTGAAGCGCCACCAAGTGGAGTCCGTTTACCCCGAAGGCGAGCCCTTCGATCCGCAACTGCATCAGGCCATGACCGCCATTGAAAACCGCGACGTGGAGCCCAATACCGTGCTCAACGTGTTCCAGCGCGGCTACACACTGCACGGCCGATTGGTGCGTCCCGCTATGGTGGTGGTATCCAAAGCTCCTGCTGCACAGTAAGAAAAAAACCAAACGCCGGCTTGAATTTGCAGCAGTAGCGCCAATATTCACAAGCAAATGCTGGCCGCGCAGGACAAAGCAGTCCTGCTAAACCACAACGAATTTTTGTATTGATTAACACCTGGTACCCGCACCAGTTTGTGACCGGCGAAAAGCCGCGAGGAGATTAGAAATGGGCAAGATTATCGGTATCGACCTGGGGACCACCAATTCCTGCGTGGCTATTCTCGAGGGCGACAAACCTAAAGTGATCGAAAATGCTGAAGGCGATCGCACTACGCCTTCCATTGTCGCCTTCACCGAAGATGGTGAAATTCTGGTTGGACAAAGCGCCAAACGTCAGGCGGTCACCAACCCGAAAAACACCCTGTTTGCGGTCAAGCGTCTGATCGGTCGTAAATTCCAGGACGACGTGGTGCAAAAAGACATCTCCATGGTGCCGTACAAAATCGTCAAAGCCGACAACGGCGACGCCTGGGTAGAAGCCAAAGGTGACAAAAAAGCACCGCCGCAAATTTCTGCTGAAGTGTTGAAGAAAATGAAGAAAACCGCTGAGGATTATCTCGGCGAAACCGTGACTGAAGCGGTTATTACCGTTCCGGCTTACTTCAACGACTCTCAGCGTCAGGCCACTAAAGACGCCGGTCGTATCGCTGGTTTGGAAGTTAAACGCATCATCAACGAGCCTACCGCAGCCGCTCTGGCCTATGGTATGGACAAAGCCAAAGGCGACCGCACCATCGCGGTATACGACCTGGGTGGCGGTACCTTCGATATTTCCATTATCGAAATTGCCGATGTAGACGGTGAGCATCAGTTCGAAGTGCTTTCCACCAACGGTGACACTTTCCTCGGTGGTGAAGACTTCGATATGCGCCTGATCGAGTATCTGGCTGCGGAGTTCAAAAAATCCAACGGCATCGACCTGCATAACGATCCGCTGGCGCTGCAACGTCTGAAAGAAGCGGCTGAAAAAGCCAAGATCGAGCTGTCCTCCAGTCAGCAAACTGAAGTGAACCTGCCTTACATCACGGCTGATGCAACAGGTCCAAAACACTTGGTGGTCAAACTGACTCGTGCCAAGTTGGAATCGCTGGTGGAAGATCTGGTTAAGCGCTCCATGGAGCCGGTGAAAACCGCGCTGCAAGATGCTGGTTTGACTGCGGACAAAATCAACGACGTGATTCTGGTCGGCGGTCAGACTCGTATGCCGCTGGTACAGAAATATGTAGCGGAATTTTTCGGCAAAGAGCCGCGTAAAGACGTAAACCCCGATGAAGCGGTTGCCGTAGGTGCTGCGATTCAGGGCGCGGTATTGTCCGGCGATGTTAAAGACGTGTTGCTGCTCGACGTCACTCCGCTGACTCTGGGTATCGAAACCATGGGCGGCGTGGCCACTCCGTTGATCGAGAAAAACACCACGATTCCGACCAAGAAATCGCAAGTGTTCTCCACAGCGGAAGACAACCAGACCGCGGTTACCATTCACGTGGTACAGGGCGAGCGCAAGCAGGCGTCTCAGAACAAATCTCTGGGCCGTTTCGACTTGGCCGACATTCCGCCCGCACCGCGCGGCATGCCGCAGATCGAAGTGACTTTCGATATCGACGCCAACGGTATCTTGAACGTGTCCGCTAAGGACAAAGCGACTGGTAAGCAGCAGTCCATCGTGATCAAAGCGTCTTCTGGCTTGAGCGATGCGGAAATCGAAAAAATGGTGAAAGACGCCGAAGCTAACGCCGAGGCCGACCGCAAGTTCGAAGAAGTGGTCACTGCGCGCAACACCTTGGAAGGCTTGATCCACGCCACCAAGAAAACCGTGCAGGAAGCTGGCGACAAGGCCACTGCGGATGAAAAATCCAAGATTGAAGCTGCGGTGAAAGAAGCGGAAGAAGTGGTGAAAGGCAACGATAAAGAAAAAATCGAAGCCGCCACGCAGAAGCTCACAGAGGCGTCTCAATCTCTGGCGCAGAAACTCTACGCTGAGCAAACCGCTGGTGGGGACAATGCCCAAGCCGGTGGCAAGGCAGAGTCCAAAGCCGAGGAAGGCGTAGTGGATGCCGAGTTCGAGGAAGTCAAAGACGATCGCAAATAATCGTCGGAGAACACCGCGCGGAGACGCGCGGAACCAGGCACGACGCAAAGCAGGGCACCGCCCTGCTTTGTGCTAACTAGAAACCAGCCTGGCAGGGAGAGGTAAATCTTCGGAAATACCGCAGACGCCCTCCCGCCAAGCCATCACCAAAGTTGCGCCACAATGTCCAAACGAGATTATTACGAAGTCCTTGGGGTATCGAAGACCGTATCCGAGCAGGAGCTGAAGAAGGCTTACCGTCGGGTCGCAATGAAATACCACCCCGATCGCAATCCCGATAACAAGGAAGCGGAAGAAAAATTCAAGGAAGCCAGCGAGGCCTACGAAGTGCTCTCGGACGCCAACAAACGCGCTGCTTACGACCGCTACGGCCACTCCGCCGTTGACGGCGGTGGCATGGGTGGTGGCGGAGCCGGCTTCGGCAGCTTCAGCGATATTTTCGGCGACGTATTCGGCGATATCTTCGGTGGCGGCCAGCGCGGCGGCCCGAGTCGCGGCGCGGATTTGCGCTACACCCTGGAATTAAGCCTGGAAGACGCCGTGCGCGGCGCCAACGTCAAAATCAAAGTCCCCACCCTTGTATCCTGTAAAACCTGTGACGGCTCCGGCGCAAAAGCCGGCACCAAAGCCACCACCTGTACCACCTGCGGCGGCCACGGCCAAGTGCGCATGCAGCAGGGCTTTTTCTCGGTACAGCAAACCTGTCCCACCTGTCGTGGCAAAGGCAAAGTCATCACCGATCCGTGCAGTGATTGTCGTGGTCACGGTCGCGTCGAAGAAACCAAAACCCTCAACGTCAAAGTGCCCCCAGGAGTGGATACTGGCGACCGTATCCGCTTGTCCGGTGAGGGCGAGGCCGGCACCGATGGCGGGCCAAGCGGCGACCTTTATGTGCAGGTTTCCGTCAAGGAACACGAGTTCTTCCAGCGCGAAGGTCGCGATCTCTATTGCGAAGTACCCATCAGCATCATCGACGCCTGCTTGGGCGGCGAACTGGAAGTGCCCACGCTGGATGGCCGGGTGAAATTGAAAGTGCCGGAAGGCACCCAGACCGGCAAACTCTTCCGTCTGCGCGGCAAAGGTGTAACCCCGGTGCGCGGCGGTCCTCCGGGCGATCTACTCTGCCGGGTTGCGGTGGAAACACCGGTCAACCTCACCACCAAACAGAAAGAGTTGCTGCGAGAACTGCAGGCCAGCATGACCGGCGATAAACACTCGCCCAAGCAAACCAGCTGGTTTGAGGGGATGAAAAACTTTTTTGGTGATATGAAGCTGTAGCTCATTTCGACTAGGCTCAATGACCGCATTTCGACTACGCTCAATGAGCAGAAAAAGGTCGCTGAGCGTAGTCGAAGCGAGCATAGTCGAAACGACACAGACCTAAACCGGTCGTTGAGCGTAGTCGAAACGGACGCAATCGAAACAAATGCAGTCTGCCTTTCAGGTGCCCCATGAAAACCCTCGCCAATATCTTTATCAAAGGACTGCTGTTCACCCTTCCCTTGGTCATCACCTTCGGCCTGATCTACTGGCTGTTCGCCACCGCCGAAAATCTCCTCAAAATCCCTTTGCACGCCGTGCTGCCGGAAGGCTGGTATGTCACCGGCATGGGTGTGGTTTCCGCCGCGCTGATTATTTTTTGCATCGGCCTGCTGGTAGAAGCGTTTTTGATCCGCCATTTATTTTCCTGGCTGGAGCGCGTGGTTGAGCGCATTCCTCTGGTCAAAACCCTGTACAGCAGCGCCAAAGACCTGATGTATTTTTTTGCCGGCGGCCAGCAGCAACAGATGAACCGGGTGGTAAGCGTCACCTTTGAAAATGGCATTCACTTGGTGGGATTTGTCACCAGCGAAAGCGCGACGCTAGGAGAGGAGGAAGATCTGCTGACCGTGTATTTTCCGATGAGTTATCAGATCGGCGGCTATATGGCCTATATCCCGAAATCGCGCTGCCAATTCCTCGATATTCCAGTGCAAAAGGCCATGCAGCAGGTGCTTACCGCCAATGTGAAGCGCCCACAGGGCGGCTGAGTTTGCGTACAATACGCGCATTTTTTCAGCCAGCACTTTTAGCCACGGAACGTCCTATCTCATGACCACACGAATTGCCATCATCGGCGCCAGCGGCCGCATGGGCAAAGCCCTGATCGAAGCCGTCACCCAAAACCCAGCCTCCAGCCTCGCCGCCGCTGTCGGCCGCCCCGGCAGCTCCCTGATCGGCGCGGACGCCGGAGAAGTTGCGGGGCTCGGCAAAAAAGGTGTGGTGTTAACCGATGACTTGTCCAAATCCATCGATACCTTCGATGTGCTGATCGACTTCACCACCCCGCAAACTACCCTCGCCAACGCCGAACTTTGCGCCGCCCACGGCAAAGGGATAGTTGTGGGCACTACTGGATTTACCGCCGCAGAGAAACAGGCCCTGCTCGCTTATCAAGACCGCATTCCCCTATGCATCGCCGCCAATTTCAGCACCGGCGTTAATCTCTGCCTGAAGCTGCTGCAAACCGCCGCGCAAGTTCTGGGTGCCGATTCCGATATCGAAATCGTCGAAGCTCACCACCGCCACAAAGTCGACTCGCCCTCCGGCACCGCTTTGCGTATGGGTGAAGTGATTGCGGAAACCTTAAATCGCGACCTGGATAAAGTCGCCATCTATGGACGCGAAGGCCAAATAGGCCCACGCCAACGCGACAATATCGGCTTCGCCACGGTGCGCGGCGGTGACGTGGTCGGCGACCACACCGTTATGTTCCTCGCCGAAGGCGAACGCGTCGAAATCACCCACAAAGCCTCCAGCCGCCTCTCCTTCGCCCGCGGCGCCGTCCGCGCGGCTATCTGGTTACAGAATCAGAAAAAGGGAGTGTTTGATATGCAGGATGTGTTGGGACTCAAATAATCCAAATAAATCTGGCGGCGACTGCCGCCAAGATTCTTCCCTCCTAACCAAACCCACGCCGATCAATTCCCAGCTTTTTCATCCGCGAAGCCAGGGTGGTGGGTTTTATGCCGAGTAGATGTGCCGCGCCGTCGCTGCCATAAAGTTTGCCGCGGGCGCGTTGCAGGGCGTTGACTATGGCTTGGTAGCGCAGGGCCTCGCAGTCGGATTCGGTGATGGCTTCGGTAGGTGGGGGATTGCGCGACGCTACGTGTGCGGGGCGGCCGCCGCTCAATACTGGCAAATCCTCCAGCATTAATTTTTCCCCGCGACTCAAAATCACCTGCCGCTCGATCAGATTTTCCAATTCACGAATATTCCCAGGCCAGTGGTAATTCTGCAGCTGTTGCATCTGCGCGACGGTAATGCGCAATTCCGGTTTGTTAAAACGCTGGCAGGTCTTTTTCAGAAAATGACTGATCAACAGCGGAATATCGTCGCGGCGATCGCGCAGGGCGACGGAGTGAATGGGGAATACATTCAGGCGAAAATATAAGTCCTCGCGAAATTTTCCCTCCTGCACCAGCTTTTGCAGATCGCGATTGGTGGCAGCGATGACCCGCACATCCACTTGTTGCGTGGTGGCATCGCCGACTTTTTCAAATTCATTGTCCTGCAATACGCGCAACAGTTTTGCCTGCAAGGACAGCGGAATTTCCCCAACTTCGTCAAGAAACAGAGTGCCGCCATCGGCGAGTTGAAAGCGTCCGGGCCGGTCTTGCAGCGCGCCGGAAAATGCACCGCGCACATGGCCGAAAAATTCACTCTCAAATAATTCTGCGGGAATCGCCGCGCAGTTGACGCGCACCAAGGGGCGGCTCTGGCGATCACTGGCGGTGTGAATGGCGCGGGCGATTAATTCTTTGCCGGTACCGGATTCTCCGGTGATCAATACGGTGGCGTCGGTCGGGGCGACCAAACGGATTTGATGCAGAATACGCTGAATCGGCAAACTGCGACCGACGATTTGATAAGCGTTGTAGCCCGCGCTGATCTCTTCCTGCAAATAAGCATTTTCCAATTCCAGGCGCTGCTTGAGCTGTTCCACTTCGGCGAGGGCGTTGCGCAATTTCGCTTCAGCTTCGCGGCGCTCGGAAATATCGCGAAAAATCACCACCGCTCCAGCCAAACGGCCGTTATCGAGAATCGGCGTGCTGGTGTACTCCACCGGCAGCGGCCGGCCGGCTTTGGTCCAGAACACCTCGTTATCCACTTTATGCACCGCGCCATCTTTAAAGGCGGCGTAAATCGGACAGTCGTGCGCGCAATAATCCGAGCCATCGGCATGGCTGTGATGAATCGCGGCGTGGACATTGTGGCCGGTCAATTCCTCCGCTTTATAGCCCAACATACGTTCCGCGGCGGGATTGACGAAGGTGGTGTTGCCATCGGCATCCACGCCGTAAATCCCCTCCCCCGCAGCGCTGAGAATCAACTGATTTTCTTTTTCGATCTGCTGAAACACTTCGTGAATGCGCGGCCACTGCAACAAGCCAAAACGGTGGTGGCGCTGCGCGCTATTTTTCACCCGCCAGATCTGCATTTTTTCCCGGTCGCGCAACAACAGGCACAACAGCCTGCGCTGCTGCACCTGCAGAATTTTGCCACTGACTTCCACAGGCAGCTCCCGCCCATCCAGGGACAAACTCAATTGCTCAGTCATGCCCTCGCCCAGCTCGTCCACCTCCTGGGTGAAGGCCACCAAATGCCCGAGACTGGAGCCAAACAGCCGACTCGCCGGCACAACAAAAAGGCGCTCTGCACCAAGACCGAGCATACGTAGGAATTTTTGATTGGCGAATTCAACGCTATCGCTGACGGGGTTGATGACAAGAATGGCTTCCGGCATGCCTTCCAGCAGCGCGAAATCTGGATGTTCTGCAATATTCATAGGAGTGTTTCTAGAATTCGAGACACTCCAAACAACGAAAAATCGTGCCAGATTTTTTCGTGATCCTCCTTCCCTGGAGGGGCTATGCATCAGTGCAACATCTGCCGGCGGTCCGCGATATCCAGCTCGCGCACGATTTCCATCAACCCCTGCAGGGGTATGCGAATCCAGGTGGGGCGATTGTTGGCCTCGTAGGCAATTTCATAAGCCGCTTTTTCTAAAGTGAACAACTTGATCAACGCCTCCTGACCGGCAGCGTGTTGCCAGCGATGGCAGATCTGCATTGCAGCGGTTTTATAGGCTTTGAGAAAACGTTCGCACACGTTGTGATGGAAGCTCTGTAGAAATTCCAGATGTGCCGCCCGCACCCGCTCATTTTCGAACAGGCTGTTGCGTTCAGCGGCAGTCGCGGTGGCGTAATGGAACGAGCGCAAAATGCCGGCGACATCGCGATACGGACTCGCTTTGCCGGAGCGGTCCGTCACTTCGCGCATGGGCTCACCTTCGAAGTCGATAAAGTAGGCGTCGTCCTGGGAAACCAGGATTTGTCCCAGATGCAAATCGCCGTGAATGCGGAACATCAGCGAGCCTTCGCCCTTTTTCGCCAGATCGTTGATGACTTTATGCAGCTCGTGGCGACTGCGCAGCAAGGCTTCCGCATCGCGTCTGTCAGCGTCCGAAAGTGCGCTGCGCAGTTCCTCCAGATAATCCAAAGCGCGCTCCACCTGCGCGCTCACCGATGCTGCCCAACGCTGACAATCTTCGTTTGACACAACTACAGGCGCGAAAGTCGGATCTTCCCGCGCGGCCAACACTTGATGCATTTCACCCAAGCGCTTGCCGATCACCTCGGCAAAACGGGCCAACGTTTCCACCGCCTCCGCCTGATGGGCGGCGTGTTCCTGCGCATCCTCAGCATCGAGCGATTGCAGCGTCGCCATATCCTGGCTGTAGCGCTCTAGGCCTTCCAGCACCCACTCCCAAGCGTTGCCTTGGTTCGGAATATAGCCCTGTAATACCGCCAGCACTGTGGGCACCTGCTGCCCGTCCAGTCGGTAGATATAACCGAGCAAAGGCGCGGTGTGAGCGAAGCCGCCTTCGGTAAGGGCGCCGCTCATATCCACTTCCGGGTGGTGTCCGCTGAACAACCGGCGCAACATTTTCAGCACGGCAAGTTCGCCTAAAATTACCGAGCTATTGGATTGCTCCACTGCGAGGGTGCGCACTTCCAAATCCTTGGCGATCAGATCAGTACTTTCGAGCGCCTCGGTGCCTTTAAAAATTAATTGGCCGTCGGATAAAGCAGCCGATGTTTTTTCCAGGGTCATACCGCTAGTGCCACCGGAGGTGATGGCTTCCACCAGCGAGCGGGCGAGAAATTCCGAGGCAATACCATCGGTCAATACGCCCACGCGCTGACGACGTCGCACTCTTGCTAATGCCAGTTGATGCGCGAGAGCGGGCACGGCGTGATCTTCATAAAAGATTGTCAGTGGAATTTGATAGCGCTGTGTTTGAGAAGTCGTTTCCACTTCGATATCGGTCAGCAGAATTTGCGCGCACTCCACGTTAGGATCGGCATTAATGGAGCGTGGCAACAGCACCGCTTCTTTTATGCTTACCGACGTCAGCCGTGTACCCTTGCCGCCAAACCAGCGGCGTTTAGCTAAATATGTGGGCAGCACATCGCGCTCGAGCGTGGCGCGCGCGACGGGTTCCAGCAGATCGCGTAAATCGTTGCGCAAAACAAAGGTTAAATGCTCCGGCAGCGGCTCCGGCGGCGCGCGATACCAATCCGGATGCTGGGTTTCATCGGCGAGCAAGAACCAATAAAAACCATAAGGCGGCAAGGTAAGCAGATATTGCAATTCACCAATGGGCGGGAATGGACTGCCGCCGATCATTTCCAGGG
>Ga0182792_1003068_pt1 | contig 11119 bp, 10 predicted proteins | sample Passage237B_FD_130497 | JGI IMG/M metagenome (GOLD analysis project Ga0182792, IMG submission 130497) | Cellulose adapted compost microbial communities from Newby Island Compost Facility, Milpitas, CA, USA - Passage2 37B (version 2) (version 2) ...
AGAAGGTCAAAACCTGCAAGACTGTGACTACCTCATCAATTATGATATTCATTGGAACCCGGTAAGAATCATTCAGCGTTTCGGTCGGATTGACCGTATCGGTTCAAAGAATGCCAGTATCACGTTAGTAAACTTTTGGCCTGATGTTACCTTGGATGCTTATATCAATTTGAAGCAACGGGTAGAAAGTCGAATGTTGATAAGCAACATGGCCAGTACAGGTGATGACAATATTCTGAATACAGATGAGAAAGACTTGGAGTACCGCAAAATCCAGCTTCAAAAATTACAGGAAGAAGTTATTGATCTTGAAGACCTCAGGGAAGGTGTAAGTATTACAGACCTTGGATTGAATGATTTTAGAGTTGACCTGACGAATTACATCAAAACTTATGGTGAACTAACACATATTCCTGAAGGGCTACATGCAGTTGTCAAATCATCAGAAGTACTGCAACCTGGTGTGATATTCGTCCTCAAGAATGTCAATTCCAGTGTCAATATAAACAAGCTCAACAGGCTTCACCCTTTCTATCTTATTTACATGAAAAACAGCGGAGAACTTCTGCTCAATCATGTGGAGTCAAAAAAGATATTGGATGCAATGCGCATGCTTTGCAAAGGGAAAAGCGAGCCGCTCACTGAACTATGCAAAGCATTAAGTGCTGAAACGGACGAATACCATAAAATGGATGCGTACTCCATGCTACTCAAGCAAAGTATTGGCACAATCCTGCGCACAGAAGAAGAAAAAGAAGTATTCAGTTTGTTTAAGGCGGGCGGCACAACTGCATTAAAGGATAAATTCAAGGGCATTGAAGATTTCAAGCTAATCTCTTTTTTAATTGTCAGATAGATGGAATTATTCAGTTTACCACATACAGCCAAAGTAAACAGGGTAATCCCCAAAAATGCTTTCGATAGTTACACTACCGCAAAGCAGAAAAAGCTATTTACAGAACTCATTGCACGTATCACCTGGACGCATAAGCTTTCACCTGATACAATAAATCTGGAAGCTAAGGACATCAAGGAAATTCAGGTTTTTAAGATTGAGCTTAAAGTCAAACAAGAGATACAGCCCGTACTTGATATAATTGATAAATCAATCCCGTACAATATCATTTTTGTGGTTGAGCATGATACCATGATTTACATATCTACCTCATCCAAGCACCCGCATCCAATAAATGAAGACAATGCAGTTATAGACTGGACATTCAAAACAGACTGGTTCCAGCCTTCTGAAAATAAGTACACCCTTCAACTCAAAAAGAGCATTGATGCTATCTACCATGATTTCTGCATTCAGCTATCAGGTAAATCTACAATGGCCAACAAGCCCTTGCAGGACTTAATTTTCTTCAAAAAAAATGTGGATGCGTTAGAGAAAGAAATAGCAAGACTTAAATCAGGAATTGCAGGCTGTAAGCAGTTCAACAATAAAGTTGATCTGAACTTGAAACTAAAAGCAAAGGAAAATGAACTGAAATCACTTTTATCTAAAAGCTAACAGTTATTGAAGGAGCCAAGAAGCTTCTGATCATTGAGGAGGCGCAGCAGCATGGGCTTGCTGAGACGTTTCGCAACGCCAATGGAGCAACTGTGCATGGACATCAAGTATGTGTACGTAGCCGACGAAGAAAAACGACCTGCTGCTAACGGTGCTACATTTTTTCTGATAGATGAAGACCGTTTTATAGCAGGAAAATATTCCAGTGGGCAAGCTTTGCCGGAAGCCTTAGGAAAATGATTTTTCGGTTCTTCTTTTGCTTGCTTTGTTTTAGTTTCAGGGGGGGGTGCTGTGGAAGCATAACAAACCTTTTAGCGCTCAGTACTTATCTTTTCGTCCGAATCTGAGTCTGCCTCGTCGAATCTTTTCTCTTTCTGCTGCGCTGTTCCGTTTCCGGAAACAAACCAATACAGATCGCGCAGGTCCATAAGGTTGTTCATCTCCATTTTTTCAAAACACCTGTTCTTGTATGTACTGATTGATGTAGGTGCTAATCCCGTTAGTGCTGATATCTCTTTATTTTTCTTGCCCTGAAATAACAAAAGCATGATCTCCATTTCCCTTGAGGATAATTTATTGAACGCATGTCTTTTTTGTACTGTCCACAGGTTATCCGTTTGAGATTTGCCATAGGTATTCTTCCAGCGAGGTCTTATCTGCAATTGTTCAATAGCCTGAAAAAGTACTTGCAGATCATCTTTCTTAAAAACGAAGGCATCAGCGCCAGCAGCCAGCACATGCGGCTTGAAACCAGCTTTGAGTTGGGTGTATACCACTATCCCGAGGTTCGGGTAGATGAAAGAAACTGCAGGTTTCGAATACCGCTCATTGCGATATCAAAAACCAGGATGTCGGTCTTTTCGGTAGCGAGCATATTCAGGATCTGTTCAGCGACACGAGTCTCTGCCAGGCTTATAAAACTGAATTGTTCTTTTAGATAGGTTCTTAATCCCCAGATAACTGCTTCATGATCGTCTGCAATAAGTATTTTCATAGCAGTATTCGGCCAAATTATGGTATCGTTGAGCCGTGTGAAATAGCTATCATTAGTGTCTTACCATCTGTTCCGACAATCTGCTTGTGTTTCCTCTTCTATCAGCTTTCTTAGTTAACACGCCTGAATAAATTGCCATTGAGATTTTATGCATCCTTCAACAAGCTCTCTACATTTGCATCCATGAACGTTCACCGGTTCTCAGAAGACCAGAGAAGGCAATGGGTTAAGGAAAAGGTTGCGCGACTAAAGACAGTAAAGCAGATTTGCCGGGAAGCTTCCATATCACGCGCCACTCTGTACAACTGGATAGACGAATTTAAAGACATTAGTGCCCGTAACTCGCGGTCGGACGTGCCTGCCGATACGCAGAAAGGAACTTTTAAAGGATCACGTCCTGAGCTGATACAAAAGACCTCTCCGGAAACTGCAGAGCGTTATCGCATGCTCGTCAATGCACTTGCAGGTATTGATGAAGACAAAGCGATCTCAAAGAAGCTGGTAGCAGCTCTCATTAAGCGATATACACTCACAGTAGCACAGGCATGTGCAGTGGTAGGGATTGACGAAGCGCTTTACGGATACAAGCCGCGAAAGCCTGAGGTAGAGGACTACATCGTTTACGAAGCATTGATTAAGCTGCTGGAACAGGATCGTACCCGCGATTTTGAAACCTTGTACGAACTGCTGCTGAAACAGTATCCCGACTGGACTCGCAAGCAGATAAAACGTGTGTACCGTGATGGCATGGTGTATCTGGAGCGGAAGCGGTCGAATGTACGCTGGGAAAAGCTGGGAAAAGCGAAGACACAGAGGGATACCACTGCAATACCGGTCGATCCGGTAACATCCGCACCCGCCTCACGCATTCAAAAATTAGGAGGCACCTGGAATCTTGCTCTGCTGGAGTATACCAGTACTCTCAATGGTACACCTACTTCCTGGTGGATGCTTTGTATTGTAGAGGAAGAGTTCGGTTTAAAACTCAACGCAATGGTTGGCTTTGGAGAAATTTCGACCGACGATCTATTGGGATTTCTCGACAAAGCTGCAATAGAAAATGGTGTGCCGCGTAAGTTGAAGGTGCCGGGAAAACCGGCGCTTAGTGTACGTGAACTTACACGCTGGGTATGGCAGCATAAAATGGCGCTACATACATTTTCGTTAAACAAAGCAGAGAATTTGGAAGCTATGGCGATCGCAGAGCAGAAGGTGCTGGACGAACTCAATATTGAAAGTGTCCGCACGAAAGATGCACTCCTGAATGCCGTGGAAGATTGGATTGATAAACCATAGCAGCGATTTCGCCAGTCAACTTGAAACCTAAACTATACCATGGAATATACAAAGCAGGAGAAATTGTCTGGGCCGACCTCCTAATGCAGATGAACTGAAAAATTTTTATGAGCAGGTAGCAGGGTGGAATCGGCTCCGCTGTCTATGGGCGACTACGACGATTACCTGATCCAGACAAAGGATGGAAAAGTTGTCGCGGGTTGTTTGCCATGCCAGAGGCAGCAATGTCAATATCCCGTCGCAATGGCTGCTGTATGTAGCAGTGGAAGATGTGGCAGCCGGCGCTGCAAATTGCGAACGGCTGGGTGGAAAAATACTGGATGGTATCAGAAAGATGAATGGCAAGGATTTCTGCGTAATTCGTGATCCGGCTCGTGCGGTGCTCGCACTTATTGGTTTGTAAGTACGAATACGATCATTTTTTCCTGCCTGCTTTTCTAAAGTCTTTGAAGCTCTGAGTTTTTTTAGTCCGGGTTTTTTCCGCGTCGAGCGTTCCCAAATATTCTTCGGGCGTAATTTCTTTATCGGAGTTTTCTTTTTTCAACGCTGGTTTAGGTGAACGTGGCAAGGCAGATGCTTCTTCGGTTTTGCTGCTGTCGGCAATCATTCTGTTGATCATCGTCATTTCTTCTGCAGTAAGGTAGCGCCAATGTCCTGCCGGAAGTTTTCCGAGATGTACATTCATGATGCGTACCCTCAATAGTTTTTTGACCTTGTATTCCAGCGTGTCGCACATGCGGCGTATCTGACGGTTCATACCCTGCGTGAGTGTGATGCGGAACACATACTTATTCTCCTGCACCACTTTACAGGGTTTTGTTTTCCCTCCGGTGATCCGCACTCCTTCACTCATTTTCCTTACAAAATCGGGAGTGATCGGCTTGTCTACTGTTACAATGTACTCCTTCTCGTGATTGTTTCCGGCTCTGAGAATCTTATTAACGATGTTCCCGTCGTTGGTCAGAAATATCAAACCCTCGGATTCCTTATCGAGCCTTCCGATCGGAAAGATCCGCTGTTTGTAACGAATATAATCGATGATATTGGTCTTGTCTTTTGTATCGGTAGTGCTGGTAATTCCTTTCGGTTTATGAAATGCTATGTAGATCGTCTTTGTTTTCTTCTTGATAGGTTCTCCATCGATTTCCACTACATCTCCATCATAGACCCGGTTGCCTGCTACAGCAGGTTCGTTGTTGACCGTTACCCGTCCCTGCGCAATATAATCATCTGCTTCGCGCCGACTGCAAAAACCGGTGTCACTGATGTATTTATTCAGACTGATGGAGTCGTCGTGTACCTGACGGGATACTTTCTTCCTCATGGTTTATCTAGTTTTCAAAGTTAGGGTTTGATGAAGTAAGCCTTCAGATATTTCATCTCAATCCTTCCCTTGTTTGCTCTTACCAAAAAATAATCCTTAAAAGTGTTGTCTTCGGGAATCCGAAAACCGATAATGTATTCGTTCGGAGCATTTTTCTTCAAGACCGGAATTAGCGGGTGTTCGGACGCTGGCATTGTGATCCTCGTGGAAGCTTCGTTGTACCCATACTGCACCAACACTTCGTAAACTCCTTGTCTGCTTTGTGATGTCGTTACTACTTCTATGGAATAATACAATTCATTGAGTGCATCGGGAATGCGCATACTATCAGAAGCGACAACGGTATTGGGAGCAGGAATATTGAAGTTTGTTGTTGGGATATCCTTTGTTTGATTTGGTTGAGGGTCGGAACAGGATAGAACAGCTAACAAGAGTAAGGGCAGGCAGCGAATCATAAGGCTGCAAAAGTAAAGGGAGAAAGCTGTAGTAGTAAACAACTTTATCCCTTTCCCACGCTAATACTATATAATTACGGCTTCTGTGCCGTGGCTTTCTTTTCTGTTCTGCGTCGTGCTATAATATCATCATATTTTTTTGTTGGCTCTGTAAGCCGGCTTACCATGATCTTGTAATCTCCCGCTTCGGTGATCATAGAAAATGCGTTGACAATGTTTACCAGTTGTTTCCAGCTTTCTTCTGCTTCAGGACGGATGTCGGTTACAGAACCCTCAGGTCTGTCTGCGCTTCCGCCGTGCGGGTCAGATAGAGTGAATTACACTCTTCATTGTTGGTTTTCAGTATAGTTAGCCAGTTAGCTACACCCGGTATGGTGTTAGCTGCATTCTTCAGTGCGTTGTCTTCTTCAGTCTCCTTTATCAAAGCTCTTATCTTGGCGGTTTGCTCCGGATAAGGCAGTGTATTTAAGTCCTCGTATTTTGAGATCACGTCGGTGAGCAGTCTTGCCGCTGTGGCATGGCATCGTCGCTGTGGTAGGTAAAATACCCGCATACGCCTCTGATGCCGGTTATATCATTGTCTCTCAGCAAATCTGTCTCCTCTATTTTCAAAGTAGCTTGCGATTTTCTGTCTATACCCAGTCGCTCATCCATTTTTATGCGAATGCTTTCAATCGCTTGTCTGCGGTTATTAATAGCGTCATAGCCGGCCGTGCCCTGCTTATTGGCTTCCTGTACAAGCGTGTTAGTATCGAATATCTATATTTTAAACTTTAACTTTAAAAAAATACCTTAGATGTTGTCGTGCTAGAGGTGTAAGTTCGATATTGAAGGTTGAACAAGTGATACCGGCAGAAGGTCGGTTACTAAGTTTTTGATCATTTAAACCACAATAAGTTCTTTATGAAACATATTCTTACGCTCATTCTTATTCTCATTGCCGAAAGCTTATCAGCGCAGATACAACACCCCACTTTATTGTCTATGCAGGGACTAAATGGCAATGATTATGATCAAATCCATACAAGGTCCCTAAAAACTAACGACAGTGGTTTTATTGTAACTATAGGAACCCAATCCTCTACAGGCAACCTAAACGTGAGTTGCACCTCTACGGCAAGGCGCGGAATATTTAACAAGTATAGCGCCGACGGTACAGTGCTGGAATGGCAAAAGTGTATATCAGGGAATCAGGATAGTTCCTATGGATATATGTTTCCTTTACAGGATGGAAATTTTGTATTAGGTGGGGCTACCGGCGTAACCATCGGGAGAGATTATTTGCTTAAAAAAATAGATAACAGTGAAAACATTATCTGGAGAAAAAAATACGGTGGTAGCGGCGGAGAACTTCTCCGTGACATGATTCAAACTTCAGACGGTGGTTACGTTATGCTCGGCATCAGTAACTCAAATGACGGAGATGTAGGATTTCACTACGGCGGACAGTTTAACAGCGACATATGGGTGTTAAAGCTTGACAGCAATGGCACCAAAGAGTGGAGCACGGTGCTTGGCGGTACAAGTGATGAGGAAGCCTACTCTGTTCTTCCGCGTGCTGCCGGTGGATATTATGTATTAGGAGGTAGCGGCTCTGGTGATTTTGATTGTTCAGGCAATCATGGGCAGTGGGATGTATTTCTTGCAAGGCTGGATGATACAGGCGGTAAGGTATGGACAAAGTGTTTTGGCGGCAGCAACTATGACGGTTCCGAAAAGGGATGGTTGACAGAAGATGGCAAAGGTGGTGTATATTTTACGAGTGATGTCAACTCGAACGATGGCGACGTATCAGGATATTTGGGTAACGGAGACTTCTGGGTAGTAAATGTTGATAGTAATGGGGGTATTGTCTGGAATAAATGCTACGGTGGCGCTAATTACGAAAGCCCCAAAACCATTTGTAGGGCAACCGACGGAAGCCTGTGGATAGCAGGGTTCTCCAAGTCAAACGGCTCAACCGACGGTCATGTGTATGCGGCATACGGCAAAGAAGATGCTTTTGTAGTACATATAGACAGTATGGGTAATTTTCTCAGCTCACGGGTGTTGGGAACTCCTGAGCGCGATGAGGTGGCTGTATTGCATCCGCTTCCGGGCGGACTGATATTCGTGGGCGGTACGTATGATGATTCCGGCTCGGTAGCCGGCTCTCTGCCGGCAAGCTGGTACGGGCTTTCGGATGTATTCCTGGCACGCTTTGCGCCGTGGACAACGAGCGTGAACACGCCTGAGCCATCGCTCGAGGTAAATCTATTTCCCAATCCTGCCAGCGACATTATCCATATCCATACAAAAGAAAACAACCTAAGCCTGAAGGTTATTGATATAACAGGGAAAGTAGTTTACACTAATGAACAAACAACGGGCAATATAAAAATAGCGGTGGGAAACTGGAGCAAAGGTCAATATTATTTGCAGGCAAGAGATAAAAACGGCAGAAGGTCTGTTACCAGGTTTTTGATCATTTAACTATAATAAATTCTTTATGAAACATATTCTTACGCTCATTCTTATTCTGATTGCCGAAAGCTTATCAGCGCAGATACAACACCCCACTTTAATATCCATGCTGGGCATTGGGGGAGAAGCAGGTGACTATCTATACTCAAGACCAATTAAGACTTACGATGGCGGTTTTATTATTCCAATTCAAACGCGGTCCAGCACCGGAAATCTTAATACAGGATGTACCTCTACCGATTTTAGATATTTGTTTAACAAGTATAATTCAGACGGTACTATTCTCGAGTGGCAAAAATGTATTCCCTATAACAACGACAGCGGATTTAGGTATATGTTTTCCAACTCAAATGATACGTTTACAATAGGCGGCGCTCTCTATAGTTCTTCAACAGCCCAGGATTTTTTGCTTCAAAAGAGGGACAATGTAGGTAGCATAGTTTGGACAAAAGTTTACGGTGGAGTGGCAAGCGAGTTACTCCGGGATATGACACAAACTCCTGATGGCGGCTATGTTATGTTAGGCATTAGCAACTCTAATGACGGGGATGTGGGTTTTCATTACGGCGGTCAATTGATAACTAATGACCAGATGAATTTTTATTTGAGCTATATCCCCGGGTATATTGCCAATAACCTTTTCGGCAAGGATTTTTATGACTTTAGTATTAATCACATGGCAGCATTAAATGGGGCAGATGCTCCTGGCTTACAATATGACAACCCTTATTCATCACCTGCATTTAAGTCTATGCATTGGTATTATATCACTTCGGGTGATTATTTAGGGCCTAATCCGGGCTCGGTACTTGCTTTATTCAATTTGTAAAAAAGACTGTAAAATAGTTAAATGAATTGAAGAGGGCTGTCTTAAAAGTTGAGACAGCCTCTTAGTTTTTAAATCCTAATTTTATTTTATGCTAAAGCAAATTGTATGCGTGGTGATGGCTTTTTTTTCCATTGCTACTGGTTATACGCAACAGAACCTTTTAACAAATCTTGCTGTACCCAACAAGGTATATACAGGCGAGATTCATGAAAACGGGAGCAGCTATTATATACCTTCTTTCATTACCAAAGATTCTTTATTTTATCCTTCTGTGCCATATTTGAAAGCATGGATGTATTCCCTGCATAAATATGATATTGCCACCAACAACCTGATTGCTTCAACAGTCATTTACGGCGACACACTTCAGGCGGATAGTATTATAGAAACTTTGGGTAGGTTCGAAGTAGACAAAGACAAAATTCATATTTTATTCAATAAGCGAATACAATCTAATCCTGGACAACCAACATTACAAACTTCCATATTTGCTTTGTATTATAAACAGTTAGACACTAACCTCGCTACGATTATTCCAGAAAAAAGAATTTTTTTGAAGAACGCGAATTGGCCTTATGGGGTTGCCTTGCAAAATATTTGTGTAGGAAAGGATATCATAGTTGCCTATTACGGTACAGATACCACGCTCACAGGCAGCCAAATATCTGGCTATGTGAGGTTAGATCTTGCAGGGAATGTTATAGAGGAGGATATCTTAGGAGAGGTACACACAAATAGCTCTTTTAGTCATTTAGTAGCAGAAGTACATAATTTTCCGTTGAATAGGTATTTAATATCGGGACTCAATCTATTCCCGATGATAAATGATGTCAACATGTTTTATATCGCAGATTCGAACATGAAGATGATAGATACCTTTCTCCTAAAACCAAGAAGAGTATATAACACACCTGACAATGATGGTTACTTTCATCGTTATCCAAATCTTGTAGTATTGCCTACCGGCTCTATTATAGGAGGAGCGCCATACTATCATTTTCCAGCAGGCAATATGCATACAGCGCTTTTTAAATGTCTGCCAGCAAACAGATACAGCATTAATAAGTTAGTTACCTTTAAAAATGTAGATGCAACGGATGCTTCACATTCGTCCCAACCTTCAATCCATAATCTTGCTTACAACAAAATAGATAACTGCATTTATTATGCAAATACCACGCACAGCACGCTTCAATGCATTACCAGTGACAACTATGTACAGGTAATATGCGCAGATACGAACCTGAATGTAAAATGGAAGAAGTACATTAAAGTTGGTCCCAATCAATGTGCTGCCACCCATTACACAACGAGCTGCGATATGCGACCGGGTGTATTGGTAGCAGGAGGAACTTATAATACTACAGATCCGCAAAATCAAAATCTGTACAAAAGCTTTATTTACCATCTGGATAGCGCCATAGTTGCAAATATTAATGATTTGCATCAATCGGATATTACAGATCGGATAATATTATCACCTAATCCGGCAAAAGACGAGATTAGCATTAAAGACATTGAAGGCGGACTTTATGAGATAATACTTTACGATTTCAATGGCAGAAAAATAATTGAACGCAAGGTTCGAGATACAAGACAAACAAACATCAACATCGAAGCTTTATTGCCAGGTTATTATCTTCTTCGCGTTTATACAAACGATGGCGAAGTATCTGCCAAAAAATTTCTAAAAGAATAAACTACCTTTTCCACAACAAACTCCCATCGCCATAACTAAGAAATCGAAAATCGTTTTTCATTGCATAGTCATACACTTTCCGCCAGTCATTCCCCTCGCTGGCGCACGCGTCCTCGCGTGTGCCTCAATACAATAAATTTACTTCTACCAAGCCTCAATTTCCAGCATAATCTACATTGCTCGAATACTTCCAATGTTCCGGCTGAACTGATCCGGTTGATGTCTTTTATCGCGAAACATTAAGTGTACATGGCTTGGCATAATGCACCAGCAAAATACTTCCAAGGCCTTATTCTTCACATAATAATTCAAGGTTTCACAAAAGACACCGAAGTAAGCATCACGCACAAACACATCTATCCAATATACCGTAGCATACAAAGTATAAGCCTTCTTTATTGTGAAACTTGTATTTCCTGCTCATAAATCTGTAGAAGTTAAAACTTAATCTGACAATTGATATTTATTATTAATTTTCCAAACCGATTAAGTTTTATGATGACAACAACGCAGAAATTAATTCAGCCCAAGTTAGGTTTATTGAAG
>Ga0182792_1003069_pt1 | contig 11111 bp, 8 predicted proteins | sample Passage237B_FD_130497 | JGI IMG/M metagenome (GOLD analysis project Ga0182792, IMG submission 130497) | Cellulose adapted compost microbial communities from Newby Island Compost Facility, Milpitas, CA, USA - Passage2 37B (version 2) (version 2) ...
ACAGGGCTTATCCCTTTTATTGCTGAATGTCTTTATAGAAGGGAGGGAGCGAATGAGGCTATGAGCTTTCTGGTCAAGGAGCTGCAGCGGCATGAAGGACTCGGATCTCTCGTGCTCCTTCTGAAAGCTGCCGCTGACTCTCTCCAATATGAGTCTCTCCGGTCGGTCTTGCATCAGGCCCTACCTTTCCGCTTCACCTGCCATCAATGCGGCTTTCACGGTCGCCAGTTCTATTGGTCTTGCCCCAGCTGCAAAACCTGGCTTTGAGCCAGAACGACCATCCATTTGCAATAAATGAGGCTTTCTGGTAAGGTCGCGCCGCCTCAAACTGTGCTGTACGTCAAACAGCCAGATCAGGTGTGTTCATAGCGGTTACGTGCTTTACCAGCACCGCAGCACGCAACCGTTTAACTAAACAACCCCGTGCACTGGTAGTGCGGCTGCCTGGTATGCCCCAGGCCATCAAATGAAGGTTATTTTAATGAGCGAGAGCTTTGCAGAACTCTTTGAAGAAAGTTTAAGAACCATCGATATGGAACCCGGCACCATCGTGACCGGTGTTGTTATCGATATCGATGATGAGTGGGTGACTGTCCACGCAGGTTTGAAGTCTGAAGGTGTTATCCCCGCGTCCCAGTTCCTGGACGAAAACGGCAAATTGACCCTCGCCATTGGTGACGAAGTCCAGGTTGCCCTGGAAACTGTCGAAGACGGTTTCGGTGAAACCCGTCTGTCCCGTGAAAAAGCCAAGCGCGCCGAATCCTGGAAAGTCCTCGAAGCTGCCAACACAGCTGACACCGTTATCAAGGGTGTTATCAATGGCAAAGTTAAAGGCGGTTTCACCGTTGATGTTGCCGGTATCCGCGCATTCCTGCCCGGTTCTCTGGTTGACGTTCGCCCCGTGCGCGAGACTACTCACCTGGAAGGCAAAGAGCTCGAATTCAAAGTTATCAAGCTCGACCAGAAGCGCAACAACGTTGTGGTATCTCGCCGCGCCGTTATGGAACAAGCCAACTCCGACGAGCGTGATGAATTGCTGGCCACTCTGCAAGAAGGTATGGCTGTCAAAGGTATCGTCAAGAATCTCACCGACTACGGTGCATTCGTTGACCTTGGCGGCGTAGATGGTCTGCTCCACATCACCGATATGGCGTGGAAGCGCATCAAGCACCCGAGCGAAATCGTCAGCGTTGGCGATGAGATCGAAGTTAAGGTTCTCAAATTCGACCGCGAGCGCAACCGCGTTTCTTTGGGTCTGAAGCAACTCGGCGCAGATCCTTGGCACGAAATCACTCAGCGTTATCCGGAAGGTTCCAAAGTCAAAGCTCGCGTTACCAACCTCACCGACTACGGCTGCTTTGCTGAAATCGAAACGGGTGTTGAAGGTCTGGTTCACGTTTCTGAGATGGATTGGACCAACAAGAACATTCATCCATCCAAAGTCGTTCAGCTGGGCGACGAAGTGGAAGTGATGATTCTGGATATCGACGAAGAGCGTCGTCGTATTTCACTGGGTATCAAGCAGTGTCAAGAGAACCCCTGGGATGCGTTCTCACGTCAATTTGCTAAAGGCGACAAAATCAGCGGCAAGATCAAGTCCATCACTGACTTCGGAATCTTTATTGGTCTCGACGGCGGTATCGACGGTTTGGTTCACCTGTCTGACATCTCCTGGAACGAGCCCGGCGAAGAAGCTGTGCGCAAGTTCAAGAAAGGTGAAGAGATCGAAACTGTTGTTCTGGCCATCGATCCAGAGCGCGAGCGTATCTCCCTCGGTATCAAGCAGCTGGATGAAGATCCGTTCACAGCGTACGTTGCTCAATACGACAAAGGCACCATCGTCAAAGGTACCGTTAAAGAAGTAGATGCCAAAGGCGCTGTGATCACTCTGGCAAATGACGTTGAAGGTACGCTGAAAGCGTCAGACCTGAGCCGTGACAAAGTTGAAGATGCGCGCAATGTGCTGAAAGAAGGTGAAGAGGTAGAAGCCAAAATCACTAACATTGATCGTAAGAACCGCACCATCATCCTGTCCGTCAAGGCTAAGGATGTTGATGACGAGAAAACTGCGATGAAAGAGCACAGTGCGAAGCAGGCCGAGCAATTGGCACCAGCTACCATCGGTGATCTGATCAAAGCTCAGATTGAGAAGCAGAGCTAATAGGCTTTTGCCTCTCGCAAAACGGCCCCTTTTGGGGCCGTTTTCATATGTGCGGCGCGTGTTTCTATCAGTCGGAGCTGTTGGTCCCCATTGTTTTGCTACCACTGGATGGAATTTTGTTGTATAACAACGACTTGCGTTTGCTTCGCCAAGTATCCCCTGTATCTTGTTCAATAACGCCATGGATTCGTGGTGTTTTTGATGGCGCATCTTAAGAGGAGCGGTTGATGACTAAGTCAGAATTGATCGAACGTATCGCAGAGCGACAAGATCAACTGTCGCCAAAGGATATTGAATTGGCGATTAAGTTGATCTTGGAATATATGTCGCAGAGCTTGGCGTCTGGCTCCCGAATCGAGATCAGAGGGTTTGGCAGCTTCTCCATTCACTACCGTGCTCCCCGCATCGGTCGCAACCCCAAGACAGGGGAGTCCGTTGAGCTAGACGGAAAATATGTCCCTCACTTTAAGCCCGGCAAAGAGCTGCGCGATAGAGTGAATGACAGTATCTGATCAAATCGTTTAATTTCGTAAAATTGATTTCTTGGCCACTGACGGCTGTTGGCCATGTCGGCTATAATTTTCGCCCTGCAGCCAGCCTAGGATGGTGCCAATTTTTTGATCGTCCTTTCTTCTTATTCCGAATGAACGTTTATTTCGGTTGGATAAAGCTTTCGACACAAAGGTTTTTATGCCCACGGTTATACCCGTAATTCTTTCAGGCGGCAGTGGTAGTCGCCTTTGGCCGAAATCTCGACATCATTATCCCAAGCAGCTTCATCGTCTATATGGCCAGCACACCATGCTGCAGGAGACCATGAAGCGTGTTGAATGGCTGGGCCAACCCCACATTGTGATTTGCAACAATGATCAGCGCTTTATGGTGGCTGATCAGGTGCAGGAAATCGGGATAAAAACGGAAATTGTCCTTGAGCCAGTGGCGCGGAATACAGCGCCTGCTATAGTTATTGGCGCTTTAAAGAGCCTAGAGATTTCGCCTGACGCGATCATCGCTGTATTCCCCGCAGATCACTTGGTGCGGAATTCGCATCAATTCAATGAATCCTTGAAGGCCGCAATTGAGATTGCCCAGCAGGGCAAACTGGTGACATTTGGTGTTGTGCCCACCCGGCCGGAAACCGGCTACGGCTACATCAAAAGTGTGGATGACCAGGGGTTGTTGCGTGTGTCGGCCTTTGTGGAAAAGCCGAATCTGGAAAAGGCTGAGGAATACCTAAGGAGCGGCGATTATTACTGGAACAGCGGAATGTTTGTTTTTCCAGCCAAGAGTCTCATCGAACAGATCGAGTTATACCAACCCGCCATGCTGCAGCATTGCCGTGATGCTTTGGCGAATGGCGTTAAAGACCTGGATTTTTTTCGCCTGAATCAGGATGAATTTGCTAAATGCGCAAATCTATCCATTGATTACGCTGTTATGGAGAAAACATCCGAAGCGTACATGGTGCCATTTACCGCCCAGTGGAGTGATGTAGGCAGCTGGCAGGCGCTATGGGAAGTTGGTGAAAAAGACGCTAGTGAGAATGTCTTTTTTGGCGATGTGATCGCCGAAGACAGTCAACGCTGTTATGTCAGCTGCGAAGGCAGGCTGGTTGCGCTGGTCGGCGTAAAAGATTTGGTCGTCGTTGAAACCGCCGACAGTGTTTTGGTCGCCCATAAAGACAGTTCTCAAGACGTTAAAAAGATTGTCGACTCATTAAAAGCCGGAAGCCGAAGTGAATATCTCTCCCATAGAGAGGTACATCGTCCCTGGGGGAGTTATGACTTGGTCGACACAGGCAATCGCTATCAAGTGAAACGTATTACCGTAAAACCCGGAGCTCCTTTGTCTCTGCAAATGCACCATCATCGCGCAGAGCATTGGGTCGTGGTGGCTGGAACGGCGCAAATACAAAAAGGCGATCAAAAACAGATTCTTACGGAAAACCAATCTGCCTATATTCCGCTGGGAGAAAAGCATCGCCTATCCAACCCAGGGTTGGTTCCGCTCCACTTAATAGAAGTTGCGAGCGGTACTTATCTGGCAGAAGACGACATAGTTCGTTTTGAAGATGGATACGGACGCTCCTGTTCCGGTAAATGAGGATGCTCGCCCGATCATAACTTGGGCAATTTTTGGCGCCTTATCAGTTTGGTTATCAAAATGCCAAAATTTATGGAATCAATGAACTTTCACTATCAACGTGCGTATAATTCATCGCAATTCATTGGGGGCTTCAGCTTGGGAGCAAATGCATGGAACTAGGACTTGCAGTGTTGCTTGTAGCGTTTTTGATCACATTTGGTATGGTCAAGGTCCTTCAGCCTCTGGCATATCTTATTGAACTTGTGGACAAACCCGGTGGACGAAAACAGCACGATGGGGTTATTCCTCTTATCGGCGGTATTGCTGTTTTTGCCGGCATTTTTTTAACCGCATACATTTTTATGGAGCAGCCGACATTCATACGCTTGTTTATGGTGGGCGGTGGTTTCATGGTTTTCATCGGCGCGGTTGATGACCGCTATGACCTTAGTCCAAGACTGAGGCTTGTTGGCCAAGTTCTCGTTGCCTCAATCTTCGTCTACGGACTCGATATCTATCTGGCCAATTTCGGCAACCTTCTTAATATGGGAGATATTCAGGTAGGTTGGTTCGGTTATCTTCTAGCGATTCTTTCTCTTGTTGGAGTGGTCAATGCCTTTAATATGCTGGATGGCATTGACGGACTTATTGGTTCTTTCGGTCTTATCTCCTTCCTTGGATTAGCCTATTTGTTTGGCAATGGAGGACAGGCTGATCTCGCACTTCTCGCAACATTATTTGTTGGCGCAGTATCCGCCTTTCTGATCTTTAACATCTGGGGAAAACCCAGCAAGCAAAGAAAGATCAATAAAATCTTTATGGGCGATGCTGGCAGCATGTTTTTGGGCCTAGCCTTAGGTGTATTGCTGATATACGGTTCCCAGGCCGAAGTATCAGCGTTTGATCCTGTAATTGCGATCTGGTTTGTCCTGTTACCCATGACTGATATGTTCACACTGATGTACCGACGTATTCGACGCGGTAAATCCCCTGTGGCCCCTGATAGAACCCATATTCATCACATCCTTATTCGCGCAGGATTTAAGCCCTGGCAGACGCTTTACATTCTTGTGTTGGTGCAAGCAGTTTTGGTTTTGTTTGGTGTAACTGCAAGTGTTTATGGTTTGCCTGAGTATATTTCCTTTGCTGTCGCAATTGGATTTGTAGCGCTTTATCAGATTTTGATGAAACGGTCTTGGCGGTTTATTCGGTGGAATAAGCGGCGATTCGCTACGGCGTAAGCACCTAAAAAGACGCTCTCCGAGCGTTTTTTTAGGTGCTAGGTGTTCAACAATTGAACGCATAGTGTTTGATATTGATGTAGCAAACTAATGACAGACGTCAATGATGAAACAAGGTATCAACTGATTAGGTTGATCGAAGAAAATCCAAATATTAGCCAGCGGGAATTGGCTAATCGTCTAGGAATCAGCTTGGGTAAGGTTAACTATTGCTTGAGAGCTCTGATTAACGTCGGATGGGTGAAAGCCGGGAATTTTGTTCGTTCAGATAATAAAATGCGGTATGCGTATATGCTCACCCCAGCCGGTATAAAAGAGAAAGCCCAAATAACCGCTCGTTTTCTCAAAAAAAAGCAGGCGCAATATCAACAGCTCAAAACAGAAATCGCAAGGCTTCAGCAAGAGTTGGAGCGCAGTCATCAAGAGGGCCCAAAGTAGTATCTCATTTTTTTGGCTAAGAGCTACGATCGCGTGGCGTAGATATAAAAATAGTTGTGCTGTGTCAACAGTTCGGCATTTTTCGCTATGATGCGGGCGCAGTCAAAGCTAATCACATCACAAGAGTTGATGCGGCTAGAAAAAAATAGGCTTTGGGTTGACGCGATAACAGCTCATTAAATAAGTTGAAAGGATTTGTCATAGAAATCGCCAATTCTGAAGAATATGGCACTAGAGGTACAAAGTGGCTGGAAAAGCGAAAAATTACAAGTGATATGGATATTGGTGGTTGTCGATGGTGAAGGTGTTCCTCTGGGTGCACCATTGCCTCGGCTTCGCCAGAGGCATAAAGCTAATCGCGCCTTCTGTGGTATGGAAGATACGGCAAAGCCGAGATCCAGCTCCACTCTGAGAAGTCGGAACAGAAGAAATATACTGTCCGCTCTGGAGCAACCAAAAAAGTTGCAAAGCAAGATGGTAGCGCCTTAAAGAGATATGCGCGACGTTGGAAAAAGTTGAACGAATATTTGCGTGACTTCGCAGCATCGGACGACTTGTTGTTCGCAGAGAAAAGGTGCGTAACAACATCTAGATCATTTTTCAAAATTGCATGCATATCGATTACTGAATAAGTTAATGAAATAGCTTCTAAGGAAACCAAATAGAGATGTTTTGCCATGCATAGCTTAACCCTACCACCGCCCCGTGGATGGGTTCAATGGTGTGATCACATGTCCCTTCGCAATGCGGAAGGGGGTGTTTATTTAGAACTAAATATGCTTCTCGCTTTATCGTATTTTGGGAAACTCTAACCTTCTATGCCTCCAGATACCCCCAAGCAAGACAATGAGTCGTCTACCTCAAGTTTGTCGCGCCAGTACCCACAATACCCTTCTTATCTGTATGCATCACCGCCAGAGGATGAGATTGATTTGCTGGAGCTGTGGAATGCTATTTGGCGTGGCAAGTGGATTGTTCTTGCAGTTACCGGGATTTTTGCGGTAGGAGCTGTTTTATACGTACTGTCCCTACCAAATATTTATCAGTCTCGGGCTTTGCTTGCACCTTCGGAAGACGCGCAAGGTGGTGGAATGGCGCGCATGGCGGGGCAATTGAGCGGCTTGGCATCCTTGGCTGGGATTAATATGGGGGCCGGGCTAGGGGACAACAAGGTGGCTGTTGCTAAGGCCGTATTGACGTCGAGGCAGTTCATATCGAGTTTTATCGAAAAGTATGGTTTATTGCCCGAGTTGATGGCGGTAAAGAGTTGGGACCACCAAAACAATAAAATTATATTTGACGCAGAGCTTTACGATGAGGCAAGAGGTGGTTGGGTCCGAGTAGTTGATCCGCCTAGAGCATCTACGCCTTCGGCCTGGGAGGCCTATGAAGCTTTCAGGGACATTCTCAATGTTTCTCAGGATAACGAAACCGGGTTCGTTACGGTCTCTGTCGAGCATCAATCACCACATATCGCTCAGCGTTGGGTGACACTGTTAGTACAGGAAATAAATCAAGCAATGAAGGAAAAAGATGTGGCTGAGGCGCAGCGCAGTATAGATTTTTTACAAGGCCAGCTATCAAGTATTGCCTTAGCCGATATGCGAACGGTTTTTTATAGGTTGATCGAAGAGCAGACTAAAACAGTTATGTTATCCGAAGTTCGTGAAGAATACGTTTTTTCGACGATAGACCCTCCAGTCGTAGCAGAGGAGAGAGCGAAACCCAATCGGGGCTTAATTTGCATATTGATTACATTGCTGGGGATGCTTCTTTCAATAATTGTTTTGCTAGCTCGAGCCATACTGGTTTGCGAAAAGCCTAATTTGTGATGCGCATGTCTACATGCCACGATAAGTGTATCGTGAGTGAAGAATGTTTTTCTTGCGAGCTTTAAAACCCAAGATTTTTCCAGGTTTTTAATTATGCCTGTGGTCGATTTTTAGAGCGACAGAATCACCTATTAACCATAGCCTACTGCTTAATTACTGGAATCTGACTAGCTATGAGTAAGCAATTGAAGAGAATACTTCAGAAATTTTTAGGTAACAGTGGATACGCAGGGGCTGCAAAGCGCGTTGAAAGTATAAAATTGTATTTGCTACGGAGGTGCGCTAAGTCACTATTGCTCGCTAAGTTATATGTGCTTTTTTCTTCGGACTATAACCGAGAGATCATGAGCACCATGAAGGGACATCAACTTTTTATCAAGAATAGCAGGAGCGCCGAAAATGTTAACTACTTTCTCCGCAGGTCAGTACATCGGTTGGAAAAGGGATTATCAACGCGACCGAGAAAGCCGGTATTTGCTGTTGATTATATTCGAGAAACAGTTGAAGCCTATTCTCAAATCCCTTGCGATTCGAAAAACGATGACGAAGCGGTATGGGCGCGAGATGTGTTGGAGAAATACTTTGAAGTGGCCGGCAATCATCCCTTTATTGATGAGGCGAGGAACATGTTCTATGCCTCAACCCATAAGCAGGTGTCACCCAGTGAGCGGGCTCGTAAGCTAGTTCCTTACCCTAAATCGGAATCAGATAGTCATTCAGTAACGTATGCGGACTTTCTCGAATTAACCAAAGCTAGGCGATCCGTAAGGTACTATATTGACAAACCTGTAGGTCGAGATTTGATCGATAAAGCGATAATTGCAGCTAGCTATTCTCCTAGCGCCTGTAATAGGCAACCCTTTAAGTTCAGAGTATTTGATGAGCGAGAGGTATTATCGCAAGTTGTTGAATTACCTGGAGGAATTTTGACTTTTGCTAATAACATACCTGTTATAGTGGCTATTGTGGGACGGCAGCGCGCATACCCACATCCAAAGGATCGACATCTTATATACGTGGACGGTGCGCTTGCCGCAATGTCTTTTATCTATGCGCTCGAGACCTTGGGGTTGTCGTCCTGCGCAATTAACTGGCCTGATGTGCCGCAGAGAGAGAACCGCGCCAAACAACTTTTGCAGTTAGATGATGATGAAAGAATTATTCTATGGGTGTCAGTCGGATATGCCCTGCCAGACGGAATGATTCCGTATTCAGCCAAAATTTCTCTGGAAAACATCCGAAGTTATAACTAGCGGGTTGGTAAGAAATGATCCGTAAGATCTTGGGGAAATTTGCAAGTGTCAAAATCTACCTGCTTAATACGTTATGGATACTTGGAGAGAAAGTAGTTCATTTAGGCGTTACGTTCATTGCAACTATCGTGGTTGCGAGGTATTTAGGGCCAAATGAATTCGGTGTACTGGCATATGCTACTTCCTTTGCGGCGATTTTCGCCGTAATTGGTCACGCCGGCCTCTCGGGGCTCGTCGTTCAGGAGTTGGTAAGTGGGGAAGAAAGCGAAGAGGTGGTGTTAGGTACGACTGCATTCCTTAAATTTCTTAGTGTGCTATTTGCGTATTTGATCATATTGGTGGTTGGCACCGTAACGGAAACAAATCCTGAAGAGTTTTGGGTTCTCGCAATCGTCTCGTTAGCTATCTTATTCAAGCCTTCAGAAGTTATAAGCTTTTGGTTTGATTCCCGAGTGCTGTCGAAGTATGTTTCGATAAGCAATAGTTTAGGTCTTCTATCAGCGGCATCTTTTAAATTTGTTCTGGTAATCACTAATGCGCAACTCATTTTATTCGCCATATCGAATGTTATTCAGGCTTTAGTCACGACAGCGCATCTAGTACTCAGTTTTTCAAGGAGGTCGGGGATTAGTATATGGTCTTGGAAGATATCGTTGCCATACGCTAAATCACTGCTGGGGAGGGGTAGTCTTGTATTTCTAGGCGCAATATTTTCGGTTGTTTATCTAAAAGTTGATCAGGTAATGCTGCGCTGGATGGGGAGCGTGGAGGATGTGGGGATTTATGCTGTGGCAGCGACTCTGTCGGAGCTTTGGTATTTTATACCGACGGCCATAGTAACATCAGTATTTCCGCGACTGATTGTATTAAGAAGTGAATGTTCCCTGCAGTACAAGCAGCGATATCAGCAGATCTTTGATCTGCTTTTTTTGATTGCTCTGGTGGTTGCCATATTGGTAGGTGTCTTTGCAGTAGAGATTATTGCGATAGCATTTGGGGATCAATACCTTGAGGCTGGCCCAATTTTGGCTATTCATGTCTGGTCGGCAGTGTTTATTTTTATGCGAGCTGCTTTTAGCAAATGGATAATTACCGAGCGGGTCCTGATTTTTTCGTTGGTGACTCAAGCTTCTGGCGCGGTAGTAAATGTGGTCTTGAATTTGTATTTGATTCCTGCTTACGGAGGGGTTGGAGCTGCGTACGCGACGCTTGTATCTTACGCAATTGCATCTTATTTCTCTCTGGCGATCTATGCCAAAACGCGACCCATCTTTTTTATGATGACTTATGCAATGATTTCACCTGTGCGTTATTCGCTCGCATTACTCAAGGAGCGGTTTCGGTTGTGAATGCAGTTAGCGAAATTATTAGGAAATATTAGGAAGGTTTATGTTAATTGAGATTCGAAAAGCGGGATTTAAGAATAAGGGTGCGGAGCTGATGCAGAGAGCGATTCTTGACAAGGTTGATTCTCTGTATCCAGATGCTCGTATCGCAATGGCTCCTTCATCCGCGTCGGCCACATTTGAACAGCGTGTGCGAATGGGATTTTATCAGAAAGCTTGGCATTGGAAGTATGGGCGCCAATGGGGACAGCTTGCTTCGCTGGTTCCGAAAAAGCTTCGGGAAATGTATGGCGTAGTCTTGGATAAGGAGGTTGATTTCGTTTTGGATGCCTCTGGCTTTTCGTACAGCGATCAGTGGGGAGTGTCGAATAGTGTTGAATTAGCGGTGGCAAGTAACGGGTGGAAGAAGCGAGGTACACCGTGTGTCCTGTTACCACAGGCGTTCGGTCCATTCACGACTCGTAAAATTCGAGACGCAATGATACGGGCAACTAATAATATCGATCTCATATACGCACGAGATGAGCGGTCCTACGAGTTCTTGATAAGCGTGGTCGGTCGGCGCGATAACGTTAAAATTGCGCCGGATTTTACGAATTTGATGGCTGGTCAGGTGCCTGCCTACTTTAATCGGGAAGAGCATAAATTTTGTGTAGTTCCCAACTATCGGATGATAGATAAGACATCACAAATCGCGAGTGGACAATACATACCTTTTCTGGTTGCAGCAGTGAGACATCTTTTGGATCGTAACG
>Ga0182792_1003070_pt1 | contig 11110 bp, 16 predicted proteins | sample Passage237B_FD_130497 | JGI IMG/M metagenome (GOLD analysis project Ga0182792, IMG submission 130497) | Cellulose adapted compost microbial communities from Newby Island Compost Facility, Milpitas, CA, USA - Passage2 37B (version 2) (version 2) ...
CAAATTGGAGAACACATTGTTCTGTGCCGTTATCTCGTAACGTTCTTGCGCGAGCGCCAACGGATTGATTTGCCCGCTATGGCTGAATTCATACGCGGTATTTAATTGTCTGTAGGTGCCATCCTCATTGTATGGACTCAGTGTCGGGGGAGCTATTAGGGCGTTTCCTACGTCGCCTATATTGTTGTTCCGTTGTGACCTTGTCAGGTTTGCATTCAACGAAAGCTTAAACTTGGCACTGATTTCATGATCGACATTGGTGCGTAGATTGTAGCGTTTGAAGTAGTTGTTGATCATGATTCCCTGCTCATCGTAATATCCGCCGGAAAGGAAATACCGGGTTCTGTCGGTTCCTCCGGATACACTGGCATTCACGGTTGCAATCGGGGCATTCCTGAAAATAAGGTCCTGCCAATCGGTCCCCTCACCCGCGCTTTCGATATCACTTGGCGAAAAGTAATCCGGTAAATCGTTGTTTCGCCGGTTGATATTTATAAATTGCATGAATTCGCCCGCATCCATGACATCCAGCTTTTTGCGGACACCCTGGCTGGTGTGGCTGGCTGAAAAATCGACTCTTGAGGTGCCTTTTTTGCCTTGCTTTGTGGTGACAAGCACAACGCCGTTTGCCCCTCTCGAACCATAAATCGCCGTGGCGGAGGCATCCTTCAATATTTCAATGCTTTCAATATCTTCCGGATTTACGGTGTTCTGATCACCTGGGAATCCATCGATAATCCATAATGGATCACTGGATCCCAGTATCGAATTGGTGCCCCGTATCCTTACCTGAACTGTACCGCCCGGCGACCCCGTATTTCTCAATACCTGAACTCCTGCAGCCCGGCCTTGAAGGGCTTGAGTGATATTGGTGATGGGGAAATCTGCGATATCGTCGCGCTTTATGGAGCTGATAGCGCCGGTAAGATCTCTTTTCTTTACCGTCCCATATCCGATTACAACGACCTGATCCAGGTCGTACGTCGCCGAAGTGAGGACAACATCGTATGTACCCGACTCTCCAACTTCCACGTCTTTCGATAAATAGCCAACCATGGTGAAAACCAGCACAGCTCTGCCGTGAGGAACGCTGATGCTGTAATTTCCATCAGCGTCTGTCGTGACGGCCCTATTGGACTGTTTAACGGTGACCGTTACCCCGGACAAGGGCTCGCCATCTTCGTTACGGACCTTTCCTACGATGTTGTCTTGAATGGCAACAACCCGGTTATTCACGCCAATAGCATTGATGGCAGAGACGGTTTGCATACTTACGATGAGGTGAGCGACAGCAGCAAAACTGGCTACCAGTCTTGCACTAAACGCAGTTGTGCGCTTACTTTTTTTCATAATGAAGGTTCCCTATTTAATTAACTCTTAATTGATCAGTTGTTTTTCCCAATTGTTGATTCAATGCGCTTTTTAAACTCCTTGAAATGTTTTCCAAGTACTTCCCATTGTCTATTTTTTATGAACTCTTTTTTAAATAAGCCTTCTGAGACACCCAACCCGCTTGCACCAGCTTTCAAAAAATCAGTAGCATTACCAATGTCGATACCTCCTGTCGGCAACAATTTGATATGCGGCATCGGCCCTTTTAAAGCGTTTATAAATTCAATCCCTAAGTTCTTGGCAGGGAAAACTTTGACCATTGCCGCGCCGAGTCTCCAAGCTGCCCATATCTCAGTCGTAGTAAATGCGCCCGGAAAAATCGGGATGCTTAAGCCAACCGAAGTAATGATTACTTCTTCGACAACTACAGGGGTCACGATAAAACTTGCGCCTGCATCCAGTGCCTTACGTAAATCCTGCACGTCTGCCACTGATCCTGCTCCTATATTCAATCGGTCTCCGAAATGAAGCGCCAACCTGTTTATCAACTCTTCTGAATCTTTTGAGTTAATAGGAACTTCGATTGTCGTAAACCCCGCGTCGATAAACAACGGCAGTATAATTTCTGCATCTGCAACACTTACATCTCTCAGAATGCCTACAAGCGGAACCTCCTCAAACAAGTCCCGGCTGAAAACGCGCTTTGTAGCAGTCATTTATACACGATTTTTATTTAAAGTAATCTTTGGCATCAGCGGGCCTGATCTCTGTCAGCTTGCCGTTGTAATGACGGAGATCATGCGGTTGATAAGGGTATTTTTTGCAATTTTCCGTCTTGATATCTATACCCAGCCCAGGAGCATTGCCGATGGTTACAAAGCCGTCATCAAAAGCAACATCTTCGGTTGTAAGTTCGTGGCGATACGGAATATCCACACTCATTGTTTCCAGTAAGTAAAAATTGGGGGTACACGCTGCTAATTGCAAGGTCGCCGCATTTGCGATAGGCCCGATTGGATTGTGCGGGCATACCGGAAGATGATAGCACTCAGCCATGGCGGCAATCTTTCTCAATTCCATGATTCCTCCGGAGTGGCTTACGTCCGGTTGAGCGAAGTCTGCGCACTGCAGATTGAAAAAAGTCCTGTAGTCCATGCGCCCATATAACCGTTCTCCTGCAGCAATCGGCACCTTGGTTCTTTTCTTCAATTGAGCTAACCCTTCGAGATTCTCTGGTGGCAGTGGCTCCTCAAACCACAAAACGCCAAAATCCTCGATGGCATGGGCGACCTTAAGCGCGGTAGGTAAATTAAATCTCCCGTGCCCTTCGATTAGAATTTCGATCTCATTGCCCACGGCGTCTTTCACCGCAGCGATACACGCAATCGCTAGATTGAACTCTTCTTTCGTCAGTGTCAGGTAAGCGGAGCCGAAAGGATCCCACTTCAAGCCTTTGTAGCCTTTCTTCACGGTTTCTTTGGCCTTGGAGGCAAATTCTTCCGGAGTTTTCGCGGGCGCGAACCAACCATTAGCATAACAAGGTACCTTATCGCGAACTCTTCCGCCCAACAACTGGTAAACGGGGACACCCAAATCTTTCCCTTTGATATCCCACAGCGCCATCTCCACGCCGGCCATCGCACTCATCAATACAGGTCCGCCCCTCCAATAAGAATTTCTTAATGTATCGTGAAAAAAAGCCTCTATATCATGAGGGTTTTTTCCTACTAAGTGACGATTCAGTTCAAGAACTGCTGCTTCAACCGTCAATTCCTGGTGTTCCAGCGTCGCTTCTCCGACCCCATACAGACCTGAGTCGGTATGCACTTTCACGAATACCCAATTAGTCCGGTATACATCACTAATAAACGTCTCTATCTTCGTTACTTTCATATATAATATATTGTATATAATTATTTCAAAAAAATGAATTAGCGGAAATAAAGGCCGCCGTTTATGTCGAGTGTGACACCCGTGATATACCTGGCTCCTTCGCTACAAAGAAATGCGACACCGAGCCCAACGTCTCTCACATTTCCTAAACCCAAAGGGATACTTTTTCTGAGTGTATCCAACCCTTCTGTGCCGTGGGTCTTCAAAGACAATTCTGTTTCAATCACTCCTGGAGCAACCGCATTCACATGGACACCGAAAGCCGCCGCAGTACGGGCCAACGTCTTTGTCAACCCGAACAGTCCACTTTTTGATGATGCGTAATGTACATGTCCCTTTAAGGCGCCTTGATGGCCGACAACGGAACTTACGTTAACGATTCTACCGCATTGCTGGGATTTCATTAATTGTAGCGCGTATTTCGAACACAGGAAACAGCCGGTCAGGTTCGTTTGTACTATAAAATTCCAGTCATCAAGTGAAGTTGAAAAAATGTCCTGCGATTTATCGACGCCTGCATTGTTCACCAAAATATCCAGCCGACCGACCTCGCGTTGAACAAATTCGAACATATTGCTCACCTCATCTTCGCGGGTGATATCTGCTGCCACGAACCAAGCTTTCCTACCCAACCCTTGCAACTCGTCTAGTAAGTTTTCAATGGCTGCGCTGGATTTCAAATCGTTGATAATGACATCCGCTCCATATTCAGCCAGCACGAGTGCAATCCCCTTTCCGAGCCCTTTACCCGCACCTGTCACCAGTGCAATTTTATTGTTGAGATTCATCATGGTGTGTCAAATTTTTGCAACAGCGCCGTCCTATCATTCCGGAAAGTTGCCTTTAAAGCGATAAATATCAATGTCCCACCTAGTATATAAAACAAAGATAAGGACGCCAAACCGTCTGTCAACCCCACGATTGGCTTAAAGTAACCAAGTACTGTGGGCGCTAGCGAGCCAACGACATAAGCACACATGATCATGGCCGCAGAAACCGAGGCCCTATTTCTTTCGTCGATAACTGAGTAAAGCGAAGCGTAGATGTTGGAATCATACATGCCCCTGAATAGACCGAAGACGCTTAACGCAATATAAACTGCAGGCAGCGATGTGGCCATTCCCATTAGCCCGATAAACGGGGCACCCAGCAACAGCGCCCACGCTTGTATCTGCAACCTGGAATTGGCATTCCTGACAGCCAGTCTATCTGACAATTTGCCGCCTATCATTACCCCCGCAAACGCAAAGGCATGATGATAAAACATGGAGGAGAAACCGGCTTCGGTTAATGAGAGGCCGAATTTTTCGTGTAAAAATGTGGGGGTCCAAGTAAGGTAGCCCACATTCACGAACACCATACAAGTGAACGATGCTGTAAGAAACAAAGCAGTCTTATTGGCACTCAGTTTTTTTATGCCATCAAGCATAGAAACATCTCGCCTTGATTTTGAAACACGTCCATCCTCAAGCCTAAAAAACATGATCACGAACAATAGAATCCCGATTATTCCAAAAATGAAAAAAGCCGTTCGCCATCCATGATGTTCGGTAATATAACCGCCAATGATTCCGCTGCCAATGATTCCCGCATACAAGGCCGTTTGATGGATTGCCATCGCATAGCCCAGGTTTAACTTAAATTTCTCGGCTATCAATGCATTGGCCGCTGGTGCATAGAACGCTTCACTTCCACCGACCAGGGACCTTAAAATAATGAGCACCAAAAATCCCCCCGAAAAACCCGTGATAAAGGTAGCTGCGCTCCAAATCAGCACGCTTAACATGATTACAGATTTCTTGCTGAATTTGTCCCCGACATAGCCCGCCACAGGCACAAAGAGGCCAATAGCCAAAATAAACGCTGACGCAATCAACCCCAATTGAGCATCTGACAGGCCTAGGTCAGCGCGCACAGCCGGCAAAGCTATGTTAAATAATTGCCTGTCTGCTTGATTGAAAAAAAACGCAAACCACAGCAGGGCGATAAACTCCCAATTAAATTTTGTAGTAGGTTTAATCATCATTAACTGGTTACAGGGATCAAATATAATATATTGTATACAATATATAAAAATAAAATTTGGTTTTTATTGTAATGGATTGAAAATAAATCAAATAGCTGACTTACTTATTTGCTGATCCATTTTATCCATTTGGGCGAGTAAATCTTTCTTGGCATTAAGACAATGAACACTAGCTGCCTGTTCCAACGCCTTTTCATCCCGTGCCTCAAGTGCCTTTAACAGTTCTTCGTGTTCATTGATAACCTCTTCAGTCCTGCTGTCACTGAATCCAAAAGTAATGCGTAAGCTGTTTATTAATTGCCAATGTCCCTCAACAAGGCGGAATGCTTCTTCGTTACCGGCCAATTTATAAAGTGTCGTATGAAATTCCGTATTGTACTTAAGTGATTGTTCAAAATGGTTTCTTCTGGCAGCCTTCACATAATTTTCCTGAATTTTTCGGAGTTTCCGCATCACCTCATCAGTCACGGAACGCATGCTTTCGAGTGTCAGGAAGACTTCTATCACCCGCCGTATATCATAAATATTCGAAACAAAATTTTTGTTGATTTGCCGGACATAAGCTCCTTTGTGCGGCTCGATAACAACCAGACCTTCTCCCTGCAGTTGCTGCAAGGCTTCCCGGATAGGCATTTGGCTTACGTTATACAATTTAACAAGGTCTAGAATTTTTAATCGGGTCCCAGGAGCGAAATGATTGGAGAGTATGTCGTAGCGCAAGCGCTCCCTAACCTTTGAATACGTCGTATTCGACAATTCAGGCATACCTGCTTTGGCTGGATATTTCATCTTTAAAAAGCGGCTTATATTAGTACATGTTATAAATAGAGCGACTGCAATATTACAAATTAATTTTATATATTGTATATAATATAATATTTTTGATGCCTTAACAGCATTGCCATGAAATTCTTTTTCAGCGTGGACTGGGGTACCAGCTCGCTCCGGGTCAGGTTCGTCGAAGTACACAATCACACCTACACGATTTTACATGAGAAATCCGATAATTGCGGACTTAGCCGTGTATATCAGTTATATCAGGCCCACAAAGCGGAGTATATGCGAAGAGCGGATTTTTTCCTGCGCTTTTTGCGCCCTTACCTTTGGTCAGAAAAATTGTTGGCTTAATCTTTGAAAACTTTATGGGTTTCCGGTAATTTACTCAATGATTGCTGTTGTGTATATGCAGCTATCCGCCGCTGACCGCAAGGCAATCGCTAGGATAACAGGTACGTTGACCCGAGGGCGGTTTCTGTTGCTGCTCGAGAAGCTTGCCCCGCTGCCGGGCAGCACGGCTGTGCGTTTTGTAGAGAAGGCTGCCGATAAAACTCTTGAACGTGAAATACACCTTGGTGCCGTGTGAGTCCTTCAGTTTTCGTATCACTTGCATCCCAAAGCTGTAAACCTTATCTTTGTTAGACAACATAAGAGCTATGGCAACACTAACGGTAAATATCGACGATCAGGGCGCTGAACGGAAAGTCAGGGCGTTGCTGGACAAATTGGGGTTGAGTTACTCCATCAATACCGATAATACAACATACAATTGGTGGGAAGACGAAGCCTTGATTCTAGAGTTGGACAAACGTTCGCAAGATTTGAGGTCCGGCAAGGACAAAGGCGTATCCTTTGCCGAAATAAAGCACCGCTTGCTTTCCAAATAAGAACAACCACCACCTAAACCATGTCTAATATCGTTATCATATCAGCGCTTGCTGAAAAGGAATTGCAGGAATCGTTTGATTGGTATGAGGAACAGTGGATGGGATTGGGCGAACGGTTCCTTAACCAAATCGAGGCTGCAATAACGACGGTAGGTAACAATCCGAAATCATTCCCCATAAAAACCGGCCCCTATCGCCAATATGTGGTCTCCACATTTCCATTCGTCATTGTTTATGAATATATCCCGGAAGAACAGCTGGTATACATCCTGCATGTATTCCATACCAGCCAAGATCCGGATAAAAAATTGAGGGGGAAGTAAAGAAGCCCGTGTCAACACGCCGCGCCGTAGCGAAGTTTGAAAAAGAAGGGCGGCAAAAGGCAGCAGATAAGCAGAAACTCAAGGATGCGGGTGCCGGGATTTATCGAATCGGACTCGCCAAATCGTTGCATGGGCTGATAGAGGCTGGCTTTTTCCGGAAGCCGCACACATCCAAAGAAGCCTTCCTGAAATTGAATCCCAACATCATACCAACGCAGCTATCCGCCGCTGACCGCAAGGCAATCGCCAGGATAACGGGCACGTTGACCCGAGAACGGTTCCTGTTGCTGCTCGACAAGCTTGCCCCGCTGCCGGGCAGCACGGCTGTGCGTTTTGTGGAGAAGGCTGCTGATAAAGCGGAGACTCCGCGCAGTGCGATAAGGCCATAAATCCTATTCAGTATCAACCGATAGACTTTCTCGGCATAAGTTTCATACCCTTCAAAATGCACTCATGATTGGAAAACGTATCGCTGTATGAAATCCCGGCAGTATTCCTTTATCTGTTCACGCGTAGACCGGAAATGCGCCATGATTTCGGCTTCCGTACCCGATGCTTTTGCTGGGTCGGGGAAATTATGGTGGAACCGCTTCGCCTTGGTTGGAAAAAATGGGCAACGTTCTCTCGCATTGTCGCATACGGTGATGACGTAATCGAAATCGATGCTTATGTATTCATCCATGTTGTTGGAGGTGTGCCCCGAAATGTCAATGCCATCTTCCTGCATGATGGCGATGGCTCGCGGATTGACGCCATGGGTCTCCACCCCGGCGCTGTAAACATCCGCTTTGCCATCAGCAAAATGCCGGAGGTAACCTTCTGCTATCTGGCTCCGGCAGCTATTGCCGGTGCAGAGCACCAAAATCTTGTTCTTCTGTTCCATATCAAACGGTTAACCAAATGATGTTAATAATGCAGAATTTGGGGTCAAATCCGAACAGCAATTGCAACACGATGACCGATACCGTGATGATGATCGGTTTTCGGTATTGGATGAACTTCCTTCTCATGGTCATATTCATGATGTTTGATTTCCCTATTAATCGTGATATTGCGATATAATGTTCCAAAAAAATATTAACAGCATGTGCTGCCCTCCAAGGTTACTTCCTTGAAGAACGCATGGAAGATTTTCCCGTACCTGTTCCAAACCGACGGGTCAATACAGTAACACACGCTTACACCCTCAATCGTACCCCGGATGATGCCCGCATTCTTCAGCGCTTTGAGGTGCTGCGAGGTCGTGGCCTGTGCCAAGCCAAGTTCATCTACCAGATTGCCGCAGACACAGGCATTCTTCTTGATGAGGTATTGCAGGATGGCAATACGTGCCGGGTGAGCCAATGCCTTGGCCATATTGGCAAGGTCATTTTGCTCTTTGGTGAACAATGTGGTTTTCGTAACTCCCATTTCAATCGCAATATTACGATTTATGTTCCTGAATTTCAAAATTCTTTTTCCTGAGTCTGGCTACTCCATACCTCCACAGGAAAAGAAGCCCCTGTCGACACGCCGCGAGGTAGCAAAATTTGAAAAAGTAACTTTTTCCTTCATCAGATAAGTTTTATTATCTTATCCATTGACATTGCTTAGTTAACGTGACCTACATCATATTAAATAACGGTTCCTGACGGTTATCCCAGAAACAGATTACCGTTACGATTCGGCCATCAACTTTATAAAGAATGGAGCAGTTACTATGTACGATGCATTTCCTGATTTGGGGTTCCTCAATGGCTACCGGATAAAGGAAAGGCGTCTTGCTTAGCGTATCCAATGCTTTGGAAACACGTCCCTCAAACTTCAACACAAAACGCTCACCCCAACGTTCCATTAATTGCGAAGATAGCGAATCATAGGTGTCTTCCGCTTCGGGAGTAAATCGAATGGTGTACTGCATTAGGTAGGTTTAGGTTTTGATACAAGCTAGCTTGCCAACCTAGCGTTTTAAAAAATGTTTCTCTTTGAACGTTTCCAAACTGATGGTGTTGTCTTGGTCTGCTTGTTCCATTCCCCTATCGATGCTAGCCATCACATGATTTGGCAACGTACTGGATTGTGGTTCGAAAGGAACCTTTAACGCCCTCAAAACCGATTTAACGGTCTTGAGTTGTTCGGCATTCTCCGGATGGATCGTAATCGCTTCCATATTCCATACGCTTTGATACAAAGTTACTAAAAATTGTTGGCTTAATCCTTCTATCGACCTAATTTCCTCCGTACAAATCCGTTCCACGATTTCTTTCATCTGCGTTATTTTTGCAACCAGCCCTTTACGCTCCTCAATGGCTATCCCTGAGTTCTTTAAAACGTTATGGTTTCCGATAATCTACCCATCGACAAAGCTTGCCCCGTTGCCGGGCAGTAATCCGGTACGCTTCGTGGAGAAGGCTGCCGATAAAACAAGGGCTTCGCGCTGCACGGATGTCGCTCAAGCGATAAAATGGCACGGGAAGCGGAATTATACCCAATCTACGATTTGATACGTGCCGAAAATCCGGGGTGTTGTCTGTGAAGGGCATTGCGGAATTCATCGAACCCCTTCAAGTGCTGCTGAACCAGCAACCGCTCGCGGGAGCGCACATACAGGTAGACAGCTGCAAAATTCGTGTCGTGGACCACATCGGTGATGTCAGCCCATGATGCACGTTTTACCTGGCCAAACGGACTGCGGCTGATGATGAACTGCTCATCAAACAGGACCACATGATTATAGTACAATAGCAGCCCATACACCCCCGGAATTCCAAAAATGGCCAGGATGAGCAAAAGGAATACAAATGCGATTGCATCCATGCGCTCGTGATCGTACACGCCGCCAATGATGCATACCAAGCAAATGAACAAACAGAGGAAAGCGAGGTACTTGTATGCCGGATGCATGGTAAGCCTGACTAACCCATCCGCTGAAAAGGATATGTTATTCGCGCTTTTACGGATATACCAATACAGTAAGCCTGTAAGCCCTGCCGTAATGAAAGAAGTAATGATTTCGATAGCCATCGGTTGCCGTTCACTGATTACACAGCAATGATAAGAAACGGCAGCGATATTTTCCTGGCTCGGTAGGCCTAATTTCATAGCACGTACGACCGCAATAAGACAGGCCGCCTCAAACGAGATCAAAAGCCATGGCAAAGCGGAGTAACTCCGCAAAGGATTTACATTCGGTCTTGCGGATGATATTTCTCCGGTGCGTCGATACCGTATGTTCGGAGATAAACAGTATATCGGCGATATCGGCCGAGGATTTGCCGTTAGCCAATAGGGCGATGATTTCCTTTTCCCGTGCGGTGAGTTGGGAAAATTTCCGATAGTGGCACCGGATATAGGTGTCTTGGTCAAGGGTCTTGGTGACCCGCGCGATTACGTTGTCTATACCGACAACGGGCGAAGAAAGCACCACGACCTTATCTGTTGGACCGCTTGCCTCATCGAGCTTAACCAGCTTGCATACCGTGAAAAACCAGGTATAGTCATGATTGCCATAAAGCTTTACCCGCTGAAAAAAATTATACTGCTGGTCAAAGTCGCCATCCATCAGGTATCTGTTCATTCCCCGGAAAATCGCCAACGACTCTTCCCGGACAAAATATCTTTCGTAATAGGCTTCGCCCAGCGCATTGATTTCCGACAAGGAGGTGCCCAAATGCTCAAGCCCCCAGCTGTTCATATAGCTGCACCCGGCGGGCTGAAGGCCTTCCAAATCCTGCAACATCACCGACGCAGGAACGATTTCGCCAAAATCAGGCATCTTCATATCACCTTTCTTTAGGCTTTTGGCGAGTCCGTGAAGTTGTATATCCAGTTGGTAATTCATTATACGTCAGTCCTTACAACTGCCGGTGCTGTTCTTAACGGTAGTTTCTCCC
>Ga0182792_1003072_pt1 | contig 11107 bp, 6 predicted proteins | sample Passage237B_FD_130497 | JGI IMG/M metagenome (GOLD analysis project Ga0182792, IMG submission 130497) | Cellulose adapted compost microbial communities from Newby Island Compost Facility, Milpitas, CA, USA - Passage2 37B (version 2) (version 2) ...
CACTACCGACCGTAGCAGAATATCCAAGCGACGAGTTTTTTTGTCTACTTTTTTTGCGGAAAAAAAAGTAGAGCCCTGTCGCGGCAGCGACGGAAAGCCTTGTGCGCAAATGCAATGAAGAAAAGAAATCCTGAGCGAAGTCTCGGGAGGCAAAGAAAGCCTCTCGCGCAGCGAGTAAAAATTACACAAATCAATCCTTCTTTTATGATTCCCAATACTTAAATTATTGTAATAATTGAACGATATTGTTGCCAACATGCAAATAATTTGCGTCCTTAGTTGCACAACAACAACGACAGACAATGAACGATGAGTTTTTTAGGCAACTTCACGATAAGCAGCGGGAAATAGCGGATGTGCCCCCTAATGCCACCATTGCCACTTGGGCGCTGGCATTGCTGGACCTGCTGTTCCCCGAGCGCCAGACCCACCCGGACCGGACCATTGCCCAGCTTCAGGATCAGTTTGCCCAATCCGAGCGCGAACTGGTTGGTATCCTCAACCGTACAAAGGCCTGCGAAGACTGCAACAACGGCTTGGTGGCCAAACAGTTTTACGGCTTGCTCCCTGAATTGCGCCGGGCGATGTATACGGATGCAACGGCTATTTTTGAAGGCGATCCCGCCGCGGTGAGCGAATTCGAAGTGATTCGCACCTATCCCGGTTTCCTGGCCATCGCATTGTATCGCTTGGCACATGCCTTGATGACGCTGGAAGTGCCACTATTGCCGCGGATACTGACCGAATACGGGCATTCCCAAACCGGCATCGACATCCATCCGGCTGCAGTGATCGGTGAATATTTCTGCATCGATCATGGTACGGGTGTCGTAATCGGTGAAACGGCGGTCATAGGCAACCAAGTGAAGGTTTACCAAGGTGTGACACTGGGCGCGATGAGCGTAGAGAAATTCTTGGCCAATACGAGGCGGCACCCCACGATCGAAGACCGGGTGGTCATCTATGCCGGCGCCACGATTTTGGGTGGCGATACGACCATTGGCCATGACAGTGTGGTCGGAGGGAACGTGTGGCTGACCTCCAGTATCCCTCCGTACTCCACAGTGTACCACCAGCCTACCGTGAAAATTGTGGATTCGAAAACAGTGCAAGGATAAAAGAAGATGCAAACCCTGATCGAGTGTGTGGGAAATACCCCGCTGGTGGAAATCCGTAAATTGAATCCCAACCCGCGGGTCAAGCTGTATGCCAAACTGGAAGGCAACAATCCTGGAGGAAGTGTGAAAGACCGGGCTGCGCTCAACATGATTCGCAGCGCCATGGAACGAGGTGATATCAAACCAGGCGTAAAGCTCATCGAAGCGACCAGCGGGAATACAGGCATCGCGTTGGCTATGATTGCCCGGATATTCGACTTGGACATCGAACTGGTGATGCCCGCAAGTTCCACCAGGGAACGTACACTCACCATGGAAGCGTTCGGCGCGAAGGTCACCTTGCTGGAATCCATGGAGGTCTGCCGGGATTATGCGGAGGAGAAAGGTGGACAGGACGATTATTTTATGCTGAACCAGTTTGCCAACCCGGATAATTACCTCGCCCACTATAAAACGACGGGGCCGGAGATCTGGCGCGATACGCAAGGGCGGATTACCCATTTTGTCAGTGCCATGGGCACGACGGGGAGTATCATGGGTAATTCCTTGTTCCTGAAAGAACGGAATCCCGACATACAGATTGTGGGATGCCAACCCACGGAGGAATCCTCGATTCCTGGCATCCGCCGGTGGCCCGCAGCGTACCTGCCCAAGATCTACGATCCCCAGAAAATAGACCGTGTGATGGATGTTTCCCAGGCCGAAGCCACTGAGCTGACGAGGCAACTGGCCCGTGTGGAAGGGCTGTTCGTAGGCATGAGCACGGGCGGTGCCATGGCGTGCGCGGTACGGCTGGCGAAGGAATTGGATGAAGGCCTTGTCGTGTTTATCGCCTGCGACCGCGGTGACCGCTACCTATCTAGCGATTTGTTTGGCTAGTGTTCAATCAAGAACCAAATTTGCTTTTCAGGGCAGCGAGCTTAGCGGCCATGTCGTCTTCTTCCCGTTTTCCCGGCTTCCTGTCTTTCGAATTTCCGGATTTCCGGGCCTTTGTCTTCGGGTTTCTGTCTTCCGTTTTCCGGCTCCGATCTTCCGTCTTCATCGACAGGCTGATCCGGTTGCGTTTTTCATCTACCTCGGTTACCGTCACCATCACCTGCTGTTGCACCTTGACGACTTCGTTGGGATCTTTCACGTAGCGGTTGGCCAACTGGCTCAGGTGTACGAGGCCGTCTTGGTGGACCCCGATGTCTACAAATGCACCGAAGTTGGTGATGTTGGTGACAATACCCGGAAGGCGCATGCCGATGCGCAGGTCGGAAACGCTGTTGACGCCTTCGGTAAATGAAAACTGTTCGAATCGGTCACGTGGGTCACGGCCCGGTTTCGCCAGCTCGGCCAGGATATCCTGGAGGGTGGGCATGCCGACCGCATCGCTGACGTATTTCTTGAGGTCGATTTGTTTGCGGAGTTTTTCGTCGTGTAGCAAGTCAGCCACCCGGCAGCCGATATCGGCTGCCATCTGTTCGACCAACGCGTAACGTTCGGGGTGCACTGCACTGGTGTCCAGCGGGTTGTCGGCATTCCTGATCCGCAGGAATCCGGCGGCTTGTTCGAACGCTTTTTCGCCCAAGCGGGGCACCCTTTTCAGTGACTCCCGATTCTGGAAAGCACCGTGTGTGTTTCGGTAATTGACGATCTGCTGGGCCAGCGCAGGTCCGAGCCCAGATACGTAAGACAATACCTGCTTGGAGGCGGTGTTGAGTTCTACGCCAACGGCATTTACACAGCTGACTACGGTGTCGTCCAATGCGGTTTGGAGTTTGCCTTGGTCGACGTCATGCTGGTATTGCCCTACGCCGATGGATTTGGGGTCTATTTTGACGAGCTCTGCCAGCGGATCCATCAGCCTGCGGCCAATGGACACGGCTCCCCGGACGGTCACGTCGTGGTCAGGAAACTCCTCCCGAGCCACTTCGGACGCCGAATAGATGGAAGCACCGCTTTCGTTTACCATCACGACAATCACGTCGGGCAACGCCAGCTTACGGATGAACTCCTCCGTTTCGCGTCCAGCCGTTCCGTTGCCTACGGCAATGGCCTGTATCCGGTATTTTTCGACCAGGAAGCGGATGGTTTTGGCCGCTTCTTCTGCTTTGGCTGCGCCGGTATGGGGATATACGGTGGTATTTTCGAGCAACGCCCCCTGCTCATCCAAGCATACTGTTTTGCAGCCGGTACGGAATCCGGGGTCTACGGCCATGACCCGTTTTTGGCCCAATGGAGCGGCGAGCAGCAGTTGCCGGGCATTTTCGGCAAATACGCGGATGGCCTCCTCGTCGGCCCGCTGGCGTGTCAGCATGCGTACCTCGGTTTCCATCGACGGCTTGAGCAACCGTTTGTAACCGTCGAGTATGGCCATGCGCACTTGTGCACTGGCCTCGCCAGCACCCCTTACGTATGCATTATCCATCAGGGGAAGCACGTCGCCATCCGGGACGTCGATATCGAGGTAGAGCATTTCCTCTTTTTCACCCCTGCGCATCGCCAGCACCCGGTGGGAAGGCGCGGTTTTCAGCGGCTCCGACCATTCGTAGTAATCTTTGTATTTAATGGCCGCTTCCTCTTTTCCGGGTACCACCCGGGATACGAACTGCCCTTTTTCGAGGAAGACCTGTCGGGTCTGTGCCCTGATGGAGGCATCTTCGGCAATGAGTTCGGCAATGATGTCACGTGCACCTACAAGGGCCTCTTCGGGGTCATTCACCCCTTTTTCCGCATCCACGAAAGCTTGGGCGGCATATTGGACGTCAGTGTCGTTTTGCTCAAGGATGAGCAATGCCAGTGCTTCCAGCCCTTTTTCGCGGGCCACGCTTGCGCGGGTCTTGCGCTTCGGCCTATACGGCAGATAAATATCTTCGAGGCCAGCCATGGTTTCGGCGGCATTCACCTGTTCTTCCAGGTCGGGGGTGAGGTTTCCCTGCTCGGCCAGCGACTTGAGTATGGCTTCCCTGCGTTTGTCCAGTTCGCGCAGTTGCTGTAGCCTATCCCGGACTTGGGTGAGCTGCACCTCGTCCAGGCTGCCGGTCATTTCTTTGCGGTACCGGGAAATAAATGGGATGGTGGCACCTTCATCAAGCAACGAGATGGTCGCACTCACCTGCCGCGGAGACAAAGCAAGCTCCTTGGAGATACGGTTTTCGTAGGTCATGGGTAGTAGCTGGGGGTACTATGCTAACTAAGCGTTTTTTTCATCGCTTACCGGATGCTGAGGGTCCGTCGAGGACGGCTCTTTTTGATCGTCGTTGCCGTTTTCCTGGGTGGTATTTGCACTATGTTCGCCGCTGTTGTCATCATAGCTGTCGTGGTAATAGGGGCCTTGGCTGCCGTAGTAGTCGGGCTCGCGGCTGGGACTGTGTTCGTACGTGCCGGCGGGTGCGGAGGGATTGACCTGATTCAATTTCTTGGGTTCGTCCTCCGCGATAACGTCTTTTACTTCCAGGTCCTTCTCAAAATTGTTGATTTGGTCACTGATGTCCCGCTTGATGCTTTCCGAGGCGTCCTTGAACTCCCGGATACCCCTGCCCAATCCCCTGGCCAATTCGGGCAGTTTCTTGCCTCCGAACAGGAGCAGGGCTACAAATACGATGAGCATCATCTCACTTGTCCCGATGTTCAGGAAGGCCATTACTGTACTCAACATAACAAACTCCATTTTCTAACCGCTAAGGTAGGGGTAAATTTCGTGATATCAATGGAGAGGATGAAAAAAGATGGCCTGCTCAACAGTTGAACCCTTTGAGCTGCTTGCGGATATACTTCACGGCTTTGATCATATGCTTTTCTACCGTACTGATAGAGATGTGCAGCGAATCGGCTATTTCCGCATAAGTCAACCCTTGGTTTTGACGGAGTTCGTAGACGTGCCGTGGCTGCTTCGGCAACAACCGTAAGGCGTCATTTAGGGCAGCTTGCAATTCCCAATAATGGATTTCTTCTTCAATGTGGGTGTGCGAAACGAATTTGTTGCGTTTGACCGACGTGGCGTGTTTTTCCCTCACGAATCTGGCTTTGATGAGGTTGAGTATCTTGAATCGAAGGGCTGCTTGGAGGTAAGCGTTCAACGAGGTATGGATATCCAGCGAATGCCGCTTTTGCCAAAGCTCGGTGAATAGGTCCTGGATGAGTTCCTTGACGTCATTCTCGTCGTGCAGGTGACTGTACGCATGGTTAAACAGGCGTTCCCAGTAATGTTGGTAAATCGCTTCGAAAACTTGTGTATCGCCCTGTTTCAACCGACTTAAAGCGACTTCCTCATCGAATTTAATTTCCATCGTTTCGTGTTCCCGTTGTACATAAAAACCAAACGACAATTTAATATGAGGAATAATTCGGCCAGCGATACGCAAATATACCGTATTCGCAACAAAAATGCAACCCTTATTTGACATAATTTTAACAACTGTTTCCTTATCTTCAGTTGGCCGGGAATGTTCCAACCGCTCAGGTGCCTAAAGGCGCAGTGGCCCGCAGCTTGCCGGGGGTAATGGCACAAAAAATCCCCGGTGAGCGCCGGGGATTTTGATGGGGGTGCGTTTTGAGCAACGGGTATGGCTATTGTTGGTACAGCGCGTTGAACAGGAGTTTGAATGTGCCGTGTGGTTGGGCCCTGTACGTAATCTGTGGCCCGTAGGCGAATAGCATCCCCTTGCCCACGGGCGCCTTGAATGCGGTGACCCCGTCGGCTAGGTAGTTCTGTCCCCAGGCCCATCCGCTGCGCAGGGGTGCTGTGGAGTCAAACCAAGCAATGGGTTCGATGCCCTGTATGCCCGCTGCTGGTTTGAGGTGGAATACCGGGGAGTTGTTGAAGAAAACGTCTGTAGACGCATTCATTCCCCAAGCAGCATCAACGGCTGGGTTGACCTTTACTTGGAGCACGCTTCCAGGGACATAGTATTTTTCGCCGGTCAGCGGGATTTCCTTGCCACCCACTACTTCTACCAAAGCGCTTTTTACGGGTAGCTTCAGGTGGTACGCCAGTGCGGTGCTGCTGCCCGTGGCGACGATGCGCCCGCCCTGTTCAAGGAATGCTTTCAGCTGCGGTATGGATTTATCGGCCGTGAGGTTGCCCAGCATATGGCGGTATTCCGCAGGTATCTCATCGGCGTTGGGCGTGCGCCGTGCGAAGCCGCGGCCGCTCCCATCTTCCGTCCGATAGGGAGGGATGCCGCTTTCGATAAAGAGAATGGCGTCATATTTTGCGTTGAGGTTGCCTTCATCGATTTCCTGGGGGAAAATCAAGCTGAATCCGAAATGGTACTGTTCGAGTATCCATCGGACCCATCCGGACGGCATGGAACCACCGTAGCTGTCAAAGAGCGCTATGCGGCTAGGCTTGATGCGGATCATCTTGGTCGGTGCTTTTGACACGGCTGACGGCGCCACGCCCAGCTTGGCTGCTGCTTCCTTGAGCATGGTCACTCCCTTTGCCGCTACGAAAAACGATCCTGCGGGCATGCCCTCCACCGGGTCGGCTACGCGGTACACATCGATGCCGGATTTCAGGAGGTCGTTGACCACGATATACGAATTGTTCACTGCGGCACTCAACAGGTATCCGCGTCCGCCCGTTGGCATCGGCTGTGCTGGAGGGGTTTCCAGGACACCATGCGGAAGCCGCTCGAAAGGGCCATCGAACGCGTCCAGTACCCGGTCGAAGGTGATGCCCATTTGATACGCCAGCGTCCATCCGGCCACGTCATACGGGCGTATCGGGGGACCGCCCGGATAGGCGAAGTCATTGGGGTAGTCCTGCGGTTCGAACATATCGATGATATGCGGCCGGAACGCTTGATCGGTCTTGACGATATAGGATCCCGTGGGATAGGTCTTGCCGTTTACGGTAAAGTTTGCAGTTGCTTTATGGATGAATATCCCGGACTTAATAAGTGCATTCACGAATTTTACAGCCGTCGGGAAATCCGTTTGATCCGCAGGGATAATATAGCCGCGGGCATCGCGTTTCGCTGGATTGGCAAAAACCCCTTCGTAATAGCTATTCGGTATCTGGCTACGATTGCCAAAGTAGGACGTTTCCTGCTGGTTTTCCGCTTTCTTCGACTTGATATCGGCCTCGTAGTTCGCGGTAATCAGGTCGATGTTGCGGGGTGTAAGCTGCCAGTAATCTTTCCGGCCTTTTTCGATTGAATTTTTCGCCATCTTGTACATATTGAACAACACCTGCTCCCGATGGCGGGAGGCATAATCCAGCACGGCATAGTTAAGTGAAATCGAGTAGTCGATAGACTGTTTGAAGCGCCATTCTTGGGGTGTCACCGGATTGGGCGTGTTGTTGTTCGGCATCAGGCGTTCGGGTACCAAGGGCACTTCCATGGGTGTCGGATTGCCGATGATTTCGGTAAGCAGCCCGATGACGTTGTGGAAATAGGTGGTTGTCCGCAGCCCCCCGTTGTACCACGTGCTGAACGGCGATCCCTTCATGCGCGTAAATCCCGGTTTATCTTCGACATTCAGCCGGTTTATCATGCTGGCACCCACGGCATCGATACCGGTCATCAGCAGGGCGTCGATGTTGTAGTTAAACGGATCGGTATATGGCGGGCCCGCCACCACGGCTCCCGCCGGTGCACTTTGGTGGTGGTTGTACATGATCTGCGGCATCCACTCCAGGAAAAGCTGGCGACTCATGTTTTCGGACTCCTTCATATTGACCATGTAAAAATCCCGGTTGTTATCATGGCCAATGTATTTTTGGTAGAGGCGTGGGATATCCATCGCTCGTTTTTTCGTGTCGCTGTTGCGCATGTACCAGTCTGCCACCAACTCGTGTCCATCTGGATTGGCGTGGGTCAGCAATACGATGACGTCGTCCAGGATGCGCATGGTCTCTTCATCTGTTTTGCTGGCGAGGAGGTAAGCCATTTCGATGAGCTGGTGTGTTCCCACCATCTCCGTGGAGTGCAGCGCGCCGTCTATCCATACCACTGCTTTTCCGCTCTTGGCCAGTTTTTTAGCCATGGCATCATCAAGTCCTTCGCCGTAGGCCAATCGTGTTGAAATGGACTTGTATTCATCCAGTTTGGCCATGTTCTCGGGAGAGGAGATGACCAGCATGTATTGCCGCCGTCCTTCCTCGGTTTCGCCGATATCCACGAGGTCAACCCGTGGTGACTCGGCCAGTTTCTTGAAATAGGCCGCTGTTTGCGTGTAGTTAGCTAACTGGTAATCGTCCCCGATGGAAAATCCGAAATGGTCTTTGGGGGAGGGTACCTGCTGGGCCAGGCTAATGGTCGTAATCGCATGCATCAGGCATGCCCATACGATGTATTTCACTGTTTTCATGCGCTTGGTGTTAGTTTCTGGGCATTTATTGATTGGTTTCGTATAATTGGTTGAATAACCACTTGAAGGTGCCATGCGGCTGGGCACGGAACGTGATTTCGGGACCGAAGGCATAAAGCATGCCCTTGCCTACAGGCGCCGAAAATGCCGCCACACCGTTTTTCAGGTATTCGGCCCCCCAGACCCAACCGCTGCGCAGCGGGTTTTCTTCGCCATACCATGCCAACTTCACTAACCCAGCGGCAGCCGCCCCGTCGGTAAAATGAAACAGCGGACTATTGCTTGACATGACATCTACCTTAGCGGGCATGCCCCAAGCAGCGGAGCTGACCGTGTCGGCGTGGAGTTGGTGGATGCTTCCAGGGGCATAAAACTTCTCACCCCGGAGGGGGCGTTGACGCCCTGTTGAATCGGTTTCGACCAAGGCATTTTCGATGGGCAGTCCCAGGTGGTATGCAAATGCCGTGCTGCTGCCGACCGTCAGGATACGGCCCCCGGCTTCCATGAATGCTTTCAATTTGGGTATCGATGTATCCTTGGTGATGCTGCCCAGCATATGCTGGTACGCTTCGGGGACGTCTTCTGCCTTTGGTCCACGGCCACCGCGCATGCTACCGTCGCCGCTCAATGGCGGGATGCCGCTGCCGATGAACAGGATGATGTCGTATTTTTCCCTTAGGCCCCCGGCGTCGATGTCTTTTGGATAGACGACGGTGAAATCTGGGAAATGGTACTGCTCCATCAACCAGCGTACCCATCCTGAGGGCATCGATCCACCGTAGTGATCGAAGAGGGCAATCCGGGCAGGCGTTATTGCCTGTAATGATATCGGCTTTTTGGCAAGCGCTACCGGCATGACGCCGAGTGTATCGATGGCCTTTTGCAGCGCTACCAGTCCGCTTGCTGGCACATAGAACGATCCTGCAGGCAATCCCGCGGTGGGTTCGGTTATGCGCGCCACCTTGATACCGGCGGCCAGTAGGTTATTTGCGGCGACGAAGGCGTTGTTTACCCGGGTGTCAAGGAGATAACCTGCTGTCGCTTTGGATGCCGCCCCTGGCGGCGGGTATTGTATTGCACCGTAGGGAAGCGCCTCGAATGGCCCTTCAAATGGATCCAATACACGGTCGAAGTCGATTCCGAACTGGTAAGCGAGCGTCCAGCCCGCCGCATCGTACGGCCTGACGGGCGGTCCGCCCGGATACTGGAAATCGTTGGGGTGGTCCTGCGGTTCGAACATGTCGATGACATGGGGCCGGAAGGCCTGTGCCGACTTGACGATAAAAGAGCCGCTTGGATATGATTTGCCGTCGACGGTAAACCCATCGGTTGCTTTGAGTACTTGCACTCCTGATTTGATCAGCGCATTGACGAATGCCACCGCCCGGGGAAAATCCACCTGATCCGCGGGGATGATGAATCCGTGTGGGTCACGCAATGCAGGGTCGGTAAAGACCTCATCGTAGTACGATTGCGGAATATTGTTGCGTGATCCATAGTAACCTTCGTCTTCCTGCTCGGTTTCTTTGCCTTTTTGATCGGCGGCAAAAGCGTCTGATATCTTTTGAACGGTACTCGGTTTTGCTGCCCAATAGTCTTGTTTTCCCCGTTGGATGGAGTTATGGCCCATCTTGTACATGTTATACAGCAACTCATCTCCGAAACGGCTCGCATAGTCCAGTATGGCATAGTTAAGCGAGACCGAGTAGTCAATGGCCTCCTTGAAGTGCCATGGCCTCGGCGTCATGGGGTAAGGCGTTGCATTGTTGGGGACAAGGCGATCGGGTATGACCGGTATGGTCATCGGTGTGGGATCGCCGACGATTTCGGTCAGGATGCCGATGCTGTTGTGATAATACGGAGCGGTGCGCAGACCGCCGTTCCACCACGTGGAGAACACCGATCCGCTTAACCGGGTATAACCTTGGCGACCTTCGGCATTGGCCCTGTTGATCATCGCGGCAGCAACGCCGTCGATACCGGTGATGAGCATCGGATCCAAGACGTAGTTGAAAGGGTCGCGGTAAGGGGGACCGGCTACGATGCTGCCCGGAGGGCCGGACTGGTGGTGATTATAAATGATCTGTGGATTCCAGTCGATATACTGGAGCCGCGATATCGTGGTCGTCTCGATCAGGTTGTTCATGTAGAAATCCCGGTTGTTGTCGTGCCCGACGTATTTATGGTACAGCCTGGGGATGGCCTTGTTTCGTTTTTTAACATCTTCATATTGCATGTACCAATCGCCGACCAGCTCATGTCCATCCGGATTGCAATGGAACAGCAAGATCACGGTATTTTCCAGGATGCGTTTGGTTTCGGCATCAGTGCGGTTGGTAAGCTGATAGAGTGTTTCGATAAGCTGGTTCGCCGCGACGGTTTCCGTAGAGTGCAGTCCACCATCTATCCATACCACCGGTTTGCCGCGCTGCGACAACTCGCGGGCTTCTTGCTCGGTCAGCTCGGCGCGTGCTAGTTTTTGGGATATTTCCTTATAGATGTCGACTTTGGCGAGGTTATCGGGTGACGAGACAATGATCAGGTACTGGTTCCGGCCTTCTGAAGTTGTCCCGGCTACTTCCAATTTCACCCGATCGGATGCTGCTGCTACCTTTTTGAAGTAGGCCTCGGTCTGGGTATAATTGGTCAGCATGTAATCGTCACCGATATTGAACCCAAAATGTTCC
>Ga0182792_1003073_pt1 | contig 11100 bp, 10 predicted proteins | sample Passage237B_FD_130497 | JGI IMG/M metagenome (GOLD analysis project Ga0182792, IMG submission 130497) | Cellulose adapted compost microbial communities from Newby Island Compost Facility, Milpitas, CA, USA - Passage2 37B (version 2) (version 2) ...
CGATTTCCAGGTGAAAGTCGCGGTCCTGCCTGGCGATGTCGAGCCCGCGATCCAGCCGCTCCTCCGACTCCTGGAGGATGGCGCGCAGGCGCTCGAAATTCTCCTCGGTCGCGCGGCCGCAGGCCAGCTCGGCCGCCTTGATCTCGTGAATTTTCCGGATTTCGACGGTTTCGTAGATCTGCACCGGATCGAGCGGCAACCCGGCCCTGGCAAACAGCGCCATCGCCTCGACGCTCGCCTGGGTCGTGTCGACATAGATGCCGGACTTGGCACGCCGCTGGACGATGCGCATCGCCTCCAGGATCGCCAGCGCCTCGCGAATCTGGCCGCGGCTGACCGAAAAATGCTCAGCCAATTCCCGTTCGGAGGGCGTGCGGCCGGTCCTGCTGTCCGAATGCGCGAAGAGGTAGGCGGCCAGTTCCGCCAGAAGGTTGTTTTCTTTCATGATCAGCCGTGGTGCGCGTGCGCCTCCAGGAACCGTTCAGAAATGGTGAAGCCGAGGCCGGGCGCATCGGGAATCGCGACCATTCCGTCCCTGGCCTCGACCGTCTCCTCGATGAGATCGTGGATCAACGGATTCGCACCCAGTGCATATTCGATGATGAAGCTCGCGGGGGAGGCAGCACATACGTGCAGGCCGGCGAAGAAGCAAGGTGCGCCGGCCCACAAATGCGGCGCAAAGCGCAGGTTGAAGGCGCTGGCGATCGCGCCGATGCGCATCGCCTCGGTGATGCCGCCGCAAAAGGCGGGATCGGGCTGGAACACGTCGGCCGCCTTCAGCACGGCAAGGTCGCGGAAGGCGAAACGGGTCGCTTCGCTCTCGCCCGTCGCGATCGGCATGGGGCTGCTGGCGCGCACCTCGGCCATGCCCGGCTTGTTGTCGGCAATCACAGGCTCCTCGAACCAGGCGAGGTCCTGGTCGGCGACGAGGTGCATGAAGCGCTTGGCGTCGCCCACCGTATAGGTGCCGTGCGCGTCGACCATCAGCGCGATGTCGGGTCCGAGCGCGGCTCGGGCCGCGCGCACGCGTGCGGCCGACGTCGCAACCGCGCCGTCCATGGCGCCGACGCGCATCTTGACCGCCTTGAAGCCGCCCCTGGCGATGTAGGAGCCGAGCTGCTCGCCGATCTTGTCGGCCGGCGCCCAGCCGCCGGAGGCATAGGCGGGCAGGCGATCGGCCTTGCGTCCGCCGATCAGCCGCCAGACCGGCTGGCCGAGCGACTTGCCGAGAATGTCCCACAGGGCGATGTCCACGGCGCTGATCGCGGCCACGCTCAGGCCCCGCCGTGCCAGCCGGGGCATGGCGTGGCCTGCCTGCGCGGCCGTCTCGTGGCGGCTGTCGTTGTAGAGCATCTCCCAGATGATGGCGATGTCGGCCGGATCGCGACCGATCAGCTGCGGCCCGATCTCGTGGTTGAGCATATGGACCAGCGCGCCGTAGCTGCCGGCGCTGCCGGCAGCATTCTTGCCTTCGCCCCAACCGACCAGGCCATCATCGGTCTCGATGCGCAGGATCGCCGCGTCGAACGTGGTGATCTGGCCGAAATCACTGCGGTGCTGGCGCTCCGTCTCGATCGGAACCCGAACCCACCAGGCCTGTACGGTCTTGATCCGCATGGAGCTCCTTGCCCCCGGCCATCGGGACCGGGACGATCCGGCGGGTCCGCTACTTGATGAGCGGCAGCAGCGTTTCGGCGGTTATCCGCATCTGGTCGGTGTAGAACTTCTCCGTGAGCAGGCTCGAGCCGTGGTCCTGGATGAACTTGAGCTGCTCCGGGGAAATGTCGACCGGGTTGCGCTCCACCATGTCGGGGTAGCGGTTGGCCGGCGTGCGATCGACCGGCGCGACGAACTCGTTGGTAAGCGCACCGTCGTAGCCGATATCCTTGAGGATGCCGACGATCTTCTTCCAGTCGATGGTGCCGAGGCCGGCCGCGAAACGGTTGTTGTCGGCCACATGGAAGTCGAACAGGCGCTTGCCTGCCTTGCGGATCGCCTCCTCGACGTCGAACTCCTCCATGTGGAGGTGGTAGGTGTCGAGGCACACGCCGCATTCGGGAGAGACCGCATCGGCGAGCGCCAGGGCCTGCTCGCCGCGGTTGAACAGATAGGTCTCGAAGCGGTTGAGCGGCTCGACCGCGATCCTGACGCCGACCTTCCTGGCGTGCGCGAAGCACTCGCGGGTGGCGTCGACGACCCACTTCCATTCCTCTTCCTCGGTGCCGTCAGGCACGACCTTGCCGACCGTGCAGGGCACGAGCGTGATGATCTCGCCGTCGAGCTCGCTGACCATCGTCAGCACGTCCTTGACATACTGGACAGAGCGCTCGCGCTGCCCCTGGTCCCTGGCAGCAAGGTTCCGGTCGCCCAGCATCAGGGTCACCGCGCCCCAGCACCGAATGCCATGCTCCTTGAGCAGGGCGCGCGTTTCCCCGGTCTTGTATTGCTCGGGTTCGCCCGAAATCTCGATCGACTCATAGCCGAACTGCTTGATGCGCTTGAGCGTCACCTCGAGCGGCTCCGCCCGCATCCAGTTGTGCGTCGAAAGATGCATGATCAGTCCTTCCCGCCTTCGCTTCGCCTGCGCCGCTTCGAGGCGGCGGCTCTCTCCTCCCCCAAAGCGCACCAGCAGCAATCTGGTTCGACCAATTGGGCGTAAGCTAGTCCTCTAGCGCAATTCCGCGGTGACGGCAAGGATACGACGACGGGGCAAAGACATGCGCCCTAACCGATTGCGTTCCTTTGTCTTTTTCGAGCATTGCAGGATCGGCGCCGGGCCGTTTGTTGGCAGTCCGCGGGCTTGACCGGCCTCGCCATTTGGTATTACCAGTAAATCGAGGTCTTGCCCGCACAAGGATCCTGCGTGTTACTGGCGACGCGTGACGATTTGCGTGCGCGAGAGGAGGAGATTGCGATGCCATCGACGATGAAGGGGCCGGGGATATTCCTTGCGCAGTTTGCGGGCGACGAGGCGCCGTTCAACTCGCTGAAATCCATCGCCGAATGGGCGGCGGGCCTCGGCTACAAAGGCGTACAGATCCCGACCTGGGACGGACGCCTGTTCGACCTCGAGAAGGCGGCGTCGTCGAAGGACTATTGCGACGAGATCAAGGGCATCTGCGACGAGGCGGGCGTCGAGATCACCGAGCTTTCGACGCACCTTCAGGGGCAGCTGGTGGCCGTGCATCCGGCTTACGACGCCCAGTTCGATGGATTCGCGCCGGCATCGGTCCACAACAACCCCAAGGCACGGCAGGAATGGGCCGTGAAACAGGTCAAGTCGGCCGCCAAGGCCTCGCGCAATCTCGGGCTCGACGCCTCGGTGTCGTTCTCTGGCGCGCTGGCGTTTCCCTATCTCTATCCGTGGCCGCAGCGGCCAGCAGGCCTGATCGAGGAAGCCTTTGCCGAGCTCGGCAAGCGCTGGAAGCCGATCCTCGACGTCTACGAGGAGCACGGGGTCGACGTCGGCTACGAGATTCACCCGGGCGAGGACGTGTTCGACGGCGCCACCTTCGAGATGTTCCTCGACGCGGTCGGCGGCCACAAGCGCTGCCAGATCAACTATGATCCGTCGCACTTCCTGCTGCAGCAGCTTGACTACCTCGCCTTCATCGACATCTACCACGAGCGCATCTGCGCCTTCCACGTGAAGGATGCCGAATTCAATCCGACCGGGCGGCAGGGCGTCTATTCGGGCTATCAGGGCTGGATCAACCGCGCCGGGCGCTTCCGCTCCCTCGGCGACGGGCAGGTGGACTTCGGCGGCATCTTTTCCAGGCTCGCGCAATACGGCTACGACAGCTGGGCGGTGCTCGAATGGGAGTGCGCGATCAAGAGCGCGCAGCAGGGCGCGGCCGAAGGCGCGCCGTTCATCGCCGCCCACATCATCGAGGTGACCGGCAAGGCCTTCGACGATTTCGCGGGCGGCGGCGCCGACCGCAAGGCGCTGAGGAAGATGATGGGGATCGAGGGGTAGGTGGTGAACGGTGAATGGTGAATGGCCGATCGGGCGCGTCAAGGGCGTTCGAGCGTGCAAGCCGACCCATTCCCATTAGCCATTCACTATTCACCATTCAACATTCACCATTCACGAGGGGTACCGACAATGGTCAGCGGCAGGCAGGTCGAATCCGGGCAGGGCCCGATCAGGCTGGGCATGGTTGGCGGCGGGCAGGGCGCCTTCATCGGCGCAGTGCATCGCATCGCTGCGCGTCTCGACGGCGAGTTCGTGCTGGTGGCGGGCGCGCTGTCGTCCGAACCGCAGCGCGCCAAGGCTTCGGCCGCCGAACTCGGCCTCGACCCGGCGCGCTCCTACGGCTCGTTTGCCGAAATGGCGAAGGCCGAGGCGCGGCGTTCCGACGGCATCGAGGCCGTGGCGATCGTCACCCCCAACCATGTACACTGGCCAGCGGCGAAAGCCTTCCTCGAAGCCGGCATCCATGTCATTTGCGACAAGCCGCTGACCTCGACTCTGGCCGACGCCAGGAAGCTCGCCGCGCTTGCCGAGCGCTCCGGCAGGCTCTTCATCCTCACCCACAACTACACCGGCTACCCGATGGTCCGGCACGCCCGCGAGATGGTGCAGAAGGGCGTGCTCGGCGACATCCGGGTCGTGCACGCCGAATACCCCCAGGACTGGCTGACCGAGAAGACGGAGGCGACCGGCTCCAAGCAGGCCGAGTGGCGCACCGACCCGGCCCGCTCGGGCGCAGGCGGTGCGACCGGCGACATCGGCACGCATGCCTATAACCTTGCCCGCTTCGTCACCGGGCTGGAGCTCGACAGCCTCGCCGCCGACCTCACCGCCTTCGTCGAGGGCCGGCGCGTCGACGACAACGCGCATGTGATGCTGCGCTTCAAGCCGGTGGGCAACGTGCCCGCCGCCAAGGGCATGCTGTGGGCGAGCCAGGTGGCACCCGGCAACGAGAACGCACTGAAGCTCAGGGTCTACGGCACCAGGGGCGGGCTCGAATGGCGGCAGGAGGACCCGAACTGTCTTTGGTTTACGCCGTTCGGCGGCGAGAAGCGGCTGATCACGCGGGGCGGAGCCGGCGCAGGGGCCGCCGCTGCGCGCGTCACCCGCATCCCGCCCGGCCATCCGGAAGGCTATCTGGAGGGATTTGCCAACATCTATGCCGAGGCCGCGCGCGCCATCCGCGCCGCGCGCCGCGGCAAGAAGCCGCCGAAGGACGTGGTGTTCCCAACCGTCGCCGACGGCGTCGAGGGGGTCGCATTCGTCGATGCCTGCGTCCGGTCGTCGAAGAAGAACGGCGCCTGGGTCAAGCTCGCGATCTAGCGGAAAGGGCGCGCGCCCCATGAAGATCGGCATGTGCATGTTCCTGTGGACGACGCACGTCACCGACAGGCACGTTGCGTTGCTCAAGGACATCAAGGCCACCGGCTTCGACGGGGTCGAAATTCCGATCTTCGAGGGCTCGCCCGACCACTATGCGCGGCTCGGGGAGACGCTGGACGGCATCGGGCTGCAGCGCACCGCCGTCTCGGCCATGGGCGACCCGGCGATGAACCTGATCTCTCCCGACGCGGCCACGCGCAAGGCGGGCATCGCCTACATGAAATGGGCGATCGACTGTGCGGCCGCTCTCGGCGCCGACCGGCTGTCGGGGCCGCTGCATTCGACGCTGGGCGCCTTTACCGGAAAGGGGCCGACGGCGGCCGAGAAGAAGCGCTCCGTCTCATCGCAGCGCGCCATCGGCGACCACGCTGGCAAGCGCGGCGTCACCATCGGGCTCGAAGCGCTCAACCGCTTCGAGTGCTACCTGTTCAACACGATGGACGATCTGTGCGCCCACATCGAGGAAGTGGACCGGCCGCACATCAAGGCGATGTACGACACGTTCCACGCCAATATCGAGGAAGCCGACCCGATCCGCGCCTTCAAGCGCAACCGGCGCCACATCGTCCACGTCCACATATCGGAAAACGACCGCGGCGTGCCGGGGCGTGGCAACATCCCCTGGCGCGAGACGTTCGCGGCGATCCGCGCGAGCGGCTACGACGACTGGTTGACGATAGAGGCGTTCGGGCGCGGACTGGCCGATCTGGCGGCCGCCACCAAGGTCTGGCGCGACTTTGCCGAAAGCCCCGAGGCCGTCTATCGCGACGGATTCCGCCACATCAGGAACGGTTGGAGGAGGGCCGCCTGAAAAAAAACGCCGACAAGGCTTAGTCTCACCGGCTTCCAGCCGCTAGCAAGGGAGGAATGCGCAGATGGCAGGCAAGAAGATACTGATGCTGACCGGCGAGTTCACCGAGGAATACGAGATCTACGTGTTCCAGAAGGCGATGGAGGCGGTCGGCCACACCGTCCACGTGGTCTGCCCGGACAAGAAGGCCGGCGACAAGATACAGACCTCGCTGCACGATTTCGAAGGGCACCAGACCTACACCGAGAAGTACGGCCACCTCGCCGACATCAACAAGACGTTCTCGGAGGTCAAGCCGGAGCAGTATGACGCCGTCTACTGTGCCGGCGGGCGCGGCCCGGAATACATCCGCACCGACAAGCGGGGGCAGGACATCGTGCGCCACTTCCACGAGGCGAAGAAGCCGATCTTTACCATCTGCCACGGCGTGCAGATCCTCGTGGCCGTGGACGGCGTGGTGCGGGGAAAACGGGTCGGCGCGCTGGGTGCGTGCGAGCCGGAGGTGCGGCTTGCCGGCGGCACCTATGTCGACCTGTCGCCAACCGAGTCGCTGATCGACGGCAACATGGTCTCGGCCAAGGGCTGGACCGCGCTCGCCGCCTTCATGCGCGACTGCCTCAAGGTGCTCGGCACCGAGATCAGGCACGGACAGCCGGCTTCGGCCGAGCCGCAGAAGTCCGCCGCATAGGCAGGCTGAACTCCCGCGCCAGCTCGACCGCGCGGCCCTCCCGGGCCGAGCGGTGCGCGGCAAGCCCCATGACGACGGCCCACCAGCCGTCGTCGAGGGTCACCTCCACCTCGCCCCTGCCGCGCATCGCCTCTGCGAAGCGACGGTGCTGGTAGAAGGTCGAGCCGTTGTGGTCGCCGGCGGCCAGCAGGTCGGGGTCAACCGGGATTTCCAGCGCAACCGGGCCCTGCGGGTGGCGCGGGCTGACGATCACCTGCGCGACCGGCGGCTCGCCGAGGTGTTGCGGCCAGAAGCGCGTGGGACCGGGCACCAGGCACTCGATCTTGCCGTCCGAGCCGACCGCCGATAGCTCTTCCTGGTAGCGGCTGCCTTCGGCGAACATGCACAGCTCCAGCATGGCGCGCGCGCCGTTGTCGAAATCCACCAGTACGTAGCCATGGTCCCACACGTCCGGCGTCGCATCTCCGTAGCGTTCGTCGAGATGGTTGGTGGACTGGCCGCCCGAGGCCATGACACGAACCGGGTCCGACTTCAGGATGAGCCGCATCAGGTCGAAGAAGTGGCAGCCCTTCTCGACGAAGGTGCCGCCCGTGTTGCGGTTGAAGCGGTTCCAATTGTCGACCTTGTGCAGGAACGGATAGCGATGCTCGCGAATGGTCAGCATGCGCACGCCGCCAGTCGCGGCCTGCGCGTCGGCGATGAACTTCGCCACCGGCGGCATGTAGCGATATTCCATCGCGACCCACAGGAGCGGCAGGCGTTCGCGCAGCGCCGCAAGCCGCGCTTCCTCCGCCGGATCGACGAACAGCGGCTTCTCGACAAGCACCGGCAGTGCGCGGATCGCGGCGATCTCCTCAAGCTGGCCGACGTGAAGGTGGTTGGGGCTCGCAATCAGAATGCAATCGACAGCCGGGGTCGCGAGCAGTTCGGCGATCGAGCCGACCATGCACGCCCCCGGCGCAAGCTTCGCCGACTGCGCCCGCATGCCCGGATCCGGCTCATAGATCGCAACCACGTGCGCCCCCGGCACCAGGGCGATGTTTCGGATGTGCTCCTGGCCCATCATGCCGCAGCCGACGATGCCGTAGCCGATTGTTTCTGCACTCACGCGGGCTCCCCCTCCGCTACCTGATCCGCGCGACATAGCGGGCTGTCGCCGGGTCGAACCATGTTCTCGAATATTCCGCGCTCTCGCCGTCGGACGCCCAGGCGATGCGCTCGATGAAGCCCGCCGTCGCGCCTGCGACGAGCGGAAATTCGGGCGGGGTCCAGTCAGGCACCGTAGACACGCCGATCCGATCCTCGGCGTGGGCAATGTGGAAGCCGAGCACGGAGCGGTAATACAGGTAGAGCGATTCCGACAAATCGTCGGCGGACAGGCTTTCGGCGCGGCTGCCGTCGAGCCAGATTTCTTCGATCGCCGCAGGCGTTCCGCCCAGCCGCCGCAGGCGCCGTATGCGGTAGCCGCGGCGCGATGACCCGAAGCCGGGCAGGTCGGCCGGCTTGGCCCGCCCGTCGACCGACAGCACGTCGGCGGTCGGCAGGCCGCCGCCGTCCACGCTTTCGAGGCGGAAGAAGGCGTAGACGCCCTGCTGGTGGGCCGCCGCTGCCCGCACGTAGTTTCCGGAGCCCTGGATGCGTTGCAGCATTCCCATCTCGGTGAGGTCGCGCAGCGCGCGCCGCAGCGTGCCGACAGCGATACCGAGACTCGCGGCCATCTCGCGCTCGGGCGGCAGGCGCTCGCCGTCGGCAAGCCGCCCCGCCGCGATCTCGCGGATAAGCATCTCGCTGATCTGCATGTGAACCGGCAGCGGCCCCCGCAACCGGGTCGAGCGGCGACCCGGCGCTGCCCTCCTGACGTGCATGTTCGCTCCGAACGGCTGGGCGAAAATTGATACAGTATTGATCTACATCATTGCCGATGCTACGCAAGGTCAAAATCGGCATGCGCGCGAAAATCCCACCTACGCAAAGGCCCCCGCGATGAGTGTCGTCCCCGTCACTTCCCAGGATCTCGACGCCGCGGAGGTCGCCTGGTTCGCGGCATTGTGCTCGGACGACTACCGCTATCTCGGCGTACCGGACGGGTCGCTGCGTTCGAGCTGGGCACACTGCTCGGACATCGTGAAGACCGCCGAGGAACTGGGTTTTCGCAACATACTGTGCCCGTCCTCCTACCAGGTCGGGCAGGACACGCTTTCCTTCGTCGCGGGCTGTGCCCCGATCACCTCGAAGATCAACATGCTGGCCGCCGTGCGCTGCGGCGAGATGCAGCCGATCATGCTGGCGCGCACCATCGCCACGCTCGACCACATGCTGGAAGGCCGGCTGACGGTGAACATCATCTCGTCGGACTTTCCCGGCGAGAGCGCCGACAGCCGCTACCGCTACCAGCGCTCGCGCGAGGTGGTGCAGATACTGCGCCAGGCGTGGACGCGCGACGAGATCGACTTCGAGGGCGAAATCTACCGCTTCAAGGGGCTGACGACCGCGCCCGCAAGACCCTACCAGCAGAACGGCGGGCCGTTGCTCTATTTCGGGGGCTACTCGCCCGACGCGCTGGAGCTCTGCGCCGAGCAGTGCGACGTCTACCTGATGTGGCCGGAGACGAAGGAAGAACTTGCCGCCCGCATGAAGGCCGTGCACGAGCGTGCGGCAAAGCACGGACGCACCCTCGACTACGGGCTGCGCGTCCACATGATCGTGCGCGACACCGAGGCGGAGGCGCGGGAATATGCCCGCGAGCTCGTCTCCAGGCTCGACGACGAGCAGGGCAGGACGATTCGCGAGCGGGCGCTGGATGCAAAGTCGCTCGGCGTTTCGCACCAGGCGAAGAACCGCGAGCTGGCCGATGCCGAAGGCTATGTCGAGCCGCGTCTGTGGACCGGTGTCGGCCGGGCAAGGTCCGGATGCGGGGCGGCCCTGGTGGGCTCGACCGACCAGGTGCTGTCGGAGATCGAGGCCTATATGAAGATGGGCATCCGGGCCTTCATCTTCTCCGGCTATCCGCATCTCGACGAATGCCGGCATTTCGGCACGAAGGTGCTGCCGCAGCTCAAGACCTGCTCGCTGCCGCACGTCTACGGCCGGGTACCGCCTTCCACGCCGCCGACACCGCTCGGAACCGGGGAGCGCACCTGATGGACAGACTGGAGAGAGGCGAGGCCGCAGCCGGGGCCGCAGCGCCGATGGAGCGGGTGGAACTCGCGCCCGGCCTTTCGCTGTCGCGCATCGTCTACGGCATGTGGCGGCTGTGCGATGACGAGGACACCTCGCCCGCCCATGTGCAGGCCAAGATCGAAAGCTGCCTGGAGCAGGGGATCACCTCGCTCGACCAGGCCGACATCTATGGCGGTTATCGCGCCGAGGGCGTGCTCGGGCGCTGCCTGAAGGCCGCGCCGCACCTGCGCGACAAGGTCGAGATCGTCACCAAGTGCGACATCGTCGCGCCGGCCGGGCGCTACGCCCATGCGCAGGTCAAGCACTACGACACGTCGGCAGCCCACATCGCCCGGTCGATCGACTTGTCACTCAGCGAAATGGGCGTCGAGCGGATCGACCTGCTCCTGATCCATCGCCCCGATCCCCTGATGGACCCGCACGAGACGGGAGCGGCTCTCGATGCGGCGGTCCGGTCGGGCAAGGTGCGGGCGGTCGGCGTCTCCAACTTCCGGCCGTGGGACTGGACGCTGCTGCAATCGTCCATGGAAAACCACCTCGTAACGAACCAGATCGAACTGTCGCTGCTCAGCCCCGGCGCGCTTACCAACGGCGATCTCGCCTTCCTGCAGGAGCGCAGGATCGTGCCAATGGCATGGTCGCCACTCGGCGGCGGGCGGCTCTTCTCGGGCGCGCATCCCGTGCTTGCGGCAAGGCTCGAGGAACTCGGCCGCCAGGTTGGCGCCGGCGGGGCGGAGGCCGCGGTCGCCTGGCTGCTGCGCCATCCCGCCCGCATCCTGCCGGTCGTTGGCACCGACGCGCTTTCGCGCATCGCGCTGCTCGGCAAGGCGCTGGATGTGCCGATGGACCGCGAGACGTGGTTCGAGCTCTACACCCTCGCACTCGGCCATCAGGTGCCGTGATGATGCATCAGCGCATCGATGGACCGCAGGCCGGAACTGTCATGACCCCTTCGACAGCCCACCCCGGCGCGTCCGAACGGGCCCGCGCGCTGCGCCAGGCGTTCGGCCGGTTCGCGACCGGCGTCACGGTCGTGACCACCGGCACGCCGCAGGGCCCGATCGC
>Ga0182792_1003078_pt1 | contig 11088 bp, 15 predicted proteins | sample Passage237B_FD_130497 | JGI IMG/M metagenome (GOLD analysis project Ga0182792, IMG submission 130497) | Cellulose adapted compost microbial communities from Newby Island Compost Facility, Milpitas, CA, USA - Passage2 37B (version 2) (version 2) ...
CTGGAAATGGACGCTGCCGAGGTGGAGCGCCTGCTGACGGCCCTGGGCCTGGGCGTCACTACCCAAGGGGCCGGCATCTGGTCGGTGAGCGTGCCCAGCCACCGCTTCGACATCGCTCTGGAAGTGGACCTGATTGAGGAGCTGGGCCGCCTGTACGGCTACAACCGTCTGCCGGTGCGCTACCCGCAGGCCCGCCTGGCGCCCAAGGCCAAGGCCGAGGCCCGTGTCGAGCTGCCAGCCCTGCGTCGCCTACTGGTGGCCCGTGGCTATCAGGAAGCCGTTACTTACAGCTTTATCGATCCCAAGCTGTTCGCCCTGTTCACCCCGGGCGTCGAGCCGCTGCAGCTGGCCAACCCGATCTCCGCGGATATGGCGGCCATGCGTGCGTCCCTCTGGCCGGGGTTGGTCAAGGCCCTGCAGCACAACCTGAACCGTCAGCAGAACCGCGTGCGCCTGTTCGAGACGGGGCTGCGCTTCGTCGGCCAACTGCCTGAGCTGAAGCAGGAGGCCATGCTGGCCGGAGTGATCACTGGCAGCCGCCTGCCAGAGGGTTGGGCCAACGGTCGCGAGAGCGTGGACTTCTACGACCTGAAGGCAGACGTCGAGGCGATCCTCGGTTGCGCTGGCGCGGCCAGCGAGTTCCGCTTCGTGCCCGACGAGCATCCGGCCCTGCACCCGGGGCAGACCGCTCGCATCGAGCGGGAAGGGCGCTTGGTCGGCTATCTGGGCACCATTCATCCGGAGCTGGCCAAGGCGCTGGACCTGGAGCAGCCGGTGTATCTGTTCGAGATGGTCCTCGCCGAAGTGGTCAACGGGCGGCTGCCCAGCTTCTCCGAGCTGTCGCGCTTTCCCGAGGTACGTCGCGACCTGGCCATCCTGGTGGACCGTGACGTGGCGGCCGAGGCGGTCCTGCAGGTCATCCGCGAGAGCGCCGGCGAGTGGCTGACGGAGCTCAGGCTGTTTGACGTGTATCAGGGTAAAGGCATTGATCCGCTTAGAAAAAGCCTGGCCGTCGGCTTGACCTGGCAACATCCATCGCGCACTCTTAATGACGATGAGGTGAGCAGTACAACCCAGAACATCCTTGCCTCGTTGGAAGAAAGGTTCAATGCCACGTTAAGGAAATAGCGTATGGGGGCTCTGACGAAAGCGGAATTGGCGGAACGTCTGTACGAAGAGCTGGGCCTTAACAAGCGTGAGGCCAAGGAGCTGGTCGAACTGTTCTTCGAAGAGATTCGCCAGGCTCTTGAGCTCAACGAACAGGTCAAGTTGTCTGGTTTCGGCAATTTCGACTTGCGCGACAAGCGTCAGCGCCCCGGACGCAACCCCAAGACAGGAGAGGAGATTCCCATCACGGCCCGCCGTGTGGTGACCTTTCGACCAGGGCAGAAACTGAAGGCGAGAGTCGAAGCTTATGCTGGAACCAAGTCATAACGACGAACTACCGCCGATCCCTGGCAAGCGCTATTTCACCATCGGTGAAGTCAGCGACCTGTGTGCGGTCAAGCCTCACGTTCTGCGCTATTGGGAGCAGGAATTCAGTCAGCTCAACCCGATCAAGCGCCGCGGCAACCGGCGTTACTATCAGCGCCAGGACGTACTGATGATCCGGCAGATTCGATCCCTGTTGTACGACCAAGGCTTCACCATCGGTGGAGCCCGTCAGCGTCTGGCCAGTGACGAGGCTAGGGACGACACCACGCAGTACAAGCAGCTGATCCGCCAGATGATCGTCGAGCTTGAAGACGTGCTTCACGTTCTGCGCAAATAACCAGCCTCACAAAAAACTTCCATATTTCAGAAACTTAATGTATAGTGCGATCCGTTTTCAGGGCACAGCCCGAAAACGAATCTACTTGTCGGGGCGTAGCGCAGCCTGGTAGCGCACTTGCATGGGGTGCAAGGGGTCGAGTGTTCGAATCACTCCGTCCCGACCAAAAACCTAAAAAGTCCAGCCACTTAGCAGTGGCTGGACTTTTTTCATTTCGGCGCCCTTCGGGGAAGGGGCCTTGATTTCCGGGAAGAAGTAGAGCTGGGCTTGGAAGTCTGCGTTTGATCACCTTGATGCGGTTGTTCACGCCTTCAAGGAGGCTGGCGTGCGGGGGCGTTGTAGTGGTGCTAGGCCGCCGTTCCGGGCGTGCCGCAGCCAGGCCCGCCAGCCCTCCTGCACGCTGAGGCGTACCAGATTTCCTTTGGCGCATCCTTGAGAACGTAGGCTGTGCCAGTGGCTGGTTGGCCGCGAGCAGCTCCTACGACTGTACGGCGTCTATCCTTGGGGGCGGTTGCGCAGCAGCAGTCGGCAAGCTTTGCTTGACCATCTTGCTCGCTGGTTTGTTTTCGCGCTGGAGGTTGACCTGGTCGACCGGGATCAGGTCGATCACCCTGCGCTACTATGTGAAACATGGTTGTATACCACCTCGGTCTGAGGGCAATGCCGTTTTACTGCTCGGCCGAAGACCATGAGGTGGAGAACGGAATGGCCCATCTGACTGTCCAATTCGGCACGGGTGCCGCGGAGATGTTTCTCCGGGTGGAAAAGATTGATAAGGTGAGGGTCTTTAGACCCAGTAAGGAGTAGGGTGATGAGCGAGGTGTTGTCGATCAACCATGATAAGGCCGGTCACCGGTTCGAAGCCGTCGTGGATGGCGATCGAGCGTACCTGGCCTACATGGATCTGGGACAGCAGACTCTGGACATCTACCGCACCTTCGTGCCGACTTCCCTGCGCGGGCGCGGCATCGCCGCGGCGCTGACCGAGGAGGCACTGGCCTACGCGGACCGCATGGGCTACACGGTCATCCCATCCTGCTCCTACGTCGAGCGCTACATGGAGCGTCGCCGACAGCAGGAAGCCAAGGGCTGAGGTTCTCCTGAAAAAAAGAACGCCGGGCAGTGCCCGGCGTTTTCGTCTTTGCTCCGATCAGTTGCGCGACCTCTTGGGCAGCACCTCTTTGAGCTTGGCGTGCATGGCGCGTACGCTCTTGTCGGTGGTGTCCCAGTCGATGCAGGCGTCGGTGATGGAGACCCCGTACTTGAGCTGGCAGAGATCCTTCGGAATGGGCTGGTTGCCCCAGCCGAGGTGACTTTCCACCATCAGGCCGATGATCGAGGTGTTGCCCTCGAGGATCTGGTTGGCGACGTTGTCCATCACCAGCGGCTGCAGGGCCGGATCCTTGTTGGAGTTGGCGTGGCTGCAGTCGATCATGATGTTCGGACGGATGCCGGCTTTGACCAGTTCCTGTTCGCAGAGCGCCACGCTTACCGAGTCGTAGTTCGGCTTGCCGTTGCCGCCGCGGAGCACCACGTGGCCGTAGGCGTTGCCCTTGGTGGTGACGATGGACACGCCGCCCTGCTGGTTGATGCCGAGGAATCGGTGCGGCCGGGACACCGACTGCAGGGCGTTGATGGCTACTGTCAGGCTGCCGTCGGTACCGTTCTTGAAGCCCACGGCGGAGGACAGGCCGGAGGCCATCTCGCGGTGGGTCTGGGATTCGGTGGTGCGCGCGCCGATGGCCGACCAACTGATCAGGTCCTGCAGGTACTGCGGGGAGATGGGATCGAGCGCCTCGGTGGCGGTCGGCAGGCCCATTTCGGCGAGATCCAGCAGCAGCTTACGGCCGATGCGCAGACCATCCTCGATCTTGAAGGAGTCGTCCAGGTAGGGGTCGTTGATCAGACCCTTCCAGCCCACGGTGGTGCGCGGTTTTTCGAAGTACACGCGCATCACCAGGTAGAGGGTATCGGAGACTTCGTCGGCCAGCGCCTTCAGGCGCTCGGCGTATTCGTGGGCGGCCTTGATGTCATGGATCGAGCAGGGGCCGATCACCAGGAACAGGCGGTGATCCTTACCGTCGAGGATGTCACGGATCACCTGGCGACCGGAGGAGACGGTGCGCTGGGCGGCTTCGGTCAGGGGAAGGTCGCGCTTGAGCTGATCGGGAGTGATCAGGGTCTCGTTGGAGGCGACGTTGAGATCGTCGATCGGTAAATCAGCCATCGTGCAATTCATCAGCTCAGGGTTCACGGGGTCCGCCACTGAGCCATTTCCCCGAGGGGGTTAGCGTCAAGGGCGTGACAGGGGATCGCACCTTAGCGCGTACGGGGCGCTTCGACAATGGGGCGAAAGTCCTGCCTCCGGCCGAATGCCGGCTTCAGCCCGGTTGCGGGAAGTCCGCGGCATAACGCTCGACCCATTGGCGGGCGACGTCCTCCACCGCCAGAGAGTGCCCGGCCTGCTGCTCGCACTGCTGTCGGTAGCGCTCGATCTGGCAGACCTGCTCGACCATCCGCGCGCGGAACAGCGATTCAGCGTCGAGGAAGGCGATGCCGATCAGGTAGTCATCGGCCTGCTTGCGACACCAGGCGACCACGCCCTTGCAACGCGCCGCCTCGCCGAGCACGGGAATGCGCAGCTCGATGGGGGTGCCGCGGCGGAAGGCCCGGTTCGAGTTGCAGGCCACACCGCCCAGGCTGATATTGTGCAGCCGCATCTTGGGGAGAAAGCGCTGTTCGCGCTCGGCCAGCTCGACCGGCAGCTCACTGGGATGACGCATGTACTGACGCATCGATGACCGGCTCCGGGGGATGGCAATTGGATAGCGCCTTGAACAGTATAGTGGCCGAGCTGGAGCTCACCGATCTGGACGCAGACCGTTACCTGCTGGAGCTGCCGGGGATCTCCCTGGTGATCTTCACCAGCGCCGGCTGTGCTGCCTGTCGCTGGGCCAGGCGCCAGCTACCGACCCTGGAACTGCCGATCGACCGGCTGTGCTGGATCGATGCCGGCCGCAATGGCGGACTGGTCGAGCGCTATGCTGTGTTCCATCTGCCGGCCCTGTTCCTGGTGCGTGATGGCCGGTTCCTCGGGGCCCTGCAGGCGTGTCTGGAGTCGACCGGATTGTCCGCTGCCATTGCATCGGCCCTGAATGGGCCTGAAGAGGAGCTTCCCTGAATGTCCGCATCCCCGCGTCCGCGTATCGGTATCATCGGTACCGGTGCCATCGGTGGCTTCTACGGCCTGTTGCTGGTGCGGGCCGGTTTCGAGGTGCATTTCCTGCTGCGCAGTGAGTTCGCCGCGGTCGCCGAGCGTGGTCTGATTCTTAATAGCGCCGTGCATGGCACCCTGGCCCTGCAGCCAGTGCGGGTCTACCGTTCCGCCGTCGAGATGCCGCCCTGCGATTGGCTGCTGGTGGGTACCAAGACCACCAGCAACGCCGCGCTGGCCCCGGCGATCATCCAGGCTGCAGCGCCGCGGGCGCGGGTGGTGCTGATGCAGAACGGCCTGGGCATGGAGGACGAGCTGCGCCCGCTGCTGTCGGACGACCTGCACTTGCTGGGCGGGCTCTGCTACATCTGCGTGCACCGTACCGCGCCTGGGGTGGTCGAACACCAGGCGCTGGGCACAGTGAATCTGGCCTATCACTCCGGACCGGCGGCCGAGGCGGAACGCCTGGCGATCGTCGAGGAAGGGGCGAGCCTGTTCCGGGCCGCGGGCATCGACTCGAAGGCGATGCCGAACCTGGAACAGGCGCGCTGGCAGAAGCTGGTCTGGAACGTGCCCTACAACGGCCTGTCGGTGCTCCTCGATGCCGGCACCGCGGCGCTGATGGCCCAGGGCGAGAGCCGTGCGCTGATCGCGGCGATCATGGACGAGGTGGTGCAGGGCGCGCAGGCCTGCGGACAGGCGATTCCCGAAGGCTTCGCGGCGCAGCTGCTGGCTGCCACCGAGCGTATGCCAGACTACCTGCCGAGCATGTACCACGACTTCGCCCGGCGCCGGCCGATGGAGCTGCGGGCGATCTACACCGCGCCGCTGGAGGCGGCGGCCCGTGCCGGCTGTGCCATGCCGCGCACGGAGATGCTGTATCGGACGCTACGTTTCCTTGAAGAACGCAACCTGGGCTGAGGCTGAAACCATGGGAAAGGGGCTGGGTGACAAGCTGGTGCTGGCGATTTCCTCGCGGGCACTGTTCGACCTGACGGAGAGCCATCGGGTCTACGAGACCGAAGGGGTGGAGGCCTACCGTCAGTACCAGATCGAGCACGAGGAGGAGATCCTCGCCCCCGGCGATGCCTTCCCGCTGGTGGAGAAGCTGCTCGGCCTCAACCAACTGCTCGGCGAGCCGCGCGTCGAGGTGATCCTGGTGTCGCGCAACAGCGCGGATACCGGCCTGCGCGCCTTCAACTCGATCCAGCACTACGGGTTGGCCATCTCCCGCGCCGCCTTCGTCGGCGGGCGCAGCCCGGATCCCTACCTGGCGGCCTTCGGCTGCCACCTGTTCCTCTCCACCCACGCCGAGGACGTGCGCAACGCGCTGCGTTCGGGCTTCGCCGCGGCGACCATCCTTTCCGGCGGGGCGCGCCGGGCGGCCAGTACCGAGTTGCGCATCGCCTTCGACGGCGATGCCGTGCTGTTCTCCGACGAAGCCGAGCGTGTCTACCAGAAGGGCGGTCTGGCCGCCTTCCAGGACCACGAGCGCCAGGCGGCTCGAGAACTGCTCCACGGCGGCCCTTTCAAGCCGTTCCTCGCCGCGCTCAATCGCCTGCAGCAGGAATTCCCCGACGAAACCTGCCCGATCCGCACGGCCCTGGTCACCGCTCGCTCGGCTCCGGCCCACGAGCGGGTGATTCGCACCCTGCGTGAGTGGGACATTCGCCTGGACGAGTCCTTCTTCCTCGGTGGCCTGGAGAAGTCGGCGATCCTCGAGGCGTTCGGTGCCGACGTATTCTTCGACGACCAGTTGGGCCACTGCGAGAAGGCTCGCGAGCGGGTCGCCACCGGCCACGTGCCGCACGGGGTGAGCAACGAGCCCCTGCCTTGAGCGCCCGCCGGCCGGTCCTTGCGCTTGTCAGGGCGCTGCTAAGCTCAAACAAGACGCGTTAACTCCGGGCTGTCCTGTCCGCAGATCCCGCCGAGGCAGGTGGGCGCACTTCGCCTATCGCCCTTGCTCTCGTGCAGCGACGGGCTCCGATGCGGCCGCAGAGTCCTTGACAGGCCAAGGAGTGGGAGGGTGCATGATCCGTTCGATTCTCTACGCGACCGACCTTGGTTTGTATGCCCCCTACGTGCTCCAGCATGCCCTGGCCCTGGCCCAGGCCTTCCGTGCCCCGCTCAACGTGGTGCATGCCGTGGAGCCGATCAGCCTGCTGGCCGAGTCGGTGCTGAAGAGCTATCTGGATCATGACACCCTCGAGGAGATTCGCAGCAAGGGGCTGAGCACCGTGATGTCCAGCATTGAACGGCGCGTGCTGGAAACCTTCCGCGAAGAACTGGACGAAACCGGCGAGGACGTCACGCTGATCCGCGCGGTGCGCGTTCTGCAGGGGGACCCGCCACAGGTGATCCTGGCCGAGGCCAAGCGTCTGGCGGTCGATCTACTAGTGATCGGCAGCCACAGCCAGACCCTGCGCATGGAAGTGCCCATGGGGCGAACGGCTCAGCGCCTGCTGCAGCTGGCGGAGATACCAGTCTACCTGGTACCTATCCTCCAGCCCCACGAGCAGGGGGCGGCCGAGTAGCTAGACAAAAGGCATGCAAATCTGAAAAAAACGCCTAGTTTTATTCATCTAACCATTAATATGGTTATATGGCGTCGCTGGCCGTCCCAGCGCCGTATTTTCGCTCCGAGGGAAATCTATGAAGCTTCAGCAACTGCGTTACATCTGGGAGGTAGCGCACCACGACCTCAACGTGTCCGCTACGGCCCAGAGTCTCTACACCTCGCAGCCCGGCATCAGCAAGCAGATCCGCCTGCTGGAGGATGAGCTGGGGGTCGAGGTCTTTGCCCGGAGTGGCAAGCATCTGACCCGGGTGACGCCGGCTGGTGAGCGCATCATCAATACGGCGGGGGAGATCCTGCGCAAGGTCGAGAGCATCAAGCAGATCGCCCAGGAGTTCTCCAACGAGAAGAAGGGCACGTTGTCCATCGCCACCACCCACACCCAGGCGCGCTATGCGTTGCCGCCGGTGATCAGCGGCTTCATCAAGCAGTACCCCGAAGTGTCCCTGCACATGCACCAGGGGACCCCCATGCAGATCGCCGAGATGGCCGCGGACGGTACCGTGGACTTCGCCATCGCCACCGAGGCGCTGGAGTTGTTCGGCGACCTGGTGATGATGCCGTGCTACCGCTGGAACCGCTGCGTCATCGTGCCCCAGGGCCACCCGTTGGCCAAGCTGCCCAAGCTGACCCTCGAGGCCCTGGCGGAACACCCGATCGTCACCTACGTGTTCGGCTTCACCGGGCGCTCCAAGCTGGACGAGGCCTTCAATCGCAAGGGCCTGTCGCCCAAGGTGGTGTTCACCGCCGCCGACGCCGACGTGATCAAGACCTACGTACGTCTCGGCCTGGGAGTGGGCATCGTTGCCAAGATGGCGGTAGATGCCAAGCTGGATTCCGACCTGGTGGTGCTGGATGCAAGCGACCTGTTCGAATCCAGCGTGACCAAGATCGGTTTCCGCCGCGGCACCTTCCTGCGCGGCTTCATGTGCGACTTCATCGAACGCTTCGCTCCGCACCTGAACCGCGACATGGTGACCAGAGCGGTGCAGTGCCACAACAAGACCGAATTGGAAGAGCTGTTCCAGGACGTCGAGCTGCCCACCTACTGAGCCCCGAAAACGCAGAATCCGCTGCCGGCCGGCGGCCTGGCAGCGGATTCCACGGGATGGATCGCCACCGTGTGGCGATTTTTTTTCGGGCCGAACTCAGTCACCCCGGTATTCGCAACCGCTGGTGCAGGTTTCGTGGACCCGAACCCGGGACAGCTCGGGGAGCAGCGGTTTCAGCTGCTGCCAGATCCATCTGGCGAGCACTTCGCTGGTCGGGTTCTCCAGGCCAGGAATATCGTTCAGGTAGTTGTGGTCGAGCTGCTCGTAGAGCGGCTTGAAGATCGCCTTGATCTCGGCGAAGTCGCGGACCCAGCCGGTATGCGGATCTACGTTGCCCTGGATGTGGATGGCAACCCGGAAGGAATGCCCGTGCAGGCGGCCGCACTTGTGGCCCGCGGGCACGTGGGGGAGGCGATGCGCCGCCTCGAAGGTGAATTCTTTGAACAGTTCCACGCTCTTGCACTCGTCGATCGGGGCCCGGCAGGGCCCGTGGGAAGGGCACTCTAGCAGCTTTGCCATCAGAGCGGCTGCAGACGCTGGGCCAGGCGGCCGGAGTCGGCCAGTTCGAGGAATTCCTCGCCGAGCCTACGGCTCTCGTCCATGGCCTTGCGCCAGTAGCGCTCGCGGCCTTCGTCATCGCCCAGATAGCGCTTGAAGTCCTTGCGGTCCGGCAACTTGCCGTGGGGCAGGCGGGCCAGGTACTCAGCCGAGGGGGCGAGCAGCAGCACGTCCTTCAGTCGCTCGCCGTCGCCGCGGCGCCAGGGCAGCGCCTTGTCGAACCAGCCGGGGATGACCTTGTCGGTGAAGTGCGGGTAGAGCACCACACCATCGCCGTGGTAAGGCAGATCAAGGTGGTAGTCGAGCAGGCCGCCATCGCGGTAGGTGCCGGCCCCGGCTCCGGGGATGTCGCGCACCCCCTCCATAACCATGGGGATGGAACCGGAGGCCAGCAGGGCATGGCGCAGGTTGCCGCTGTCCAGCGGCAGGTAGCGCGAGGGGAAGTCTCTGAGCTCGCCCAGCGGCGGCGCGCTGCGCGCGTCGTGGAGGATGACCCGCTCGAAGTGTCGGGCCAGACGCGGCCGGCCGAGCAGGTTGTCGGCGATCACCGAGGACAGGCCGAGGCCGAGCCGCCGGCGCTGGTCGTGGGCGAGCAGGCCGTGGCTCTTCACCACCACCACGTTGAGGCGGTAGTGGGGATTGGCGAGGATCTGCGCGTCCTGACCGGCGAGAAGGTCGTCCAGCATGCGGCTGCACGTGCGCGAGACCTCCGCGATGCTCGTCTTGCTGCCGAAGCGTTGGCTGGTGTAGAGCTCGCCGAGCCGGCGGAGGCCCTCGGCGGCGTCCGGCAGGCAGGCGCTGGCAAACCGCCAGGCTCCGATGGAAGCGCCGATCAGCGCGCGTTCGCGCGGCGCGCGCGGCAGCCATTCGCCGAACAGCGCCAGGTCCAGGCCCTGAATGCCGAGGGCCTTGGGGCCGCCAGCCGCGCCGGGCAGGATACCCACATCAGCAGGCTGCAGACCACGCTCGCGGATGCGCTGCAGGGCTCGGTGGCCGGCCTTGAGGGTCAGGGCAGGGAACTTGATGTAGATGGCGCTCATGCCGGCCTCCGCTGAATCGAGGCCGCCGATTATAGGGGATTGGTGATTCAGGTTGAGTTAAGTCCCCGGCGCTAAGGTGGTCCCCGTAGACAACAGACTGCTTCTGCAGGAGATTACCGCCATGAAAAAAACGACTGCTTTGCTTGCCCTGGCCGCCCTGGCCCTGTCCTTCGGCGCGCAGGCCCGCGACCTGGGGCCCGACGAGGCCCTGCGCCTGCGCGACGCCGGCACCATCCAGTCCTTCGAGCAGCTCAACGCCGCGGCGATCGCCCTGCACCCGGGCGCTACCGTCCTCGAGAGCGAGCTGGAGGAGGAGTACGGCCGCTACATCTACCAGGTGGAGCTGCGTGATCCGCAGGGCGTCCGTTGGGACGTCGAGCTGGATGCCACCAATGCCAAGGTTCTGAAGGATCACCAGGACGACTGATGAAACCGCTCATCCGCTACAGCGGCATCCTGGCCCTGATCCTGGCCCTTCTGCTGCCGAGCTGCGGCAGCGAGGCACGGGATCTGGATCAGGATGAGGCCCTCAGGCTACGGGAGGCCGGGATCATCCAGCCTTTCGACCGGCTGTGGTCCGCGGTCATGGCCCGCTATCCGGGCTCGCGCCTGCTGGAGGTGGAGCTGGAGGAGGAGAAGGGCATCTATGTTTATGAAGTGGAGCTGATCACTCCTGCGGGTGTGGTACGGGAGCTGGAACTGGATGCCCGGGACGGGCGCATCCGAAAGGACGAGGAAGACTAGATGCGTTTGCTGCTGGTGGAGGATCACGTACCCCTGGCCGACGAACTGCTGGCCGGCCTGGGCCGGCAGGGCTATGCGGTGGACTGGCTGGCCGACGGCCGCGACGCGGCTTATCAGGGCGCGACCGAGCCCTA
>Ga0182792_1003081_pt1 | contig 11087 bp, 13 predicted proteins | sample Passage237B_FD_130497 | JGI IMG/M metagenome (GOLD analysis project Ga0182792, IMG submission 130497) | Cellulose adapted compost microbial communities from Newby Island Compost Facility, Milpitas, CA, USA - Passage2 37B (version 2) (version 2) ...
CACGGGCCAGGACCGCCAGGTCGAAGCCCACGTAGTGGCCGACCACGACACAGCCCGCAAGCCCGTCGGCAATGCGGTCGTAGGCGCTGGCGAAGGATGGCGCGCCGGCCAATTGGGACCGGTCGATGCCGTGCACGGCCGTGGCGCGCGCCGGAATCGGGATTTCCGGATCGACCAGCAGGTCGATCAGCGGCTCGTCGGCGACCCTGAGGCCGCTGTGGATGGGAATGGCGGCGAAGGACACCATGCGGTCCCGCCGCGGGTTCAATCCCGTCGTCTCGCAATCGATGGCGATGAGAGGCAGCCGCTCCAGCGGCACATGGGCGGCCGGTATCGCACTCCGACTGCCGGCCGAGCGGCCGAGATGTCGCCTGAACAGTTCGGCCAGGTTCATGATGGGGAGGCGCGCAGCTCTTCCATCAGCGACTGCGCGACCAGCAGCCGCCGAAGCGCGTCGTAGAAGGCGATCAGGCCGAAGGCGAAGGCGTTCTGCAGCACCATCCGGCTGTCCGCCGGATCGCGCGGCGTGAAGGAGAGGGTGTCGAAGATCCGCGCGCCCGTCGCCTCGGCAAGGGCCTGAGGCCCGGGCCCGCTGCCCTGCAGCTCGGCCAGCCGCGTGCGCAGGGCGGCGATCTCGGCGTCCCATCCCTCGGCGCGGTGGTCGGGACGCGGATGACGGGTGAGGATGTCGCGATAGAGATCCCCGAGCCGCTGGGCGACCAGAGGTTGCGGCGCTCCGGCTCCTACCAGGCTGTTGCGCGCCAGCACCGTCATGTCGGCGAGGGTCGCGGCATATCCTTCCCATCGGGAGACGGCGAGCTTGGCCTGGAAGCGCGGATCGTCGAAGGCCTGGGCGCTGAGGCTGCCCAGCTCGTTGCGGGTGAAGTCGATGATCGAGCGCTGCGCCAGGTAGGCCGCTTCGCCGTCGAGGAATTGCTGCAGCGCAGCGACGGTGCGGATCTTCGGCTTGGGCAGGAATGGCTTGAGGAAGGACAGCATCGTGGGGACAGGCGTTCGACTTTGGTCGAATGGTGGCAGGCGGCCGCTGCACTTACTCTCACAGGCCAAGAAGAAACAGTATGCGCCGTAGCACGGCGCTTGGGGAGGACAAAGCAGAACATCGCCTGCGGGTCCACGTTCGCTGCCCCGGTCTGTCCGGAGCGTCCCCACGTGCATCCGCCTCTGCCAATCAACAAACATCAAGGAGGAGTACGCGCATGGCACAACTCGACGCCTCGCAGATGAAGCAGTACTGGGCGAAGACCTCGCGGCTGATGTGGACCATCTTCGCGCTCTGGATCTTCTTCGGCTTCGTCGTGCACCTGTTCGCGGTGCAGCTCAACACCATCACGATCTTCGGCTTCCCGTTGGGCTTCTACATGGCCGCCCAGGGATCGCTGATCGCCTTCGTTCTGCTGTGCGTCTGGAACGCGGTCGCGCAGAACAGGATCGACGAAGAATTCGGCGTCCACGAAGAGTGAGGGGGGCGACCATGGCTGACACCAGGGGCACCACGAGCAACGCCTTCATCGGCAATCTCGGCAAGATCTACGGCGGATACGCCGGTGGCTTCATCGTCTTCACGCTGATCCTGGCGGTGCTCGAGCAGATGGGCGTGCCGAACAAGATCATCGGCTACTGCTTCGTCATCCTCACCATCGGCGTCTATGCCTACATCGGCATCCTGTCGCGCACGATGGACATCTCCGAGTACTACGTCGCGGGCCGCAAGGTGCCCGCGCTCTACAACGGCATGGCGACCGGCGCCGACTGGATGAGCGCCGCTTCCTTCATCTCGATGGCCGGCGGCCTGTATCTCGGCGGCTACAATGCGATGGGCTACGTGCTGGGCTGGACCGGCGGATACGTGCTGGTCGGCATCCTGCTCGCACCGTACCTGCGCAAGTTCGGCCAGTTCACCGTGCCCGACTTCCTCGGCGCCCGCTACGAGGGCAACGGCGCCCGGCTGTGCGGCGTGGTGGTGCTGTTCGCCGCGTCCTTCACCTACATCGTCGCGCAGTGCTTCGGCATCGGCATCATCACCTCGCGCTTCCTCGGCATCCCGTTCGAGGTGGCGATCTTCGTCGGCCTGCTGGGCATCCTCGTGTGCTCGATGCTGGGCGGCATGAGGGCGGTGACCTGGACGCAGGTGGCCCAGTACATCATCCTCATCATCTCCTATCTCGTCCCGGTGGTCTGGCTGTCGACCGAGCGGTACGGCATCCCGATTCCCCAGCTGACCTACGGTCACGCCCTCGAGCAGATCACGGCGCTCGAGGACAAGCTGGGCGTCGTCAAGCACCACGTCGCGGCCTTCACCGACGCCAAGGGCCAGTTCAGCTGGGTCGAGTTCAACAACTTCTGGGCCCTGGTGCTCTGCCTGATGATCGGCACCGCGTCGCTGCCGCACATCCTGATGCGCTACTTCACGACGCCGAGCGTCCGCGAAGCACGCAACTCGGTCGCGTGGTCGATCTTCTTCATCTTCCTGCTCTACTTCACGGCGCCGGCCTATGCCGCCTTCGCCAAGCTGGAAGTCTATCAGAACGTGATCGGACAGCCGATCGCGGAGCTCCCGGCCTGGGTCCAGAACTGGGCCCAGGTCGGCGGCCTGCTGACCATCAAGGACGCCAACAGTGACGGCCTGCTGCAGCTGCCGGAACTCGTCATCAACCAGGACATCATCGTGCTGTCGATGCCGGAGATCGCCGGCCTGCCGTACGTGGTGTCGGGGCTGGTGGCGGCCGGCGGCCTCGCGGCAGCGCTGTCCACTGCGGATGGCCTGCTGCTGGCGATCGCCAACGCGCTCAGCCACGACGTCTACTACAAGATGATCGACCCACGGGCCACGACGGGCCGCCGCCTCATCGTGGCGCGCGTCCTGCTGGTCGGCGTGGCGATCATCGCGGCGGCGGTGGCCAGCACGCGGCCCTCGGGCATCATCCAGATGGTGGCCTGGGCCTTCTCGCTGGCCGCGGCGGGCCTGTTCGCTCCGCTCGTGCTCGGCATCTGGTGGAAGCGCACGACCAAGGTCGGCGCCATCACCGGCATGCTGGCGGGCTTCGGAGTCTGCCTGTTCTACCTGGTCATGACCCGGTATGCCCCGGTCACGTTCAAGGAGATGTTCGGAACGGACCTGTGGTTCGGAATCCGCAATATCTCCTCGGCGCTGTTCGGTCTGCCTGTCGCCTTCGTTGTGACCTGGATCGTCAGCCTCATGACGCCCGAGCCGTCGAAGGAGATGCAGGACTTCGTCGACTCGATCCGCGTGCCGCGGGGCGTCGTCGTCACCGGCGCCTAGCGTCCGATATACCCGGCTGCAGCAGGACCCCTATGGGGTCCTGCTTTTTTTCGAGGTCGAGCTAGAATGCGTCGGCAGGCGAAGGAGGCGACGTGGGATTCCAGGACATCTGGTGGAGCTACTGGTACTTCCACCTGCCCAACTACTTCCTGTCCCTGGTGTTCTACTGCCTGTTCGGACGATTCTTCCTGGGATTCTTCCTGCCGCCCGACAGCCGCAACTACATCTACCGCTCCTTCCGGTGGCTCACCGAGTGGATCTGCCGGCCTGTCGCCTTCGTGACGCCTTCGGCCATCCCAACCGTCCTCGTGCCGCCGGTCGCGGCCTTCTGGGTCGCGGTCCTGCGCGTGGTGCTGTTCATGACTCTCTACCAGTTCGGGCTCACGCCGCGCCCGCAAGGTCCAGGGTGAGGTCATGGACCGCAATGTCCTGCTGTTCACGGTCGCCGGGATCAGCGTCTTGAATGGCCTGTTCTCGCCGCTGCTGAATATCGCCGTCCCGATCGCCGCCGTGCTGATGCCCGAGGTCTTTCCACGGTCGATCGGTTGGGTCCTGTTCTTCAGTTCCCTCATGGTGGCGACCGCGACGCTGCTGGTCTCGGGCGTGCCGGCGGCCCTCTACGAGCGCCTCGTTGCCCGCGGCGAGGCCGGCAGTGAGGACGGATTGGCCGTGCCGGCGATCTGGCTGATCGGCGCCGTGCTGCTGTCCCTGCCGGCGCTGCGCCGCGTCCTGGCCTGAAGCTGCGACATCACGGCATTGGTCGTGCCGGGGTCGCGAGCTATGGTCCCGCGAATGACGTACGAGGACATCCGCCGCTACGCCGAGCTCTCGGTCCGCCGGGGCTGCGGCTTCGCCGTGCTGGCCATCGGCACCGCCATGGTCGGCTTCTCGAGCCAGCCCTGGATTGCCGTCCGGACGGGAGCGGCGTTCATTCTGATTGCTGCAGTCGTGCTGCTTTATCGCGGCTGGGCAGCCCATTCGCGCAACTACCGCCATACCGAGGTCTGGCTGATGATCGAACATGCTCCCGCGATTCCGGGCGACAGGCTGCAGGCGATGATCGGCGGCGCCCTGGCGGAAGCCTACTATCGCCACGCGCGGCTGGCCGCCGTCGTCGCGCTGGCCCTGTGCCTCATCGCGCTCGTCCTCGGACGTCCTTCGCTCGCCAATTGACCTGTTTCGCCGGACCAACGTCATGAACCTGGATGCCATCGCGATCGGGCACAACCCGCCCGACGACGTGAACACCGTGATCGAAGTGCCGATCGGCGGCGAGCCCATCAAGTACGAGATGGACAAGAAGGCCGGCACCCTGGTGGTCGACCGCTTCCTGTACACGCCCATGCGCTATCCCGGAAACTATGGTTTCGTGCCGCACACCCTGTCCGACGACGGCGACCCGATCGACGTGCTGGTCGCCAACACGCGGCCCATCATCCCGGGCGCGATCATGAACGTCCGGCCGATCGGCGTGCTGCGCATGGAGGATGATGGCGGGGGCGACGAGAAGATCATCGCCGTGCCGTCGGCGCGGCTTACCCAGCGCTACGTCAATGTCCGCACGCACACCGACCTGCCGGAGATCACGCGCCAGCAGATCGAGCACTTCTTCGTCCACTACAAGGACCTCGAGCCGGGCAAGTGGGTGAAGCTGCTGGGCTGGGGCGACGCCGGCGAGGCGCGCAGGCTCATCTCCGAGGCGATCGACCGCGCCCGCCGCAGTTGACGGGCCGGGTTGGCGGGATGTCCGCCGGCGATTACGCCGGACGTAGTTGCCGGCCCGCCGGGCGCCCCCGATAGTGCGGCGAATGGACGGATCACAAGGCACGGGCCCTGGGCGGGCCCGGGATGACGAGGCAGGTCGGCGCGGCGCGTCGCGGCTGCCGTTCTTCTACGGTTGGGTGATCATCGCGATCGCCTTCGTGACCATGGCGATCGCGGTCACGGCGCGCACGGCTTTCTCGCTGCTGATGCCCCCGCTGATCGAGGAGTTCGGCTGGGACCGCGGCCTGGCCGCCGGCGCCTTCTCCTTCGGCTTCCTCGTTTCGGCGGTGCTGAGCCCCATCGTCGGCCGCGTCATGGACCGTCGAGGGCCGCGCGTGGTCATCGAATGCGGCGTGGCGCTGGTCACGGCGGGCCTGCTGATGGCGCCCTTCATCCAGGAACCTTGGCAGCTCTACCTGACGCTGGGGGTGGCGGTCGGCGCAGGCGCCAACCTCATGACCTTCACGGCGCACTCGCAGTTCCTGCCCAACTGGTTCGTGCGGCGCCGCGCGCTTGCCATCAGCATCGCCTTCTCGGGCGTCGGCGTCGGCGCAATCGTCATCCTGCCCTGGCTGCAGTCCATCATCCTGGGTGAGGGCTGGCGGGCGTCCTGTGTCGCGATGGGCCTGCTGGTCCTGCTGGTGCTGGGACCGCTCAATCTGCTGGTGCGCGGCCGGCCGCAGGAAATCGGCCTGCTGCCCGACGGTGATGTCCGGACTGGCGGCGGCATGGCGAAGCGAACCGTCTCCAACATCGTCGATCCGGCATGGGCGGCGACCGAATGGACCCTGGCCCGGGCGCTGCGTAGCGGGCGCTTCTGGTGGCTGGCGGCGGGATTCACCTGTGCGCTGTTCGCCTGGTATGCCGTGCAGGTCCATCAGACCAAGTATCTCGTCGAAGTCGGCTTCACGCCGCTGGCGGCGGCCTGGGGGCTGGGCCTCGTGAGCGTCGTCGCCATCCCCGGGCAGATCGGCTTGGGCGCCCTGTCGGACAGGATCGGCCGTGAATGGGTGTGGACCGTCGGCTGCGCCGGTTTCGCGATCTGCTATGCCGCCCTGATTGCGCTGGAGAAGGGGCCATCCGTCTGGCTGCTCTGGGTGATGCTGATCTCGCAGGGCACGCTGGGATATGCGCTGACCTCGGTGATGGGACCGATCGTGGCCGAGATCTTCGAAGGCCCGCATTTCGGCTCGATTTTCGGCACCATGACCATCGCCCTGATCGGCGGCGGCGCGGCGGGACCCTGGCTCACCGGCGTAATCCACGACGTCGCGGGTAGCTATCGACCGGCTTTCCTGCTGGCGATCGCATGCTGCGTCGTCTCGGCGGCGGCGATCTGGATCGCTGGCCCGCGCAAGGTGCGGATGGTGCCGGGCCGCGTCGGGCGCTGACAACGGTGTACGCGCGTGCATCGTCGGTGCGGAACGCCTAGTTTAGCGTCGTCGAACACCATCGCGTGATCTGACGCAGCGGTCGGATCTGCTCGCCGTTCGCTTCTTTCATCGATATTGAGACTTGAAGCGTCAAATGGGTAATGGACGCAAAAACGGCGCGTCGCTACTTGCTACGTTGATGAATATTACACAATTAATTGAAGATATTTATGCGGCGGCTGTAGCACATGATCAATGGCATCATGTTCTCGATGAAATGGCACGCATCGTCGACGGGGAAGGTTCTGTCCTTTTTGTGACGGGACCCGATGGATTGCGATGGATCAGCAGCGGGTCGATCCGTCCTGTGGTGCAGGAATGGGTGGAAGGCGAGTGGGCCGGTCGGAACGAGCGCATCAAGCGCTTCATGCCGCGCGACGAGCCGAGGTTCCTGACTGATTTCGACGGCTTCACGGTCGACGAGTTGGAGCGTGAGCCGCTGTACACGGAATTCCTGAGGCCGCGTGGCTTGGGCTGGTATGCCGGCACGGCGATAAGGTTGCCCACCGGCGGAACCGCGATGTTCTCGATCGAGAAAGCTTACCGCAAGGGACCGATGCAGCCCCAGGAAGTGCAGCTCCTCGATTCCATAAGACCCCATCTTGTCCGGTCGATCTCGCTGGCGGCGAATGCTGCTCTGGTTCGTGCTCAAACCATCGTGACGACGCTGCGGCATGTGGGCATGGCGGCGGCGGTGCTGCGGCGTGACGGCTCCGTCGTCGAGGCGAACGAGCACTTCTTCAGGACCGGCCCGGCGATACTCGTCACGCGCTCGAGCAAGATCAACTTCAGCAACGATATCGCGCAGAAGACGCTTCACGACAGTCTTGCGTCCGTGCATCGGGACCCGGCCTCGCACGAGCCGCAGCCGATCGTCGTTTCGAGTGCGGATCCGGGAGGGGCCCTGGTGGCTTACGTGATGCCGCTGATGCAGTTTCGTCACGACGTGTTTCTCGGCTCGACATCCTTTCTCGTGGCGACGCGTTTCGATAGACGGCGTTCTCCGGACGAACGCCTGCTCGTCCAGCTCTTTCATTTGACGCCCACGGAGGCCAGGGTGGTCGGGCGGTTGCTGCAGGGCGAATCCGTGAAGCAGATCGCCCGTGCCCAGGACGTGACGGCGAACACCATCCGCATGCAGTTGAAGTCGGTGTTCGCAAAGACCGGCGTCAACCGGCAGGCTCAACTCGTCAGTCTCCTCGCGATGCACGGTTCGCATGTTGGTCGCGCGTGAAGTTAACTTCACTCATTCTTCAGTTAGTTGCGGGTTTCTTGCGAAAGAAACGCTTTGTCTACCCATATTTGTTTACCCGTATGGGTATGTTCGGCCCCGGTTGACAGTTCTAGACTTGTCGTTGGTGGAACCGTTCCGCCGAAGAGGCCGTGATGCGTACATGGTAGCCTAGAGTGCTGAGATGCCGATCCGTTGGGCGATCAGCCGGGAAAACGAACGTGTTGAGGTGACGGGCATCGGGAAGATCGGCTGCAGTGATCTGATCGATCTTTTTGCACGCGTCTCCGCGAAGGGTGCAGGAAGCTATCGGATGAGTTTCGATCTTACGCTCGGCGAGCTGATGCTGAGCAGGGATGATCTTTCGCAGGTCGCGTCGATCCTGGCGGACGCCGGAAAGAAGGGGCGCAGTGGACCGGTGGCCATGATCGTTCGTACGGAGCTCGCCCTCGACATGGCCGTGCTGCTGAAGCAGCGGGCGGAGAATGGCGCTTTCCGGATCTTCACCAACAGCGATGCCGCCGAGGCTTGGCTGGCCGACTTCGGCGGGAGCAACAGGACATATTCGATCATCAGGCGCTGGTTGCCGCGGAGGGCACGACAGCCCGATGTCGGCAAGCGGACCCACAGCGAACATACGCTGAACCGGCGGCGGAGCGTGAGGTGACATGAAGGGTGCCGGAGGGATCGTCGTCAGCAGACAACGCGCGATGCACGCGTTCGATGCATGCCTGGTCTGGCTGGAGCTGCGTGGCGATCGGCCCGATGAGTGGGAGGCATCATGCCTCACCCGAGCGCTCAGGGCCCTGGCGATGCGCAGCGACCTGCTTGCCATGACCGAAATACGGGCGGCCGCGCTCGGGCCGGCCGACAGGAGGCAATCGACCACGGGTCAGTCGGCCACGGGCCAGCCGACCGGCGAGTCCTACTCCCTCCCCATGCTGCGGGCAGGCTTCGAGCAGTTGCGCAGCCTGCCGTGAACGGCGAGCCGCTCCGGCATCGGTGCGCTCACGCCTGCGGCTTCACTCCATCGGCCCAAGCGGCGTAGGGCACCGGCGTGCAGTAGGCGTCGTCCTCATGGCGGCGCCAGTAGAGTTCCTCGATGCGCCGCGTCAGGGCGCCGGGACGGCCGTCGCCGACCGCGCGGCCTTCGTAGCGGGTGACGGGCATGATCCCGCCGGCCGTGCTGCTGATGAAGATCTCGCCGGCCTGCGCGACCTCCTCGGCACGGACGGCGCGGACCTCGCAGCGCAACTGGAGGTCGGCCGCTATCTCGATGACGGTGCGCCGCGTGATGCCCTCGAACAGGCCGCGCGCCGGAGTCGCCAGCGCACCATCCTTCACGACGAAGATGTTGAAGCCGGGCCCCTCGGTGATCGTGCCGTCCGCGGCAGGGAGGATCGCCACCGTGGCGTCGCGGTCATAGGCCTCGAAGACGCCCATGGTGAGGTCGAGCCAGTGGAAGTTCTTGATGCGCTGGTCGAGCGATTCCGGCGGGATGCGCTGGGTACGCGACAGCACCATGTGCAGCCCGTCGCGCCGCTGGTTCTCGTCGGCGATCCACACGAACGGCTGCGCGAAGGCATACAGCCGGTTGCGGCAGAGCCGCGGATCGCGCGTGCCGGGCGGCGGCAACCCGCGGGTGCACGTCACCTGGACGTAGGCGTCGCGCAGGCCCGAGCGGCTCGCACATTCCACCATGATGCCGGCGATCTCCTGCGCGGAGTAGGGCAGCGACAGGCGCAAGCCGGCCATGGAGGCCTGGAAGCGTTCGACGTGATCCATCAGCCGGAAGAAGCGGCCCCTCCAGACATGGGCGACATCGTAGGTCGCATCGGAGCGCACGAAGCCGCGATCGAGGATCGGAACCGCCGCTTCGGCGAGCGGCATCCATCGCCCGTCCATGAAGGCCGTGCCCCGGATGGCGGCGGCTTCGCTGTCGTTGCTCATCGGCGGCTCCTGAGAGGATCGGCGGGCGGGGACAATGCCAGCTTCCTGCCCGAATGGGCACGTCGTTCCGGACCTGGCCGCAGCAGGCTTGCAATTGAGACCTATTCTCATTTATGGTGGCCGTCGATCCATCAAGGACCTGTTCCAACCCGTGCCTGGCGACACGACCACCATCTACATGCAGAACCGGGGCGCCCTCGTCGACTATGCGACGGGTATCGTCGGGTCGCGCACGCAGGCGGAGGATCTCGTGCAGGAAGCCTGGCTGCGCTTCGACGACGCTGCCAAGAAGCGTTTCGTCAGTGAACCCCTCAGCTATCTCTATCGCATCGTGCGCAACCTGGCGCTGGACAGCCGTCGCCGCACGGCAAGGGAGAGCCGCGTCTTCACCGCGGACGATCCGGAAGTCGCGGCGGCTTCCTCGCTCGACGCGCCGTCGACGCCCGAAGCCATAGCCCTGCACCGCGACCAGCTCGACGCGTTGATGGCGGCGCTGGCCGACCTGCCGGAACGGCACCGCGTCGCCTTCGAGATGCATCGCCTTGCCGGCTGCACCCTGCGCGAGATCTCGGGGGCCCTTGGCGTATCGGTGTCCCAGGCTCAGGTGCTGGTGATCGAGAGCATCCAGCACTGCAAGCAGAAGCTGCGGCGGGCCTGACCGGTTTCTCTGGAAGGGCAAGCCGCCCGAGCGTTAAGAAGAGGAAGGCCGTTGCCGGCTCCGACGAACGGGGACCGTCGTCGCGGGACGGGCAGGGGAAAGGGATGGACCGAGCGGAAGACAGAGCCTCGTCGGAAGCCACACGTTGGCTCGTAGAGCTGCACGAATCGCCCGGCGATCGCGAGGTTCGGCGGCGCTTCGAGGAATGGCGCTGCGCGAGTCCGCTCAACGCGGCGGCCTGGGCGGAAACCCAGCAGCTCTCGGCGCTCGCTGCCGGGATGCCGCCGGCCTACGAGGCCGTCTGGCAGCCGGTGATCGCCGGACGCCGGCGCGGATGGCTGGCGGCGGCGCCAGCGCTGCGCCGCCTCGGCATGGCCATGCGCTCGTGGCGCCTGGGTTTGGCCGTCGCGGCGATGGCGGCCTGCGTCGGCTTCCTTGTCGCGCCGCCGGTCCTGCTGCGCCTGGGCGCCGACTACACGACATCGACGGCGGAATTGCGTAAGGTCTTGCTGCCCGATGGCAGCGAGGCCACGCTGGCCCCCGACAGCGCTCTCGCCGTGTCCTATGACGGCGCTGGCCGGCAGGTGCGGTTGCTGGCAGGCGAGGCCTTCTTCGACGTCCGGCCGGATCGTGCACGGCCCTTCCGCGTCCTCGCGCGCGAGGTCGAGACCGTCGTGGTGGGGACGCGCTTCGACGTGCGGCTGTCCGACGACGGCGTGCACGTCTCCGTCGAGCGCGGCGCCGTCCGCG
>Ga0182792_1003084_pt1 | contig 11069 bp, 7 predicted proteins | sample Passage237B_FD_130497 | JGI IMG/M metagenome (GOLD analysis project Ga0182792, IMG submission 130497) | Cellulose adapted compost microbial communities from Newby Island Compost Facility, Milpitas, CA, USA - Passage2 37B (version 2) (version 2) ...
TGGCCTTTGAGGCAAAGCGCGACAAGTTCCGTTTCGTTCATTGTTGGCGGCACGTATGCAAACTTATGTGTTTTATCTGTTAGTCGTCAAACACCGAAAAATGTTGCATGAAGGATTTTGTGACCGTAGATAGAGGTTGTTGCGGGGCTTTATGAGGCTGGTGTTTGAATTGTGGTTTTTAAACAGAGGCTCAACCAGGTGCTGGTTGAGCCTAAGTCTACTGTCTGGACTTTGTACGCACGGGATGCAAAGCCACCGGAATGGCTAGATTAAAGATCGTCACCCCACAGGGTAATTTCGCCAATATTCACACAATTTGATCCTTGCCAATTGGAGTTTTTAATAACCAGACGGATATAGCGGACGCGGCTGGAATCGTCATCGACCATGTATTCCCAACCAGCAGCCCATTCAGCCGCTTGCTCTTCGGTAGTTCCGGGTTTTAGGATTTCGTGGTCGCCCACTAATATCCAGTCGTTTTTCCAGTCATCCGAAGCCCAGTACGCTTCGTCATCCGCCGGCCTCTTTAGCTGATCGGTTGCCCAGACTTCAAAATAACGAGGGCTGTGTCCTGAGAAGGCTCCGGCATCGGTACGCGGCCATATCCGGAAACGACTGAGTTCCGCGAGGACACCCATGTCAAATGTAAAGCGGTGGGGGAAGCCAAACCCGGGTGCATTTTCTACCGTATGTAGGATGTTTGGATTGCCGGTGCCTCCATCCCATATTCTTGCTAAGTTTCTGCCACTGTTGACAGAGGTATTATCTCCGGAGAGTACCAAAATCGAAAAATTCGCTTTGTTAATTTCACGCTCCAACTTAGGCAGTACATATTCCCTTACCGGTGCCTCCAACGGTTCCAATGCATTTTCAGGCAGGTGCGTGGTAACGATGCCAATTACATCGTCTGTCTCCAGGCCGGTTAATACGGTCTGCATTTCGTCATTCTCCACGCGAAGGGACTGCTCGATCCCGCCTACCGTATAATTCACGGTAACATACTGAACGGTGCTGCTGGCAATCGGCTCCCATTCGATGAGCATGGTTCCATCCAATTGCTTTGTAATGGCCGCTACGCCCCTATTCCTTAGCGATTGTATATAAAACTCACCAAATACCTCAACGACCAGTTCGGTAGGCATGGAGAAGTGCCCTTGGTTGTCACGGGTAATGAACTCAAACGTATAGGTTCCCTCGGCTAAGTTCTCCAAATCATGGGATAAATTGATTCTTCCGTTTTGTGTACGGTTCACATCAATCACGACGGAATCCGTCCGCTGATTCCAATAAATGACCGTCTTGGTAATCCTCGGATCCGCATTAACTTCCCAATCGAACCTGATCTTTTCGTATCCCGACAGGGCCTTGAGTGAATCCACAACGCCCGTATAAATCCCTTCTCCGAAATCGTAGTATTGCTGGTGGATGCTATTCATGTCATCGCAACCCATCACGCCGAGTTGGGTGATGATTACGCATAGGATTGCCCATTTTTTCACAATCTTCTCCTGAATTTTTTTCATGGCTATATTCATGCTTAACTTCTTAGAAAAATCCTTATTCTTCTATCACTCCGTCATCTCCATAGATGGACACCTCCGCAATGTGCATTGCGGGAGTCCTTGCCCAGGTTTCTTTCACCACAAATCTGAGGTAGCGGACTTCTCCAACTCCGGATTCGAATATAAATTCGCTTCCGGCTTGTGTAGCAGCTTCGTCATCTGCGTTTGTTTGCCCCAAGGGAAGTCCTGATGGCTTGATTTCCTCAAAGTCCCCAATCAAAATCCAATCATCTTTCCATGCTTCGCCACTCCAGTATGGATCGTTGATGCCATGGGTCAGCTCCTTACTACCCCACACTTCGAAATACCGTAAATTGTGCTGATTGAAAACGTAACCATCTTGTCTATTCCAAAGCATCATTCGGCTTAGCTTGGCTTCTACCCCCAAATCGATCGTAAACGTCTGCGGAGGTGTAAAACCGGCGTCCGGCACGGTATGCCAAATCACCTGGACATCGCCATCCCAGATATTGCTGATGGGGCGGCTGCTATGAGACGTATAGTTGTCTCCCGCCAGATGCCCGTCCTTGAAGTTGCTTTTATCCAGCAATTTTTCATAAAGGGGTTCGGCCGCCACAACCAGGGTATCGGTGGTGTTCCCGAACCGATCGATCAGGCTTACGCCGAATTTCCTTTGATCGGTGTTGTAGCCCCTGATCGAGCGCTTTTCTTCCGTTGTTGACGAGTAGACCAGATCGTATTCTTCCCATTCCCCTTCGTCGCTCATTGCATACAAAAATGCGCCTATCAAGGCATTCGATTCATTTTTCCATCGGATAACCACCCCGCCAAAATCGGGTTCCAAGGTAATGGTCTTAAATACCGACCGGAAAGGAGGCTCCAAGGGAACGAAAGACCCTTTATACGGCTCCGATTTGTTCTCGCTATGGTCCACCAAAGAAAGAGTAAAATCACAGGGAACAATGTCTGCCAGACCTTCGATGATGACATAGTTGTTGTAAACCGAAGAGCGGGCAACTTTCTTTTCGTCATTGAAGATATATTCGCATGTGACGTACGAAATATCCGTTTCATCCGGAAGGTCGTAACTGATTTTTGCCCCTCCGGGCAGCGATTCAATACTGACATTGGTCACGGCGGAGGGGGGTGTGCGGTCGACCGGCGTTTGGCCGATATTCTCTTCTTTGCAAGATACCGCGATTCCTATTCCCATCAGAATGAGGCACCGGAAGAAAACGGATGAATGGGTTATATTTTTGAGATAATTCATGATTCTACGATATATAATTGACGAAGATTTACCATCCTGGATTTTGCTTTAAATTGGGGTTTTGAATGATGGTGGTCATCCATAAGGGCCAGAGGTAATCTTTTGTGGTATAGTTTCTATTGTTGAAATAGGTTACAATTTGGTAATACTCCTCAGGCTTGACTCCCTGGTGATCCCAGCCCTGAACAGGCTGGTTCATGTATCGCATCGCATCTTTCCAGCGACGTAGATCAAACATGCGTTGCCCTTCAAAGGCTAATTCAATTAATCGTTCGCGTTTTATAATTTCGCGCATTCCCTCTTTGGTGGTGGGTTTTCCCGGGATGGTTCCGTATTTGGCCCACGACTGTACAACACCTTCCAACCCCGCCCGGAAGCGGATGCTATCGACCCATTGATATACTTCATTATCCGGTTCAATTTTTACCTCGTTTGCAGCTTCCGCGCGCAATAGGTAAAGATCGCTCAGCCGAATAAGCGGTATTGAAAATCGATAGGGGCTAGGAGACGCAGTCGTCGTTGCCGATCTGAAACTTACCAACTTTTTAATAAAATATCCGGTTTTGATGTGTGCATCGTTGAAAACCACGCCATGGGGATCTCCACTACGGTTTTTGATCACCAGGGTTTGGTCTTCCGGCTGTGCTAATGCTTCATACAGACTGCGGTCAAAAGCCAAATGTGCATAGAACCGCGGCTCCCGGTAAAAATTGAGGTTGGCCGTTGTTTCTCCCCTGCTGATGTAGTACCGGTGAAAAGAGCCCGTATCTCTTCGCATTTCATAGCGGTTGGAATAGCCCCAAAAACGGTCTTCATCAATCGGCACGCCATTTTGTGTATAATACTGTTCGGCAATTTTCAGCGTTGCGCTCAGTTCGGACGTACCACTATACGTTGTGAAAAACTTCGGTGTGCAGTAGTTTTGGAACTGGTTGGCATTATTGTACGCGGGATGCGCCCAAACGATTTCCGGGTTGTCAATGGGCCGTTCCGAAACCGCTCCCCGCAATGTATATTTTAAGAGTGTCGTATCGGACATTGTTTCAAAGCCCCGTTTGAAATGGAAAAGCGAATGGCCGTTTTGATGACAGATGTCAATGGCTTCGTCTATCGCTTGCAATGCCCGCTCCCATTTCGTGTTATCTGCTTGGGATGGAAAAAGTTGGATATCTCTTTTATCCGCGTAGCTTACATAATCCGGATTTCCATTGAGAAGTGGGCTTGCCGCCCACACGAGGGCTTTCGCCTTTACAGAAGCTGCAATGGATTTGGTTATGCGTCCCATCTCCGTTGTCGTTTCCTCGATTTGATCGGGAAGGTTTTCCATGGATTCGTCCAAGAGGCGAACAACGAAGTTGACCACGGAATCTACCGGCTCGCGGAATACCCTGACGTCTTCTGGATTTGCGTTGACGGGTTGATTGACGTCGATAATGGGGATCGGCCCATAAAGCTGCAACAGGAAATAATGCAAATAGGCCTTGATGAACTTCACCTCCGATACCCAGCGGACGCGTTCCCAAGCTTGCAGATCCGGTACCTTGTCTATATTTTCCAAAAAGATATTGCAGTCGCGGATGCCTATCCATAGTTTCCGTCCGTCACGTCTACCGTCCCAGTAGTTTTGAAAGGGATCGGCCGAATTCTGGTCGTTCGTGGCAATCCGCGAGCCGCTCCGGGCATTTAATCCCCCTACATTGGTGTCCCACCAGATCTCGTCGAAACCGACGTTTGCCGGATAGACAAAGGGGTCGTTTTGATTGGGAAGCATGTTATAGCAACTGAAGAGGAATTTTTCTGAATTGATCCGATTTGAAAAGGCGTTGTCCAGCGTGGGAACGCCATCGGGAACAACGTTGAGGTATTCGGAGCAATTGGTCAAGCTGAATAAGCTTAAGACCATTGTAAGCTGTTTAACTATTTTGGTAAAATCTTTCATGTTGTTTCGTTGTTCTAAAATTCTACATTCACACCCATATTGACGACGCGCTGGAGGGGGTAGTTGAAGGCATTGCCGGCTTGTTCGGGATCCCATAATTTGAAGGTGCGCAATTGGAATAGGTTACTGCCGGAGGCATAGACCCGCAGGCCCTTCACTCCGAATCTGTCTAAGTAACGCGTGGGCAGTGTATATCCCATTTCTGCCGTTTTCAATCGGATAAATGAGCCCCTTCGCATCCACCAGGTGCTTGATACGTTGTTGTTGCTGATCGCTGTTTCGGATAAGCGCGGCCAAAAAGCGTAGATATTCCGATTGTCTTCCGACCAATGATCATCTGCAATGGCCTGCAGTAATGCCCGGTTGTTCGTCAATGTAGTTATATCGGTGCTCCCGGCAACGAAAGGAGCCGTGGCGTTGGGATCTATCCAAAATGCAGAGCGGTCGGATCCCTGAAAGAATACGGATAGGTCAAAATTCTTGTAGCCCAGAGATAGCCCGAATCCGTAGTTGACCTCAGGGGTCGTTGGATAACCAATAGGCACCTGATCGTTTTCGTCTATCCGTCCATCCCTGTTGATGTCTTTATATTTGATATCCCCCGCCCCGTATTCGCCGAACGTTTGGATTGGGGAGTTTTTTACCTCTTCATCATCCAGGAAAAGTCGTTCGGCAATATACCCCCATCGCTGGGAAATCTTTTGTCCTTCCCTCGATCGCCAGGGCGTGGCTGAATAGTCGGGTTCTTCGTATATTTCAAACCGGCTGGCCGCGTAGGAGAAGTTACCCCTGACAATCGCCCACAGACCGGAAGCAAAGGCCTTATTATAATCGACCGAAATTTCGCCTCCCTTTCCACTAGCTTTTCCGATATTTGCTTTTGGCGTGGCCTGCAGTCCCATTGTGCTCGGTATATCGGCCCTGGTTTGGAGGATATTACTCCTGTTTTCCTGAAAGTAGTCCGCTTGGATTTCCAGGCTATTCCATAAGTTCAATTCCAAACCCAGATTGGTCTTTTGGCTGACTTCCCATGTAATAAACGGGTCTTCGTAGCGCGAAATTGAGATTCCGCTGCGATTATAGCCATACGTATCACCAAAACTGATGCCCCTGCCGCCGTCATTCATGTTGACATTGGACAGGTAATAGAACCGATCTTCTTTTAGCCCGATCTCATCATTTCCGACCAACCCATAGGTTGCCCGAAGTTTTAACTTGGAAATCACATTGCTGTACTTTTCCATGAAAGATTCGTTGGAAATGATCCATCCCAGTCCCGCTGACGGAAAAAAGCCCCACCGCTCATTCTTTGAAAAGCGTTCGGATCCATTGTATCCGAAGTTAGCTTCCAGGAAGTACGTGTCGCTATAGCTATAGGTAGCCCTTCCTGCGAGGCCCATGTTACGTTGGGGCAACGATAATTGCAAGGTATTGTAGGTGTTGTCTTTCCGTTCGCGTAGGGTTCCCACCAGCAAACCCGAAAGCGTGTGCTTTTCAGCAATGCTCGTTTGGTATTGGACAGCCCCCTCGAAATACAAGGTATTTTCCATTTGCCGGTCGCCCGGCACATAGTCGAGATAATCTGTGCCGGCATCGGGATTAAGGGCAATCAACCGATAGTCATCGACACCTGCTATTTGCGGGGATAGGGCGTAGTAAAACGGATTGTACTGGCGCCTGACCTCCAATTGTGCGAACCTGTTCACGTTTAATAGCCCCCTTGCGGAAAGCCCCTTGGTGATGAATTCCAGGTCTTGTTTTAACTCGAACTGAACATACATCGAGGAGCGGTCATTTGACCGGTACCCTTTTAACATTTCTGCATAGGGATTCAAATAAGTACCGGACGCGGTATTGCCATATAAAATGTGTTTTGCGAAAATCGTTGATTCATCGGGTTCGTAATACGGTAAAAAATAGACAGGATTTGCCAATACCGCTTTATTATACAAGTCGGTGCCTCCGTATAGCGGCCCCTGGTAGTCGTCGAATACGCCGTTGAGGCGTACGATGGCTTCTGTGGTTTTTGTGAGATTGACATTGATGTTGGACCGTAACGAGTACCTGTTTATATCGATGTTGTTATTGAAATTTTGCCGGTTATCTACCTTAAGAATCCCCTGGTCTTTTGAATATGCTGCAGCAATGTAGTACCTCGCAATCTTTCCGCCTCCACTGACATTCAGGTTGTACCGCTGATTGAAGGTGTTCTTATCAAATAACAGATCCTGCCAGTCGACTGCGGGATAATACAATGGATCAATCCCCCGTTCCGTATAGTTTACCTTCTTTTCATCATATGGTAGGCGCATGCCCGGTGTTCGCGTGCGCACGGCCTCATTGTGCAACTTCATATAGGTTACAGGATCTGCCAATTGTACATTCTCTGTGGGGCCGGAATAGGATCCTTCCGCCCTGAACTGCACTTTCACATCGCCCTCCCGACCTTCTTTGGTCGTCACCAGGATCACACCATTGGCCCCCCTGGCACCATACAAAGCGGTTGCATTGGCATCTTTCATGATCGAAAAGCTGGCGATATCATCTACGGTCAAACGGGATAGATCTTCCGTTGTCATTTCCACGTTATCGATCAATATCAGTGGGTCTACCTTTCCCGTTCCGAAACTGGTCACGCCGCGGATGAAAAATTGTGCATTATCTGCACCGGGTTCGCCGGTTCGTTGATAGGAAATCATGCCGGCGATGCGCCCGGCAAAAGCCGTGGTGAGGTTACTGGAAGGCACTCTTAAGTCGGAAGGGTTTACTGTGGTGATCGAGGCAATCACGCTTTCTTTCTTTTGCTTGCCAAAGGCAACCACGACGACTTCGTCAACTTGCTGGGACGATTCCGTTAGTATGACCTCCAGCGTATTCCGGTTTCCGACGGGCACTTCCTGGGTTTCATAGCCAACCATGGAGAATACCAAGATGGCTTTGTCGGGTACTTCCAATGCAAAGCGTCCGTCTTGGTCGGTACTGATTCCCACCGCAGCCCGGTCTTTTACCACCACAGAAACCCCGGGCAGGGGTTCCCCGTTTTCTTGGGTAACGCGCCCCGTTACCACGCGTTCCTGCGGCGGTGGAATTGGGGAAAGGGTTACTTTTGGAAGCGTACCCTTGAACTCGCGTCCGCTGATCGCTATGGTTTTGTCCTTAATTTCGTAAATCAATCCTCTTGAAGTCAAGATGTTATTCAACACCATTTCCAATGGCTTGTCTTTCACATTCAGTGAAACCAGCATGTCCTTTTTCACGTATTGATCGTTATAAATCACCAAATAGTCGGTTTGCAATTCGATGGCCTCAAGGACCTTGATAATGGATTGCTGTTTGACCTTTAGCGTGACGGTTTGAGATAGCGATGCTCCGCTTACATGCAGGCAAGCGACTGTTAACAACAGTGATATCAATCTCATAATTCGGAGTATTGGGTAGAGGCCATTGGGCGTTATTCGCTTACCCAATGGATAAAATACATAATTTATCATTACGTTTGTACGTTTAGATAGCTTTAAATGGTTTTTATTTTCGGTTTTAAACTGTTGCTGCTAAACAAAAGGGGGAGTGTTGGTAGCACTTCCCTTTCCTGTCTTTCTGGATGGTCATATGTTTCTCATAGTTTCAAAGTTTAATGTGTGATAATTGGTTATTTATTCATTGGAAGACCTTATCGAATAATCAATGTTCGGCCGTCCAACTGGATTTTTGCTTTCGTCGGCGTACCCAGCAGGCCTAAAACTGTCATCAGCGACAATCCCCGCCTCATCTTTCCACTGATTGTTTCCCTGGGCACGGCACCGTCATAGACTACATCCACGTCGTACCAACGGGCAATCTCGCGGATCAGCTCATCGAAGGGCGTATGTTCAAAATAGAAAAGACCGTCTTTCCAAGCCGTGTATTTGCGAACATCTACGGAGACCACGTCCACCGTCGCTTCGCCGACGATCGCCTGCTCTCCGGGCTTTATGGTGACCGGTGACCGATGGCCGGTTTCTCCGGCGGTTGGAGGAAGGGCGGGCGCCACGCGCACGGAACCTTCTACAAGCGTTGTTTTCTTAGGTTCTCCGGGGTAGGCTGAAAGATTAAATTCGGTACCCAAGACCTCAACCGTTTGTCCGGTCACCTTTATCCGGAATGGCCAATCGCCTGATTCTCTTTTGGATACAGAAAAATACCCCTCGCCCTCAAGCTCCACCGTCCTTTCGTCGCTGCCGAAGCGCGATGGATATTTCAACTTGGAATGCGCATTGAGCCAAACTTTGGTTCCGTCAGCCAATGTGACCTGATAGGTGCCACCCCCGGGAACCGACAATTCCAGTGGAACGGCCTCTTCGACTTCAAGACCTACGAGTTCCGCACCTTCCTCATACAGGATTTGGTCTTGGTCCACTACAATGCCGGATTGCGTTTCGCTAAGGTTGATTCGGCGTCCACCAGCCAAAGTCAGGATGGCACGGTTTCCTCCAGGCACGACATCCGATGGCTTCGAGGTCGCTATTTCAGGTTCCCTGTCGGTCTGGTGGGTATAAAAAATCCAAGTTATGGACAATGCGGTTAGGAGTAATGCCGCTGCATAAGCGCGCCATCGCCAAATCCTTAGCCCTTGCCCGCGTTTCGGGGTAAGCCCTGCCCGGCGGCGCACATCCTCAAACAATGCTTCATTATTTAATAGAAAATGTAAATCTTCTTCTTGAAGCGGATGCTGCTGTCCCTGTTGGTGATACCAATTCTCAAGCAATGCACGTTCTTGATCGGTGGCCTCTCCTTGCAGGTACTTATTAATAATTTGCCGTACAGTTTCCTCAGTTATCACGAATTATAGTTGGTTACTAACTAATATAACTCGTAACTATGCGTTTGGGGGTATAAGAATTTTCTTTTTATACAATTTTATCTAAAAAACAACAGTACCGCAATCCCCCCTAAGTTTTGGAGTTTCGGCTTGATAATCTTCAATGCGTTGTGTACCTGCTTTTTAACGGTCTGCTCGGAAAGTCCGAGCGCGTCTGCGATCTCCTTATGGGAGCGGCCCTCTTCACGGCTTAATATAAAAATCTCACGCATGCGGGGAGGTAGCCGATTAATTTCTTGTTCGACACGGGCGAAAATTTCTTTTTCTTCCAACAGGTCGGTCGCATTCCGATCAACTTTTTCCATAAACTGGGTGATCGAGTTAAGATAATCGCTACGTACCCGATTCTTTGCGATCAGGCTGAATACCCTGTTCCGTCCCTGTATGTATAAATAGGCCCCGAGGTTCGTATTATCGGCGAGCTGTTCGCGCTTAAGCCAGAGGCTGCTGAACACTTCTTGTATCACATCCCTGCATTCGTCATCATCCCGGAGGATACGATATACCTGTTGATATATAATTGCCCAATGCCGTTGGTACAAAATAGTAAATGCCTCCTCCTGCCCTTTCTTAAGCAAGCTCACCAATTCAGGATCGGACAGGTCTTGATATCTGATTTTGCCACCCATTCAAGTTATTGTTGCCGTGCATAAGCCATTCCCTATTCCCCCCGGGGGGGAATTTTCGGTTTCAAATATACATATCCAAAGAAGTTTACAACGTCTTTTCTTTTTTTCGTCCGCGGAACAACTCGAAAAGCGGGGGCAGTAGCGAAAGCAGAATGATGGCAAAGATCACATAAGTGAAATTATCTTTGATGACGGGCAGGCCCCCAAAGAAATAGCCGAGGAATAAGAAGGAGGACACCCATAAGATGGCTCCAATGACGTTGTACGAGGCAAAGCGGCTGTAGCTCATGGTTCCGATACCGGCCACAAATGGTGCGAATGTGCGTATGATCGGAATAAAACGGGCGTAGATGATGGTCTTACCGCCATGTTTAATATAAAATTGTTGGGTTTTTTCCAGGTATTCTTTTTTCAGCAACTTATAGCGTCCGCTAAACGCTTTGGGACCAACGTATTTACCGATATGATAATTGGCCATATCGCCCAGTATACCCGCGGCAATCAATAGCAGGCACATGAGCACGATGCTTAGATCGGTTTCCGGCTTGGCGATGATCGCCCCTGCAGCGAAAAGCAGGCTATCACCCGGTAAAAAGGGCGTGACCACTAGCCCCGTTTCAGCAAAAATAATCAGAAATAGAATGAGATATGTCCATGTTTGGTAATCGTTGACAATCTCAACCAAATGCTGGTCGATGTGCAGGATAAAATCGATCAGGGAAGAGACGAGATCCAAACGATTAACCCATGTTGTTTAACATCACCGGCATTACCAGCATAAGAATATCCTCGTTTTCCTCCGAAACGGCGGGAACTAGCAATCCGGCACGATTTGGCGTACTCATTTCAA
>Ga0182792_1003087_pt1 | contig 11064 bp, 10 predicted proteins | sample Passage237B_FD_130497 | JGI IMG/M metagenome (GOLD analysis project Ga0182792, IMG submission 130497) | Cellulose adapted compost microbial communities from Newby Island Compost Facility, Milpitas, CA, USA - Passage2 37B (version 2) (version 2) ...
ATCCAGACTTCACTGGCGTCGAACAACTATGATTATCAGCAGATGATCGACGAGATCGTGGAGAATATCCAGTGGATATGCAACAAGAACAACGTACCGGTGCCTCACATCTTCACCGAATTTGGCAGTTATACCGTCGGTGAAAGCGGGGCAGTCATCTACAAGGTAATCGACAAAAAGCTGCAGAACGACAAGGAGCTCTGGTACATGATCGATGGTTCGTTCATCACCCATCTGCCCGATTCGTGGGGTATGAACCAGAAGTATATCATGTTGCCCATCAATAACTGGGATAATCCTTACCAGAAGGTAAACCTGGGCGGGCTGACCTGCGATTCGCAGGATTTCTATAATACGGAAATGCACAGCTCTGACCTTTACCTTCCCATTTTCGCCGAGAACGAGACACAGTACATCGGGTTCTTCCATACAGGTGCCTATCAGGAATCACTGGGGGGTTACGGAGGGATCCAGCACTGTCTGATTCCTGCCCCCAAACATGTGCTGATCGACCGCGACGAGGAAGGGCGCATCGTAACCCGGGTGTTCGCCGACAGCCAGGATGCCGAGTCGATGCTGAAAATCCTCGGTTATGGCCGGGATGAGGCAGAGTCGCAAACGGTACTGGAGCGTTCCAACCATGTACGGGATGTGAAGGAAGAAGCCGTAAGGGTTGATTAAAAAGTAGGGGAGACAGGCAACTAATTCAACAATAAAGCGTTAGTATTGGGATCCAGGTTCCGATAATTCAAAGGATAAATGAAAAAGGTACTTATTTTACTGACACTGGCAGGCTTTGTAGCGCTTAGTGCCTGCTCCCGGAAAACATGCCCTGCCTATAGCAGTACGCCGAAAGCTCCGGCTACTGCTCAGAATGTGTAAGAATCTGATTGACGGCCTCCGGAAAGGTTGCAGCCCTGAAAGAAGCCTTCGTGGTCTCGGGCTGTATTTTTCTCAGTAAGATCGTGCGGACGCCGGCTGTGAGACCGGCTTCCATATCGCGTTCGCTGTCTCCAATCATCCACGACTGTCCGGGGTCGATGTCATACTTCGCCATCGCCCGTTCTATGAGCAGGGAACCTGGTTTTCTGCTAAGGGAACGGGTGGTGTAATTTTCATGATGCGGGGCGAAGTACAGATCGTCGAGTACCTGCCCGTATTCCTCATTCATACGCTCGTGAACCTTTCGTACATCTTCTGCCGTATATAATCCCCTGGCTATGCCGGCCTGATTGGTTATGACAATCAGCAGAAAGCCTTCGCGTTTCAGCCGGAGTAAACCTTCCTTGACACCTTCGGGAAATTCGATCAGGTCAGGCTGGTACAGATAGCCTTCCAGGTCCTGGTTCAGTACCCCGTCCCGGTCGAGAAATACGCATTTATTCATCGCAAAGAAAAGCGACCCATCTCACCGGTTAGGGTGAGATGAATCGCCTGAGTATAGTTATAGAAAAGCAATTTACAGATTCTTACGCTTGAGTTCCTTCACCGCATGGTCGGCAGCACGGGCAGTCAGAGCCATATAGGTGAGGGATGGGTTAACGCAGGAAGCGGACGTCATACACGCTCCGTCGGTGACAAATACGTTTTTGGCACCCCATACCTGGTTATAGGCATTCAGGACCGATGTTTTGGGATCCCTACCCATACGGGCGGTACCCATTTCGTGAATAGCCATACCGAGATACGATCCACGGTCGTAGGTGTTCACGTTTTTCACGCCTGATCTTTCCAGCATTTCGGCAGCGTCGTTCATCATATCGACCCGCATTTTCTTCTCGTTTTCCCGCAGATCTGCGTCGAAAACTACGGTTGGCATGCCGAACTTGTCTTTCTTCTCCCGGTTGAGATACATCCGGTTTTCATGGTACGGCAGGGTTTCGCCGAAACCGCCGAAGCCGATGGTCCAGGCTCCCGGCTTGGTGAGGGCTTCCTTGAATTCCGCACCAAACTGATGTTCGGCAATATTCCGCTGCCATCCCTGACGGCTTCCGCCACCCTGGTATCCGAATCCACGGAGATAATCCCTTTTGTCTTTACCAATATTGCGGTAACGGGGAATATAAATACCGTTTGCCCGGCGTCCGAAATAATAAGTGTCGAGTCCGCCCTCCCAGGTACCACTGGCTCCGATGCGGAAGTGGTGGTCCATCAGGTTATGACCCAGCTCGCCGCTGTCATTGCCGAGACCATTGGGGAAACGGTTGGAAGTGGAGTTGAGCAGCACGACTGTCGAGGCAATGGCACTACCACAGACAAATATGATTTTCGCGAAGTATTCCTTTTCTTCCAGGGTCTGGGTATCAATCACCTTCACACCGGTAGCCCGCTGCTTGTTTTCGTCGTACATGATCTGGCTTACCAGGGAATGCGGACGAAGGGTAAGATTTCCGGTTTTAATCGCAGCCGGGAGTGTACTTGACTGGGTACTGAAATAGGCACCATAAGGGCAGCCCAGGGAGCAGAGGTTGCGGTATTGACAGGAGGCCCGTCCCTGGTCGATATGGTGTTTGGCAGCCTGCGAGAGGTTAGCTACCCTTCCGATGGTCATGACCCTTCCGGGGAATTCCTTTTCCAGCCGTTTGCGTACTTCCTTTTCCACATAGTACATGTCCATGGGCGGCAGGAACTCGCTGTCCGGCAGCTGGGGCAGTCCCAGTTTTTCACCCGAAATACCTACGTGTTTTTCAACGTAGCTGTACCAGGGGGCGATATCCTTGTAACGGATGGGCCAGTCTATGGCTATCCCTTCCTTCGCATTGGCCTCGAAGTCAAGGTCACTCCATCGGTAAGACTGACGTCCCCACATGATGGATTTGCCCCCCACGATATCGGGGCGGAACCAGTCGAAACGCTTTTTCTCCTCATAGGGCGAATCCATATCGTTCATCCAGTATTTCTCGGTCATCTCGTTGTAGGGGTAATCCCGTGACAGGAATGGATGCGTTTCGATCTGCTTGACGGTCAGACGGCCGTTATATTTCTTCTCCCAGGGGGCTTTCATGGCATTTTCGTAGCCGGTAACGTGCTCCAGAGGCTTGCCTCTTTCGAGCATGAGCACCTTGAGTCCCTTTTCGGTAAGTTCTTTGGCGGCCCATCCGCCAGAAACCCCTGAGCCAATGACGATGGCGTCGTAGGTAATATCTTTAACTGCGTCTATATTGAGATACATCTTGGTCAACTTATGGATACGGTATTAATAGGATCGGCATTCGTGCAGATCCGAAGGAAAATGATCAGAGAGCCCAGGTCTTCTGCTCGGGTTTAAGCGGGTAGGACCCCTCAAACCGGCCTGGAATCGGCAGATAATCCAGTGCCTGGGTAGCCCCGATTTCCGAAGTAAAGTAACCTGTTACCGTGAGGCTTTTCATGGTATCGAAGAATGGCTTGTCATTGCTGAGCGCATCCTGCACAATCTGCTTTTTCTGGCTTTCATCGAGGGCAGCAAACTCTTTTCCGAATTTCGATTTCGCATTGCGGGCAAGCCGGTCGAGCCCTGCATAGAATTTTTCCTGATCTTCCTTCACGTAGCAGTCACGCATTACGCGAATGATAAAATGATGAGCACCAGCAGCCTTGGCTCCCGGGGTGGAGGTAGTGGGAATGATGACGTCGGCCACTTCGGCGATCAGTGCTTCCTGTTCCGCACTGGCTTCTACCACCGGGCCGAAATAGGTCTTGTTCCCCATCACACCCGCCATCAAAGGCTCGGTGAAGGCTACTCCGAGAATAGCCGAAAGCCGCATTAGGACTTCCCGTCTGTTAATATGAGACATGCGAATAAATTATTGTTTTGGTTTGTATCAGTTAACTAATCCTCTGATCTCCGGCGGCAAACGCTGATCTGATTCGCTAAAAAATCATCCGGAAAAAAATAACCTTCAATACTACGGAATTTCAGGCCATCGTCAAAAAACAAAAAGATTCTTGATAATATTTATAAACAGTATAAAACAAATTCCGCAGATTTGATATTCCGCCAAACGTTTAAGGGTATAAAACCATTCTTGAACGCCCGCGCTAACCCTTTATTCCTGCTATTAAATGTGTTTACTTTGTTGACGCTCTAAAACCTAACTCATGAAAAGAGTACAGAATTGGCTGATCTTGCTCCTGGCAGGGGTGACAGCCTGTAATCAGACATCACAAATGGAAAGACAACCTTATCAATGGCCACAGGGGGTAAACCCACCGGTAGCCGAGAAAATTCCTCACACACGCAGCATTCATGGAGACACCGTCGTCGACAACTATTTCTGGATGATTGACTACTTTAAAAAGGGTCCCAACAGCGACAAGGTCATCGACTACCTGAACGCTGAAAATGCTTATCTGGATGAAATGATGAAGGGTACGGAAGACTTTCAGAAATCGCTTTTCGACGAACTAAAAGCCCGGATCAAGGAAAAGGATGAAAGCGTACCGGTGTTTCATAACGGTTACTATTATTATACCCGCACGGAAGATGGGCAACAGTATTTCAAATACTGCCGTAAGAAAGGTACGCTCGATGCTCCCGAGGAAATCCTGGCCGATGTTGATGAAATGGCCAAAGGGCATGCCTATTATTCCGCAACCGGCTTCAGCATAAGTCCCGACAACCGCCTGATGTCGTTCGGCGTCGACACCGTGTCCAGAAGGCAGTACGTTCTATACGTGAAAAATCTGGATACGGGCGAAATTTACCCCGAAAAAATAGAAAATACCACCGGATATGCGGTATGGGCGAATGACAACAAAACCCTGTTCTATATCCTTAAAAACGAGCAGACCCTGCTGACGGAGAAAGTCAGAAGGCACGTTTTGCATACGTCGGTCGATAAGGATGTGACGGTTTATCACGAAAAGGACAATTCCAATTACCTGGGCATTTCCAAGTCCAAGGAAGGCAATCACATTCTGATCGGATCGGGGGCAACGCTTTCCTCCGAGTACCGTTATATCGACGCCAATAACCCGCAGAGTGAGGCGAAGCTTTTTGCAGCACGCCGGAAGGAAATTCTGTATGATGTTACTCCGCTGGAAGACCGTTTCCTGATTCTCACCAACTGGGACGCCAGGAATTTCCGGCTCATGGAATGTCCCCTCGACAATACCGACCCGTCGGCCTGGAAAGAAGTAATCCCTCACCGGGAAGATGTTCTGCTTTCGGATATTGACGTGTTCAAGGGTTTTACGGTACTCTCGGAGCGGAAGGATGGCCTGGTGCAGCTGCGAATCATCAACCGCGTGAACGGAGAAGATCACTACATTGAATTCTCCGAGCCTGCCTATGATGCCTATACCGGGTCGAACCCCGAATACAACACCCGGAATCTCCGCTATCACTACACTTCGCTCATCACGCCCAATTCGACCTATGACTATGACATGCTGGAGCGGAAAAGTGAACTAAAGAAGCAGCAGGAAGTGCTTGGCGGGTATGATCAGAGCCAGTATGTGGTCGAACGCCTGAATGTGCCCGCCCGCGATGGCAAACGCGTGCCGGTTTCGCTGGTGTATAAAAAAGGATTTAAGAAGGATGGCAACAATCCCCTCCTGTTATATGCCTATGGTTCGTACGGCTATAGTATGGATGCAGCGTTCAGCAGTTCCAGACTTTCACTGCTTGACCGGGGCTTTGCCTATGCCATAGCCCATATCCGTGGGGGAGAGGAACTGGGTCGTGAATGGTATGAGGACGGCAAGATGATGAACAAGAAAAATACCTTTAACGATTTTGTCGACTGTGCCAAATACCTTGTCGAACAGAAATACACATCCCCGGCTCATCTGTATGCCAAAGGGGGGAGTGCCGGCGGACTCCTGATGGGGGCTGTGATGAACCAGGCACCGGAACTCTGGAATGGTATTATCGCCAACGTGCCTTTCGTGGATGTGGTCAACACCATGCTCGACGAAACCATCCCGTTGACCACCAATGAATACGACGAGTGGGGAAATCCGAACAATGAAGAGGCTTACCATTATATCAAAAGCTATTCGCCTTATGAAAATGTGGAAGCCAAAAATTATCCGCATCTGCTCGTTACTACCGGTCTGCATGACAGCCAGGTACAGTACTTTGAGCCAGCCAAGTGGGTGGCCAAACTGCGTGCAACCAAAACGGGGGACAATCTCATTCTTTTCAAGACCAACATGGAATATGGCCATGGGGGAGCCTCCGGCCGTTTTGATTATCTGAAAGAGGTGGCCCTTGAATATGCTTTCCTTTTTTGTCTGGAAGGGATAACCCGCTGAATTAATAAACCGCTGATCAGTAGGGGATGAAGCCAGCGTTTCATAACTTTGCTGACTCTTATTCAAAAGTTGCAATTGGTGGCCTATCTTTCTGACGAATTAAAGAACCTACTTATAGCCCCCCGGCAGGTGATTATCACGACGCATCGTGACCCCGATGCGGACGCCATGGGATCATCCCTTGCCTGGGCGGCATTTTTGAAGAAACTGGATCATAAGGTTACGGTAATCAGTCCTACGGAAGTACCTGACAACCTGAAATGGCTCGATCCAGACGCTGAAGTGCTGAATTTCGAGAACCGGACCGGGGGGCGGGCGGCGGCCATTGATGCCCTGCAACATGCCGACCTGGTTTTCTGCCTCGATTTCTCGGCGATGGGCCGGTTAAAGGAACTGGCACCCTTTGTCAGCAGGGCGACCGGAACGGTCGTGGTGATCGACCATCATCTCGATCCCGAACCCTTCGCGCAGGTACTGATTTCGGATACTAAGGCCGCCGCCACGGCACAGATCATCCATGCACTGATTTGTGAATGGGATGAAACGCTGATCGATACCGCTATTGCCGAGGCACTTTATGCCGGCATCATGACCGACACCGGTTCATTCAGGCATAACAGCACTACCCGCGAAGTCCATCTGGCCGTTGCGCATCTGATGCAATATGGTCTGGACGTTAATAAAGTCCACCGCCTCATTTTCGACAACAGCCCACTCTCACGTTTGCACATGCTCGGTTATTCCCTGACCAACATGGTGGTCAAGCCTGAATTCAGAGTATCCTACATGGTACTCGATCAGGCGACCCTTCGGGAATACCAGTCCAATTCGGGAGACACGGACGGAATTGTCAACTATGGCCTTCAGGTGGCCGATGTAGTGATGACAGCCCTTTTCATAGAGCGCCCCAATGAGGTGAAGATTTCCTTCCGTTCGGTGGCCGAATTCTCCGTCCGGGAACTGGCAAACGCCCATTTTGAAGGTGGAGGGCACAAAAATGCAGCCGGCGGCAGAAGTAATTTAAGTTTATCCGCTACAATTGAAAAATTTTTAGGAATTTTGCCGCTCTATCAGGAACAGTTACTGGCAGTAAAAAAATAATCGGGAGAATTGAATGGCCAATCCGTTCTCCACTACGATAACCTTAAATTCGGGCCGAACTAAATTTAATAACTCTTTATTTCAATGATTGTAAAATCTACATCTTTAGCGATACTCTTAGCCGGACTGGTTTTCGTAGGCTGCGACCGCTATAAGACCAATGTTACGGAAAGCGGACTGAAATACCAGATTCACGAACATAACGACGAAGGCCGCCAGGTACAGGTAGGCGATGTGGTAACTTTTCACCTGGTGCTGAAAAACAGCGAAGACTCGGTATTGAACGATACGTATCGCTCGCAGGTGCCCATCCGGATGATGTACCAGAAACCCGAGTTTGAAGGTTCCTTTGAAGAAGGTCTCGGAATGCTCTCGGTAGGTGACAGCGCGACCTTCTATGTGAATGCCGACAGTATGTTCGCTAAAATGGGGCAACCCCTTCCTCCGATTATCAAACCAGGGTCGGACCTGATGTTCCGTGTCAGGCTCATCAACGCTCAGACTCCGGAAGAATTCCAGGCCGACCGTGCCAAACAGGTAGAAGCGCAGAAATCGGTTGACGAGGAAGTCATCAAGAAATATCTGGCCGACAGCAACCTGACTGAAAAGGCTATTCGCAGCGAATCAGGCCTCTACTATATTGTAACGTCTCCCGGTAACGGACAGAAACCTGCTGCCGGTGACCGTATCAAGGTACATTACAAAGGCTCCCTGCTCGATGGTACTGTATTCGACGGTTCTCAGCTCGCTGGCCGTGACGGTTCTCCTTTCGAATTTAACGTAGGGGTAGGAATGGTAATCCCGGGTTGGGACGAAGGTCTTAAAGGGATGTCCAAAGGGGAAAAAGGTATTCTGATTATCCCTTCTGCCCTGGCATATGGTCCTGATGGTTCCGGACCGATTCCGCCAAACTCGGTACTGAGATTTGACTTGGAGATGCTCGATTTCACTGCTTCTCCAAAGAAATAAGATAGTCAAGTATAGGAAGTCCCCCGCCTCAAAAACGGGGGATTTTTGTTGTAACCCATCATTCTATGCGTACCCTGTGTTTTGTAACTCAGAATGTTAACAAACTCCGAGAAATCCAGCATATCCTGGGTGAGGGAGTGAAGCTGGTGACCTTGTCGGACATCGGTTGTACCGAATCCATCCCAGAACCCTTTGAAACCATACACGAGAATTCACTGGCCAAGGCGAAGTACGTCTGGGAAAAGTATGGCATCGACTGTTTTGCGGATGACAGCGGACTGGTTATTCCGGCCATCAACGGGGAACCGGGCGTGCATTCCGCTCATTACGCTGGTCCGGAAAGAGACGAAAAAGCCAATATTCGCCTGGTCTGGGAGAAACTTCAGGATAAGGATGACCGCAGCGCCTATTTCCTGACAGTGATTACGCTGATCCTCGACGGGGAAATTCATGTATTTGAAGGGAGAGCCCCCGGCACTATCCTGATGGAAGCACGTGGAGCAAACGGATTCGGCTACGATCCGATTTTCAGGCCGGAAGGATATGACCTGACCTTTGCCGAAATGAGCCTCGACGAGAAATCGCAGATCAGCCACCGGGCCAAGGCATTCGGCGGACTGAAGGATTTCCTGAAAGCTCTCTGAAAAAAAAAATTGGGAACGGCAAATTAACTGCCGTCCCCATGTGCATAGGTGTGTAATATAGGTCGAAAAACGTGTGATGCTTATTTGATCACGAAGTTGCTGTTACCGATCTTGTATCCTTCGGCAAACAGTTCTACGTTGTATTTACCTGGGCGGAACCGGTTTGAATAATCGTAAACCATTTCCACTTTCTGGTTGTCGTTGGTGTACTCGACGATTTCGCGGGCTGAGTAACGGGAATCTTCACCGTTAACCGTGGTAAATGCACCTCCACTCAGCGCTTCGTCAGTCAGTACAGCCCCATCGGGATCAAGAACCCGGAGGTAGATCTCCTTTTTCTCTCTTTGCGACAGTGGGTTTTCAGCCAGGTTGAAGGCAATTTTGATTTTATCTACCTTTTTGGATCTGAATACTTCACGATCTCTTTCCTTACCCTTGGCTGTAATGGCGGTGACATTCACGTTTTCAGCCTTCAGAGCGGCCGCAAGATTGACTTTTTCGGTCAATACACGGTTTTCCTCGTTGAAAAGATTCAGGGTGTCGGCCAGTTCCTGCTGACGACGCTGTAGTGCGACGCGGTCTTCGTTAAGAACACCGATTTCTGAGCTCAAAGAGTCATTATAGGCCAGCAGACGGGCGTTTTCCTCCCTAAGCATGGCAATTTCCTCATCTTTTTCATTCAGGTACTTCTCGTACTCCTTGATTTTAGCAAGGTATTTACCACTTTCTCTGCGGTCATTCTTGCGATAGGCTGCCAGATCCGCTTCGAGTTTTGCTTTTACCGATTCCAATTCGGAAACGTTACCCCCCAGCCTGGTGACTTCTGCGATTTTTTCATCCAATGCTCGGGAAACTGAATCCAGTTTTGACTGTGTATAGGCCATCTCGTTGGCTTTGGCAACAATCTCATGCTGCTGTTCTACCAGATCACCCTTTTGTTGAAAAAACATGAAGGCAAATACACTGGCTACCAATGCCAGCAGACCTACCAGGATCCATGGTGCGGAATTTTGATTTTCTGATTGAGTGCTCATTGTACTGATTATTAGTGATTGCTTTTGCTAAGTAACTTACAGATTACGCTAGGTTAATATGACCTGAAATACTGTAATAAAGCCCTCAAAATGTGGGCATTGCGTATTGATGGGAAAAAAGTATGCCAAATTGAAGATTGGGGCCGTAGTTAATCTCCGGTTTTCGGGCTGATTGGCAGTTATCGCGTTGGGAAATAAGGGCAAACCACCCGCTGATGGCAGTTTTGCATGTTAAGGGAATATCCTGGCCCCGCCCTGGGAGATTGGGGATTTTTTTAATTTTTCCGTTCAGGATTCTACAAAATTCCACAAGTAGTTTACCACCACCTGAAGCCTGTAAAGGGGCTTTCGGACAATATTCCCGGGAAGTGGGTTAGTAGTAAATGTCTGGTTTAAAGGAGGTTTAGGTTCAGGTTCAGGGCTGTTTCCCTCTTTTCCCCAATTCCACCACGGCCATGTCGGTGACCTTACCCTGGTCCAGGGTAAATGTCAGGATCGTCCGGACATGATGAAAACCTTCGATGCCTGCAGCCCCTGGGTTGATGTATAACAGGTTGGACAGCGCAGGGTCGCGCATCACCCGCAGGATATGGGAGTGACCGCAGATAAACAGGGAAGGTGGATTGGCTTTCAGTGCTTTCAGGACACTGGGGTTATAACGGGGTGGATAGCCGCCGATATGGGTCATCCAAACCCGCAGCCCTTCCAGTTCGAAGTGCTGGTTTTCCTGGGTACGGATGCGTATATCATGGCTGTCGATATTCCCATAGACCATTCGGGCAGGCCTGAAGCTTTCGAGCTGCGTGATGATTTCCGTACTGCCTATATCTCCGGCATGCCATATTTCATCCACTTTTTCAAAATGATGGAAAACGGCAGGATCGAGGTAGCCGTGGGTGTCCGAAATCAGTCCGATTTTCTTCATAGGGCGGGTAATTTTCCGGTTGTGTGTTGCAACTTCCGGGAGGGAAAGCGCATCCTGTTACTAATAAAAGTCCAAAAAAACGGATTTCCTTTTAAATCATTCCGTTAATCGTCATTTTTGTATCCCGAAATTCGGATTCCTTTACGAGGAT
>Ga0182792_1003088_pt1 | contig 11055 bp, 12 predicted proteins | sample Passage237B_FD_130497 | JGI IMG/M metagenome (GOLD analysis project Ga0182792, IMG submission 130497) | Cellulose adapted compost microbial communities from Newby Island Compost Facility, Milpitas, CA, USA - Passage2 37B (version 2) (version 2) ...
ATAGATTTTATGAAAAAACTCGTACTCTCCATTAGCGCCCTTGCTGTTTTCGGCGTTGCACATGCCCAGATATCCAATTCCGGTTTGGAGCAATGGCGGACTGTAAATGTCCCTTCAGAAAATTTTGAAGTGCCCATTGACTGGTATTCTGCGGATTCACTGATTAAAACCTTCCCATCCGCATTCGTACCCTCGCCTGCAAAACACATTTTTCAGACATCCGATGCAAATTCAGGAAGTCTGGCAGCGATGGTTATGAGCCGAAATGTTGGCGGCAGCGCAGGTGTTTTACCGGGAGTACTTTCCAACGCTCAGGTAGGCTTTGACCTTTCCAAGTTTTTGCTCGATCCAAACAATCCCGGAGCGGCTATCGTATTCTCAGGTGGCACACCGGTTTCCCAACGCGTAGGAGGAATAAAGGCGATGACAAAATATACCACTAAGGCTACTGACACCGGCGCGCTGGTAGTGCAGGCTATTCTTAAGATAGGCAGCAAGGATTCAGTGGTAGGAGAAGGCTATTCCATTATTACAGCCGGAAATAGTTACCAGATGCTATATGCCCCGATCAGCTATATCAACAGCTCAGTAGTGCCTACGCACATAATAGTAGCTTTTGCTAGCAGTGCCCGCAGTACCCGCGAAGACAGCAGTACTATTTATGTGGATGATGTGGACTTTGTAAGCGTGGGGATTGATGATGTAACAACCGCTGATGCTGCGTTTAAAGTTTACCCTAATCCTGCTGCTAATGTGGTAAAAATCACTACAGAAGCACCAGGAATGTTTACCTGGAATGTGTACAACCTGCACGGGCAGCAGCTTCATACTGCATCATTCCGGCACACCACCAGTCTGGATGTTTCAGGCATAGCAGCCGGACTTTATACCTATACGATCTCCGATGAGAAAGGACGTGTCGTAGAGCGTGGCAAGTTTAATATACTCCGGTAATAAAAAGGAAAACGTTTGTAAGGGCAGGGACGAAATTCCTGCTCTTATTTTTTTGTAAGCTCTTTATATAACATTCTTACAATGCCGTCTGCAAGCCCTATTTTGGGAACATAAATCTCGTCAGCATTAGCCCATCTCATAATGGAGATAAATATCTGCAATGCAGGCACAATCACATCCGCACGATCGTCGCGAAATCCGTAAAGGTGCTTTCTTTCAGCTACTGTACTGAAACTCATTTCCTTGTAGTAATCCTTCAGCAGATCAATGGGCAATGGTTTTCCTTCCTTTCTTTTTGAAAGAGAAAATATCTTGTTGATGTTGCCGCCACTACCGATGGCTTCAATCTGTTCGTAGTCTTTGATCTGTGTCTTAATGAACAATTTCATCTGCTCCCACTGATCGTCCGAAACCTTATCATGCAACAGACGGATTGTGCCGATGTTAAAAGACTCTTTAAAAATAATCTGGTTGTTGGAGAAAAGGGTTATCTCCGTACTACCCCCTCCTACGTCAATATAGAGATAAGACTTGTTGTAAGCCAGCTTTTCAGCGATGTGCGTTTCATAGATGATGTTCGCCTCTTCCTGTCCGCTGATGGTCTCTATTTGTATACCTGTTTCATTTTCGATCTCTTCCAAAATTTCACTGCTGTTTCGGGCATCGCGCATGGCGGAAGTTGCACAGGCCCTCATCGCTTCTACCTGATACACGTTCATGAGCAGACGGTAAGCCTTCATGGTATGCAAAAACATGGCTTTTCTTTCCTCGGTAATAAAGCCTTTATCAAAGACATCAATCCCCAAACGAAGTGGTACACGCACCAGATTAAGTTTGGTAAAATCAACTGCACCGTTTCTATAAACCGATGCCTCAGAGATCAACAACCTCGCGGCGTTGGAACCGATATCTATCGCTGCCAGTATCATTTACAGTTTCCTAATCTTCTCTATAAGCGAAGTGGTGGAATATCCGGGAACAAAAGGCACTACTTCTACCCGGCCGCCTTTTTCCAACACAAAATTTGCGCCTACAATGGTGGCTACAGTGTAATCTCCACCCTTGGCAAGAACATCAGGCGATACCAGTTTTATTAGATTCAGCGGAGTATCTTCTTCAAAAATGCATACGGCATCCACAAACATCAGCGATGCGAGCTGGAAGGCGCGGTCCTGTTCGTGATTCAGCGGTCGCTCCTCACCTTTGAGCCGCTTTACAGATGCGTCACTATTTACGCCTACAACCAGGCAGTTTCCCATGCCGGCTGTTTTAGCCAGATAATCCAGATGCCCGTGGTGCAGAATATCAAACACACCGTTGGTAAAAACAATTTTTTTGCCCAAAGCTTTCCAGCCGTTGACACGATGCCTGAGGGTGTCCTGATCAACGATTTTCCCCGTGATCCATTGCAGCTTGTCCATCACGTTTTGCATTATAGAGTGGTAAAAGTAGTAGGGAAAGTAAACCCAGCACGAGCACTATGGCAGTCTGAGCCATCCAGCTTACCCAGCCGAAAGCGAGGGCATAAGATGCTTTTATGGCATAGAACTTTACCAGCACCAACTGCACTGCAGGCGGATAAGCGCCAATACCACCGGGCGTAACAATCATGCCCAGACTTCCAAAGACCAACACAGACAAAGCCGGCAACCAACCCAGATGTTCTGTAGCTTCGATGGCTTTGAAGCCGAGAAACACCAGTGCGAGATAGCAAAACCAGATCAGTCCGGTATAGAGCAGAAACTGCCCTTTTTTATGCATGAACTTGATAGAAAGAATGCCGTAACCGATGTTGCTTAGAAAATGTCCCAGACGCGATTTCCGATTTTTCCGATAGATCAGGACAAGAAGTAAAATAAAAGCGGTCAAGCCTGCAAATGCCGTAGCTATAGTTGTTCCAGTAACAGCAAATTTTGCCATTTGCTCCTGAACATATTCGCTTGCGATGTCTGCTTGTAGTATAAAAGCCAGCAGTGTCACAACCACCAGACAAAGCATGTCAAAACTGCGCTCTGCCACAATGGTGCCGACGATTTTATCAACGGGCTCATGTTCATATTTTGCAAGCACTGTACATTTTGCCACTTCACCCATTCTGGGTACAAGCAGATTTACCAAATAACCGATAAGTACTGCAAAAGTGATATTGGTCGTGGTAGGCTTTAGCTTCAGCGGCTCCAACAAAAGTTTCCATCTGAGCGCCCGAAAAAGATGAGATAAAAAACCAACGATCAGCACAGGGAATAATAGCCACAACCTGTCTTTTATTTGTTCAAAAGAAGCGAAGATTTCCGTTTTGTCGTTTTCAGACAGTTTCCCATACTGCCACCAGATAAGAACCCCGCCCAACCCGAAAAAGATGATGTATTGTAAGATGGTCAGGAGGATCTTCTTCATAAGCCGTAAAGATAGAAATTACAGGCTATTGTCCTCTTTGGGGAAAATGATAGAAGGCTTGAAAGTCTTTGCTTCTTCAAAATCCATTCTGGCATAAGAAATTATGATTACCGTGTCGCCTACAGATACTCGTCTTGCGGCCGGTCCATTCATGCAGATCATTCGGGAACCGCGTGTACCTTTGATAACATAAGTTTCCAGACGCTCCCCGTTGTCCAGATTGAGTACCTGAACTTTTTCATTTTCAATCAGATTCGCTGCATCCATAAGGTTCTCGTCGATGGTGATACTGCCTATGTAGTGCAGGTTTGCCTCTGTCACCTTCACCCGATGGATTTTCGATTTCAGTACTTCGATCTGCATAGCCGCGCAAAGGTAAGCGGAATGGTTGATTTGTTGATTGTTTTAGCAGAACGTGTATCGTCGGTATTGCCATTTCGGCTTCCAGGTACGATTGTTCTGCCCTGTTTTTAGAAGAGAAGTTCTTCAAAATTCCGTAACATCGTATTGTTTTAATAACGAGATATGTCGAAGGCTATGGAGCGGGTAAAACTCATTCATCCGGAAGGAAAGAATGCCCCGTCAATAAGTATTGAGAATTACCAGCTTTTTGAGAAAGCGATCATACATGTCATGAGTCAGGCCACCGCTCCGCTTACCTGGACACAGATTCAAAAGGGAGTGGTGCAATATCTAACGGAAAACAACATCGTGTTTGACGGATCGCCCGGTTGGTTTGCAGTAAGCATGAAATTGCATTTTGAAGCAACCGGTGTTATTGAAAGTTATTTTGAAAAAGGCAGAAAACTACATCGCCTAAAAGGCAAATAATTAATAACAAAAACAAATATCCCATGAGTAAACACGCCATCTACCTGATGTTTAACGGCAATTGCGAAGAAGCTATCAACTATTATGCAAAGCATCTCAACGGCAATATCATCCAGATGCAGCGTTACGGAGACAGCTCTCAACCGGGCAGCGAAGCCCATAAAGACAAGATTCTGCACGGCATGATGGATCTGCAGGGACTGATGATTATGTTTTCCGATTCGATGGAGCAAAAGAATGTAACCTTCGGTGATAATTTTTCCATTGCACTGGACTTTGACTCGGAAGGAGAACTGAACCGTGCTTATGATGCGCTGTCAACCGGTGGACAGGTGACCATGGCGCCACAGGATACTTTCTGGGGTGCGTTGTTTGCTATGTGTACCGACAAGTTTGGTATCAATTGGATGTTCAATCACGACAGAAAGAAGTAATGGATGGAACGCTGAGTCCCAATGCTACCCGACAGTCTGTATCATAATTATCTGAGTCGTCAGCGTTCTATCCCTTCATCTTATATTTCTCTACCGAAAACTAAAGCTGCCCTTTTGAGGCAGCTTTAGTTTTGTTGTATGTTTTGCTACTAATAGCGGTAGTGTTCCGGTTTGAACGGTCCGTTCTTGGGGATACCAAGATATGAAGCCTGTTCGTCGGTAAGTTCGTCGAGTTCTACACCGATTTTCGCAAGATGCAGACGTGCTACTTTTTCGTCCAGATGTTTAGGCAGCACATACACCTTGTTTTCATAGTTGGCGTGGTTGTTCCAAAGTTCTATCTGAGCCAGTGTTTGGTTTGAGAACGAGTTACTTATTACAAAGCTTGGGTGCCCGGTAGCACAGCCGAGATTCACCAAACGTCCTTCTGCTAACAAAATGATGTCTTTACCATCTACGGTGTACATATCAACCTGTGGTTTGATCGTATCTTTTGTATGTCCGTAGTTGTCGTTCAGCCAGGCAACATCTATCTCGATATCAAAGTGACCGATGTTGCAGACGATGGCTTTATCTTTCATCAGTTTAAAATGCTCTCCGGTGATCAGATCGCGACAGCCCGAAGCAGTAACAATGATGTCTGCCTCTTTCACGGCATCCTTCATTTTTTTCACTTCATAACCATCCATTGCAGCCTGCAAAGCGCAGATCGGATCGATTTCGGTAACGATAACTCTTGCACCCGCACCACGCAGCGAAGCAGCAGATCCTTTTCCTACATCGCCATAGCCACCTACAACGGCTACCTTGCCAGCCATCATTACATCGGTAGCACGACGGATCGCATCTACCAGTGATTCCTGGCAACCATATTTGTTGTCGAATTTAGATTTGGTTACAGAGTCATTTACGTTGATCGCGGGAATAGGCAACGTACCTTTCTGCATGCGCTCGTAAAGACGGTGCACGCCCGTAGTGGTTTCTTCGCTGATACCCTTTATGTGCTGCACAAGTTCTGTGTAGTTATCGAGCACCATATTGGTAAGGTCTCCCCCGTCGTCCAAAATCATATTGAGCGGACGGTCTTCGCTACCGAAAAACAGTGTTTGTTCGATACACCAGTCAGCTTCTTCGATGGTCTGACCTTTCCATGCAAAAACACCGATACCGGCAGCAGCAATTGCGGCAGCAGCATGATCCTGTGTAGAGAAGATATTGCAGGAGCTCCAACGAACTTCTGCACCCAATTCTACGAGTGTTTCAATCAATACCGCAGTTTGAATGGTCATGTGCAGACATCCTGCAATACGTGCACCTTTCAGCGGCTTCTTCGGTCCATATTCTGCACGGATCGCCATCAGACCAGGCATTTCCGCTTCTGCAAGTTTTATCTCTTTACGTCCCCATTCTGCAAGGCTCATGTCTTTTACCTTGTAGGGCAGTTTAAAGTCGATCTTATTGCGAGTGGCAGTACTCATAAGTAATATTTTGTTTTTAGGAATCGCAAAGGTATAGTTTTCCCTGCTATTATCTGGTTAAAAAGATAATGTCTTCATTGGGGAGCTGCTTACGCGTTTTTAGAGCGTCTTTATAAAATCCTGAATTTTGACACTCAGGCTGGCAGATACGGGAACTAGCGGTAAACGGAGGTTGTTTTCGCAAATATCCATGTTATGAAGCACAGCCTTCACACCAGCGGGATTACCCTCAGCAAACAAGAGTCGAATACCTTCCAGCAGTTTGTAATGAATATCGCGGGCTTTATCGAACTTATTGACCAGTGCCGCATTTACCAAATAAGTAAAGTCTTTGGTAAAGCAGTTGGCAGCCACGGAGATTACCCCTTCCATACCAATGGCAATTTGTGAGAGCACCAAATCGTCGTCGCCGGAAAGTACAAGGAAATGTGATGGTTTGCTTTGTATCAGTTCCATACATTGCGCCATATTGCCACTGGCTTCCTTGATAGCTACAATATTTTTAAAATCATTTGCCAGGCGTATCACAGTGGCAGGAAGTATGTTCGTAACCGTTCTTCCGGGCACATTGTAAAGAATGATTGGCTTATCGGTAGCTTCTGCAATAGCTTTGAAATGCTGATAAATGCCCTCTTGTGTCGGCTTGTTGTAATAAGGTGCAACACTAAGAATGCCGTCAACACCCGACAGGTCAAATTCACTAATCTGTGCTAATACTTCCGCCGTATTGTTGCCCCCTATACCACACACAACGGGTACCCGACCGGCGTTTATCTTGACGATGAAGGAAAGAATCTCTTTTTTTTCTTTGAGGGATAGCGTAGGGGTTTCTGCGGTAGTGCCCAGTGCAACCAGATAATTCACTCCTCCCTTAATCACAAAATTGATAAGCTTTTCAAGAGCGTCGAAATCAATGAAATTGTCGTGTGTAAATGGAGTGACTAAGGCGACTCCCGTTCCTCTGAATTGTTTTGCCATTCTTTGTTATTTGTATCGTATTTATACTTCTTCGTAAAATCCCATTTTTGAGAACTTCCCTATACGTTGATCTATCCTTTCTTCCGGGCTGGTAAGCAAGAGTTTGCCAAGCGTTTCCGTGAGATATTGTTTGAGTGTTGCAGCCATTTCTTCGGGTTTGGCATGAGCGCCTCCTAATGGTTCTTTGATCACATCATCCACCAATCCAAATCGACTCATATCTTCCGATGTAAGTTTAAGTTGCTCCGCAGCCTGCTCCTTGTAATTCCAGCTACGCCAGAGAATAGAAGAACATGATTCTGGAGAAATGACGGTGTACCAGGTATTTTCCAGCATTACCACTTTATCTCCGATACCTATACCCAATGCGCCCCCTGAAGCACCCTCTCCGATGATAACACATATTACAGGCACTTTCAGATTTATCATTTCAAAAAGGTTCCGGGCAATTGCTTCTCCCTGCCCCCGCTCTTCTGCCTCAAGTCCCGGATAGGCACCCGGAGTATCGATAAGCGTAATGATAGGACGGTTGAATTTTTCAGCCAGCTTCATCAACCGAAGCGCCTTGCGGTAGCCTTCGGGATTGGCCATACCAAAGTTGCGCATCTGACGCATCTTGGTGTTAATACCTTTCTGTTGTCCCATTACCATCACAGGCATGCCGTCCAGCTCTGCCATACCACCCACCATGGCCTTGTCGTCCTTTACCTGACGGTCTCCATAAAGTTCTGTAAAGTTGGAAAAGATCTTTTCAATATAATAAAGGGTGTAAGGACGTTCGGGATGACGGCTTAGTTGTACGCGTTGCCAGGGGGTCAGATTCTGGTAAATTTGTGTTCTTGTTCTTTCAATGGCTTCTTCCAGTTCTTCTATCGCCTTTGCTGCATCGACCTGATGGTTTTTTGCATGCACTTCTTTCAGCTTGCTCATCTGACTGTAGAGTTCTTCGAGCGGCTTTTCAAAATCCAGAAACTGCATTCGTGATTGTTTAGGGTTACAAATGTAAGCTTTGAAATTTTTTTGCCAACAGATTTGCTCCTTTGAAAGTTTTGTATTTATCTTTGCGTCCCCAACGGGAAACAAGGATCGGTAGTTCAGTTGGTTAGAATGCCGCCCTGTCACGGCGGAGGTCGCGGGTTCGAGTCCCGTCCGGTCCGCAAAGCCTCGCAGAAATGTGAGGCTTTTTGCATTTTTCCCAGCTTCATCTACACTCTTTTGTTAGTCCGAACAATTCAATCCATATTTGCACTTTAATTAAATCAGACATCAAATGAAAAAGCAACTTTTCTTAGTCGCCGGCGCTGTGCTCACTTTTGCTTCCTGCCAGAGCGACTCGGCTAATACAGGAGACAGCCAAGCTCAGATTGACTCAGCTGTAAATGCAAGAGTGGAGGAACTCAGAACACAAATGATGCTGGAAAATGATTCTCTGATCAATGCAGAAGCGCAGAGAAGAGCTGATTCGATGATTGCTGCAATGGGGACAGGCTCTAAAACAACTGCTGCAAAACCTAAGCAGACAGCCCCTGCGCCAAAGCAGACGTTAACTCCGGCATCAAAGCCTACTACCAATGAAATTGCTACTCCAGCACCAACTGAAAAAACCAGAAACAATGAGCTGACTACCGATGAGCAGAAGAAAAGAGGCAACCAGATTTCGGTTGAAGATCAGAAAAAGAGAAATAACCAATAACTGATACGCTACAAATAAAAGCGAGGCTGTCTCAATGAGCAGCCTCGTTTTATTTATTTGAGTCTTGCCGTATTTACCGGCCGGAGCTATCTTATTTTGTGAAATTCGCGATACAGGTTTCGCTTGTATTGTCTGAATACACAACGGTGTAAGTAACGCTGAAACCATTGTTGGAGTAAGTTCCGTTTCCGGTAAATACTCTTCCGGTACCATCATCAAAGTTGAGAATAACCAGCGTGTTACCTTCTACAGTAGCCTGTACAGCAGCTGGGGTATTGAAATTACCCAGGTTAGAAAAGAGGATTGAATTGTCAGTAGTGCCGTTCACGATAGTGTTGGTATAATTTCCACCACATGCAGGTTCAGACACATTCCAGGTTCCCAGAAACTTATCTCTTGCAGGTGTACTGTCATCTTTTTTACACGAGCTGTAAGTAAGAGCAGCAAATGTGCCCAAAGTAGCCACAGCCGTGATGCCCATTGTTCTGATGGATTTCGTAATCATTGCCTTATTTTTTTAGTTTCAGATAAATGAAAGGCAAAGATAACGGCATTATCTGTTCTGCGAGTAAAACATCACATTTTTTGCCGAAGAAACAATAATCACGACACTATCTTTGCCTCAGCATGAGACTGACGCTGCTGTTTGCCTTCCTATTTCTGGGTTATAAGTGTATCTATGGCGCTAATTATGTGTACGACTACAATTCCCGCTGCGAGGCTGCTTATCAACACTATATGTCGCTCAACCTTGACGCGGGAACCGGACTCATCCGTCAGGAACTAATGTCTAATCCGTACAATCTCATGGCCACCTATCTTGCTGATTATGAAGACTGCCTGATTCTTTTGATGAATGGTGACAGCAAGGACTACGAGCAGCGTGATGGACATTTTCAGGAGCGGCTCAATCTGCTCGATAAAGGAGACAGCCGTTCTCCCTGGTTTCGGCTTTGTAAGGCAGGGGTGTATTTTCATTGGGCGCTCATTCACCTTCGTTTCGGAGAAAACCTGAAAGCAACTACGACTTTCAGAAGGTCTTTTTTGTTGTTAAAAGAAAATGAGAAACTATTTCCTGGATTCCCGCAAAACAAGATTTTCCTGGGACTTGAAGAAGCAATCGTGGGTACTATCCCGGAAAATTATCAATGGCTGGCTTCTATCTTCGGCATGAAGGGCGATGTGAAGAAAGGATTGACAATGCTGGGCTCTTTCATTAACAGTGCCGATCAGCATGCTCCACTACGCAACGAGGCAGTCATCTACCATTGTTATTTACGTTTTTACCTGATGTCGCAGCAAGAAGAGGTCTGGAAGTTCGTAAACAGTCCACAATTCCCAGTACAAAACAATCTGCTGCATGCCTTTGTCAAAGCCAATATTGCTTTGAACTATCGCAAAGCTGATGCAGCCATCCAGGTGCTAAAAGCAGCGCAAACATTGGATTATTACAAAAAATTCCCCATTCTTGATTATGAAATGGGCTCTGCATTGTTGCATAAACTTGATGAATCTGCTTCTAACTATTTGGAAAAATTTCTCTCTCACTATCGTGGAAAAACTTTTGTGAAGGACGCTCATCAGAAATTATCCCTGCATTATTACATGCTGCACAATTTTCCCAAATCCAATTTACATAGAGAGCAAATATTCTCGGCGGGCTCGAAAATTACCGATGCAGATAAGCAGGCACTTCGCTTTGCTGAAATAAACTTCTATCCTGCCGTACCCGTGCTGGAAGCCCGATTGCTCACCGACGGGGGCTATTACAAACAGGCACTTGCCAAACTCCAGAATGTAGACATCCGTTCACTTAATATGACCGACAAACTGGAATGTTATTTCCGGCTGGCGCGTATCTATGACGAAATAGATCAGGATGAAAAGGCTGCTGAGTTTTACCGCACGACAATTAACTTGGGACGTACGCGAAGAGAACATTTTGCAGCGCGATCTGCTTTACAACTGGGACTGATGTATGAACGCCTTGGTAGGATTCAGGACGCGTTGAAGGCATATAAAGATTGTCTTTCGATGAAAGAACACGATTTTCAGGCAAATATCGATCAGCAGGCAAAAGCAGCCGTCAATCGACTGACAAAAAACTAAGTTATGCCCCTGTATTTGCTGGATGATAACTTGTGGTTTCCTGATGCAGATGAAGCGCTGGAAGATGGCTTGCTTGCTATTGGCGGCGATCTGCATACCGACCGACTATTACTTGCTTACAGGAGCGGAATTTTCCCCTGGTTTAATGATGATGATCCGCCTATGTGGTGGGGCCCCGATC
>Ga0182792_1003089_pt1 | contig 11055 bp, 10 predicted proteins | sample Passage237B_FD_130497 | JGI IMG/M metagenome (GOLD analysis project Ga0182792, IMG submission 130497) | Cellulose adapted compost microbial communities from Newby Island Compost Facility, Milpitas, CA, USA - Passage2 37B (version 2) (version 2) ...
CCTCGCCGCGAATGCCGTGTGCCGCACCGATCCGGGCGACGAGGACGCGGTCGGATGGGGTTTGGGGCACGGCCTGCCAGTCCCGTCTGTCGCGCTTCCCGCGCGCGAGGCGGCAAAGGGCCGCCTTGCGGGGAAAGCGGATGGCGCCAAGGAATTACGCCGCGGCCTCTTCGGCAGCCTTGGCGGCCTTCTCGAACTCCTCGGCGACGCCCTGGCCGTAGGCCGTGCGGTCGTCGATCACGGCGATGTTCTTGCCCTTGAGCGTCTCGACGGCGTAACGGCCGAGGGTGCCGCCCAGCTGGGTGTCGTCAGCCACGACGCGGAAGGTCGTCTTGAAGCCCTGGCGGGTGTACTTCGGGTTGGTCGCCGAAGGCGAGATCTGCGGGACGCCGGCGTCGCTGTAGATCTTGGAGGCCGGGATGGTGGTGCCGGAGTTCAGGTGGCCGACCACGCCGTTCACCTTCTCGTCCATCAGCTTCTGCGCGACGGCCGTGCCCTGCTTCGGGTCGGCAGCGTCGTCCTCGGCCACCAGTTCGAACTTGGCGACCTTGTCGCCGATCTTGACCTGCTTGGCGTTGAGGTCGTCGATCGCCATCTTGGCGCCGAGTTCGTTGTCCTTGCCCAGGTGGGCGATGGGGCCGCTGGTCGGACCGACGTGACCGATCTTCACCACCAGCGTTTCGCCGGCGGGCGGAGGCGCGGCCGGGGCAGGCGCTGCTGCAGTGGGTGCGGCGGCCGGAGCAGGCGCAGCCGCCTCTTCCTTCTTGCCGCAAGCCACGACAGAGAGTGCAGCCAGGGCGACCGCAGTCCATTTCAATTGCATGGGAACCTCCAGGTATGAGGAATAGGTGTTGATGAATCGGTCGTTCGACCCGGGCCTTCGCTCAGCACATTCCGCGCCAGCCCGGCGGTGGACCCGCGGCGCAGTTTAGCCCAGCGCAGAGCGTCAAGAACGCGTCTGGGACTCGGTGTTTCCCGGGAGTTCGCGGGCCAGCGCCTCGATCACCAGCGCCCGCAAAACGGCCTCGATCTCGCCGCGAAGCTGCGGCACCATGGTGTCGAGCTGGCGCTGCACCGCCGCCGAGACGACCTCGGTCAGCCGCTCCTCCAGCGAGAGGTCGATCCGCTGCAGCACGCGGTGCAGAAGTTCCTCTTCGAGCCGGAAGGCATCGGCGTCGTCCAGCGCGACCATCGACGCCGGCGCGGCGGTTTCAACGGGAGCGGATGCCGGTTCGGCCGGGGGCGGCGGCGGCGCTTCCTGCTGCACCGCGGGCGGCGCATCGTCCGGCCGCTGCGGGTCCACCACGGCCGTCAGCGTGGGCACGAAGCGCGGGGGAACGCGGGCCGGGCCGTCCATCGATGGATGTCTCAGCGACGGGCGCCGACGTCGTGGCGCGTGATGGCGTAGCCGCGGTCGGCATAGTGGCGCCAGCGCAGGCGGCCGGCGCGGCGCTCGTCCTCGTCCTCGCCGACCAAGTCGATCAGGCGTTCGAAGCGCTCGAAGCCGTCGGGCAGCTCCACGCCGAGGTTCACGATGATTTCGCGGTGCGGCGGCGAGGCGTCGTGCCGCGCCGGCCACATGACGACGGGCGTGCGGGCCAGCATCCACCCGGGCACGTCGTGGCGGCAGTGCGGCACGAATTCGGCGGGCGCGATGCCCCAGAGCGCCGCATCCAGCGCATCGAGCTGCGCCGCGTCGCCGACCACCACCACGCGCGCACCCGCCGCCACCGCCGCCTTGCGCAGCAGCCGGCAGGCATGGTGCAGCTTGTCCGCCGCGTTGTAGTGGACGTCGATCTCGGTCATGCGGCAGCGCCGCGGCTGCGGCGCGAAGCCTTGCGCGCGGCCGGCGCCGCGCCCTCGGCGCGGTCCAGCAGGTAGCGCAGCAGCAGCCCGACGGGACGCCCCGTCGCTCCCTTGGCCGCCCCGCTCTTCCAGGCGGTGCCGGCGATGTCCAGGTGCGCCCAGGGCGCTTCGCCGGCGAAGCGCTGCAGGAACTTGGCGGCGGTGATGGCGCCGCCGGCGCGGCCGGCGACGTTCGCGACGTCGGCGAAGGAGGTCTTCAGGCCCTCGGCGTACTCGTCGTCCAGCGGCATGCGCCAGCAGCGGTCCTGCGCGGCCTCGCCGGCGGCGGCCAGGGCGCCGGCCAGGCCGTCGTCGGTGGCGAACAGGCCGCTGCGCACGCCGCCCAGCGCGATCACGCAGGCGCCGGTGAGCGTGGCGATGTCGACCACGGCGGCCGGATCGAAGCGGGCCGCATAGGCCAGCGCATCGCACAGGATGAGGCGGCCTTCGGCATCGGTGTTGAGCACCTCGATGGTCTGGCCGCTCATGCTGGTGACGACGTCGCCGGGCTTGAGCGCGCGGCCGTCGTTCATGTTCTCGCAGGTGGGGATGAGGCCGACGACGTTGACGGCGGGCTGCAGCTCGCCCAGCGCGCGGAACACGCCCAGCACCGAGGCGGCGCCGCACATGTCGAACTTCATCTCGTCCATCTCGGCCGCGGGCTTGAGCGACACGCCGCCGGTGTCGAAGGTGATGCCCTTGCCCACCAGCACCTGCGGCGCGTCGGCCTTGCCCGCGCCCTGGTAGCGCAGCACGATGAAGCGCAGCGGCTCGGCCGAGCCCTGCGCCACGGCCATGAAGGCGCCCATCTTCAGCGCGGCGACCTCCTTCGGGCCCAGCACCTCGCACTTGACCCGCGGCGCCTTGGCCAGCGAGCGCGCGGCTTCGGCCAGCATCGTCGGCGTGCAGTGGTTGCCGGGCCGGTTGCCCCATTCCTTGGCGAATTCCACGCCGCGCACCGCGGCCACCGCCTCGGCCAGCGCAGCCTTGCAGGCGCTCGCCTGCGCCACGCCCACGACCACCTGGCGCAGGGCGCGCGGCTCCGCCTTCGACTTGGTGTGGGTGTAGACGTAGCTCGCATCCGCCAGCGCGACGACCGCGGCCTGCAGCGCCGCCGGCACCACCCCGCCGGACCACACCAGCACCACGCGCTTGGGGTTGGCCGCCTTGATCTGCTGCCAGGCGGCCAGCACCGCGCTGCGCGCGGCCGTGGCGGCGGGTCCGTCGCCCAGGCTCGACAGCACCACGCGCGCCGCGGCGATGCCCTGCGGGCGATAGAGCATCAGGCACTTGCCGGCCTTGTCGGGCAGGTCGCCGGCCTTGCGCGCCGCGCCGATCAGGCCGCCGAGCGCGCCCGGGGCCTGCTCCCCATCGCCTGGCGACACCAGCACGATCAGCGCATCCGCCTTTTCGGACGCCGCCTGGGCCAGGCCGAGGGTCTTGAGTTGAAAGTCCATAATCTTCGTTTTTCCCTCGACGATGTTATTCCATTCCTCATTACGCAAGGAGCTGTCGCGCAGCTTCGGCGCGACCTTGGTGGTGCTGGTCACGATCGTCATGACGATCATCCTGATCCGCACGCTGGGCCTGGCCTCCAAGGGCAGCGTGAACCCGTCCGAGGTGTTCCTGATCATGGCCTACACCGTGGTCGGCTACATGCCCACGATCCTCAGCCTGGCCCTGTTCATCGCCATCGTCGGCACGCTCTCGCGCATGTACCGCGACAGCGAGATGGTGATCTGGCTGTCCAGCGGGCGCGGGCTGGCCGACTTCGTCGCGCCGCTGTTCCAGTTCGCCTGGCCGGTGCTGCTGCTGATCGCCGCGCTGGCCTTCGTCGGCTGGCCCTGGGCCAACCTGCAGACGCAGGGCATGCGCGACCAGTACGAGCGGCGCGGCGACATCGATCGCGTCACGCCCGGGCAGTTCCAGGAGTCCTCCGGGCGCAACCGGGTGTTCTTCGTCGACAAGGACACGGCCGACGGCACGACTGCCTCCAACGTGTTCATCTCCTCCATCGAGCGCGGCCTGCAGATCGTCACCACCGCCCGCAGCGGCCGGGTGGAGGACATCGACAAGGGCCGCTACCTCGTGCTCAGGGACGGCCAGCGCCTGGAGCGCCGGCTGGACAACACCGGGCTGAAGGTCAGCGAGTTCGCCAGCTACGGCGCCAAGGTGGGCAGCGACGCGCCCACCTCCGCCGACCAGACGCCCCCGCGGGCGCGCTCCACGCTGGCGCTGCTGGCCGAGCCGACCGACCCGAACCGCGGCGAGCTGGGCTGGCGCATCGGCATGGTGCTGGCCGCGGTCAACTTCGTGCTGCTCGCGCTGGTGGTCTCGGGCGTCAATCCACGCGTGGGGCGCAGCGGCAACCTGGTGTTCGCGCTGTTCGCCTTCGTCGTCTACTACAACCTGCTGAACCTGGGCAACAGCTGGATCAGCAGCGGCCGCCACGGCCTGGGCACCTTCCTGACGGTGCTGCACGGCGGCGCGCTGCTGCTGACGCTGCTGTGGCTGGCCAAGCGGCACAACAACTGGGGCCGCCGCGCCCGCTCCACCCGCCTGCCCCTGCGATGAAGACCATCCGCCGCCTGATCTACGTCGAGGTGCTGCGCGCCGTGGCCTTCGTGAGCCTGGGCTTCCTGTGCCTGTTCTTCTTCTTCGACTTCGTCGACGAGCTGCAGGCCATCTCCAGGCAGCGCGTGTTCGGCTACGGCGTGCCGCAGGCGCTGCTGTACGTATCGCTGCTGGTGCCCAGCCACCTGTACGAGCTGCTGCCCATCACGGTGCTGATCGGCACCATCTTCGTGATGGCGCGCTTCGCGCAGAGCTCCGAGTACACCATCCTGCGCACCAGCGGCCTGGGGCCCTGGCGCGCGCTGCGCACGCTGCTGATGCTGGGCCTGGGCTTCGTGCTGCTCACCTTCGCCGTCGGCGACTACCTGGCGCCGGCCTCGGACCGGGCTGCGCAACTGCTCAAGACGCGCTACCAGGGCACCTGGGCCATGACGGGCAACACCGGCGCCTGGCTGCGCGAGAGGCAGGGCGAGATGAGCTATGCCGTCAACGTGGCGTCGATGGAGCGCGACGGCACGCTCAAGAACGTGCGCATCTTCGCCTTCGACGGGCGCGGCTTCGTCGCCTCGCAGACCACCTCGCTGCTCGCGCGCATCGGCGACGGCCGCTGGACGCTCTACGGCGTGGAGCAGGAGACCTACGACACGGCCGACGCCAACCAGGCGCACGTCGAGCGCAGCACGCAGCCCGAACTGCAGTGGCCCAGCACGCTGACCAACGACATGGTCTCGGTCGCCCTGCTGCGCCCCGACCGCATGAGCACCATCGACCTGTTCGAGTACACGCGCCACCTCGACGCCAACGGGCAGACCACCCAGCGCTACGCGATCGAGTTCTGGCGCAAGGTGTTCTACCCGCTGTCCTGCCTGGTGATGGTGGTGCTGGCCCTGCCCTTCGCCTACCTGCACTTCCGCCAGAGCGGCATCACCAGCTACGTGTTCGGCGGCGTGATGATCGGCATTAGCTTCTTCCTGCTGAACAACGTGTTCGGCTACATCGGCAACCTGCGCGAGTGGTGGCCCTGGCTCACTGCCGCGGCGCCGGGGATGATCTATTCGGTGCTCTCGCTGGGCGCCTTCGGCTGGCTGGTGCTGAGGCGGTGATGGACGGCCGGCGGGGCGTCGTGCTGTTCGCGCACGGCTCGCGCGATGCGCGCTGGCGCGAGCCGGTGGAGGCGGTGGCGCGGCGCGTGGCCGAGCTGGACCCGGCCGCCGCGGTGCGCTGCGCCTACCTGGAGCTGGCCGCGCCCGATCTGCCCCAGGCCACCGCCGAGCTGGCCGCCGCCGGCGTGCGCACGGTGCGCGTGGTGCCGCTCTTCCTCGGCATCGGCCGGCACCTGCGCGAGGACCTGCCCCGCCTGATGGACGAACTGCGCCGCGCCTGGCCCGGCATCGCGTTCACCCTGGCGCCGGCGGTGGGCGAATCGCCCGCCCTCGTCGACCTGATGGCCCGGTTGGCGCTGCAGGAAAACCACAGCGACCCGCACATCCCTTAGACACAGAAGGCATAATGATTTCCGTGGTAATTCTGAAATCAATATGAACCTTCATCAGTTCAAGTTCGTCCAGGAGGCCGTCCGGCGCAACCTGAACCTCACCGAGGCGGCCAAGGCGCTGCACACCTCGCAGCCCGGCGTGTCCAAGGCCATCATCGAGCTGGAGGAGGAACTGGGCGTCGAGATCTTCGCGCGCCACGGCAAGCGCCTCAAGCGCATCACCGAGCCCGGCCAGCACGTGGTCGCCAGCATCGAGCTGATCATGCGCGAGATCGGCAACCTGCGCCGCATCGGCGAGCAGTTCAGCGCCCAGGACAGCGGCACCCTGTCCATCGCCACCACCCACACGCAGGCGCGCTACGTGCTGCCGGTGCCGGTGGTCAAGCTGCGCGAGGCCTACCCCAAGGTCAACGTGAGCCTGCACCAGGGCTCGCCCGACCAGGTGGCGCGCATGGTGATCGACGAGATCGCCGAGATCGGCATCGCCACCGAGTCGCTGGACGCGTATCCCGAACTGGTCACCCTGCCCTGCTACGAGTGGCAGCACGTGCTGGTGCTGCCCAAGGGCCACCGGCTGGCCGACAAGGAGCGCGTCACGCTGGAGGACCTGGCGGCCGAGCCGATCATCACCTACCACCCCTCCTTCACCGGCCGCACGCGCATCGACCATGCCTTCGCGCAGAAGAAGCTCGCGCCGCGCATCGCGCTGGAGGCGATCGACTCCGATGTGATCAAGACCTACGTGCGGCTCGGCCTGGGCGTGGGCATCGTGGCCGAGATGGCCGTGCAGGGCGAGGCCGACAGCGACCTGGTGGTGCGCCCGATGGGCCAGGTGATCGGCCAGAACGTGGCGCGCGTGGCCTTCAAGCGCGGCGCCTACCTGCGCAACTTCGTCTTCAGGTTCGCCGAACTGCTGTCGGACCGCCTGGACCGCAACCTGATCGCCAAGGCCCTGTCCGGCCACCGCGACGACTACGATCTTTGACCACCCCCGTTTCCCGCGAAATGACCACCCCGCGCACGCCTGAGCCCGGCACCCGGCTGCCCTCCGTCGGCACCACCATCTTCACCGTCATGTCGGCCCTGGCGGCCGAGAAGAACGCCGTCAACCTGGGCCAGGGCTTCCCGGACTTCGGCTGCGACCCGAAGCTGACGCAGGCCGTCGCGGACGCCATGGCCGCCGGCCACAACCAGTACCCGCCGATGCCCGGCGTGCCGGCGCTGCGCGAGGCCATCGCGGCCAAGATCGAGGCGCTGTACGGCCGCCGCTACGACCCGGCCACCGAGATCACCATCACCGCCGGCGCCACGCAGGCCATCATCACCACCGTCCTGGCGCTGGTGCGGCCGGGCGACGAGGTGATCGTGCTGGAGCCCTGCTACGACAGCTACGTGCCCAACATCGAGCTGGCCGGCGCCGCCGTGGTGCGCGTGCCGCTCACGCCCGGCAGCTTCCGTCCCGACTTCGACCGCATCGCCGCCGCGCTGACGCCGCGCACGCGGATGATCCTGATCAACACGCCGCACAACCCCAGCGCCACCGTGTGGACGGAGGGCGAGATGCGCCGGCTGGAGGAGCTGCTGGCCCCGACCGACGTGTTCGTCATCAGCGACGAGGTCTACGAGCACATGGTCTACGACGGCGCCCGGCACGAGAGCGTGGCGCGCTTCCCGGGCCTGGCCGCGCGCAGCGTGATCGTCAGCAGTTTCGGAAAGACCTACCACGTCACCGGCTGGAAGGTCGGCTACGTGGCCGCGCCCGCGCCGCTGACGGCGGAGTTCCGCAAGGTGCACCAGTTCAACGTGTTCACCGTCAACACGCCGATGCAGCACGCCCTGGCCGCCTACATGGCCGACCCGGCGCCCTACCTGGAACTGCCCGCCTTCTACAGCGCCAAGCGCGACCTCTTCGCCGAGGGCCTTGCGAGGACGCGGCTCAAGCTGCTGCCCAGCCAGGGCAGCTACTTCCAGTGCGTGGACATCTCGGCCGTGAGCGATCTGCACGAGGCCGAGTTCTGCCAGTGGCTGACCGCCGAGATCGGCGTGGCGGCGATCCCGCTGTCGGCCTTCTACGGCGACGGCTTCGACCAGCGCGTGGTGCGCTTCTGCTACGCCAAGAAGGACGAGACGCTGCGCGCCGCGCTGGAGCGGCTGGCCCGTCTCTGACAAGCGCGCTGGCCCGCGCCTGACGCTGGGCCACGCCGCCGGCCGCCTCCCGGCGGCCGGCCGGCGGAGGAGCATGGGTTCCTTCGCAACTGCCGGAGACCCCTGATGCTTTCGACCATTCTCCTGATCGTGCTGATACTGCTGCTGGTCGGCGCGCTGCCGAACTGGGGATACAGCCGTGGCTGGGGTTGGGGCCCGAGCGGCGGCCTGGGCCTGGTGGTCATCATCGTGATCATCCTGCTGCTGACCGGACGCATATAGCAGCGCATCCCACCCACCGACCGAGCCCGCCGCGCGCGGGCTTTTTCATCGCCGGTGGGTTGTCGGGATCTTTCATGCCTGGAGCTGCGCCCAGGCCTTGTCCAGCCGCTTGGCCGACACCGGCTGCGGCGTGCGCAGCTCCTGCGCGAAGAAGCTCACCCGCAGTTCCTCCAGCAGCCAGCGGAACTCCAGCATGCGCTCGTCCGTGGCGCCCTTGCGCTCGGCCACCAGGCGCCAGTAGCGCTGTTCCTGCGGCTTCAGCTCGGCCAGCTTCTGCGCATCGCGCGCCGGGTCAGCGCGCAGCTTGTCCATGCGCAGCACGATGGCCTTGAGGTAGCGGGCGAAGTGCTGCAACTGCGGCCAGGGCGTGTCGGCGACGAAGCGCCTGCCGACCAGGCGGTTCAGTTGCTCGGTGGCGTCCTTCACCGCCTCTGGCGCGTTCTTGGTGTCCTTGAGCTTGCGCGCGGCGACCGCGTACTCGGCCAGCACGGTGGCGGCGAGCCGCGCCACCTCGTTGGCGATCAGCGTCAGGCGCCCTCGCCCTTCGTCGATGCGCCGCTTGAAGGCTGCCTCGTCCGCGGGCAGCGGGTCGGCCAGGAAGGCGCGGTCCAGCGCCACGTCGATGATCTGCGCCCGCAGTTCCTCCAGCGTGCCCAGCGGCATGTAGGCCACGGCCATCTTCTGCAGATCGGGGATGTTCTTTTCGAGGTACTTGAGCGCGTCCCTGAGCTGCAGCGCCACCAGCCGGCGCAGGCCGGCGCGGTGCTTCGCGGCGGCCACCTCCGGCTCGTCGAACACCTCGATCGTCACCGCATCGCCGGCGTCGATCAGCGCCGGGAAGCCGATCAGCGACTGCGAACCGCGGCGCACCTCCATCAGTTCCGGCAGTTCGCCGAAGGCCCAGGACGTGTAGCGCTGCGTCGCGCTGGCGGCCGGCGCCGCCTTGGCCGCGGGGGCCGCCGCGGCCTGCCGGGCCGGTGCGGGTGCCGCAGGCGCATCCGCCTGCGCCTCCTTGCGCACCGACAGCCCCGCCAGCGCCTGGAAGGCGCCGCGCGCCTGCCGTCCCCATTCGCCCTTCAGCGCGCCCAGGTTGCGGCCCATGCCGAGCTGGCGGCCGTCTTCATGGACCACCCGCAGGTTCATGAACAGGTGGGCCGGCAGCATGTCGAGCTTGAAGTCGGCGCGCTTCACGTCGAGGCTGGTCGCCTCGCGCACCTGCCTGAGCAGCGCATCGGTCAGCGAACCGTTGCCGAAGACCTCCGGCGCGCCCAGCACCTCGGCCAGCCGCGCCGCCGACTCGGGCAGCGGCACGAAGCGCGAGCGCGGCTTCTGCGGCAGGCTCTTGAGCAGCGCCTGGATCTTGTCCTTGAGCATGCCGGGCACCAGCCACTCGCAGCGCTCCTCGCTGACCTGGTTGAGCACGAAGAGGGGCACCGTCACCGTGATGCCGTCCTTCGGGTCGCCCGGCGCATGCAGGTAGCCGGCCGCGCAGTCCACGCCCCCCAGCTTCACCGTCGGCGGGAAGGCCTGCGTGGTGATGCCGGCCGCCTGGTGGCGCATCAGCTCGTCCCTGGACAGGAACAGCAGGCGTGGATTCGCCTTCGACGCCTCGCGGTACCAGTGCTCGAAGGCCTGTCCTCCCGCCACGTCGGCGGGCACGTGCGCGTCGTAGAAGGCGTAGATCAGCGCGTCGTCCACCAGCACGTCCTGCCGGCGCGACTTGTGTTCCAGCCCCTCGACCTCACGGATCAGCCGGCGGTTGGCGGCCAGGAAGGGCAGGCGCGTCTCCCATTCGCCGCCCACCAGCGCTTCGCGCAGGAAGATCTCGCGCGCGCCGGCCGGGTCGGCCTTGGCGAAGTCGACGCGCCGGCCGCTGTAGACCACCAGCCCGTACAGCGTGGCGCGCTCGAAGGCGGCGACGCGCGCCTCCTTCTTCTCCCAGTGCGGGTCGAGCAGCTGCTTCTTCAGCAGGTGCGAGGCCACCTCTTCGATCCACTGCGGCTCGATGGTGGCGATGCCGCGGCCGAACAGTCGCGTGGTCTCCACCAGCTCGGCGGCGACGATCCAGCGGCCGGGCCGCTTGCGCAGGTGCGCGCCGGGGTGGCGGTGGAACTTGATGCCGCGGGCGCCCAGGTAGACGTCCTCATCCTCCATCTTCCAGCCCACGTTGCCCAGCAGGCCGGCCAGCATCGACTTGTGGAGGGCCTCGTAGCTCGCCGGGGCGGCGTTCAGCTTCCACTTGTGCTCCGTCACCACCGTGAGCAGCTGCGAATGGATGTCGCGCCACTCGCGCACGCGGCGCACGTTGACGAAGTTCTGGCGCAGCAGCTGCTCGTACTGGCGGTTGCTGAGCTTGTGCGTGGGATGCGCCTGCGTCGCGGCGGGCGCCGGCGCTGCGACGGTGCGCTGCGCGATGGGCAGCACCGCCGCGCTCGCCTTCTTCGGGCCCTGCGCCGCCGCCTGCATCTCGCGCGTGGTACGCGCCACGGGCATGCCGCCGCGCGCGTCGTTGATCCACTTCCACAGCGTCAGGTAGCCGCTGAACTCGCTCTTCTCGTCGTCGAACTTGGCATGCGCCTGGTCGGCTTGCTGCTGCGCCTCCAGCGGGCGGTCGCGCACGTCCTGCACCGACAGGGCCGCGGCGACGACCAGCACCTCCTGCAAGGCGCCGCGCTCGCGCGCCTCCAGGATCATGCGGCCCACGCGCGGGTCCA
>Ga0182792_1003090_pt1 | contig 11055 bp, 7 predicted proteins | sample Passage237B_FD_130497 | JGI IMG/M metagenome (GOLD analysis project Ga0182792, IMG submission 130497) | Cellulose adapted compost microbial communities from Newby Island Compost Facility, Milpitas, CA, USA - Passage2 37B (version 2) (version 2) ...
AAATAATGGAGAGCAATTCTTTATAGTACTTGCTGGATCTGAAAAGGTGTATATCGATGGTATCTTGATGGAACGTGGCGAAGACCGCGATTATACCATTAATTACAATACAGGTGAAATTGCATTTATGCCCCGGAAGATGATTACAAAAGATTCTCGAATACAAGTAGAGTTTGAATATCAGGATCGGAATTACCTAAACTCCCTGATCTATGTTTATGATGAATTACAGATTGGCGATAAATGGAATCTCCGCTTCCATGCCTATTCCAACCAGGACGCAAAAAATCAGTCTTACATGCAATCTCTGAGCGGCGAACAAAAGCGTTTCCTTGAAGGTATGGGCGATCAAATTGATCAGGCATTTTATAAAAACATTAAAGAAGACACCTTTGCTGCCAATAAAATTCTTTATAAAATAATCGACACCATAGTAGATGGCTTCCGGTACGATTCTGTCTTTGTTTATTCCACGAATCAGGATAGCGCCCGCTACAATGTGGGTTTTTCATATGTCGGCCCTAATAAAGGCGATTATAGCTTATCTGGATACAATAGTAATGGTCGCTCTTACATCTGGCAGGCACCCGTGCATGGCATACCACAGGGCGATTATGCTCCTGTAACTTTATTAATCACGCCAAAAAAACATCAGGTTTTTACTATTGGCACCACATACAATCTGGATAGTCTGAAATCAGTAAATCTAGAACTCAGTGGCAGCAATTTCGACCCCAATTTGTTTTCCCGAATTAATGACAATGATCATTGGGGTTTTGCAGGTAGAGCAAGCTATTCCGAAACACGTTATTTTGGAAAAAAAGACAGCTTGAATCGACAACATACACAATGGCAATATACGCTCTCTTATGAGTATGTTCAGCAAAAATATAAAGCCATTGCGCCATTCCGGGAAATAGAATTTAACCGCGATTGGAATGTGGATAGTTCGCAGGCGCAGACAGGGATGGATGAACAATTGGTGCAATATGCTACACAACTGGAACGGACAAACCTGGGAAAAATCGCTTATAACCTGAGTTATTATCAAAGAGGTAACGTTTTCCGTGCCAATCGGAATATTATTAATCTGATGTATAATAGAAAAAGTATCCGTGGCGGACTCAACTTTAACCTCATGCACTCCAATGGAGACAGTCTGCTTAGCGATTATTATCGACCTAGTGCATTTCTGGAAGCTGACCTTAAAAAACTCAATGGCATTACTGTGGGTTCCCGATATCAGCTAGAGCATAATAGAATTTTCTCAGAAAAGGCAGACACCTTAATGCAAAATGCCTTCTCTTTTGATATACTTTCATTCTATATCAAAACGGCAGAAGATAAAAAATTACTTACCCAGCTTTCGTATGCCATCAGAAATGATAAAGCTCCTGATGGCAATGACTTCCAACATATCACCCGAAGCGACAATATTGAGCTGAGTTTTCAACTCAAGACCTGGAAACAGCACCAGATCAGCTTTACAGGCAGTTATCGCAATTTATCGGTATTGGATGGTAATCGTTCTACAGAAGTACCCGGCGAAACATTGCTGGGAAGAATCGAATACAACGGAAATATTGCCCAAGGCGTTCTCATTCCTGTTGTACTTTATGAAATCGGATCCGGACAACAACAAAAACAACAGTTTACTTATGTAGAAGTTCCCGCAGGGCAAGGTGTTTATTACTGGATAGATTATAATAATGATGGTGTACAACAAAGCAATGAATTTGAAATTGGACTTTATCCTGATCAAAAAAAATACATCCGCATTATCACGCCAACCAATGAGTATGTGAAGGCTAATTATGTCAATTTCAATGTAGCCTTGCAATTTAGCCCGGAAAATATATGGCGTAAAGACTCCAAAATTTTTCTTCAAAAGTTACTATCTCGATTCTCTAACCAATTAGCTGCACAGATCAGCAACCGGGTTTTGGCAACTCATGGAATGGATGCCTTTAACCCCTTTGTTGCTAACTTTAATGACGATGACATTATCAGCAACCTCAGCACTATTTCCAACACAGTTTACTTCAATCGAAGCAATACGGTCTGGGGATTAGATTACACTTTTAAAATGAACACCGGCAAGTCATTGCTTACATATGGACTTGAACATAATCGGCAACGCGCAAATATTTTAAAAGCCCGCTGGAGCTTCAACAAGGCCTTCAGTTTGAACATTCAAGGTAGCAACGGACAAAAGGCCTATCATTCCGGAGTGGCGGATGATGGTCGTACCTATGAAGTACAGACCCTGGCTGCAGAGCCAGCTTTATCCTGGATACTAAAATCAAGATTGAGAATTACTGGAAGTTATCGTTATGACAAAAGAAACAATGCACCAATTTATGGAGGTGAGATAGCCCAAATACAATCTGCAAATATGGATATGCGGCTCAGTTTCCCAAATTATGGAAGCATTCAAATTCGCGGCACGTATGCAGCAATTCAATATGACGGCAAATCCAATACGTCTTTGTCATTCGTTATGTTGGATGCTTTGAAAAAAGGAGACAACTGGCTCTGGAATCTGAATTGGGAGCGACGCCTCGGGAAAGGCATTGAATTAAGCCTAGAATATGATGGCAGAGCTCCGGGTACTGACCCTGTCGTTCATACCGGTAGAATGAGTATCAGAGCCATCTTGTAAAAGGTTGTGTAACTTCATAAGAAGCTGAGTTGAGCTTCAATTTTTTTGAGACTCAAATAACCCAACTCAACTCGTTCTTTCCAGTGTATTAATTTTGTTTTTATCAAAATTTCAATAAATCAAAATGAAAAAAAACAAGGTTCTTTCGGCAACATATTTTCAGCAGGAAGATGTGGTGGGAATGGCAAAAGACCTGATCGGAAAAGTGCTTGTTACCGAGTTTGAAGGCAAGAAAACTTCTGGAATAATTGTGGAAACAGAAGCTTATACCGGAATTAATGACAAGGCAGCACATTCCTATGACGGCAAGCGGACGGCCCGAACTGAGGTGATGTATCAGCCTGGAGGCGTTTCTTATGTTTATCTATGTTATGGCATCCATCATCTTTTCAATATCGTTACAAATAAAAAAGACATACCCCAGGCAATACTTATCAGAGCCTTGGAGCCTTTGGAAGGCATTCCTGTCATGATGCAGAGGCGAAAGAAAGTAAAAGCTGATTACAGTCTTACCCGCGGACCTGGAAGTGTAGCCGGCGCATTAGGACTTAATCGTAATCATTCAGGATTAATTTTGGGTAAAGCACCTATTTATGTGGAAGACCGAGGTATTATAATCCCGAGCGCCGCCATTTGCTCTGGCGCAAGAATTGGCGTGGCTTATGCAGGAAAAGATGCGCTATTACCCTACCGATTTTGGGCAATAGGCAATCCTTATGTAAGTAAATAAAATTATCAACCTGCTAAAAATGAGCTTTGGGCCAATTTATCCTCCAACACTTATACCCAATGAATAATTATCATATCATAACGAACGCATAACACTTATAAATCTTACTTTTGGTTTCAAATCATAAAATATACCCAATGAAAAAGCTAATTTTATGCTGTTCCGCATTATTGTTCTTGAACTTTGCAAGCTTTGCACAGCGCAGTGAAGCCGGTCTTCCTTTGAGTTTCACCGAATCAGCAGCCATCAACAATATTGCTACTACTCGCAACTACTTTGACAATCCCGATTGGGACCAATATTTAGCAAGGGAAAAAAGTGAAACTCATTTCAACCAACCTTATTTGGTAGCACTTAATGCCGATGCCGATTTCTCATTTCCTCAAAATGGTATATGGGTAAACCTTCCCGATGGAAGAAAAATATGGCGCGCACAAATTATCGTAGAAGGGGCTCCTGCATTAGGTTTCTATTATGACAAATTTCACCTTCCACCGGGTGTAAAGTTGTTTTTATTTAATCAAAATGGCAAGCAAATTCTGGGGGCATATACCCAAAGTAATAATAATCCCACAACGCATCGTTTTGCAAATGAACCCGTTCAAGGTCAAGTAGTAAATATTGAATTGGATATTGATGCCGATGCAAATGAAAACGACATTCAGTTATCTATTAATAAAATCGCAGTTTTTCACCGTAGTATCGAAAACCTGAGACAGTTTGCACCGAGTGACTTACAATTCATTGATGAAATTGATGATGCCTTAAATGGTGTTTCTTCCGTTTGCATGATCAACAGTGTTTGCCCTCCGGGAACCGGATACGACTCAGCCCGGTTAGCAACTTTGGAATATTTATCCTTTAGCCAATTAGGTGTGGGTATGTGTAGTGGTACCATGGTTAACAATACCGCTAATTCACCAGAATCTTGTACCCAGTATATGCTTACGGCAACCCATTGCGATCCTGACAATTCCACCACAAATAGCCACTTCGATCAGTTCATATTTCGATTTAACTTTGAACACAACGATTGTGAAGGCAGCGATGTTCCGCTTGCCAATACTTTATTAGGCGCCTCCTTTGTTGCGCGTGCCAATTATAATAGCTCAGCACCTATCATTAACCTTAAAGGGGATTTTCTACTTTTAAAAATCAATGATCAAATTCCTGATTCATGGAATGTAGTACTTTCCGGCTGGAATTGGGATGCCAACATTTCTACCTCCTTGTCAGATCCGAAAAAATTTATTGGATTCCACCACCCTTCTGGGGACAATAAAAAATTAATGATAACCCATAATATTGAAGCAACCTCTATTTCAGGCGTAGGTCCCAAAACGCATTGGGGGATGTTGATAGATGAAGGCTACATAGCCCAAGGATCATCTGGTAGTGGTCTTTTCAATGATAATGGCAAACTCATAGGTATTGCTTCCGTTGCCGGCAACCTGGGTGGCATACCAACCGGTTGCGATATGAATTCTCAAGGTTCAGATGCACAGGCTATGGATTTTGCTTATTATAGCCGCTTATCTTATGATTGGGATTATAACCTCGATGGTGATGATGCTAACCGGAAATTGAAACCTTGGCTGGATCCAACCCATTCTGGTGTTACAAGCTTAGGTCCGGTAAAATCCAATTGTTCCAATGCCGTTCCTCCTGTAGTGTCCATAGAAACAATTTCATCTGATGATTTAAGTAACAACCTCAGCATCTATCCCAATCCAGTAAGTAATGGTATTGTGGAGATGATTTTTAATTTGAAAGAAGCAAGCCCGGTAACCATTTTCGTTGTAGATATTAACGGAAAAATTGTACTTACCCGCAATTTATCGTTGCTGAAATCAGGCCAATTTCAAATGGATGTGAGCAGCATTCCAAATGGTTTGTATATGCTTAAATTCCAAACTAATAATGGCGCAGCCCATAAAAAATTAATGATTGCGAAGTAAAAATTATTCTTCCAAACTGCCCGGTATTTTCTAAAAATATCGGGCTTTTTTTGCTTCTTCTTACCTTTAGGGAATTGCTAAATACACTTCTGATTTTTAGAATTAAATCCGATGGAAAGAATATTTTGAACTTATAAAAGAAAATAAGAGAGAAAATTCCAACAGGGTATTCTTAATTTTAATCTCCGCCTTTCAGCAGTCCCGAAAATTCAACCCTATATTTGCAATTCTGTATGAAAGAAAATCCAGTCGATTTTAAAGAAAAAACAGCTGTTATCATTGTAGCTGGTGGTAGTGGAACTCGTATGAACAGTAGTGTTCCCAAACAATTTCTATTCCTCGGTGGAAAGCCACTTTTATGGTACAGCATTAAAGCATTTACCGATGCCATACCGCAGATCAACGTTATTGTAGTACTTCCGGAAGCTCATATTGAAGAAGGGAAAAATTTATTGCAACATACATTACCCGGAATTAATATCCACTGGGTAAGCGGTGGTGCTACGCGCTTTCATAGTGTAAAAAACGGCACCAGGGCTTTAAGCAATGAACACCTTGTTTTTGTACATGACGGTGTTCGTCCCTTTGTAAGTGAAAACATCATCAGACAATGTTATTCCGGAGCACTGAAAAATGGAATGGCCATTCCTTGTATTCCCATAAACGATAGCATCCGACAAATCAATGCAACTGGAGAGAGCCAGGCCATCAATCGCACGCAACTCCGAGCCGTACAAACGCCACAAACTTTCCGCACAACAATACTACTCGACATCTTCAGCCAGGAGTATCAGGACGCCTTCACTGATGAGGCAACTGTAGCTGAATTTGCTGGCTATAAGGTCTTCTTGAGTGAAGGCGAACGCCATAATATTAAGATCACAACGCCCGAGGATATGCTTATGGCCGAAATGATCTATCAACTAAAGTTTCAAAAAAACATTATCACGTAATAGCATCGTTGAACATAAACCTATCCGTTGGCTCATGCAATACAATATTTCAAAAATTCGGGGAAGATTTCTCGCACAAATGGCAGGACTGCTGTTGTTCACCATAATCAGCACTTCTACATTTGGGCAGCAAACTGACTATGATACCAGTGGTTATCTGCCCAATTTTACTATTGAAGAAATAATTGTGACCAATGAAAGCTTTAAACCGGAAGATTTTATTCGTCGCGTTAAAAACGATACTACCTTTTACAAAGCCTTCAAAACGCTGCGCATTGTTACTTATAATGCAGAAAATGATATCCGTGTTTTTGATAAAAAAGGAAAAGTAAAAGCCGCTTTAGAAAGCGAAACCAAACAGATTTATCGTGATGGATGCCGCACTATGCAAGTATTAGATGAAACTGTAAAAGGGGATTTCTATAAGAAGAATGGCGATTATCGCTATTATACAGCAGAATTATTTGCTACATTATTTTTTACAAAAGGAAAAATATGTGGGGAAGATAATATTGTAAAAGGCAGTCTGGAAAATAGTGGAAGCGGCATAGAAAAAAGAAAGGCACAACTCAAACAACTCATGTTTAATCCGGGTGCGCGCATCGGCGGCATTCCCGGCATGGGACAGAAAGCTGCCATCTTCAGCCCTGAAATCGCGAAGTTGTATGATTTTAGCGTTACCAAAGAAGAGAAAAACGGTTATTCCTGTTATAAATTTTCTGCAATCGCCCGCCCGGAATATGCTAAAGCAGTCGTGATCAACAGCTTTGTAACCTGGTTCCGTAATACCGATTATTCTATTGTTGCCCGTGATTATTCTTTATCTTACAATACCATCGCCTACGATTTTGATGTAGTGATGCATGTGGATTTGATTCAAAAAGGCACAACTTTGCTGCCTACATATATCCACTATAAGGGCAATTGGAAGCTGGCCTTTCAAGATCGGGAACGCGTGGATTTTACTGTAAAGTTTTATTATTAAAGCAAAATGGAAGAATGCTGAAAAGTCATACTTTTAATTTTTTAACATTAATTAAATCCCCAAAAGTACATGGCTTTCTACGATCTGAATAAAGAACAGCGACAACAACTTGTTGTTGAAATCAACAATAACATTCTTGCCGACATTCAACAGAATAGCCATCGAAGCCTTACACATTACTTTGCAGATGATGACACTTATATAAGAAAGACAGCTTACCTCGCTATTGGAAAGGTATGGAAAACAGATCCCAACCTACGTCCAAATATTATCCTCCTCCTTCAACTACGCTTACAATCTGAGCATGAAAAAGTAAGGCAAACCGTAGTAAATGCAGCAGGAGAAATCGGCATAATGGAATTTGAAATTGTAGAACCTATCTTTAATACCGCACTCTTTGACCAACATCCTATTGTCATCAACGCTGTAATTGGTTCCATAAAGAAAATGGGAGAGAAAAACCCAATACCCGTATTGGAATGGGCAAAACAATACTTACACCATCCTGACAAGGAAGTACGAAGAGCAATTTGCCATGGCATTGAACTTCGCGGTCGCACCCATCCTCAGGATATACTGCCCTTGCTAAAAGTTCTTCAATTTGATAAAACAGCAAGGGTAAGAAACACCCTTATCCACGTCCTGGGACAAATTGCCTACAAAAAAGGCTGCCTGGAAACTGTCGTAGAACACCTTAAATCCTGGGACAACCAAGCTCTCGTAGGGAAGGCCTTAAATGAAATTGTGGATGTGCATTATCGTTATGAAAATTTTGCTGTCCTTTCTCCTCAACAAGCGCAAGACTATATTGATCAACACTTTTCCTCTCAATAATTGAGAAAACTTCCTACAATAATCCATCGCAATGACACGCTAAGATAATAACCCCAACCTACCTTAAAAATTAAGTAATAATAGTTTCCATGAAGCAATAATACTTGGTATAATTAGAATTAAAAAAATGTTAGCTCCTAGGATTTCACCATCACTTAGTTTACCTTGCTGTCGCAATGGAATGAGACCCAATTCTAAATTCTGATGAATCACAGCTAAATGGGCTTTAAATTCCGTACCACAAGTTTTCGCATTAGCACCCCTATACCTCAGAATATTGATCAAATAATTATAACAACCAATTTTATGGAAAAAGCACAATACAAAATCAGCATTCAAGCGCCTGCAAACAAAGTCTATGACTATATGTTGGGCTTAAGTAATAAATCCAATTATGAACAATGGACTGCTTTATTCAATCCCACCTCTTCCTATGAAGGAAGCTGGGAAAAAGGTGCTAAGATGCGCTTTATCGGGATGGATGAACAGGGAAAAAAGGGCGGCATGGTCTCCGAAATAGCCGACCTAATGCCTAATCGCTTCGTCTCCATTCGACATTATGGCCTCGTAAAAGGTGAAAACGAAATCACAGAAGGTCCAGAGGTGGAAAAATGGGCCAATGGTTATGAAAACTATACTTTCGTCGAAAACAACGGAACTACTTCATTTATGGTAGATCTTGACATCGTTGAAGAGTTTGCAGACTATATGAACGAAAAGTATCCCAAAGCACTGCATAAGTTGAAGGAAATTTGCGAACAGTAATACCGTTTTAAAAACGGCATCCTGGCTGTAGCCGGAATTTTTTCAAAAAAAATTTCCAGCTGGATATACACTATACCATACTTTACTATTCCATATCTCCAAAAGGATTTGCCTATTAATGCAATTTCCGGTTTCCGGTTGATGGGTAGTAAAATCTGCCTCATTTCTTCCTCATCGCTATCCCGTTCAAATTTGTAGTAAATTCGCGGCTTTTAGAGGAAACAATCTTCATCAGCAAACCATGCTTTTAGCTTTAAATAACGTATCATTTTCATTTGGTGCAAGACAAATGTTGGAAAATGCCAATTGGCAAATTGGGAATAATGAAAGAATAGGTCTGATTGGCCCAAATGGCGTAGGTAAATCTACCTTGCTCCGCCTGATTATGGGAGAATACACCCCGGATGGCGGTTCTATTAACAAAGCTAATGATACCACAATTGGGTTTTTCAATCAGGATCTGTTGAGTTTTTCGAGCCGCAACAGTATCCAACAGGTGGTGATGACGGCCTTTGAACAGGCGGTTCAAATTGAAAAACAATTGCAAGAGCTTGCTGCTCAAATTGAACATAAGCCAGAGGAGGAACAACTCTTACATCAGTATAGTGACATGTTACACCAGTTTGAGATGGCTGGTGGTTATGAAATGGAACATCGTGCCGCAGAAGTGTTAGAAGGATTGGGCTTTATTACCGCCGACCTTAAACGGCCTTATGACGAGTTCAGCGGGGGATGGCGCATGCGGGTGTTATTGGCTAAACTCATGCTTCAGCAACCTGACATCCTGATGCTGGACGAACCTACCAACCACTTAGATTTACCTTCTATTGAATGGCTGGAGCGCTACCTCCAAAGCTACCCTGGCACGGTCATTATTGTATCGCACGATCGTTTTTTCTTAGATAGGATGGTCACCCGAATAGTAGAGGTCTTTCAACAACAATTAATTACCTACAGCGGAAACTATTCTTTCTATGAAAAAGAAAAGGCCATGCGCATGGAGTTTCTGGAAAGAGAATATGAAAACCAACAAAAATATATCCGCCAACAAGAGCGTTTTGTTGAACGGTTCCGAGCTAAAGCATCTAAAGCCACTCAAGCCCAAAGTGCCCTGAAAAAATTAGAAAAGATAGAACGCATTGAGCTTCCCGACGCAGATGTTCCGCGCATGAATATCAGCTTTAGCGTGGACCAACAACCGGGAAAAATCATTTGTGAATTGGATGACATATCCAAATCGTACGGAGAAAATCACATCCTGCAACATGCCAAAGCACTTATTATGCGAGGCGATAAAATTGCTTTAGTCGGTGCCAACGGAAAAGGGAAGTCCACATTATTAAGAATTATTGCAGGCATAGAACAATTTGAAGGGAGTCGCAGTGGATGGCACAATGTAAAAGAAAGTTTTTATGCTCAACACCAATTGGAATCATTGGATCTGGAGCAGACTATTTTGGATGAATTGAAGCTTTGCGGAAGTGGAAAAACCGAGCTGGAACTGCGGCAATTGCTGGGTTGCTTTTTGTTTAGCGGTGATGATGTATTCAAAAAAATACGTATCCTTTCAGGTGGAGAAAAGGCACGGGTTGCTCTTGCCAAAGTAATCGCAGGGAAAGCCAACTTTTTACTGCTTGATGAACCCACCAACCACTTGGATATGCAGTCGGTAGAATTACTCATTGAGGCATTATGCCAATATGCGGGAACATATATCTTAGTCTCACACGACCGCTATTTTGTAAGCCGTAGTGCTAATAAATTCTGGGAAATCGAAGATGGAAAGATTTTAGAATTCAGTGGAACGTATGAAGAATGGCATGAATGGAGTGAAAAAAGACAAGCAGCAAGAAAAGCAGAAACTGCAAAGGTTCAAAAAAAAGTCGCACCTCAACCCTCCACAACTTCCGTTCGACAGGATACGGATCAGAAAAATAAACAGAAAGCCTACCAGAAACAGCAGAAAGTATTCGAACAGGCTGAAAAGGCATTGGAGGCAACTGAAGCTGAAAAGGCTAGATTAGAACAATGTCTGGCCGATCCCGAAATTTATTCCAATAAGGAAAAATTTGTTGAAACAGAGAAAAGTTATGCCGCATTGCTGGAACGCATAAAAGGATTAAGAGCCGCATATGACGCTGCTTTTGAACGCTTGTTAGCATTGGAGG
>Ga0182792_1003091_pt1 | contig 11052 bp, 7 predicted proteins | sample Passage237B_FD_130497 | JGI IMG/M metagenome (GOLD analysis project Ga0182792, IMG submission 130497) | Cellulose adapted compost microbial communities from Newby Island Compost Facility, Milpitas, CA, USA - Passage2 37B (version 2) (version 2) ...
AGGAAGGAATCCATCTGCTTTGAATAAAAAGGATATTGATAAAATACCAGATTACCTGCTTGGTTTTACCAGCGCCAATTTCTTTCTTATACCAGTCGTTGTTGTATTTAGACAGGTCAACCTTCATGCATGAATAGTTTTCGATATTCTTCCCTGTAATTTAAATTTAACGCATAATCTTTAGCTAACCGTATGGCACCTTCTGATAATCTTTTAAATTCAGTTTCATCTGCCTCCAGCATCTTCTTTATAACAAATGAATATTTTTCTTTATCCTCCAGTGGGACATCCCATCCGGCCTTTTTTTCTTCCAGATTTCTCCAGGGGGTCCGGTCGCTAATCAATACAGGGGTTCCCACAAGGAGCGATTCAAAAATCGCGTGGCCAAAATTCTCACCGTAAGTGGGTAATACAAAAAGATGATAGTGTGATAAGACATCTGCAACGCGTGAATTGTCTACCGGCCCTTTAAAATCAACCAGAATATTTGCAGGAAGGTTTTCAATAATGGATTTACAACGATTCAGATAATTATCATCTTCGGAACTACCGTAAATATCCAATCGGATATTACCATTTTGAAAATCAAGTAAGGTTTCCAGTGCAAATAAAAGATTTTTTTTTTCCTGAATCCGGGATAAAAAAACCAGTTTTAGTTCTCCCTTGACTTTTAACTGATTATTAATGATGGTACTTGCAGGCGCAGGAATATTTCCTGCATATATGATTCCCTTACAATTTGGAAAATGTTTCCGGATATCTTTTTCTTCCTGCGTATCTGTTGCCTGGAAAACGATTTTAGAAGGAATACCAGAAAAATTCAATAAGCTGAGGAAAATTTTCTTTTTCAGGAATTTTAACTTCAAGGCGCCTTCATGCAACATTCCTCTGGGAGCAAGCACTATCTTTCCTTTATAACCTGTTTGCAAAAGCTTAAACAATGGTTTTAAAGTATATCCTACCGAAAACATATTATTAAAATACACTACATCGGGCTTTACAGATTTTAAAATCGATAGAAAACCTTCCTTCCCTTCCGGTGAATGATACCATATTTTAGCAGAGGACTGATAATCCACCCATTGATTTAAAGGAACAGTAGTATAAGAGGATTGATCGCCCAGGTCTCTGTCGGAAGTATATATATAGAAGTCGAAATCCTCTTTCAATGCCTGTACCATGTTTCTGCACGACTGAATTGGGCCTCCCGCTTTATAACCTGGGGCAAACCAGTCTATACAAACTAAAATTTTAAGCTTCTTTTCTGGTATCGAAGTCATTAATTATTCTTTTCAAAGAATTTACCCAAACTTCTTTTGTAATTCTTTGACTTAGCTCTACACTTTTTACACTCATCTCTTTCAGTTGGGCTTCGGATAAATTCAAAATTTTTAGTAAATATTCCCTGAAGCTTTCCCTGGAACCCGTAACAAATTGGTAACCGTTTCCTCCATGTTCTAAAAAAATACTATTTGAATGAACAGAATCTGAAATTAATATTGGAAGTCCGCAACTTATTGCCTCATGAATAGATACGCCCCAGTGTTCATTGACTGAAGGGAGACAGAATACAGATGCGGAATTTAATAACTTCGGAAGATCTTCAGGATCAACAAAATCGGAGATGATGATATTTTCGCTTTGGAGCTTCTCCAGTTCATTTTTCAAAGGGCCTCTGCCTGCAAAACGCAGTTTCCATTTCTTCAGTTCAGGGTATTCCTCAAGAATTTCGGTAAAAAGCTCTGCCAGTAAAACAGGATGCTTGTATCCTACAAACCTACCTACATATAAAACGGTAAACTCTTTTTTTACTTCGGGACGCGGATAAAATTTTTCTGTATCACAACTGTATAAATTCTCTGTAATTTCCTCTTCCTTAAATCCCAGCTTTTTCCCGTAAATCCTTTGAGGCTTGCCGGCCGCCCAGATTCTGTTGAAATAAGGCTTTACAAGAATACCCGCCAAAAGGGATAAAACCTTTTGTTTGAAATTTCCCTGCCAGGGATTGTCCAGGCCAATGATAACAGGAATGCTTTTTTTATAATGCCTGCATACCGCTTTGTAATTTTTATCTCTCCAGGATGAAGAATACACAAACCGATAGTCCTTATTCAGATAGGAATCAAAATCTGCATTTTCATAATCAATCAGCCTGATTCTGTCAGTTTCGGTAATCTTGAAATTAGTAGCAGCATCAGGCCTGTACCGGATAATATCCAAATAGTAATCCTCTTTTTCGGTAAAATATTTCAGACACTGATAAAAATAATCGGGCAATCTTGTAAATAGCACCAATCCTTTATTTGCCTCCATAAAGATTCTTATTGTACCTGTATTGTATGCCATTGATAATCAACATGGCAAAAAAGAAAGGAGTACCGTAATCAATTATACCGCCAAGTTTAAATGTTTTACACAAAAAATGGCTTAAACAGGCAAGAGAAATTGCCCTGAACATACCTTTATCTAAGAGAAATAAATTTCTAATAATTGTAAATACATATAAAAAAATCCCTATTAATCCAAGTTCTGAAATTACTCTAATGGTAAGTGAATGGGCAGATTTAGCATTTAAATGATAGTAATAATTAAAACGAAACGGAGTATTTCTGTACAATCTATAATAGGTTTCCTCATTTCCACCTAACCCGGAACCTGTCAACGGATTATTTTTAATATTTTCTTTTGCAACCATTAAATTAGAATACATGGATACTGTAGTTCCATTGGCATCCAAAGTACTATTCAGCACATTGATATTTCCCTTAAATACAGCTAAGGTTTCTAAGATACGTCTGTTGAAATTTTCGTTAATATCAACAAATACTTCAAATATTAGATAATATAATACAGGGATGCTAATAATAAAATAAACAGGGCTTACATAAACCAGACAAAGAATAAGCGTAAACACAAGATATCCTGTCAGGTTAAATGTCAATATCAATGCGGTAAGCATTACAAAGAAATAATTCTTGTATTCCTTAAAATAGAAGAAACAATAAACGAGTGCCGGAATAAGAATAGATGCATAATGCGATGGTTCATAAGAAATGGAATCGAGCCTTCCGGGGATTTTGATTAATACCTGGATTCCGTTAACCGATAGTATCCATTGGATAATTCCAAATATGGCGGAATAAAAAGCAAATTTTACATATAATTTAAAAACATTCCTCCAGTCATATTTCCTTATTATAAAAAAATTTACCGAAAAAATTATAACAATGGGAAATATTTGCTTAAGGAAACCACCCCATTGAAGGCCCAAAAAGAAGATTGAAAAGATAGAAGAAATGGATAAATAAATATACATCCCCCAGGGGACAGTTCCTGACATCACCATCTCCCGGAGATGATAGATAAAGTACAAAATAAAAAAAGGATATCCAATATAATCGAAATCAATACCGGCTAAATTCCTTGATCCCAGCTCCTTGGTAAAAACCGCAATAACCAATAGCAGTTCCGGAATGGAACATACATAGCTTTGGTTATAAGAAACAGGAACTGACCTTAAGTTCTGGACAAAAGTCATTAATTCTCTAAACTATTTAAATATTAGCTTATCAATATCCACAGATCCCTGCAAGCCTTTCAGTATTAACTTTCCCATCTTTTCAGGAACTTCCACTTCTATTTCCAAAGTTTTCCAACCTTTACCTGATTTTACTTTAACTTCTCCTGTCTTTTCTCCGTATTCAAATAAGAGTTTACTATCGGCATCCGTTCTAATGGTGAGAACCAATTTGGAATAAGCTTTCACCGGAGAAATTAAATATTCCAATGATTGCCCTTTTGCAAGTTTTACTCCGGTAATTGCAGCTGAAAAATCATTATCATTAATATTTTCCGTAAAAATCTGTGAAGAACTATAATTTAAGTTTTCTGCCATTTCTGCTTCCACCAAATAGTCCTTAGACCAATAGAAAGGATGCTCTTTCTGGTGCCATCCGTCTATCTGAATAAATTTCGGGGAATTACCAGGAATGTAAACATAAATAGAGCCTTGTCTTCTTATATTAAATTTGATTTTTTTACCATCGAGTTCGATTTCGGTAGTTCTTTCATCGGAAACATTTCCATAATAATTTGAGTAGGGCTGGATGCTTCCATAAATCAAATATTTCTCTCCAAGTTTTCTAACCATTACCAAATGATTTTCCTGAGAGGCTTTAAACCGGAAAGAATAAATATTAGTCTGAGCATTTTTCTGAGGATTTAATAATTCTCCTTTATCGAGAAAATCCATAAAATAGGAGCCCATAGCCTGAGCGTAAGATGCCATGGCTATCTGATAAATATAACCTCTGGGATCATTAGGACCCTTACCATTGGGCCACCCTCCTCCGGCAGTTACATTAAAATATCCAACATGGAAAAAATCAGCCCCTAACATAACCATGGCTTTTAAAAGCGCTAACCATTGCGCTGGCCGAATATTTTTTTCTTCCACATTCCACCCTGCATTTACAAAAGGAGCAAAATATTTCACCCCTAGTTCAATCTCTTCTAATCGCCCTTCTGCAATGGTTCCATATCCGTTTAATGCCCCTGCCGCTAACCGCCAGTTATCAGGCCTTGCAGGATAAAAAGAAGGAGTGGATCTGGGTAAATTGTTAAAATAACTATTAGTTGTAATTCTTTCTTTAAAAGAAGGCCAATAGGATTTATTATATGCACTTACATTATAAAAAGTAAATTTTGCGTCTTTCCACGGAATATGTTTTAGGATAGTCTCTTTATAAACCGAGTCAAAACGATGACTCATCCATCCGTTAAAAGCATGGTTATCCATATTATATTTTTCCCTGAAAGCTTTCACCGCCGGACTTTGAAGCAAAAGTTCATCTTTCCATTTATGGCCAAACCATTCTCCATTCTCATTAAAAAATTCAATTTTTCTCTTTAAATGCCGGCCAAGCTGATTAATATAAAATGCAGTTATCAACCCGTCTTTTTCGAGGATTTCATCCGCAGTGAAAGGATTTAACCATTTTTTATTACCATATATTATCGGCTTATTATTTTTATCGGTTAAATAATATTTATCGGGGAGATTTTGAGAAGTGACGTATGGACCATTATGATCCATACCCAAATGTCGGGCATTTCCCTGAGCTTCTATCAATACAGAAGCTACAGGTATTTCAGGATTTTCATTTGCATATTTTATTAAAGCACTATAAATTTCTTTGGAATCAGTGTATCTTTTAAGGGCAGTTAGAGAGTCTGTTCTCAAAATGGGTAACTCGATATAGTAATTCCACCTGGTAACTAACTCCTTAGTTAATTCAACCGCAACTTCAGGATTTACATTACCAAATTTTTGGTCAGCACTTGTCATCTCCCTATGCAAATAGGTAATATCAAACCAGGGAAAATTCCTAAGCATAGGGCTTTTATTAGAATATCTTGGGGAAGGAAAAGATTTTAATTGCTTAGTTGCTTGAATATCATAGTCGGGATAACCCGGAGCAAAGTCTTTCTTGTCGTAATAGCGATGTTCTAAATCATCTTGAATCTTTATTAAGTTTAATGTGTTATTTAATGAAATTTTTGAATTGCTTTTTTGGGTATTAGTGTAATGCTTTTTAATGTAATTTTCACCTAAAGCCACATCAAATATTTCCACTTCATCAAGTTGACCGGAAGTTCTAAAGCCATCACTAATATTATTCTCGGGAGGTTGATAGTCTTTTAAAATAGTCTTAAAAACAGGATCGGAATTTCCATCAATCCACATTTCAAATTCACCATTACGTTTAAATGAGAAAGTGTAATGATGCCAATTTCCATCTGCTAAATAATCATAACTTGCTATACCCGGCCCATGCAAAGGAATATTTATTGTGCTGGTTTTATTTGCAGTTTTTAAAGGATAGAGAATACTTATTTGAGAATAAGCCAGTTGTATTCTGTACCGGGTTGGCGGATAACTGGTAAAAATGAAACTCTCCCCTTTAAAATAAAATGAGATTGTAAAATCATTTACCTGATTAAGACTTGATAACAGATTAAAAACTATTATGTTGGTTTCCGAACCTGATTTAATAGCTTTTCCTTTAATGCCATTTATAATTTGCGGGTGAATGTCAAGTGCAGAGTGCTTGGTTTCTTTTTTAAAATAATCGGATATTAATGGATTATCACCGTCAAAACTCCACTTTTCGACAGGTTTTTGACTAACACAACTATTTAAAACAAAAAAGAATAAAACAACAAGTACATTATATCGCATAAATTTTTGCCTCCCACTTTTAATTTCTTGCATCCACTCCGGATACAATTACCGCAAATCTTTTCTTAATATTTAAAAATAACGTTTCGAAATAAGTATAAGAAAGCCAGGACCAAAGTATACTCAAAATAAATGCCCCAGTATAAAGTGTTATGTTAAACCATAATTCATTGCCCTGAAAAGGCTTCCATATTAACAGAATATTTAAAAACATCCCTATCCATATCATATGCCATAAATATAACCCATAGGAAATATTCCCCAACGTGAGAAAAACCTTATTCTCTAGGTTTATAAACGTTTTAGGATTGGTCGCTCCATTTAAAATAATGACCAAAAAGCAAATGGAGAATATAATATGATGAAGTTCAAATAAGCGCTTTGCAAAAATGAATATAAATGGAAGGGTAAAAAAAACAATGATTAAAGATAAGTTTGATGATATCACCTTCCCTATTTTTGTACGACTGTATATTAACCAGGCACCCAATCCCCCAATACCCATACATTCCATTCTTGTGGCTACAACAAAAGATTTTATTTTTTCAAATAAGACCGGATCCATTACATGAAAGCGATTTATTATAACCAATAGCGCTTTAATGAAAATAAAAGACCCGATAAAAATGAGATATGTTTTAAGCTTTTTTGGGAAAAGCATCAATAATACAGGCCAAAAAAGATAAAACTGTTCTTCAACTCCTACAGACCAAAGGGGTGCAGCATAAGGAATATTAGGATAAAATGCCAAAGCTGCATTAGGTAGGAAAAAGAAGGATAGCCAAAATTTAGCATAAAAATCCTGAAAAATTCCTTCTGAATACCCCGGGTATTGTAACAATGGTATTTGGGGCAACAAAAAATAACAGAGAAATAAAACTAAATAATAAAGAGGCCAGATTCTTAATATCCTCCTTATGTAAAATTTACTTAGATCAATACTTCCATAATTCTCCATTTCTTTCAGAAGCAGTGAAGTAATCAGAAAACCACTTAAAACAAAGAAAAAATCAACACCGGCAGCTCCGGCTTCAAAAAAGAAAGGATTGTCCCAATAGTTGACTAATCCGGCTCTTTTCTTAAAGAGTTCCAAATGAGTTAATATTACTAAGGCAGCTGCAAAAAATCTAAATCCGTGTAAGTTTTTAAAGTAAAGTTTAGAAGGGTTTGGGGTTAGAGACATGTCATTATCGGTTTATTAGGTTTTTGATATTGAAAATTGTTAGTTTAATGACATTTTCCCACAGAAATCGATCCTTCACTTTTTCAATTGAATCTTTTCTCATCTTCAAAAGTTTCTCTTTCGGCATCCCTATGGCATTTTTCAAAGCTTCTTTTAGTTCGGATACATATCCCGGCTTAATCAGCCAGCCGTTGGATGCGTCTACCTGGATATTCACTGCACCCACATCTGAAGCTATAATGGCACATCCCGACGCCATTCCTTCCAGGATGACGTTGGGCATTCCTTCTGAATAGCTGGGGCAAACCAGTACATCGGCCTGTTGCATTACCGCGGTAATGGCTTCCCTTTCTTTCAATACTCCGTGGTAATGAATGTTAGGCGCCTGTATTCTGAAGGCTTCCGGAATATCTCCTATAAAATGGAATTCAAAATCAAGTCCCTGAATCTGCCGGATGGCTTTGTTCAGTTCGTACACGCCTTTCCGCCTTTCGTTTCTTCCGATAAAAACAAAACTTACTTTATCATGCGGCATGATGTTATCGGCCAGGAATTCCCTTTCAATACCGGTAGGGATTTCTATAATCTTGTTTTCACTGCCGGGAATCCTCTTCTTAATGATGTCGGTGATATTTCCACCGTAGGAAAATATATAATCTGCCAGCAGGTTGACCTCTTTAAAAGCAGGGCGAATCAGGTAATGCTTCAGCTTTTCTTTCAGCGATGCTGCCTTTTGATAATATTCGTATCCGTGCACTTTAACGGAAACCGGTGGCCTTCCGGGAATGTTTGCCTTTTGCCTCAGGGTTTCCCATCCTGCAAGGCCTTTGGTATAAATAAAGTCTATCTTCGTACCGCTGGCTGTAAGTTTCTTCAGTGCCTGATATACCAGTGCCGAATATGCGTAAGACATTCGGATATAATGACCGGGTTTCCCATCGGAAACCGGGCGGGGTACAAAATGCGAATGAATATACTGCAGTTCTTCTGGGGAAAAATATTTTTCCATCTGAATGTCCTGCTCGCCGGCGGCAGTATGAAACAGCTCCACTTCAACGCCATTTCTTGCCAGGTATTTGCATAAATAAAAAGAATGCTTTTGCATCCCTCCTATCACAAATGGCCAAATTCCGTCAGTAATTAATGCAATTCTTAATTTATTATTAGAAATTTCCAAATCAATACTAATTTAGAACAGATTTATAGACCCCGATTAGTCTGTTAATATGTATATCAGGGGTAAATTCTTTTAAAGCCATATCCCTTCCGTTTCTTCCCATTTCTTTAATGATATCCGGTCTTTCTACCAAAAAAGACACTTTATCAGCAAGTTCTTTCTGATTTTTATTCGGTACCAGAAAGCCGTTTACGCCATTCTTTAACCATGTTCCCACACCTCCCACATCGAAGGCAACAACCGCCTTCTTTCGCATCATTGCCTCTATCCCTACAATTCCAAATGCCTCCGGATAAACAGATGGAAACAATATTAAATATGCATTTCTGATAAACTGATCAATCTCTTCCTGCGATTTCCAGCCATGAAAAATCACCTTCTCTCCTAATCCGAGTTTATTCGCTAAATTTTCAAAATCTCTCCTCATTAATCCATCCCCTACAATATCCAGTACAAGTTCTTCTCTTTCTTTTAAAAGCTTCTCCATAGCTTCAATCATAATATGCGGGCCTTTGGAAGAAACCAATCTTCCAACAAACAATAACCTTTTCTTTTGATTTTTATTTTCTGCAGGAGGATCTGTCAAAGGAGTGAAATACGGATTTACAATAATCTTATCTTCCGGAACCTTACATTCCAGCAGTCCACTTTTCATGTAATCCGACATCACCACAATCTTTTTATAAAGAAAAGCCGCTTCTTTTGATTCGAACCGGACGTAATTCCATTGGCTTTTTACTCTTTTCGGATGCCTGTTGGCGCATCCCTGAGAATAAATATGATAAAAGCAGTGTAAACCATATGGAATGGTACAAGGCTGCTCTGAAAATCTCCAGAACTTATCCCTTCCCGGACATACCATAACCGGACTATGAACAGATTTTATAACCGGAATGTGCTCTAAAAAAAACCTGACTATGTCAGGCTGAAAAAGATTATGAATATTGACAATATCGGTATCAGAGACACTCAAATAAGCTTCCAGATAATTAAATAATGATTGAGTATCGGGGAATTGTTCTTTTTTCTCACTTCCAAATCGTGATATTATAAATCCGGCATCAATCTCTTCAATACCCATCCATTCTGTATCAACAGAGTATTCAGGCAATAAATCCTGCAGCTGTTTTATATAAACCTCTGCACCACCATGAATAGCAGTTTTTTCATGTATATGTAAAATCCTCATCAATTTTCTTTTTTCACTATCAACCTCATTTTCTCCACCACTTCTTTAACCGTGTGCTTCCATTTAAAATTATCCTTTACAATAGCATGCCAGGTATTTGCATAAATAAAAAGAATGCTTTTGCATCCCTCCTATCACAAATGGCCAAATTCCGTCGGTAATTAATGCAATGCGCATGATAGATTATAAATATTGGCTGATTTTCTCACTAATCCTGTCGTAAATCAGCTCCCAAGTAAAATTGTTTCTGACTTTTTGATACAGGTTTTCTCCGTATTGTACTGTCATATCAGGAGATTCTATTAAGCTATCCAAAGCTTCAGCAAGGGCATGAGGGTTTTCGTTGGGAAAAAACTTAATTTCCTCACCGGTAAAGTTATTGGTAAGGTTGGACAAATCAGGGCAAACCACTGCCAGTTTCACCGCTGCAAAATCAAACAATTTCATAAACGAACTGTAGAAAGGCCCTCCTGAAATCACGGCAATGTTCATCTGTGAAAGATAATCGTATAGCTTATCCTTGGGCAGTGCACCGGGATATTCAAATTTCAGCCCTTCGGGTATTTGTTCCAGATAGGGTTCGAAATGCTTACCAATAAAATAAACTTTAATCCTTTCTTTATGCTTCAGGTATTGCAAAGAGTCGAGAAAGATATCCAGTCTGTGATGTTTCATCAGTCTGGCCATAATGCAAACTTTAATTTCTCCGTCTTTGAACTGATTCTTATGCGAAGCAAACCTTTCTACCACTTCACTGCTCACACCATTTTGAATGGTAGAATATTTCTCTTCATCTAGGTTCAGCAACAAATGCTGGTTGCCTACCAGGAAAGAATGGGTGGATTTTGCATACATCCATTCCTCCACTCGTTTGGCCAAAGGGTTAAACCAGGAATCGTAAAACTGTTGAATGTCGGAATAGTGAATCCCGTTCCCTTCATAAAAATGCGGGATACCGAGTTTTCCTGCAATAAGCAATCCCTGAAGATTCAGGTATTCCGACCTTTCGTATATAAAATCGGGACGGATTTCCTTTATCCTTTTATAATTATGATAGAATGTCCTGTTATGCACCAGAATGGCTTTAAGGTCTCTGAAAACTCCAATAAACTGATTGGTTTTTAATCCTGTTTTACCCCTCACCGAAATAGCAGAGGAGCCATTACCTTGCTTTTGTTGAACAGGCACTTCGTTCAGCACCAGCGAATGCATTTCAAAGTGCCTTCCCAGTTGTTCAATGCCTATTCCGATGTGGGTACTGG
>Ga0182792_1003092_pt1 | contig 11050 bp, 8 predicted proteins | sample Passage237B_FD_130497 | JGI IMG/M metagenome (GOLD analysis project Ga0182792, IMG submission 130497) | Cellulose adapted compost microbial communities from Newby Island Compost Facility, Milpitas, CA, USA - Passage2 37B (version 2) (version 2) ...
AGCATATAGCATACAGCCTAAGGCATACAGCTGTTGAGCCTGGTATTGAGTTTGGTTGTCTGGCTATTGCGTAAATTCTTTTGAGCGCATCCGCTAAAATTCATACTTTTGGTTGCCAAAAGCATAAGGAGTGGACATGAGCGACAAACTGAAAATAGGAATTTCCGTAGGCGACATCAACGGCATCGGGTTGGAAGTCATCATCAAAACCCTGCTGGACAATCGGGTATTGGAATATTTCACGCCCATCGTTTACGGTAATACCAAGATTGCCTCATTCCACCGCAAGGCGTTGGGAATTAACGATTTCAGTTTCAACGTAATCAATTCCCCCGATCAGGCGCACAGCAAACGGGCTAATATGGTCAATTGTTGGCAAGAGGATGTCAAGATTACATTGGGAGAGGAAAACGAAACCGGTGGCAAATATGCATTCCTTTCGTTGAAGCAAGCTACGGACGATTTGATAGCAGGCAAGATCGATGCCCTGGTCACTGCGCCCATCAATAAGCACAATATCCAACAGGAAGGATTCGATTTTCCCGGCCATACCGAATACCTGCAATCCAGAACCCAAAGCAGCGATGCGTTGATGTTCATGATTTGCGAAGACCTACGGGTAGGCGTAGTCACGGGCCACATTCCGGTCAAGGATATTGCGCCGAACATCACGTTGGATGCCATTGTTTCTAAGCTAAGGCTGATGGATGCGAGCCTCAAGCAGGATTTCTGGGTGCAAAAGCCAAAAATCGCCGTCCTCGGATTGAATCCCCATGCCGGAGACAATGGACTCATTGGCAGGGAAGATGATGAAATCGTCAGCCCGGCAATCGAACAAGCCAAGGCGGCCGGCGTATTTTGTTTCGGTCCGTATTCCGCTGACGGATTCTTCGCATCGGACACTTACACAAAATTCGATGCCGTGCTCGCCATGTACCATGACCAAGGATTGATACCGTTTAAACACATTGCCGCGCGGAGCGGAGTCAACTATACCGCTGGATTGCCTGTGGTGCGCACATCGCCCGATCACGGTACGGGATATGACATCGCCGGTAAGAATATGGCATCAGAGGTCTCGTTCAGGGAGGCGGTATTTGCAGCTGTCCATATCGTAAAACGGCGCCGTGAACAAGAGGAGCTATCGGCCAATCCGTTGGTGACCAGACGACTGTCTCGTGATAGGGATTAGTATACGAGTTAGCGATGCTGGCAACGACCATGAAAGAATTTTTAGAACACCCCATATTTTCCCTGCTAAGTGATATTGCCCATGAGTCCAACGTGGCTTGCTACGTCATCGGCGGTTATGTACGAGACAGGGTCATGGACCGCGATTTCAAGAATGACATCGACATCGTCGTGACGGGAAGCGGCATCGACTTCGCCAAGCGTGTAGGCCACCGGTTAGGTACAAAGGTGACGGTCTACAAGAATTTCGGAACGGCCATGCTAACCCACGGCCCCTTGCAGGTTGAATTTGTCGGTGCCCGCAAAGAATCCTATCGGCGGGATTCCCGGAAACCTATCGTAGAAGATGGCAGTTTACAGGACGATCAAAACCGACGCGATTTTACCATCAATGCAATGGCCCTGTCGCTCAACAAAGCAGACTTCGGCCGTTTACTCGATCCATTCGATGGGCTTAGCGATATCGAGCACCGGATTATCCGTACACCGCTGGATCCCAATGAGACCTTCTCGGACGATCCCTTGCGCATGATGCGCGCGATACGGTTTGCCACGCAGTTGAATTTCAAGATTGATTTGGTGGCGGTTAAGGCGATTGTCGATAACAGGGAACGGATACAAATCATCTCGAAAGAGCGAATCATCGATGAACTGAATAAAATCGTGTTGGCACGCAGGCCGTCCATCGGCTTCAAGTACCTTTTCGATACCGGACTGTTGCAGCTAGTTTTCCCTGCAATGGCCAATCTCCACGGCGTAGACATTATCGACGGGAAAGGGCACAAAGATAATTTTTACCACACGTTGGAGGTACTGGACAACGTGGCCGAACAAAGCGATGACCTATGGCTGCGGTGGGCAGCCATCATGCACGATATCGCTAAGCCCGCTACCAAGCGCTTCGACAAGCGTCATGGCTGGACATTTCACGGACACGAAGATAAGGGTGCGCGCATGGTGCCCAAATTGTTTGCAGAGCTGCGGCTGCCGCTAAATGACAAAATGAGGTTTGTGCAGAAACTGGTATCACTGCATCTGCGGCCGATTGTATTGGCCCAAGATATCGTGACCGATTCCGCGGTAAGGCGACTATTGTTTGAAGCGGGCGATGACATCGACAGCCTGATGACACTTTGCCATGCCGACGTGACCACGAAGAACGAGTATAAGAAAAAGAAATACCGGCAGAATTTTGAGCTGGTCAAGCAAAAGCTCAGGGATGTAGAAGAACGTGACCAGATACGCAATTGGCAGCCCCCCATTACCGGTGAGGACATCATGTCTGCATTCGGGCTGAAGCCGGGCAAGGAGGTGGGCATCATCAAAAATGCGATACGGGAGGCGATATTGGAGGGCGATATTCCCAATAACCGGGAAGAAGCTTACCAGTTTATGCTAAAAAAAGGAAAAGCGTTGGGGCTTCCAACTTCTGACTAATTTTCGGATATTCGCATAAAATTCACGTAGTACAAACACCAAATACACAAAGGAGTGCCCATGGCTATCTACCGTTTCAGGATTTCATTCGAGGATTATGACGACGTGATTCGGGAAATCGATGTGTTGCCCAAACAAACGTTTCTTGACCTGCACAATGCGCTGCATACGGCGACAGGATATAATCCCGAGGTGTCTTCGTCATTCTATGTGAGCAATGATTACTGGAAAAAGGGCGATGAAATTGCTTACTTACCGGACAAACGTAAGATTGAACATGGGGTTGCCTTGATGGAAGAATCCCGGCTAAGCAAATTCATCGACGATCCCCACCAGAAGTTTTATTACGTGTACAACTTCGACCGGCCATTGGACTTTCACGTACAGCTTATCAAAATCCTGAAAGAGGAAGAAGGCAAAACGTACCCTGCCTTATTCAAAAGTGTGGGCCAGGCACCCAAGCTGCCCGGTTCCGTCACGGTGCCGGGGACGGAGTCCGCGGCAAAGAAAGGAAAGGAAGGGGAAGAATTCGATTTCCTGCAGGAGACGGAATACGGTATCAATGAAGAAGAGGATTTCGATATGTTGGACGAGGAAGAGCAAGAGGGACAAAACGGGGAAGGTGAACAAAGCAATGGATACGAGGATGAATTTTAACTGAGGGCCTTGGAGAAGACGTTGGTCTGTGTCGTTGGGCCTACGGCAATCGGAAAGACAGCCGTAGGCATCCAATTAGCACGGCATTACGATACCGCTGTGCTTTCCGCTGATTCCCGGCAGCTTTACCGCGAAATGACCATCGGCACCGCGAAACCTTCGACGGAAGCACTATCCACCGTACCGCACCTTTTCATAAATTCCCATCGGATAACGGACGATTATTCTGCGGGCGATTTCGAGCGCGATGCATTGAAATCACTCGGCGACCTGTTCGCCCATCATGATCATGTGATACTAGTCGGTGGATCGGGGTTGTTCGTTGATGCCGTATGCTACGGCTTGGATGACCTACCCAAGCCGCTTCCGGGCGTGCGCGACCGCCTCAACAAACTTTACGCAACTGAAGGGCTTCTGCATTTGCAGCAACTGCTGCGGCAGGTCGATCCTCCATATTACAGCGAAGTGGACTTGAACAACCCGCAGCGTGTCATCCGTGCGCTGGAAGTCTATGAAAGCACAGGGCTGCCCTTTTCCTCTTTCAGGCGTAGGCACCTCGCCGAACGGTCGTTCCGCATTTGTAAAATCGGATTGCATACCGATAGGGAGCGGCTATACCAGCGCATCAACGCGCGTGTCGATGCCATGATGGGGGCCGGTCTGCTGGAAGAGGTGAAATCATTGGTTCCTTATCGCTATCGCCCACCCCTGCGGACCGTAGGCTATGCCGAATTATTCGACTACCTTGACGGCAAGTACACCTTGCAACAGGCGGTGGACAACATCAAGCAACATACCCGCAGGTATGCTAAACGGCAACTGACGTGGTTCAGGAAGGATACGGCGACCCAATGGTTTGAGCCGGACGACATCGAAAAAATCATTGCGTTTATCGATTCCGAAGGGACAAGCCCTTAATCCACGATAACGTTCCAGCCAAACTCATCGGCGATACGGCCGTAGCGTAAATCGTTGAGGTATTGCAACACCTTGTTCGAGAATTCCCGTTTTGCCGGATCGGGCAAGGTATAGATCTGGCCTTCGTAGCCGATTTCCGAAATCGGCGTAAGTGTCGCTGCCGTTCCGGCGGCAAATGCCTCCGTCACACTGCCATTTTCGATGCCATCGATCAGTTCCTTCACGGATACTTTGCGTTCTTCCGCCTGAAAGCCCCAATGCCGGGCAATCTCGATGATGGTGCGGCGTGTGATGCCATGCAATATGGTGCTTGAAGAGGGGGTGATGATGGTGTCGCCCACTCGGAACATCAGGTTGGCGGTACCCGCCTCCTCCACGTATTTATGCTCATTGGCGTCCGTCCACATCAGTTGATCGAAGCCTTCCTCCTGAGCCAAGCGAGTGGGGTGCAGCGAGAGGGCATAATTGCCCGCATTCTTCGAAAAGCCGACACCACCTTCCGCAGCACGCGTGAAATGTGTTTCCACCTTCAGCCGTAAGGGTTTGTTGTAATAGGCCCCTACCGGGCCGGTGACAATGATGAACTTGTAGGAGTCCGAAGGATGTACGCCCAATGCGGCCTCCGTAGCGAACATAAACGGACGGACATATAAAGAGGATCCGATAGCCTGCGGTACCCAATTGCGGTCCAGGTCAAGCAGCGCCTTGAGCCCCCCGATGAAGATTTCCTCGGGTACCTCGGGCATCTCCAATCGGCGTGCGGATTTGTTGAATCGTTCATGATTTTTGTCGGGGCGGAATACGCTCACCGTGCCGTCGGCGAATTTATAAGCTTTCAGGCCCTCAAAAATCGCCTGCCCGTAGTGCAGGGCGGAAGTGGCGGGACTCAGCGAGAGGTTGCCGTAGGGCACAATGCTGACGTCTTCCCATTGTCCATGGGCAAATTCAGCCACCAGCATGTGATCGGAAAAAATCTGACCAAATTTCAGGTTGTTGAAATCCACTTGCGGGAGCCTCGACTGCGGTGTGTGCTCCATCCGGATCGCTGTTGTTGCCTCATTCATGACTATAACGACTAAGGCACGCAAGTTAGCAAAAAAAGCGGATTGGAAGAAAGGAAATTCATTCCAACCCGCAACAAATTGGTATGGTGTTTCCTTATTGTGCCGTTTGGTCCTCAACGGTGGCATCCGGGGCATTGCGCTTTACGGATTCAATGCCCTTGTCGCGGCCGCCAGTAGATTCGTATAGCTCGCTATTGCCGATTACTTGGCCATTGCCCGCCTTCAGGTTGAAGAAAAATTTGCCATTCTTCGATTCCTTCCTTTCATAGCGGTTGTCATCCGGTGCATTCTTGCGTACGGATTCAATCCCGTTGAGGCAAGATGCCTTTGCCGAATAGCCTTCGCTCGATAGAATAATCTCCCCATTGCCTGCTTTCAGGTTGAATTGAAATTCCCCATTTTTCCGTGTTGAAATCACAAATTTTCCCATGGTCCTAACGATTTGGTTTAACTAATTAACTAATAAGGGTGTTTGACTAGGCTAAGTTAAACATCTGCATGTTAAAACAAAATAAAATTTCGATTTAACGGGTAACAAACCCCTGGTGTCGCTGATATACCTCCAAAGAATATAGGTTTTACCATTAATGTATGTTGTTATGAAAAAGTTTTTACTCGGTACATTGGCTATGCTGTTTGTATGGCTGATGGTGCATCATGCGGCGAAATCCCAGGAACGTGCTCCTTGGCAAATCGGGATATTTGGCGGAGCAAGCCCTACGTTGGGCACCTACCACGGCGATACCGCACAGGCAAATCTGGGATATGTAGGGGGTATATTTGCCGATCGTTATTTCGGTGGCAGCGGTTTCGGTATCGGTATCGATGCGCGGTGGATGCAGCATCCCTTGTGGGGAAGCGATAGCGCGTTTTTCCGCAATGGTTATGTGGCAACGGCCTTTAATACCGCGAAGCGGTTTCAGCACACCGGTGTGGCAATCGGTCCCACTTATCGCTTCGACGCCGGGAAATTCGCATTGGAGTTGTTTGCCAAAGGCGGTGTGCTGTTTCAGCGATTCCCCGAATACCAGCGCGAACTTGTTTATGAAACGGCCGATCCGAGAGGTGGGACGATAACCCAATCGCTGGTGATTCGCAAAACAGCCAACCCGGCCAACAAGGTGCCCGCGTGGATGGGCGTGGGCGGCATCCGCTTCAACTATGAGGTGGCCCACAACCTGAGCGTCTTCGTGCAGGGAGACTATTTAAGTGCATTCGGTACACGGTTTGGTGGCAAACCAAGTGAATTTTTCATCGAGGAGCTGCCGGTAGTCCAGCCCTTGACCGAAGGTCATTTCGTGGACAGCCCCTATGAGTTTTTCGGGGAAAAGCCGGAGTTACGCCGCACGTTCACCCAAGCGCTGAATGTTGTCGCCGGTATCAAGTATGCGTTTGGGGGCAAGCGGGACAGGGCTCCCTTGGTGTCCCAGCCGCAACCGATTGACAACCTTCCTGCGAAAACTGCGCAACCGGCAAAGGCGAAGGATATCGTGATTGTCGTGAAGGACAAGCAAACGGGCCTGGCATTGGGTGGTGTGAAGGTGTCGGTAGAAGGCGAAGGACTGGAACACCTAGCGACGACCGACGCCAATGGCGAAGCGGAACGGATGGTCGCCGTGGTACCCGGCAGCTATCGTATACACGGAGAGAAAAATGGCATCAGGACGACAGAAGTAACGCTTACGGCAGATGATTTTGCAACATCGGGGTCGGTAATCTATCGCGAACTGCTGCACGATGACCCCCGATTTACGCTGGTTGGGGAAACCGTGGAATGTGATACCGAGCGAAAAATACCGGGTATCAATACGACGCTGACGAATGAAGGCAACGATGCGAATATCAGCCAGGTATCTGATGTAGAGGGAAAATTCATTTACCAGTTGGATCAGCATGCGGACTACAACGTCGTAGCTAGCCAAGCGGGCAAATACTCGCAGACCGAGCGGGTGTCAACCGTCGGGCTGGATCGCAGCAAAACGTTGTATGTGACCTTAAAGCTGGGTGTATGTGCGCTGGAAGAAGGGGCTTCCTGGGTGGTGAAAGATATCCTCTATGACTTCGACAAGAGCGATATCCGCCGCGATGCAGCTTTGGTGCTGGATAATGTCGCCAATATACTGAAACAAAACCCGACGTTGCGCATCGAACTTTCTTCCCACACGGATAGCCGCGGAAACGACGCTTATAACATGAAGCTGTCGCAGCGCCGGGCGGATTCGGCGGTGAAATACCTCGAATCCAAAGGCATCGGCCGCGACCGCATGGTCGCCCGTGGATACGGCGAGACCCGGTTAATCAATGACTGTGGCAATGGCGTCGATTGCCCGGAAGCGGATCACGAGCAGAATCGCCGCACGGAAATCAAGGTGTTGCGTTACTGAGCTACCCTACACTACCATGAAAGCAATGCTCCGCGCCAATAAGGTATGGCTGGTATGCAAACACCTATTCGGTTTTCTGTTGTTTGCGGTCAAGTGGGCGTTTAGGACCCCATAATATCATCCATGCCGCGCAGCCGATGGCAGTAAGGGCTAGACTTAAATATAGCCCATACCGCCATCGGTTTTTCCGTTGGATAGCGGTAGGTACGTTAACCCCGGTAAATTGCAGCGAAGACCAATACCAAGGGTTCCGTGCTGACGCGGATGCGGAAGCAATGTACTTCCGCTTGGCCTCGGCCAAGGCCAGTGCCGGTTGGCGGGTACGGCTGAGGGCACCGTAAAACAGGCGGGTCAGCGCAGCGGTCGTCTCATCGTCAACAGCCCAATACGAAGCGATGACCCCGTGTACGCCTTTGCTGAGGAATGCCCTATTGAGGCTCTCCACACCTTCGCCCTGCAGCATTTCGCCGGAAGCGGTCTGGCAGGCAGAAAGAAACACCAACGGGGATGTGGCACGGGTATACTGCAACTTATCCAGCGTGACGGGCTGGTCAAATGCAATATAAGGCCCATCTGGTCCATCCGCTATGGCATGGGCAGCGATATGGATTAACCCGCCGTCTTCCAGTGAGCGGAATAGTGCGGTGTCTGATGCTGCAGTATCCCGGTATACGGCTGCGCCGAATGTATTGCGGAGGTAGGACACTTCTTGGTCGACAAACGGAATATCCGGCAAGTTCCCGCTGCTATACTGGCTTTTGGCAAAGACATGCAACGGATGGTTCCGGTTTTCCGTTTCCCTTTGTCCGGTATTGAGCAGGAACGTATAGGTATAGTTGACGGTGAAGACTTGCCCTAGGAACTGCGTGCCTTGCATCAGTGCATCAAACGGCAGCTTCAGCAATGGGCCGTCCGGCGAAAGGATAATCCGCCCGGTGCCAGCCGGGAGGGGTGGTAGCAGCAGGGTGGTCAGGCGTGTCGCGTCGTTCCCATAGCGGATGGGGTCGTTGTCATACGCCGCTGGGCTGGCACCGAAATAGCGGGTGATGAAATGCTGCAACATATGCAGGGAGTCTGATGGAAGTCGGCGAGCCACGGCCTTGCCCCCGGTGAAAGCCATGCAGTAGCCGTCGCTTTCGGGCGAAGTAAAATAGCTGACCAACACAGCGGAATCGGATAGCGCCGCCATCTGCGTGGTGAAAGCTGCAAAATCCGGTGGCGTGAAGGATCGCCCGAAGTGTCCCTCAGCCAACTGGAACTGGAAGGTCAATCGTTCTGCCTCCTCCTGCAGCCGTTGCCTTTCTGCGGGATTTCGTTCCGTAGCAATGGCTTGGAAGAGGTACTGCAATTGCCTCCGTGTGACACCGCCTTCGTTGGATACCCATTCGCCGGTCCTGTTGATTTCATGGAGCAATTGCCGCCCTTTGGACAACTCGGTAATCCAGCACATGGTTTCTGCCAGCGCTTGGCGGTTCGGGTGATCTGCCGTTTCGAATGCCGTCCAGAGTTGGTTCATCGCTTCGTCGAGCAGCCGCCGGTTCCAGGCAGAGTTTTGGTAATGGCTTGCATCGCTAACAATCAGTTGCTGGGTATAGAAGGCATTTTCAACCGCCCTGCGGTAATACCAGGTGGCTGAATCGGCGTCCTGCGCGGCATGCACGCGCGCCAACCCCCAAAGTGCCTCGGTAAAGGTGTAATCGGGGTAGTGTGTCGGGGCGGCGGTATCCCCGAATAGCTGTAAGGCGTCGCGAAAGTCTCGGTGGGCACCCCTGTAGTCTCCGTAAATGAACCGGATATTCCCGCGTGCATAGTGATATTTTGCCCGTTCCCGTTGTTTGCTCGAGGGGAAATGTTGCTCGGTGAGCGCAATGGCACGGTTGATTTGTTGGAGCGCTCGGTCCAAGTGGTCCTGTGCCTCGTCCAATGCGCAGCCCTGATAAAGGGCCGACGTGTACCAAATCAACGTGTCGCCAACAGGTTGCTTCGCAGCGAATTGATGGATGGCTAACTGATTGTAGTACCGGGCGGTATCCAACTGGCCCAACTCCTGATAACAGTTGGCCATGATATTGTACAACAGCGCAGCGTTGGCGTCTTGGTCACCTACATGGCTCAAGCCGCTCCTGCAGGCTTGCAGCACGCTGTCGGGCCAGCCGAGCTGCTGATAGGCAATGGCCAGATTCGTGTACAACGCGGGCAATTGCTGGCCCTGGCCGCGCTGTTTCGACGTGCTGATGGCCCGCTCATGGATGTGCAGCGCACGTTGCAGGTCTCCGATCTGCGTATATAGATTTCCCAGCGGTTTGGCGATGTAGCTGACAAAGTCTGGCTCTTGCATCCCATTCTCATCGACGTATTCCATGGCCATTTCGTAATAGCGGGCGCTCCCCAGGATATTGCCGGCTTCACGCAGCGCATAGCCGATATTGAGCAGCAGCCAAGCATACATTTCCTTGCCTTCGGCTGTGACGGGCATTGCCGTGACGAGTGCGAGAAATGAATCGGCGTCATGGCGGTACTGTTCGGGATGGTCGTAAGCAATGTCGCCCAAATATTCCAGTTGGGAAATCAATGCCGGGGGGTCGTCCGCTACGGAATCAACAACGGGAGGCACGGTCGATTGCCCGCGGTGCTGGCAGGCAGTGAGCAAGATGCCGAAGCCTATAGCCACAACGGTTATCCGCACCAAGTTTTGCCCTAGAATCGCCATGCTGCGTAGAGGTGTCCGAATTGCCCTTGGTTGCCGCCATAACCGTACCGCAATCCGATGGCAGGCCCTAGTACCTACGTCCGAAGTTGATGTCGGCAAAAGGTTGTATATGCAGCCTGCTGGTAGGTAAACGTTCGTTGGTAGTACGGGGGGTCGGGGTCTCTACGCTATTGATATAAAGGTAGTATGTGCGGTCTTCTCGGTGCCGGGTATTGATTGTCGTTGCCGCTTGGGCGCCGAGTCCGGCGGATAGCCAGCCATTGAAATTGTAGCGGAGATGCAGTGGCACGACACGCAGTTGCAGGAATCGGGATTCGGAAGTCGCGTCATAGCGCTCATAATTATATACCTGCGTGCGGCCGGCTTCGCCAGGCACTTCCAGTTCGCCACCGCCGAAAACCGTGGAAAGCGGAGTGGAAGACCGGTAGGTATTGGCGTACACCTCCACTTGCCAGTAGAGCTTGCGATAGGGCGCGAGGGGTGCAAGGCCGATGCCCAGCAACGGTCCGTTTTTCAGGGTCTCCGCTTTGCGCTGTCCGTCCGGTTTTCGGAGGAAATGGTGATAGCCGGCAAATACGATGGGCGACAGGCCCTTCCGGAACCGGCCTGTCGCAAAGTTGGTGGTGATGGGTTCGTTTTTGTCGAAATAGATGTTGGTCTGTCCCTTGAACGACCGGTTCGGCAATTGC